>Ga0066710_100000750_pt1 | contig 21288 bp, 19 predicted proteins | sample GraSoiAngelo_159_FD_79666 | JGI IMG/M metagenome (GOLD analysis project Ga0066710, IMG submission 79666) | Grasslands soil microbial communities from the Angelo Coastal Reserve, California, USA - 14_1009_16_40cm | ecosystem: Environmental > Terrestrial > Soil > Grasslands | place: USA...
CACGCCGTCGAGCGCCCAGATCTCCACCGTGGCCTGCTCCATCACGACCGAGCGTAGAGACTCGCCCGTTCGTACGATCTGTTCATCGAAGGAGATGCCATGCCGGAGCTGCTGAGGGGCCGGTACGAGCAGCTCGAGGTGGTCGGCTCGGGTGGCCAGGGTCGAGTCGTCAAGGCCCTCGACCACTTGCACAACCGCGCCGTCGCCCTCAAGGTGCGCGCCGTGCGCTCCGAGGCCGACCGCGGCGCCCTGCTGAGCGAGGCCCGCATCCTGTTCGGCCTGCCGCCGAGCCCCCACCTGCCGATCGTCCGGGAGGACTTCTTCGACGGAGACGACTACGTGATCGTCATGGACTGGGTCGCGGGCACCAACCTCGACCGCATCCTGCACACCGAGGGCCGTCCCGGCCTTCCGCCCACTCTCGTCCTCGGCTGGCTGGCCGACGCCGCCGCCGCCCTCACCCACCTCCACAACCAGGACCCGCCGGTCTTCCATGGCGACATCAAGCCCGCCAACCTCATCCTCACCAAAGGCGGGCGGGTGGCCGTGGTCGACTTCGGCGCCTCGTCAACCATCAGCGGCCCGGGCCGGCGTGGCGGCACCCCCGGCTTCGCGGCTCCAGAGCGCTTCACCCGCGGCGAGAGCACCCGGGCCGCAGACATCTACTCTCTCGCCGCCACCGCCTTCGCCCTGCTCACCGGCGCGGCGCCGACCGGCATCCGCCCGTCGTGGGAGGGCGTCGACCCCGCGCTCGTCGACCAGCTCGAGTCGGCCATCCGCGAGGGCCTTGCCACCGACCCCGCCCGCCGACCGGCCACCCCCGGCGAGTTGGTCGAGCGGCTGCGGGCCGGGTGGGCCAGCTCCCTGCCCACCGGCGTGCTCACGTTCTGCTTCACCGACATCGTGGGCTCGACCGGCCTGTGGGAGGCGCAGCCGGTGGTGATGTCGCAGGCCCTGGTGCTGCACGACAAGACCATCGCCACCGCCGTCGAACGCCGGGGTGGACGTCTCATCGACTCGATGGGCGAGGGCGACTCGACCGTGTCGGTGTTCGACTCGCCTCTCTCGGCCCTCGGCGCCGCCATCGACCTCACGCGCGATCTCGCGGCGGTGACATGGCCGTCCGGCGTGACGATCCGCGCCCGGGCCGCGCTGCACACGGGCGAGGCCGAACAGCGCGACGGCGCCTACTTCGGCCTCACCATGAACACGGCCGCCCGGCTCCGAGGGCTCGCCGACGGCGGCCAGGTCTTCCTGTCGAAGGACACGGCGGCGCTGGTGCGCGACCACCTGCCGCCCGACACCGAGCTCGTCGACCTCGGTCCCACCAAGCTCCGGGGTCGCAGCGAGCGCGAGCAGGTGTTCGCCCTGTCGGCTCCCGGCGTCGACGCGCCCCCGCCCGGCACCGAGTGCCCCTACCCCGGCCTCATCGCGTTCGGCCCCGAGGACGCGGAGCGCTACTTCGGTCGCGACGGAGTCGTGGCCGACCTCGTCGAGCGGCTCAAAGTCCATCCCTTCGTTGCCGTCATCGGCGCGTCGGGTAGCGGCAAGTCGAGCGTGCTGCGTGCCGGCGTCGGTCCCCGTTGGGACGCCGGCGCCGACGTCATCACGCCCGGCACGACACCCACCCTCGACGACGTCGACAGTGACACCGATCGCCTCTTCGTCGTCGACCAGTTCGAAGAGCTGTTCACCCAGGTCGACGCGCCCCGCGAACGGGCCGCCTTCGTCGACGCGCTTCTCCGCCTCCGCCGACCGGTGGCGCTCGCGCTCCGGGCCGACTTCTACGGTCCGTGCGCCGCCTACCGCGACCTGGCCGCCGAGATCGCCGGCCACCAGGTGCTGCTCGGCCCTATGGTGCCCGACGAGCTGCGCGCGGCGATCGTCGAGCCCGCCGCGGGGGCCGGCCTCCGGGTCGAGCCCGGGCTGGTCGAGCTGCTGGTGAGCGAAGTGGAGGGCGAGCCGGGAGCGCTGCCGTTGCTGGCCCATGCCCTGCGGGCGACGTGGGAGGAACGCGACGGTCGCACCCTCACCCTCGACGCCTATCGCTCCACCGGCGGGGTGACGGGCGCGATCGGCGCGACCGCCGACCACGTGCTGGCCGCGTTCGACGACATCGACCGCGAGATCGCCCAGCAGTCGCTGTTGCGACTGGTCGAGCCCGGCGACGGCATCGACGACACCCGCCGGCGGGCGACCCTCACCGAGCTGCGGCCGGCCGGCGAGCGGGGCGAGCGCGTCGACCGTGTCATGGCCGCCCTGGCCGCGGCGCGGCTGGTGGCGATCGACGCGGGCACGGTGCAGGTGGCGCACGAGGCGCTCATCCGCGAGTGGCCCCAACTGCGGACGTGGCTGGCCGACCAGCGCGACGACCTGAGGGTCCAGCGCCAGGTGACCATCGCCGCAGAGGCCTGGACGGCCGGCGGGCGCGAGCCCAGCGAGCTCTACCGCGGTCCCCGTCTCGCCCGCGCCCTCGAGTGGCTCGACCGTCGTCCCCAGGCGTCGGAGGCCGAGGAGACGTTCCTGCACGAGAGCGCGGCCGAGGAGCAGCGTGTGCAGAAGGCGCAGGCCCGCGCCAACCGGCGGCTGCGCACGTCGCTGGTCGGTGTGGCCGTCGCCCTCGTGCTGGCCATGATCGGCGGCGGCATCGCGGTCGTCCGGGGCCGGCAGGCCGGCCAATCGCGGGACCACGCCGACGTGGCCCGCCTCGCGGCCGTGTCGCGCTCGGTCATCGAGCGCCAGCCCGACGTCGGCCTGTTGCTGGCCGTCGAGGCGCAGCGTCGCGAGAACAGCGGGGAGACCCGCAGCGCGCTGCTGTCCGCGCTCGAGGCGCACCCGCTGCTCGAGGGATTGATCTACGGCACCGACTCGGGGCTCGGGGCGGCCGCCTTCACGCCTGACGGTCGCACGCTCGCCACGCCGACGTCGGACGGGACCGGCACGATCTTGTGGGACACGGGCACCCACCGACGCGTTGCGACCCTGCGCCACGGTAAGGCCCTCGTGCTCGACGTCGGCATCAGCCCCGACGGACGGACACTCGTCGCTCCCGCGGTGTCCCTCGACTCGAACGGCGACCCGATCAGCCACCTGCAGGTATGGGACCTCCCGCGGCGGCAGTTGCTCCAAAACGTCGAGAGCCCGGCCGGCAACCTGACCGCGACCGCCTTCAGCGCCGACGGCCGGACGCTCCTCACTCAAGGCGGGGCCTCGTTCGACGATCCGGCAAAGTCACATCTCGCGGTCGTGGTATGGGACACGGGCACGTGGCAACCCCGCGGCGAGCCGTGGCGACTGACCGACAACTACCCGGACGACAACCTCGTCTTCGCCAGCGGTGATGGCACGGTGGTGACCGCGCCCGACGGTGACGGCGCCGCCGTATGGGATGTCGCCACCCGCACCGAGCGCCGGCACATCGCGCTGGCCACCGACGACGCGCTGAGCGCGCTGGCGCTGAGCTCGGACGGTTCGATGCTTGCGATCGGCCTCGAATCCGGAAAGGCCAGGATCCTCGACACGACCACGGGCGCAACCCGTCTCGACGTGGTGGCCGACCGCGACGTGGCCCCCACGTCGATCGCGTTCAGCGCCGACGACGCCATGCTGGCGGTGGCGAACCGCGCCGGCCGCACGCAGCTGTTCGACGTCGCATCCGGGTCCGCCCTCGGCCCACCGCTGGCCGCCAACGCCGCCAACGTGAACGACGTGAGCTTCAGTGCCGACGGCCGCCGCCTGGCCACCGCCGGGCTCGACCGCACCGGCGCCATCTGGCGCCTCGACGGCAACCGTGCGATCGGCGGGACGCACGCCGATCACGAGAGGGTCGCCACTCAGGTGGTTGTCTCACCCGACGGCCGCTACGTGCTCAGCGGCGGGGCCGACGGCGCCGTAGCGGTGCGCGACCTCCGCGGACGATCGGCGCGGGCGGTGCGGTCGGCGCACCGGGGCGGCGAGGTGTACAGCGTCGACCTCGACGCCGCCGGCAAGCGGGTCGTGAGCGGCGACACCGCCGGCGCGGTGGTTGTCGCGACCTTCCCCGGTCTGCGGACGCTACGCAGCCGTGTTTTCGGCGGCGCGCACGTGTGGGCGACCGCCTTCAACCCCGTGACCGGTGTGGTCGCCATCGCCGTGGAGAGTCATCCGGGCGAAGAAGTCGGGCTGCTCGACGCGGGGTTCGTCGCCTTCTGGGACCCGGTGCACGACCGCGAGGTGGCGTCGCGCATCGTCGAGCCCGGTGGGTCTCCGGTCGCCTTGGCGTGGAGCCCCGACGGCCGGACGCTCGCGGTGGCGAACGACAACAACGTGCTGCGTCTCTACCGAGCGGGGTCGAAATATACGCCGGTCGGCGGCAACCTCTCACCCGAAGACGATTCGGTGACGGCCCTCGACATCGCGCCTGACGGCCGCACCATCGCGGTCGGCACGCCGTCAGGCACCGTCCGCCAGTTCGACATCGCCACCCACCGCCCGTTCGGCCCGGCCTTGAAGGGGCTCGGCTTCGAGGTAGACGGCGTCGCGTACAGCCGGGACGGCTCGACCCTGGCGGCGACAACCGGCGGCCTCGGCACCACGCGAGTGTGGGATGCGGCCACCGGCACTCCCATCGGCGACGAGCTCACCCCGGGCCGCACGCCGTACACCGAGCGCACCTTCGGCATCGACCATCCCTACCCCAGCCGTCCCGCGTTCTCGCCCGACGGTCAGACCCTGTTCACGCCGGTGGTGGACGGCTCGGTCGTGACGTGGGACCTGCGTCCGTCTTCGTGGGTCGACGCCGCCTGCAAGCTCGTCGGCCGCGACCTCACCAAGGCGGAGTGGCGCCAGCACGTGGGCGCCCGGCAGTACCGCAAGACCTGCGGGCGCTGATGCGCTCCGTCCGCATCGCGCGGCGGGCCTCCGACGCCTACCGCCGCACCAGGTAGCGGAGATGCAGGACTCGGTCGCCTTCGGTGATCTCGGGGTCTTCGAACATCGAAGGTGCGCGGGCCAGGTTGTCGAAGAAGCGGATGCCGTCGCCGAGCAGCACGGGGACGAGATCGACGCGGACCTCGTCGAGCAAGCCGAGGTTGAGGCACTGCTGGGCGATGTTGGGTCCCGCGACGCCGACGGCCTTGTCACCCGCGGCTGCCTTGGCCTCGGCGACCGCGCGCGGGACGCCGTCGGTGACGAACGTGAACGGGGCGTCGTCACGGGGCCAACCGTCGGGGACGGTGTGGGACACCACCCATACCGGCACGCCCAAGGGGTGGCGGCCGGCCCAGCCGCTGGTGTAGTCGAAGATGCGCCGGCCGACGACGAGCGCGCCTGCGCCGTCGATGAGGTCGTGGAGGTAGTTGGCGCTCTGCGGTGTGGTGTGAGACACCATGTCGTTGCCGGGCCAGCGCACCTCGACCTCGCCGTTGCCGTACCAGTCGAACAGCGGGCCGACGTTGTCGGACCGGTCGGCGACGAAGCCGTCGAGCGACATCGAGAATCCGGCTACCACCGTCGCCATGGCGAGCTCCTTCCCGGACAGCGGGGCCGTTCTGGCATGCGGCCGTCCTCCTGCGCGTCGTCACCGGATCAGACGCTCTGCGAGCGCTGAACTCATCGCCCTCGCGCCGAACAGGTCGCGCCCGGCGTCCGTCACCGGATTCTCGTGGCGTTCGGGATCGTGGGCGTAGAGGATCACACGCGTGAGCCGTCAGATCGATGCCGTGCTGCCCTTCTGGCTCGATCGACCCGACGACGAGGCGCTCGACATCGCGCTCGCGGCTCGGGGTGCCGGGCTGGAAGCGTTGTGGATCGGTGAGATGGCGACCTACGACGCTCCCGCGCTCGCGACCGCCGTCGGGCATCGCGCGCCTGGCCTGCGACTCAAGCTCGGCCCGATGGCGATCGGCGTCAGAAGTCCGGTGTCGATGGCGCTTGCGGCGTCGTCGGTGGCCTCCCTCACCGGGAGCCACGTCGACGTCGCGCTCGGTGCCTCCAGCCCCGCGATCGTCTCCGGCTGGCACGACCGCGCCTGGGCCCACAGCGCGATGCGTATGCAGGAGACCATCGGCTCCCTCCGGTCGATCCTCGCGGGCCGGCGCTCCGACCACGACGGCCACCATGTCCGCACCCATGGGTTCCGACTGCGTCACCCGCTCCCCGACGCCTGCATCTCCGTGGCGGCCTTCGGTCCCGCGATGACGCGAGTTGCTGCTCGACACGCGGACGAGGTCGTCGTCAACCTCGTTCCCCCGGAGCGCGTCCGTGCCGTTCGCACGACGATCGCGGCGGAGGCCGCAGCCGCCGGCCGAACGACACCGCGGCTGGCGGTCTGGCTGGCGGCCGCGCTCGACCCCGGCCGCGCGGCGCGTGTGCAGGTCGCGGCGCAGCTGGCGGTCTACCTCGCGCCTCCTGGCTACGGGGAGATGTTCTCCGAGCTCGGCTTCGCCGACCTCGTGCAGCGCGCACGCGGCGGCGTCCCTCGGTCGGAGTTGGCGCGCAGCATTCCGGACGAGCTGCTCGAGCACGTCTGCGCGCTCGGCTCGCAGGAAGAGCTGGCCGAGAGGATCTCGGCGTACTTCGACGCCGGTGCCGACGTCGTGGGCGTGGTGCCCGCCACCGCCGAGGATCCCGCCGGCCGCGCCGTGCTGCGCGCGATCGCGGCGCGATTCAGCCGCGGCTGAACGCGGGAGCGGCCGTGGTCGCCCGGTCGTAGCATTCGGGGTGGACTCGTGGTCCCCGCCCCGGAACCTCGCCGACGCGGTCGTGCACGATGGGCGCCAAGCCTGGTTGGCGGCTCTGCCGGCGATCGTGCACGAGCTGGAGGAGCGATGGGGGCTCACCCTCGGTGCGCCGTACCAGCCGGGGGGTCAGACGGCGTGGGTCGCTCCGGCTCGCGGCGCGGACGGCGCCGACCTCGTCCTCAAGGTCGGATGGAGCCACCCGGAGGCCGCGCAGGAGGCCGACGGGCTGCGCGAGTGGGATGGCGACGGTGCCGTTCGACTCCACGCGTCGGCGACGTTCGACGACACCGTCGCGCTGCTCCTCGAGCGGTGCGCTCCGGGGACCACCCTGGCGAGCCGCCCGGAACCCGAGCAGGACGTCGTCATCGCGGAGCTGCTCCGCCGTCTTTGGCGGGAGCCGGCACCCGGTCACCGGTACCGATCGCTGAAGCTGATGTGCGACGCGTGGGCCGACGAGTGTGAGCAGAAGATCGTCGCCGGCCGCTCGGGTGTCGATGCCGGTCTGGCGCGTCAGGGCCTCGAGCTGTTCCGCCTCCTCCCGACCACCGCCGAGCGGAACGTCATGCTGTGCACCGATCTGCACGCCGCGAACGTGTTGGCGTCCGAGCGGGAGCCGTGGCTCGTCATCGATCCCAAGCCCCACATCGGCGATCCGACCTACGACGTGCTCCAACACCTCTTGAACTGCGACGAGCGGCTGCAAGCCGACCCACACGGTCTGGCGGTGCGCATGGCCGGCCTGCTCGGGCTCGACCAGGACCGCGTCCTCCTGTGGCTGTTCGCGAGGTGCGTGCAGGAGTCACCCGACTGGCCTGCGCTCGGTGCGGTCGCGCGCCGAATCGCACCGACCTGACGTCGATCGCGAACCGCGCTCATCGCCGTGCGAAGGGCGTACGTCCTCCGGGTTTGAACACGGAGAGAACGGTCGCGATGCCGAGAACGACGCAATGGGCGATCGGGCCGTCGTAGAGGGGACGCGATCCGGCTCCACTGGCGAGTGCGCTTTCGGCGACGGCCCGGACGACGATGAGGTCGGTGGCGACGACGGCGAGGTTGATGCCCAGCTTCGCCACCACCCACCAGTGCCGGAGCAATCCCCATTTGGTGCCGACGCCGAGCAGCACACCGGTTGCGAGGGCGATGAGCCCCATCGGGACCGAGACCCAGATTGAGTCGCCGATGGCGTGGTACAGCGCGTGGGCGAACGCCGAATCGTGGGTGCTGCCCGCGGTGAACGCGGCCGCGGCCACGAGCACGGCGACCCCGAACCAGCCGGCCGCGGAGAGGATGTGGGCGGTGAGCGCGACGTTCCGAGCGCGCCGGCTCAGTCGGTTCGTGGCGCGGGACGGCTGCCCTGGACTCGACGAGCGGGTGATCGCGGCCGTTCGCGCGGCTGCAGTTGCCGTCGTCGCCGTCGTGGACATGTCGATCTCCTGAGTCGGGAGCCTCGCGTCGATCGTCGCGGGATGAGCGTGCGATGTCGTCGCTCGAGCGGCGACAATTGCGACTGCGCCGGCGAGGCCACCGGACGGTCGGATCGAGCGCGCGTCTACCTCCGGCGGGGTACGTCGACGTGCGCCGTAGGGCGGATGCCCAACCACGGTCGGGTGCCTACGCTCGATGCATGGCCGAAGCCCGCGCGACCGTCGAACGCCGATGGTGGCCGCCGTCGAGCCCCGACGCGCCGGTCCTCCTGATCGCGGGACTGGTCCAAGTGGGCGGTACCGCCCTCGCCGCCCGCCATCAGACACCGGTGCGCGACCTCGACCCGGGCGGTTACGCGTTGCTCACCGTCGGCGTCGGGCTGCTGATCTTGCGCCGCACGGCACCGGTCGCCGTTCTCGCGGGCACGTTCGTCACCACCGGCGCCTACCTCGCGCTCGGTTATCCGGACGGCCCGATCTGGGCCTCGCTCATCGTCGCCCTCGCGTACGCGGTCGTGACCGGGCACCGTCGCGCCGCGATCATCTCGCTCGTTGCCGGGTTCCTCGTGTTCCCCTGGCTCCCCTTCGCGGTGGGCAACGACAACCGGCCCAGCGTGGCCGGCATCCTCGGTCTCGCGGCCTGGCTCATCGCGCTGCTCGCCATCATCGAGACCGTCAACACCCGACGCGAACGTGCGCGCGATGCCGCCCGATCCGCGGTCGAGGCGGCCCGACGGCAGGTCGCCGACGAGCGGGTCCGCATCGCCCGCGATCTCCACGACGCGGTTGCGCACAGCATGTCGCTCATCCACATCCAGGCCGGCGTCGCCCTGCACCTGATCGACGAGCAGCCCGCCCAGGCCCGTGATGCGCTCGGCACCATCAAGCAGGCGAGCAAGGACGCGCTCGTGGAGCTGCGATCGATCCTGGGCGTGTTGCGCGACGTCGACGAGGACGCTCCCCGGCTCCCGGCACCGTCGCTGGCCCGCATCGACGAGCTCGTCGCGCACGCGGCGATGTCGGGCGTCGACGTCCGCGTCGATGCCGACGATGACCTCGCCCATCTGCCTCGCAACGTCGATCTCGCCGCCTACCGCATCGTGCAGGAATCGCTGACCAACGTCGCCCGCCACGCTCGTCCCCCGGAGGCCGTCGTGCGGGTGCATGTGGGCAACGGATCGCTCACGGTCGAGGTGCTCGACGACGGAGCCGCCTCACCGAGCGACGACGGTGTGCCGAGCGGTGGGAACGGCATCGCCGGGATGCGCGAACGCGCCGCCTCCGTCGGTGGAGAGCTCTCGGCCGGACCGCGTCCTGGCCGAGGCTTCGCGGTGCGGGCGGAGCTGCCCCTCGGCGACCCGGCATGATCCGCGTCGTGCTCGCTGATGATCAGACGTTGATACGCCGGGGGCTGCGGGCACTCCTCGACTCCGAGCCCGACATCGAAGTCGTCGGGGAAGCCGGTGACGGCGACGAGGCCGTGGCCCTGGCCCGGTCGCAGCGTCCCGACGTCGTGCTGATGGACATTCGCATGCCCGGCACCGATGGTCTCGCCGCCACCAGGACCATCTCCGAGGACGGCGAGCTCACCGCGGTGCGCATCATCATCCTCACCACGTTCGATCTCGACGAGTACGTGTTCGAGACGCTGCGTTCCGGAGCCAGCGGCTTCCTCGTCAAGGACACCGAGCCCGCGGATCTCCTGCGCGCGCTCCGCATCGTCGCCGAAGGCGAGTCGCTCCTCGCTCCCCGGGCCACCCGCAGGCTCATCGAGGAGTACGCCACCCGATCCAAGCCCGCCGGCCTCGCCCCCGCGCTCGACCTGCTCACCGCGCGCGAACGCGAAGTGATGACCCAGGTCGCGGCCGGCCTGTCCAACGACGAGATCGCCGAGCGCCTCTACATCAGCGTCGCGACCGCCAAGACCCATGTCAGCCGGTCCATGATCAAGCTCGGCGCCCGCGACCGCGCCCAACTCGTCGTGTACGCGTACGAGACCGGCCTCGTGCGTCCCGGATGGACGAGCGACTGACGATTTATCGCGTCGGAGGTGCGGGCGTTCGAGCGCGCGTCGGGCGTGCGGCGTGTCAGCTGGGATACGTGTCGATGTCGGTCGCCTTGACCGACGCCCAGACGGCTCCGCCATCCGCCAGCCGGAGCTCGGCGACGGCGGCCGCGGTGACCTCGGCGATGAGCGGAACCGGTCCGGTGATGCTGACCCGGGCCCTGTCACCGGCCAGGTAGAGCTCGCCGGCCTCCCCGGGCCAGACGTTGCGGGCGCTGCCTTCCGGCGATTTGCGATGCAGGACGACCGCGTTGGGCCGGATGGCCACGAACGTCGGTCCCGAGACGGCGTCCGCCGTGGCGACCATCGCGCCGTTGTCGAGCCGGACGTTCGCGCGGTCGGCAACGCCGTGAAGCAGGTTGAGGCCGAGCATGGTCGCGACCCATGGCGATCGCGGACGGGCGGTGACCTCCACGAGCGGGCCTTGCTGCGTGATGCGGCCCTCCTCGAGGACGACGAGGCGATCGGCGAGCGCGGCGGCCTCGACCGGGTCGTGGGTGACCACGAGGCGCGCTCCGGGGTAGCGGCGCAGCTCCGCGCGCAGCACCCGGCGCAGCTCGGCGCGCGCCGATGCGTCGACTGCGGCGAGAGGCTCGTCGAGCAGGAGGACATCGGGCTCGGTAGCCAGCGCGCGGGCGAGCGCGACGCGTTGCGCCTGCCCGCCGGAGAGCTCCTTCGGGCGGCGTGCGCCGACACCGGCCAGATCGACCCGGTCGAGCCACGACGCCGCCTTCGCGCGCGCGTCACCTCTCGGCGTCCCGGTGGCCCGCAGCCCGAACGCCACGTTCTCGAGCGCGGTGAGGTTGGCGAACAGCCGGGGTTCCTGGAAGACGACGCCGACGCCGCGGTGCTCGGGCGGCACCCGCACATGGGTGGACGGCTCGTCGACGACCGTCCCGTCGATGACGATGCGGCCCCGGTCGAGGGGCACGAGTCCGGCCACGGCACGCACCAGGGTGGTCTTGCCCGCGCCGTTGGGCCCGACCACGGCGACGACCGCCTCGTCCACCTCGAGGTCGAGGTCGAGATGGAGCGCGCCGAGGGTGACCCCGATCGAGGCGCTGAGCCGGCTCACGGGTTGCCGACCCAGCGGTCTCGCAGGCCCACGAGCACGGCCAGTGACACGCCCAACAGAACGAGGGAGAGAGCGAGCGCGGTCGCGTCGTGGCCCGACTCGATGTCGAGGTAGACGAGCAATGGAGCGGTTTGCGTCTTTCCCGCGGTGTTCCCCGCGAAGGTGATGGTGGCGCCGAACTCACCCAGGGCCCGGGCCCACGTCAACGCGGCACCGGCGGCCAGGGCGGGGGCGACGGCGGGCAGGGTGACGCGGCGGAACCGGTAGGCGGGACGCGCCCCGAGGGTGGCGGCGGCCTCCTCGGCGCTGCGGTCCATCGACCGGAAGGCAGCTTCCGCGGTGACGATCAGGAAAGGCATGGCCACGAACGCTTCGGCCACGATGGCTCCGGTGGTGTTGAACACCAACCGCCAGCCGGTGAGGTCGTAGAGGATGCGGCCGGCGAACCCCCTGCGTCCGAAGGCGTAGAGCAGGGCGATCCCGCCGACCACGGGCGGCAGCACCATCGGCAGCGTGACGAGGGCCCGGACCAACGAGCGCCCGGGGAACCGCCGGCGGGCGAGGACCCAGGCCAGTGGCACACCGAAGACGACGGACAGGGCCAGCGCGCCGAGGGAGGTCTCCAGCGACAGGCGCAACGCGGCGAGCGCCTCGTGGGCGCGCAGGTCGGTCGCGAGCGACGACCACGGGGCGCGCTGCAGCAGGCCGGCGAGCGGAAGGACGACCATGGCGAGGGCTCCCGCGGCCAGGACCGAGGGGACGACACCGAGTGGGGCTCGGCGCGAACTACTTCGGCGGGAGGAAACCGGCGTCCTCCAAAGCCCTCTGCACCTCGCCGGACACGGTCGAGGCAACGAACGCCTGGGCCGCGGCGCGGTTCTTGGTGGCCTTGACCACAGCGATCGGATACTCGATAGCCGGTTGGTCGGCGTCGGGCAGGGCGACGCCGGCGACCTTGGGGCCGACGGCGGACACATCGGTCACGTACACGACGGTCGCGTCGGCTTCGCCCGACGTGACCTTGGCAAGTGCGGACTTCACGTCGGTCTCCAACGACTTCGGCATCACCACGATGGTCTTGGCCGCGAGGACCTGCCGGGTGTAGTCGCCGGCCGGCACACCGACGGCTTCCAACACTACTGACACCCCCGGCAAGGCCAGATCGGCCAGGCCGGTGATGTCCTTCGGATTGCCGGCGGCAACGGCGATCTCCAGCTTGTTCCTCGCGAACGTGACCGGCGCGTCGACCAGGCCGGCATCGAACAGCTTCTGCATGTTCCTGGTGTCTGCCGACGCGAACACGTCAGCCGGTGCGCCCTGGGTGATCTGAGCGACCAGCGCGTTGGAGCCCGCGAAGTTGAAGCTCAGGTTCAAGCTCGGGTTGGAGCTGGTGAGTGTCGTCTTGACCGTGTTGAACGCGCCCGTGAGCGACGCGGCGGCGAACACGTTCAGCTCACCCGTGAGTGGCGCCGCCGTGGTGGTGGGCGCGGCCGGCGTCGAAGGTGCAGCGGTCTTCGTCGACGATTTCGATCCACACGCGGACGCGACCACCGTGAAGCCGATGACGCTGATGACCGAGGAGACGAGGCGGCGCGAGGGGCGGGGCGGCACGGGCTCGACCTTTTCAGGCTCGTGGAACTTCGACGACGACGTTGGTGGACTTCACCGAGGCCACGGCCAGGACGCCGGGGACGAGCCTCAGCTCGTCCGCCGCCTCGCGGCTCATGAGCGAGACGACGCGGTACGGACCGGCCTGGATCTCGACCTGGGCCATGACCTTGTCCTTGGTCACCTTGGTCACCAGCCCCGGGAAGTGGTTGCGGGCCGATTCGGGGAACGGCACCGACGACGGGTTGGGCGCCCGTTTCGCGGCGAACCGGGCCAGGGCGGCGCCGTCCACCCGACGCCGTCCTCCCGGCGAGCGGGCCGCCGGGAGCTGGCCGCCGTCCATCCAGCGGCGGACGGTGTCCGGGCTGACACCGAGCAACTCGGCGGCTTGACCGACCGTGAACGCGGGCACTGCGCCCAACTCTATCTTGCATTTGCGGTAGCAGGAGAGTGTGAAGCTCGCGTTTGCGGTAGTGGGTCAGTTTGAGGCTCTCGCGCCCCGGGCGGGCGCTCGCCTCAGGGCGTTCGAGGGGCGAAGAGCTCGAGCTGGATGTTGTCAGGATCGCGGAACACGAGGACTGCACCGTAGGGCTCATCCGCGATCGGTGACTGGGTGAGGGGCTTGTCGGCGACATCGGCGCGGACGACACCGTTGGACTCGAGGTGGTCCTGCCAGGCCTGAAGGTCGCCGCGGTCCGGGACGACGAAGCCCGCGTGATCGAGGCCGGTGGTCGTCTCGCCGAACAGCGTGCCGTCGTTGGTCTCGTGTCGGTGCAGCACGATCATGAGCTGGTGGGTGTCGTCGGCAAGGAGCTTCCCGACCCCGCCCGGATGGGGCACGTCGGTCTGGAAACGGACGCCGAACACCGCTTCGTACCAACGGACGCTGGCGTCGACGTCGGTGACGGTCAGCGCGAGGTGATGCAGACGGGCGGATGTGATGGTCATGATCGGGTTCCTTTGGTAGTGGACCTTGGCTTCGCCCGCTTCGGGGGCGTGCGATTCGACTGGCAGTAGGTGAGGAACATCGTCACGAGATCGTCGACCAGCCGGGTCGAGCGGACTCCGCCCGGGTCATTCGAGATCCGCTGGTCGACGACACCAGTGGTCAACGCGGTCCACATGTCGATGTGGCGCGGATCGGTGACGCCGTTGAGGGCCAAGCGCTCACGCACCGCTTCGAGCGCGCGCACCGCCGGCGCAAACGCCTCGGGAGTGGGCTCGAATCCGGGGATGGTGCGTTGGAACAGCAGTTGGTAGCGGGCGACGTCGCTCGCGCAGAAGTCGACGAAGCGGTGCACACCTCCGGCGAGCACGGCGCGGGGATCCTCGGTGTCGTAGGGCTCGGTCATCCGGTCGGCGAACTCGGTGGCCGCCCGGCCGAACATGGCGTCGTAGATCGCGTTCTTCGAATCGAGATACGCGTAGATCGTCGGCGTCGTTATCCCCGCCCGCTTCGCCAGGTCTCGTAGCGACAGCGCGGCCAGCCCCTCGTCGCGGACGAGGTCCCAGGCCGCGTCCACGATCGCGTCGCGCGCCGATCGCCGCCGCGCGTCGCGCCATTCGTCGGACACCGGTGCCTTAGACATTGCTCGTTATATCTATACGCTGTATAAGGGTAGCGGTCAAGCCCGGCTGTTCGGTGTCGTCGTCACGCCACCAGCTCCGCGGCGGGGCAGAGCTCCGGGTCGGGCTGGAGCGGCGGGCCGTCGACCGCGCAGTGCACCCGGCGGGCGGTGCGCCGCCCGACGGTCTGCGGACGGAGGCCGATGAAGCCCAGCGGCGCCGCAGCCGCGGCAACGACCGCGGCGATGACGAGTGAGACCCGGAAGGCGTGCGTGACCTGAGCGGCGCCCGTCGCGACCGACAGGCCCGAGATGACGGGGACCACCGCGAGGGCGGCGAGGCTCGCGGTTCGCGCAATGGCGTTGTTCACTCCGGACGCCACGCTCGCGTGGTCGGGGTCGACCGAACCCATGACCGTGGCCGTGAGCGGTGCGACGAACAGCACGAGCCCGACTCCGAACACGAACGCCCCCGGCAGCACCTCCGTGGTCCACGATGCGCTCGGGCCGATGCGAGTGAGCAACAGCAGTCCGGCGCCGACGACGAGGGGCCCGACGGTGAGCTGCAGTCGGGGACCGATCCGCTGGGCCAGCGAGCCCGACGCGGACGAGAACGCGAACATCAGCACCGTCGCCGGTAGCAACGAGGTGCCCGCGCGCAACGCCGACCAGCCCGCGGCGACCTGCAGCTCATAGGCGACCAGGAAGAACGACACACCGAGCGCGGCGTACATCAGCACGGTCGCGAGGTTCGTCACGGTGAACTCGCGACGGCGGAACAGCGCGGGTGGCACGAGCGGATCGTGCGTGTGGAGCATGCGCCAGACGAAGGACGCGATGCCGGCCACGGCGAGCACACCCGCCCCGAGGACCGCGCTGTCGGTCCAACCCCTCGGCCCCGCTTCGGTGAGCGCCCAGGTGGCCGCACCGAGGCTCACCACGGCCAGGCCTGCCCCGACGAGGTCGAGGCCCCGGGCCGCGTGCGGGTCGCGCGTCTCCGGCACCGCCGCGTGCGCGCACGCGACGACGACCGCGGCGACAGGCAGGTTGATCAGGAACGCCCAGCGCCATCCCGGACCGTCGACGAGCCACCCGCCGAGGAACGGGCCGATCGCGCCGGCGACACCGCCCAGTCCCGACCACGCCCCGACGGCTGCGGCCCGGTCGCGCTCCCGGAAGCTCACCTGCAGGATCGCGAGGCTGCCGGGGGTGAGCAGCGCAGCTCCGATTCCCTGCATGACACGTGCTACCACGAGCACCTTGATGTTCGGCGCCGCACCGCACAGCAGTGACGCGGCCGCGAACCAGACCGTGCCGATCACGAACACCCGCCGCCGACCAAATCGGTCGCCGAGCGCGCCACCCAACAGGATCAGCGACGCGAGCGCGAGCAGGTACCCGGTCAGGACCCACTGCAACGAGCTGACGCTCGCGTGGAAGTCGTCCCCGATGTGTGGCAGCACCACGTTGACCACAGTGCCGTCCAGCATCACCATCCCACTCGCGGCGACCGTCGCTACGAGCGCGACGCGCCCCTTCGCCGAGTGCAGGACCAAACCGTCCGCGATCGCGCCCGTCGTGGCACTGGTCACCGCTGCGCGCCTCCTCCTGTCACCGGCCGCCAGTGTGCACCATGGCGTCCGTGAAGGGACCGGCGATCGATGAACAGAGCGATTGCCTCACGATTAGCTTCTGGGGATGTCGAGGTTCACCCGAGGGTTCACCGGACGCAGGCGCGGCGAGCCGGATCCTCGGCTGCCGCCCGGCCAGTACGACACCGGAAGGAGCTGGCCGGTGCTCACGGCCGAGGCCACGCCGAGGCTGTCCACCACGGACTGGTCGCTCGCGGTTGAAGGGCTCGTCGAGCGGCCGACGACCTGGACGTGGAGTGAGGTCCAGGCACTCGCGCCGTCGACATACGAAGGTGCCATCCATTGCGTCACCACGTGGTCGAAGTTCGACATGACCTTCAGGGGGGTCTCGGTCGACACCCTGCTCGAGATTGCCCGGCCGCTGGCGAACGCCACCCATGTGCTCGCGTTCTCCCACACCGGCTACACGACGAACCTGCCGCTGGCAGATGTGACGGACGGGCACGCGTGGGTCACCTGGGAGGTCGACGGAAAGCCCCTCCCCGTCGACCACGGCGGCCCGGCCCGGCTCCTCGTTCCCCACCTCTACTTCTGGAAGAGCGCCAAGTGGATCGCCGGCCTCCGCCTGCTCGACCACGACGAGCCCGGGTTCTGGGAGCGCAACGGCTACCACGACCGCGGCGACCCCTGGCTCGAGCAGCGCTACCAGGGCGACTGATCCATGGGCGCGGGTCAGACGCGGACGACGTGGCAGACCGCGACGCTGGTCGGCATCTCGAACGAGACGGGCAGCGCGAAGACCTTCCGGCTGCGCCTGCACCAGCCGACCCCGCACCTCGCCGGACAGCACTACGTCATCAGACTCACCGCACCGGACGGGTACACCGCATCGCGGTCCTACTCGATCGCCTCCGCGCCCGACGGTTCGGCCGAGCTCGACTTCACCGTCGAACGTCTGGACGACGGAGAGGTCTCGACTTTCCTCCACGACGTCGCCCAACCGGGTGACGATCTCGAGGTTCGCGGACCCATCGGCGGATGGTTCGTCTGGGAGGGCACGACCCCGGTGCTCCTCGTCGGCGGCGGATCCGGCGTGGTTCCGCTCATGGCCATGCTCCGCCTCGCCCGCCGTACCGGAAGGGCCGAGCTCGTCCGCCTCGTCGTCTCGGTCCGTACTCCCGACGACCTCTACTACGCCGCCGAGCTGCCCGGGCCGAGACCACCGTCGTCTACACCCGCCGCAACCCGCCCGGCGCGGCGCGCCCACCCGGACGGCTCATCGCGTCCGACATTCCCCCCTTGCCCGATCGAGCGGCCACCGCCTACGTCTGTGGCTCGACCGGGTTCGCCGACCACGCCACCGACCTGCTCCTCGATTCCGGCATCCCCGCAACCGCCATTCGCGTCGAACGCTTCGGGCCCACCGGCGCCACCTGAGACAGCCGGTGGTGCACGGCGCCGATCGTCAGAGCTCGATCTCGGGGTAGAGCGGGTATCGGGCGAGGAGGTCGTCCACCCTGGAGCGCGCGGCCCGCACGATCTGCTCCTCGAGGCGGAACTGCACGAGTGAGGGCTTGCCCTGGTTCGGTCCGGATGCGACGACACCCGGGGACGCGCCGCCAAGGACGGAAGCGAGCACGTCCGCGATCTCGCGCATCTCCTCGGCGCCCATCCGGAGCGTGGTGACCGCGGGAGTGCCCAGCCGGAGGCCACTGGTGTACCAGGGGCCGTTCGTCTCGTCGGGGACGACGTTGCGGTTCAAGGTGATGCCCGCGGCCCGGCACGCGGACTCCGCCTGACGTCCGTTGAGCCCGAACGGACGGACATCGACGAGCACGAGGTGGTTGTCCGTTCCGCCCGTCACCACCGGGACATCGCCGGCGACCAGTGCTTCGGCGAGGACGCGCGCGTTCTCGACGACGGCCGACGCGTACGCCGCGAACGACGGCTGCGTCGCCTCGGCCAGCGCCACGGCCTTGGCCGCCATGACGTGGGGCAACGGGCCGCCGAGCACCAGCGGGCACCCGCGGTCGACGTGCTCGGCTAGCTCCCGACGGCAGAGCACGAGCCCGCCGCGCGGTCCGCGCAGGGTCTTGTGGGTCGTGGTGGTGACGATGTGCGCGTGGGGGACGGGGTCGTGGTCGCCGGTGAGGACCTTGCCGGCGACCAGCCCGGCGAAGTGCGCCATGTCGACCATGAACGTGGCGCCGACCTCGTCTGCGATCTCGCGCAGCACGCGGAAGTTCACGAGGCGGGGGTACGAGCTGTACCCCGCGATCAGGATCAGCGGTCGCTCCGTGCGCGCCCGCTGTCTGATGTCGTCGTAGTCGAGGAGCGACGTCCGCGGGTCGACTCCGTAGGAGCGGTGTCGGAACAGCTTTCCCGAGATGTTCGGGCGGAAGCCGTGGGTCAGGTGCCCTCCCGCATGCAGCGACATGCCGAGGAGCGTCTGGTTGCCCAGCTCCCGGCGCAGGCCCTCCCAGTCATCGTCGGACAGATTGTTCACGTGCTGGGCTTCGAGGCGTTTCAGAGCCGGCGACTCCACGCGCTCGGACAGCACCGCCCAGAAGGCGACCAGGTTGGCGTCGATCCCGCTGTGGGGCTGCGCGTACGCGTGCTCGGCGCCGAAGAGCGCGCACGCCAGCTCGTTCGCACGCGACTCGATCGCATCGACGTTGTCGCAGCCCGCGTACAGGCGGTGGCCCGGAGCGCCCTCGGCGTACTTGTCGCTCAGCCAGTTGCCCATCGCGAGCAGCACCGCGGGGCTGGCGAAGTTCTCGCTCGCGATCAGCTTGAGGTGGGTCCGCTGGTCGACGAGCTCACGCAGGACCGCGTCCGCGACGTCGGGTTCCACGCTGGCGACGGCGTCGAGCGCGGCGGCGAAGCCGATCGTCTCGCCTGACATTCCCTCGGTGCTGACGCCGAACCGAGCGAGATAGGTCTGTAACAAGCTGCCGACGGCCATGATGGCTCCTTGCTCCGCAGGGCCCAGGCGTTCGGCACGGCTCGAAGGTCGCTCCCCGGTGGTTGGCTCCACCTCGCAACGCCAGTCACGACCTCGGCGCGAGCGTACCGGGTGCATGCTCCGCGATCTGCTGCGAGGCCTCGCCCACGAACCGGGACTTGGTTTCGTAACGTCGTCACAATTAGGGCTGAGGGCGCGCCGGAGAAAGGCGCCGAGAGAAAGGCAGGGTCGTCATGGGGACGCTCGTCTCGTATCAGCTCGAAGGCTCCATCGCCACGATCACGATGGACGACGGGAAGGTGAACGCGCTGTCGGTTCAGATGCTCACGGAGCTCGGCGCGGCCCTCGATCGCGCCACCGCGGACCGGGCCGTCGTCGTGCTCACCGGCAGAGACGGCCTGTTCTCGGCCGGGTTCGATCTGGCGGTGCTCAGGGGCCGCGGCTCCGACGCGTCAGGCATGCTTCGAGCCGGCTTCGAGCTGGCGGAACGGCTCCTCTCGTTCCCGACGCCCGTGCTCATCGCGTGCACCGGCCACGCGGTGGCCATGGGTGTGTTCCTCCTGTTGTCGGGCGACTACCGAGTCGGTGCGGCCGGCCCTTACAAGATCACCGCCAACGAGGTCGCCATCGGTCTCACGATGCCGCGGGCCGCGGTCGAGATCTGCAGGCAACGGCTCACGCCCGCGCACTTCAACCGCGCGGTCGTCCTCGCGGAGGTCTTCTCTCCCGACGACGCGGTCGCGGCCGGCTTCTTGGATCGCGTCGTGCCGGCCTCCGAGCTGCGGGACGTTGCCCTGAGCGCGGCGGACCTGCTGGCCAAGCTCGACGGAGAGGCGCACGCCGCGAGCAAACGGCGCGCCCGGGACCGCTCGCTGCACGCGCTCCGGGCGGCCATCGAAGCCGACGACGCCGACTTCTCGGCGACGGCGTGAGCCGGACGTGACCGCCCCAACCAACCGTCGCGACAGGAGACCGTGGTGCCGAGAGCGAAGCAGCGGACGCCCGAGCTGCGAGACCGCGTCCTGCAGGTCGCGGTCGCGACGCTGGCCGACGAGGGGATCGCCGGTTTCACGGCCCGGCGGGTCGCGCAGCAGGCGGAGACGTCGACGCCGGCGGTCTACGAGCTGTTCGGAGACAAGGCCGGGCTCGTCCGGGAGGTGTTCTTCGAGGGCTTCCGACTGCTGCGGCGACGCTTCGACCGCGTCCAGATCTCCGACGATCCGCGTGCCGACCTGGTGCGTGTCATCCGGGTCTTCCGGGCGTTCGTGCGTGAGAACCCGGTGCTGGCCGAGGTGATGTTCTCCCGGCCCTTCGCCGACTTCGACCCGGGCCCCGCGGAGCTGACCGCAGGCAGCGCGGTCAGGGAGTTCATCGTGGCGCGCGTCCGGCGCGCCATCGACGCGGGCATCCTGCGCGGCGACGAGACCGACATCGCGCACGCGCTCGTCGCGCTCGCGCAGGGTTTGGCGGCCCAGGAGGCCGCGGGTTGGCTCGGCACGTCCAGGGCATCGGTCGATCGGCGCTGGAGCCTGGCCATCGACGCCGTGCTGGACGGCTTGCACCCCGCGTCCACCGCACGTGCGAGGCGGTGAACCCGCCTACCCGAGTCGGCGGTCGATGACAGCCGGCGCGCTCCCGGCGGTCACGGTCACCACGTCGAGGTCCCGAGCGACGACGACCTCGCCGGCGAACTGTCCGCGGGCCTCGTCGAGCAGGTCCTGCTCACCGCCCGCCGCGATCGGCGGCACACAGTGGGTGTACACGAGCGTGCGCACCCCCGCCCGTGACGCAGTGCGCAACGCGTCATCGGTGGAGCTGTGGTAGTCGAGGATGTCTTGGAACCGTTGCATCGGCACCCGCTCGATGAGCGAACGCCGCACCACGGTCTGCACGTACACGTCGGCGCCGGCGCAAAGGCGGTCGAGGCCCTCGCACGGGACCGTGTCGCCCGCGAGCACCACCGCCACGCCGTCGTGCTCGAACCGGTAACCCACCGTCGGCGCCACTGGTCGATGGTCGGTCGGTGCCGCGACGACGCGAACCGCGCTCTTCTCGAACGCGGTCCCATCGTCGACCTCGGTGACGTCGCAGGTGGGCTCCCAGTTGAGGTCGTCGTGATGGGCGAGCCGGTAGCCGATGTCGTCGCGCAGCATGTCGATCGTGCGGTCCACGAAGGCCGCCGTCCCCGGTGGGCCCACCACGCGGAGAGGTGCGTCCGCGAGCGACATGACCCACCTGGTCGTGAGGACGTCGTTGAAGTCGCAGACGTGGTCGG
>Ga0066710_100000752_pt1 | contig 21281 bp, 15 predicted proteins | sample GraSoiAngelo_159_FD_79666 | JGI IMG/M metagenome (GOLD analysis project Ga0066710, IMG submission 79666) | Grasslands soil microbial communities from the Angelo Coastal Reserve, California, USA - 14_1009_16_40cm | ecosystem: Environmental > Terrestrial > Soil > Grasslands | place: USA...
ACGCGGGTGGCACGGCGCGCGGGGATGCAGCACGCCACCAGCGCGACAAATGCCAGCAGGGCGGCTACGCCGGTGAAGGTAATCGGGTCCGTGGCGCTGACACCGAAAAGCAGAGTGGCCAAGAGGCGCGAGAAGGCCAGGGCGGCGAGAACGCCGACGGCGACGCCCAAGAGCGTGAGCCGCGTTCCCTGACCCAGGACGAGGCGCAGAACATCGCGGCGCTGGGCGCCGAGCGCCATGCGAATGCCCAGTTCCTGCGTGCGCTGCGTGACGCCGTAGGCGATCAAGCCGTAGATGCCTACCGACGCAAGCACAAGAGCGACAGCGGCAAAGATGCCAAGAAGAAGCATGGTGAAGCGCGAGCGGGAAAGCGAATCCGCCAGAAGCTGGTCCATGGTGGAGACGGCAGCCATGGGGAGCTCCGGGTCCGATTGCCGAAGTTGAGCGTGCGCCGCGGATACCAGGGCGAGGGGGTCGTTTGAGGTGCGCACGAGAATTGTCATTGATGAATAGACAAGCTCAGGGTGCGGCCAATAAACGGTGGGCTCTGGAGCGGCATCAAGCCCCATCTGGTGGACGTCACCAACGACACCGATGATTTCCGAAGTTTGATTCTCGTTGTCCACAAGGCTCTTCATATAAATTGAGGCTTTCTGGCCGAGGGGATTGACCCCGTACAGATATTTGTCCGCAAAAGCCTGATTGATGATCGTCACGTGCTTCTCTTCCGCCAGCTCTTGCGCGTTGAAGAGACGGCCGGCGCGCAGGGGAATACTCATGGTGCTGAAATAGTCCGGACCGACGACACGGACGTTGGCCACAGGAAGATCGGAGAGCGCGAGCAACGGCTGGCTCAGAAGATGCACGCCGGTAGCTGCGCCCAGCCCCGCCAAAGGAGGATAGTTTTCCATGCTGGCGGAGCGGACGCCGGGCACCGTGCTGATTCTGGCAAGAAGCTGCTGGAAAAAAGCCAGGCACAATGGGTCGGTACCGTATTTTGAGCGGGGAAGCGTGATCTTGAAGGTCAAGAGATGGCCGGTAGCAAATCCCGGATCGACACCAATTAGTCGGACGAAGCTGCGAATGAGCAAGCCGGAGCCGGTGAGCAGGACGAGGGCCAGGCCCAACTGTGCTACCACGAAGGCGTTGCGCGCGAAGGCGCGGCGGTTTGCGGAGGAAGAGCCGCGGCCTCCTTCCTTGAGGGTTTCCGAGATTCGCGAATGTGCCGAGATGAAGGAAGGGAGAAAACCAAAGAGCAAGCCAGCGAGGAGCGTTGCGCCAACGGCGAAAGCGAGCACACGCAGGTCCATCGAGACCACGCGCAGGTCGAGGAGATTTCTGGGGCTGGCAGCCAGAAGAGCGTTGGTGCCCCAAACGGCGAGGGCGACGCCGATTCCGCCGCCGATCAGCGCGAGAAGCAAGCTTTCCATCAACAACTGGCGCGCGATTCGCCAGCGGCTCGCGCCAATGGCAGTGCGAATGGCCATTTCGCGTTCGCGACTCGCTGCGCGGGCCAGAAGCAGGCTGGAAACATTTGCGCAAGCAATCAGCAGGACGAAAGCAACCGCGCCGAAGAGGACCAGCAAAGCGGGACGCAGATCGCCGGAGATCTGCTGGCGCAGAGGCACGACGTTGACGCCCCAATGCCCGTCGAAATCCGGATATTCCTGCTCCAGCCGGGAGGCCACGGCGTTCATCTGGGTCTGCGCCTGCGAATGGGTGGCGCCGGGATGGAGGCGCGCGACCACGGTCATGAAGCGACCGATCTGCTTGTGATCGTGAAAGGACTGCGGGAACACAAAGGGAGACCACATTTGCGGCTTTGCGCCGGTGAGCGAGCCGTCCTTGATGAACCACTGGAAATTCTGAGGAGCAACACCGACCACGGTCTGAGGGCGGCCGTTCAGCAGAATAGATTTGCCGACGATGGCGGGATCGCCAGCGAAACGCTCCTTCCAAAGACCGTAGCTGAGAATGACCACGTTGGCGTGGCCGGACTGACCGTTTTCGGGAGTGAAACCCGGGCCGATGAGGGGATCGACTCCGAGCAGGGAGAAGAAATTGGTGGAGACATCCTGAACGACGACTTCTTGGGGATCGCCATTTCCGGTGAGATTGTCGCGCTCGTCGAAAATGAAAGCCATGCTGGAGAAGACGGTATTGCGGCGTTGCCAATCGAGAAAGTTCGGTGGAGAAACAGTGTTATGAGGGTTGGGGTGCTGGGAATTGCTTTCCCAGACCATGACCAAGCTGTCCGGATCGTGATACGGCAGCGGGTGAAGGAGGACGGAATTGATGACGGAGAATATCGCGGTGTTGGCGCTGATGCCGAGGGCAAGAGTGAGGACGGCGACGGCGGTGAAGCCCGGGCTGCGCTGCAACATGCGGAGCGCGTGGCGAAAATCGCGCGAGCTTTCGTCGAGCCAACCGAGGATGTCAACGGCGCGAGTGTCTTCCTTGAGGAGAGTGGTGTTGCCGAAGCGCTTTTGTGCTTCGTAACGCGCTTCTTCAGGCGACATTCCGGCGGCGACGTGGTCCGCGGTGCGCATTTCGATGTGCGAGCGCAGCTCTTCGTCGAGGTCCTGATCCAAGCGTTCTCTTCGCAACATGCCTCGCAGGCGGGCGATCCACGACACGGTGCACCTTCCTTTCGGGCCTTTCAGGCGAACTGAAGAACGTGGGCGACGGCTTGCGTGAGGCGTTCCCAATTCTTTTCTTCTTCGGCCAGTTGTGCCCGGCCTTTGGCGGTCAACCGATAGTAGCGAGCGCGGCGATTGTTCTCGGAGATGCCCCATTCCGCGCTGACCCAGCCGTCCTGTTCCATGCGGTGAAGCGCGGGATAGAGCGAGCCTTCTTCGACGCGCAGGATGTCCTTTGAAACCATCTGGATATGAAGGGTAATGCCATAGCCGTGCAAAGGGCCGCCAGCAAGGGTCTTGAGGACCAGAAGTGCCAGGGTGCCCTGAAGAAGGTCATTCTTGGGTTTGCGCATCGGCGCTCCTATAGATAGCTATAGGTAGAGACGGGGCCGAGAAGAAAATGTTTCTGAAAAAAAATGAGAAAATAGCTGGGGGATTGGTGGGCTTGAGTGGCGCTTGTCGAGGGAGCGGGGCGGGGGTATGCTTCCCTCCGGAATTTGTAGGGAGGGAGACAAGTAATGAAAATACCTGCGAGTTTGTTTGTGGCGGCGGTCGCGATGTTGATGATGGCGAGAGTTGCGGCCGGTCAGCAAGCGGCGGCGTCTGCCGATGCCGAGAAGATGGCGGAGATGGGGCCGGTTACGAATCCGGTGAGCGCGACGGTGAGGGGGCAACTCGCGCGCTTTTCGAAAAACATAGTGGCGGCTGCGGAAGCGATGCCGGCGGAGAAATATGTCTTTAAGCCGTCACCAGAGATGAATACGTTCGGGCACCTGGCGATGCACATCGCGCAGACGAATAATGTGCTGTGCTCGAAGATTTCCGGGGCGGCGGCTCCGGAGGTGAAATATTCCGAAAGCGATCCGAAGGACAAGCTGGTGGCAGCGCTGAAGGCTTCTTTCGAATACTGCACGACGGCGCTGGAGAAGGTGGACGATTCGAAACTGGGCGACCAGATGATGCTGTTCGGGAACCGCCCGGCGTCGCGCGCGGGGGCGCTGATCTTTTTGTTCGGTAGCTGGACGGACCACTACGGGACGGAAGCCATCTATCTGCGGCTGAACGGGATCTTGCCGCCTACGGCGCAGCCAGCGAAATAATAGTGAAAGAAGGTCGCGCTGAGGCGCGCCCCTACCCACAACAAAACTATGCCTCCCGAGTGGAGGAAGTGGCCGTGCCGAGTTCGCGGTGGGCGGAAACACCGCCTTTCAGCTGGTGAGCGGAGCGACCGTGGTGCAGGATGAGATGCAATAGAAACATAAGGATGAGGACGCCGCCGAAGGTTACGACGATGGTGGCGCCGGTGGGTGTGTCAAGCTGGACGCTGAGATAGACGCCCAGCGCGGAGACCAGGGTACCCATGGTCCAGCCGATGGCCAGGCGCGGACCGATGCGGTCGGCAAAGAGCATGGCGCCAACGCTCGGCACGATCAGATAGCAGAAAACGAGCAGGACGCCGGCGATGGCCACCGAGGAAGTGACAACAAAACCGAAAGAAGCGTAGAAGAGAAAATCCCAGAAGCGAACGTTGAGACCGCTTTGCTCGGCCTTGTCGTGGTTCATGGAGATGAGCAGGAATTTTTTGCGGAAGACGAAGTGAAAGAGGCCGATGCCGCTATACAGCAGCGCGGTCTTGATCACCTCGGGCCGGGAGACGGCGAGAATATTGCCGACGAGCATGTCCTTGAGATGCTCGGTCTCGCCGGTGGCCTTGCTCATCAGGAGAATGGCCATAGCGGAGGCCACGGCGTAAGCAATGCCGATGAAGGCTTCCTGGGGAATATGGCCGCGGCGCGTGCGCGCAAAGGCGAAAATGGCCGCCCCGAGAAAGGTGAAGCCGAGGCTGATCCAGTAGGAGCCGCGGCCGTGCGGGTCCATCCCAGCGATAATGGCTACGATGGCGCCCAGCGCAGCGATCTGCGCGAGAGCAAGGTCCACGAAAATAACCCCTCGTTCGACAACATGAACGCCAAGATAGGAATGGATGCCGGTCAGAATCAGGCTCGCCAAGAAAGGCAAAATCAGAAACGGAAGAATCTCCATCGAATACTCTCCTAGTGAGTCTCGTCAAAAGCCTTCTTGAGCTTGGCGATGTCGTAGTCGAACAGCTTGAAATAGTCGGTGATCTCTTTTTCGCCGCCGACCGAGGGCATCAGGACGACGACTTGCGCGCCGGTTTCGCGCGCAATGGAGTTGGGCGTTTTGAGATCGAAGTATGGCTCAACGATGATGACTTTGACACCGTCGCGCTTCATTAGCCCAATCAATTCCACGGTGTGCTGAGGGCTCGGGGGAATGCCGGGACGCGGCTCGACGTAGCCGACCACGTTGAGGCTGAAATGCTCAGCGAAATTCGGCCAGGAACGATGATAGGTAACGACCTTGCGGCCGGCATAGGGCTTCATCTGCGCCTGCCATTGCTGGTCGGATTGTTTTAGCCGCTGTTCAAACGCATCATAGCGCTGCGCAAAATAAGCGGCATCATTGGGGCGCATCTCGCTAAGCTTGTTCTGGATGCCCTTGGCGATGCGCAGGCCGTTGTCCGGGTCCAGCCAGTAGTGAGGATTTCCCAGCGGATGGACGTCGCCTTCGGCGCGGGTGACCTGGCCGGTAGGGATTTCCAGTATTTTTGCAAACCGGGAGGCGTCAAAATAACCGGGCGCGCCAACCTGAATCCTCGGATTGCTGGACTGGGTGATGAGCGGCGGCAGCCAGCCGATCTCGAGTTCGAGGCCGACGACCATGAGCAGCTCGGCCTTGGAGAGCTTTAGAAGAAAGCTTGGCTTGGGATCGACAAAGTGCGGGTCTTGATAGCCGCGAGCGACGGATTCGACGTCCACTTTGTCACCACCAACTTCCTGCGCGAGGGACGCCAGGTCGGTCGTCGCGGTCATGATGCGAATCTTGCTGTCCGCGCTCCCAACGACAGGAAAGAGCATGGTGAACATGAGCGCGAAGGACGAGGCGATCGCGGTGAAGCGAGTCTTTGTCAATAAGCGTGGCATCGAATTCTCCTGGAGCGGCTCAGAACGGGTGAGCGCCGTGTGCGCCCATCACAAAAAGAAACTGGAAAAGAAATTCATTGGCATTCGAAAAATCCGTCGGAGTGGTTGCCAGATGACCGAAGCGGTACTGCCCACGGATCTGGCTAAATTCGCTCGGCCAATATGTCAGGATACCGGAAAAGCCGGAATCCGTCAGACGGGCATCGGTGGCATGGCCGCTGCGGTCGAACCGTCCGCCGACAGTCCAGCGGCGGTTTACGCGGTATTCCGCGGAGGAGTACATGCCAAAAGCATGCTGCGTCTGAAAAAGATTCGGGACCGCAGCAGAGAGCTGGTCACGCGCACTCCAGACCAACTCTGTACGGAACAAGAAGGAATTGTAGATAGCGCGGCGCAGCGGCTTCCAGCGAAGCGTTGCGTCTCCGCTATACAAATTGGTCAGGAAGTTCGAGCCGTTGTTGTTGTGGCCGCGAGCGTAGGACAGCCCGAGATCGAGGTTAGTCGATTCGCTCAAATCCCGGTACGCGCGGAGGTGGCCGACCACGCTGACATCCTGGCGACGGATGGCCTGGAACACCTCGGCAGAATCACCACGCAAAACCTCCGCGCTCCCTTCGAGGAACCAGTCCTTAGGCGCGGGGAGAAAACGTGACAGGAAGAAACCAGCGTCGTCGATGCCGTCCTCGCCGCCGACTAAATTGTTGGTGACGAGCGGCCGATCAATGAACGGCAGAGCATGATTGTGAATGGTGTTGACCTTTCCAAAGTCAGCACGCTTCTTGCCGACTTTGAGCAACAGGCCCGCGGGAAGCGACGTGAAAGTGACGTAAGCCTCTTCGACGTTTACCCCGGTCTCACCGAAAGAAATGAACGCATCGGCGCGCGCATAGGGATCGATGATGGCTTGCATACCCACTTCGGATTCGTGCATCTCCAGCGAAGGCGACGGAGAAACGTTGTTGCGGCCAGCCGTGCCAATGAAATCGCCGATCAAGCTGATGTCCGGATTGAGGAGTTTGGCGTTGCCCGACGCGCCTCCGAAAGTCTGTGTTTGCGCGACCTGAGCGGCTGGCTGCGCAGCGGCCGGGGCAGGAGAGTAGGACCGCACACCCGGCTCGGGGTGCGAGGAGGCCAGCAAAACTTGCGGGCCGGAAGACTGTTCCCATGATTTTGATTCGCGAAGTTCTTTAAGCTCGCCGCGCAGGAGTGCTACTTCTCCGGCGAGCGTGCGGACTTGTTCTTCGAGTATTTTCATGCGGGCGTCTTCCGTGTTTACGGGGGAGACGTTGTGCTTAACCGGTACAGAAGACGCGTCCTGGGCATGGGCAACTGAGGAGAACACCAGCAAAACGGATAGAGCAGCGAATCGTTTCATGACCTTACTCCTAGAGTTCGATGTAAGTGGGCCTTTGTTGTCGTGAACGGGGAGACGTCGATAGGAAAGCGTCGAAAGCTATAGGGCGGGAGGCGCGCGCGGAGAGGTGGCGCGCGGAACTGCTGAGGAAGCCGAAATGACCAAAGGAGCGAGCTCGAGCCGGTCCGTCACCGGCACAATGGCAGGACTGGTCGACTGCGCGGCAATCACCGAGTCCGTTGTCGAGCAAATTGGGCAAATGTGCGCGGCGGATGGCACGGCCGTTAGATCGGCGCAAAAGTGAAACTGCGCACCAAGGAAGATAACGCCGACGAGCAACGCCAAAATGCAGATGCGCTGAGTCTTGACCTGCATGTGCTTACTAAGACGGAGCTTAGGCAAGAATGGTTGCGGGGTCAAGAAAACGATTTACTTCTTAGGGTGCCTGTTTGCAACCAATCGAGACTTTCGCCCGTCAAAGGTGCTAAGGTAAAGTGTAGACAGAATGTACCTGCCGGAAGCCATTTTGGGACGAACCTTTGTGCGTCGCGCTCTTGCGCTGCTCGCTTGCGCCGCGCTGCTCTATTTTGCCGCGGGCGGATCACTCTTCCACGAACATACGAATGGGCCCGATACTGCCTGCCATATCTGCCAAGCGCTGCATATGCCCGCGCTGGCGGCCGCCCGGCTTAACCTTGTCAGCACGCCTCGGATCGTCACCTGGTATTCTTCGCTGCCGCAGCACGCAGCGCCAAGCGATTCCTTCTCTCTCGATCGTGCCGGGCGCGCACCTCCCACCGCCTAGTTCCTCACTCCTCACTTGAAGCGTATTTCCGTGCGCTGGCCCATTTGAAGGCCAGTGCCACCGCCATTTTTCCGGCGGCCCTTTCCACAAACAACGCAAATTGCCCTCGAAGGGATGGAGAAAAAATGTTGAAGCGACTGAGCATCTGGACGGCATTTGTTTTGGGGTTTGTTCTGTTGTTGACGGCTGGGCCAGCGAAGGCGCAGCTGGGAAATTCCGGTTCGATCGAAGGCGTAGTGAAGGATCCATCCGGCGGCGTGGTTGCCGGCGCGACCGTCGAGATTTCTTACGCCGTGAGCGGTTTCCGCAGGGAGACGGCCACGGGAAGCGACGGGAGCTTCAAATTCACGAACGTCCCATTCAATTCCTATCATTTGGCAGTGACGGCAGGGGGCTTCGCAAATTACGCACGGGATGTGGACGTGCGCTCAGGGGTTCCCGCGACTGTGCAAGTTAGCTTGAAGATTGGGACGGCAGTACAGACGGTGAACGTTGAAGCGAAAGACCTGGTGGAAAATGAATCCACGTTCCACACGGACATAGACCGGGGCTTGTTCGACAGACTCCCGTTGGAGAGCGCATCCTCGTCAGTGAGCTCGCTGGTGACTCTGGCTGCACCCGGCGCGGTAGCGGATTCCAACGGCCTGGTTCACGCTATCGGCGATCACGCGGAAAGCTCCTTTTCGATCGATGGCCAGCCGGTTACGGATCAGACGAGCAAAGTCTTCTCGAATCAAATCCCCGTCGATTCGATTCAATCGCTGGAAGTGATCTCCGGCGCGCCGCCTGCCGAATTTGGTGACAAGACCAGCCTGGTAATCAAGGTGACGACGCGCTCCGGCCTTGGCCAGACAAAGCCAGTTGGAACCGTGAAAGCCTCTTATGGAAGTTTTGGCTCGGCGAACGGGGGCTTGGACGTGGCGTTCGGAGGGCCGAAGTGGGGCAATTTCATTGCGGCGAATGGCTTGAAGACGGGCCGCTTCCTCGATCCGCCCGAATTCCAGGTGATCCATTCGAACGGCAACGAAGAGAATCTATTCGACCGCGTAGACCTCCAGTTCACAGGTTCTGATTCCGTACATTTGAATGCGGGCTACACGCGTTCCTGGTTTCAAGAGCCCAACTCGTTCGATGCAGGGGCCTCCAGCCAGGATCAGCGCGCCCAGATCAAGACGTACAATATCGCACCCACCTGGACTCATCTGTTTAGCACCAGCACGTTGCTGAATGTCGGCTTCTTCCTAAGACACGACCAGTTCAATTACTACCCGAGCGCGGATCCTCTTGCAGACGTGTCTGAGACCGCTGCCCAGCGGCGCAAGCTGACTAATGTGGGCCTTCGCGGCGATCTCTCCTATGTAAAGGGCATTCATAACCTGAAGATGGGGGCAACCTTTGAGCACACCCTTTTGACGGAGGACTTCAGCCTGGGTCTTACGGACGCGACGATCAATTCGCCGTGTCTGGTGGCAAACGCCGCCGGGGACTTGGTCGGATCCGGAGATACCAGGCTGGCAGACCCGACACAGTGCGCGGCGGCCGGACTTCAGCCTAACGATGGCACCGTTGCCAATGCCGCCGTGGGGCCGTTCATTCCGATCCTTGGCTGCATGGATCTAACGAGACCCACGCCCGCAGCGGGCGACGGCTGCACCACGCCACAAAGCGCGCTGTTCGGCTTCAGCGGTCGTGGGGACGTTCGGGAGATCGCGCTCTATTTGCAAGATACCATTACCAAGGGCAATTGGTCGTTCAATGTGGGCGTGCGAGGTGATTTATACCGAGGACTCACCAAAGAGTCGCAAATCGAGCCGCGTGCCGGGATTTCCTACAACATCAAGGCGAGCAATACAGTTCTGCGCGCTTCCTACGCTCGCATCCTCGAGACTCCTTTTAATGAAAACCTGGTGGTCGCCAGCGTGACGGGTAATCCTTTCCTGGACGCGATCTTTGGCGGGTCATCGGGGCCGATTCGCGCCGGGCAACGCAACGAATTCCATGCGGGACTCCAGCAGGCGTTCGGGAGATACCTCGTCGTCGACGGGGACTACCTTTGGAAGTACACCCACAACGCGTACGACTTCAGCGATCTGCTGAATACGCCGATTTTCTTTCCGATTGGCTGGCACAACTCGAAGATCAGCGGGTTCAACGCGCGCGTCAGCGTGCCCAACTTCCATGGCTTCACGGTCTTGACCGTTATGGGCCATGCCTCCGCACGCTACTTCCAGCCTCAGGTCGGTGGACTCGGCACCAGCGATGGACCGGTATTCCGCATCGATCACGACCAGAACTTTCAACAAACCACCCATGTGCAATATCAGCCGTGGAAGCGCGGCCCGTGGGTAGCGTTCAACTGGCGTTATGACAGCGGTTTGGTGGCTGGGGCTGTACCCTTTGCCACGGATACCTCGACGCCGGTGGATCTCACGGGGCTCTCCGCGGACCAGCAGATGCAGGCGGGGCTCTTCTGCGGGAGCGTTTTCCCAACAGGGAGCTCTCCCCTGGTCACTTGCGATCCATCCCTGTACGGCTCAACCCGGCTCAAGATACCGGCGCCGGGAACGGAGAATGACGATCACAATCCGCCGCGCGTCAACCCTCGCCATCTCTTTGACACCAGCGTGGGGGATGACGACCTCTTCCACGGTGACCACTACAAGTGGAGCCTGCGACTCACGGTCATCAACCTGACGAACAAGACGGCGCTCTACAACTTCCTGTCGACCTTCAGTGGAACACACTTTGTTACGCCGCGAAGTTACACCGCGGAGTTGGGATTTCACTTCTAGAGACAGGAGTATCGACGGCTTTCGACTGACATTTCTCTGCAAGAATTACCACCCGGGGCGTTCTACCTCCAAGCGCGACCGATGGCGAGTAGCGGGTTGCGCCGTGGAGGTTCCCATGTCTTCCCCAACTGTCTGGACGTTGTCGCTATGCAGCAGCATTAGCTTGCTTCTGGGTGCTTCTGCCCTGCTTACGCCGGATTCGCGGCAGAAGGCAAGGACCGCTGCGATGGCGTCAGCCAAAGCTGCCGACGGGCCTGTCAAGGCGCCCCCGCAGCGAATCGATTTGAGCAAGGCAATAAATGTGAATCTCCCGGCGATAAGCCGAGATTGGGAAGCCGTTTCATTCGGCACTCCGGACGGAAAGACCGGGTGGGTGCTGCAGCTCCCCGGCGGGCGGCCCCTCGCTACTCCGGCGTATGCGGACGGGATGCTCTTTGTCGGCGGTGGGTACGGTTCGCACGAGTTTTACGCGGTGGACTCCGAGACGGGAAGAGTCATCTGGAAGATCCAAACGGGCGACGACGGGCCGACGGCGGCAGTAGTGGCCGACGGAATGGTGGCTTTCAACACCGAGAGCTGCACGCTGGTGGTGGTGGATGAGAGAAGGGGACGGGTGATTTGGCAGGAGTGGCTGGGCGATCCGCTGATGAGCCAGCCAGCGATTGATAAGGGCGTGCTGTTTATGGCGCATCCGGCGGCTACCGGAAGGCCTCTAAAGCCCGTGGAATTTCATCCCCGGCCAGCATCGCCGGGCGGCAGCCATCGGCTGCTGGCGGCGGAACTCCGCACCGGCCGGCATATCTGGGAGCAGCAAATTTCCGGCGACGTAATTACCGCGCCGGTGATCTCCGACGGGACGGTCTATTTCACGACGTTCAACGGGATTTCGTACGCCCTGAATGCGGGGGACGGTTCAGTCGTGTGGGTGAAGGTAAATGCGGCCACGAGCGCGCCGGTGATTGCCAGCGGCCAGCTCTATGAAACACGCAAGACGTTAGCGGGACAGGAAACGGTCGAGGGCCTGGCGCGCGTGGATGCCAAGGCCGGAAACGCGCGTGACCAGGAGTTGATCGCCAAGAGCAAAGCCGACTATCTCAAGCAGGGAAACGGCGGCGGTGTCGCCCTTTCGGCGCAAGCAGTGACGTCCTTGGATTCCGCGGTGGGATTCAGCGCGCCTCCGCCTTCCGCAAAGCTGGCGCAGGCCAACAACGCCGTCGGCGTGAATACCGTGGTTGGCGCATGGGCGTATCAGGGTTCGCGTGCGGCGGTTAGTAAGGGACAAATCCTGAATGCGCAGGGGAACTACATCAATTCCGTGCGGGCGTCGGATGGGCGCCAATCGTGGCAGGCGGAAGTCGTTGGTTCGCACGGTGCGCCGGGTGGGCAGGTTTTTTCGCCGCCGGCAGTCGGTCGGGACTATCTCTATCTCGCCGGCGCGGACGGCCATTTGGTCTCCGTCCGGCAAAGCGATGGCGGCATCGGATTTTCGTACGCGATGAACGCCCCGATTACGTTTCAACCCGTTTTGGCGAAGGGAAACGTCTATGCCGGGACTTCCGACGGGCGGTTGATTTGCCTGAAGACGGGAAACCAAGACGCCGACGGCTGGTACGCGTGGGGCGGCAACGCACAGCACAACAAGATTCAGTAAGCTGGCTGTACCCGACGGCCCGCAGCAAAGAGTGCAGTTCTATTTCTGGGCGAGATAGGTTTTTGCTTCGGCGAGTTCCGGGCGATCGGCGCCTGCGCCACAGACTTGGGTAAGTTTGGCGTAGAACGATTGCGCGCTCCCCACGTCACCGGCTGCTTGTGCAGAGCGCGCGGCGCCAAGAAGACTGTCGAAGCGGTTCGGCGAATTCTTCAGGACCGTCCTGTATTCGGCAATGGCTTCGGCCGGGCGCTTGAGCTCCAAGAGCATGTCGGCGAGCATTTCGCGCGCGGGGATGCCGACGGATTCGCCGCCATTTTTGTCCTGACGGTCGGCGGCGGCGCGCAACTCCTCGAGCGCTTCCTCGGATTTTCCCTGGGCCAAGGCCAGCCAGGCTTCGGCTTCGCGTAAATCGGTGGCCTTTTCCGTGGAGACGGTGTAGCCGCTCTTCTTCGAGCGCTTCTCGCGGTCGGCGACGAGCTCGGTAAGTTCCTTGACGTCCGATTCCGCGCCGGCCACGTCACCGCTGCGCGCGGCGCCAATAGCGCGGGCCCAATACGTCGTGTCATCCCAGTTTTTGCGTATCGCCGGGATCGGCAAAGCGGCGGCCTCTTTCCAGCGGTGCAATTCCAAAGCAGTGCGCGCGGCAAGATAAGCGCGGTGGTCGGCTTTATCTTCTTCACTCGCTCCAACGACGTGGTCGGTGTGGTCGATGACTTCGCGGGCTTTAGCTTCTTGCCCGCTCTGGAGATAGGAGTAGCTCAGGAAGTCCATGGCATGGGTCTGATAGTGAGATTCCGCTTGGTGCATTTCCGCGGCATGAGCGCCCGATGCGTTTGCGGCGATATTCGAAGTGATGGAATCCTGCCACAGACCGAGACGAACAAAAATATGCGAAGGCATATGCAGGGCGTGCGGGGAGTCCGGCGCGATGGCCGCATAGCGGCGGGCCGCATCGAGGCCTTGGGCTGCGAATTCGGGGCGATCGGTCGCGTGAATCAGGTAGTGCGCTACGCCCGGGTGGTCCGGATGCTCGAGAAGCAGGGGGCCGAGGATGGAGATGGCTTTTTGCAGGTTTGCCGTGGTGGCGCTGTCTTCCTCAGCCAGTGAGACAAGCGAAAGAGCATAAAACGAGCCGATTTCGGCGTCACCGGAATTGGCGCTGTAGAAATGCTCCAGAGCAGCGGAGTAGGCCTGCGTACGCTCGACATGAGTCATTTTGGATTTCTTCTGAAAGAAAGCGGCGGCAGCGTCAAGGAAACCCTGTTCTCGTGGATTGGCCGGATGAAGCTTCTGCGCCTTCTCGATCTCCTTGCGGCCCTCTTTCAGGGTTTTGTCACTCGGAAAATCCCAGAGCTGATGAAACCGGGCCATAGCTTTGCCCCAATGCGTAATGGCACATTTCGGATCGCGCGTCGCCGCCTCCGTGAACGTCTGCTCGGACTCCTGGTATTGGAACGAGTGGAGGAGGGCGACTCCTTTTTCGATCGTGGGTTGCACGTCCGCCGTGCAGTTTGTCGGGAAATTCACTTTGCCGAGCTGATCCGGCAGAGCGGCGGACAAGGTATCCGCTCGAAGCGCGGCGGGTTGAAGAGCGAGAAAAAAGATGAGCAGCCGGAAGGCCGAGGTGGACGGTCGTTGATCGCGCATGATGCTTCCCCCTAGTACTGCAAGAAATTCTACCTCCGGCGATTGTCTTGGTGGAGCTAAACCTTTTGGCGACGGGACGCCGGGTAGTGCATCAGTTTGAATTTCTCGGGTCTGGCGGTCTGAAATTGTGCCATCCTACCCGCATGAAGAAACGACGCAAGGTCAAGAAAAGCCCACGAAGAAGGGCAAGCCGCAGTCGGACGCAAATCAGATGGCTGCGAAGTTAATTCAGTCTACTATTCGAGAGAGCGAAAAATAAAATGGAGTTTCTACAACGAAGACAGATTAGTCGGGAGTTCTGCTAGCCTTTCTAGTTTGGCGCTTTCAATCATTCGTTTCACTTCGGAATTGGTATTGATTGGAGCGAGCTGTATTTCAGGGTGCGCGTTTGCAAATACACGGAATATCTCATCTGTGAATGCCTGGCCTACTGATGGCACACCTTCAAAATTAAGAACCACGACTTTAAAAAGCTCCACTCTAGCTAATACGCGTTTCGCTTGAGAGCGAGAAATGAGATTTTCATTTCCGTATTGTGCCAGCCTTACCGGAACGACCGTCTTAATGAAACCCAGGTCTTCCTCATCTGAATGGTTGTCGAAAATTTTCTTGCAAGTCTTAGATGTGTGGTTGTTCAGCTTCATGAATATTGTCGTTCCAGCTTGAAAGTCAGGTCGCTCAACGATCCATCCATGACCTAGCAAGACGTTTGGCGCTTTGGACCCAATTGATTACAGACGGCCACCGCGTCTATTTGGAAGCCGTCGAAAGTGCGTTTGGTTCTGAGATTGTTACGCCATGCTCGTCAACCTGTATGGCGCAGATCGCGGCGAGAGCGAAGCGCGGTACAGCCCGGCAGAGTGCATTGGATGCCGTTCTATTGCCATTACGGGTAGGCCAGACCCGAAGCACATTTCTACTAGCTTTGTGGAACCGCGGAACTTAACAATGCGCATGTCCCTGCGGCGCTTCACACGCTTGACGAATGGATTCTCGAAAAAGGTTGAAAATCTGGGTTATTCCGTTGGGCTGCATTATATGTGGTACAACTTCGCTAGCGTTCACAAGACCTTGCGAGTCACTCCAGCAATGGAAGCGGGGATTGCGGACCGCGTTTGGACCATTGAGGAAATCGTTCGGCTTTCAAACTGATGCACTACCGCGCCGCGGCGGTTGGACGCGGCTTTGGCGTGGAGGCTACAATGGGCTTGGAGCGGTTCTTCGAAGCAGGTGAGGGAGCGAAAGCTGTTTGAACCAATGACGAATCTCTGAGGTGCTGCGGATAGACAACCTGTGTGCACGGCCTGTCCCGCTGGCACGTCCCATCGAGTGGCAACGATGAAGACGCGCGAGCGGGGCAGGAAAGCCTAACGGTTGGCTCGTGGCGCCCTACTATTTCAGAGGTTCACGGCCTAGCTCTCCACGGCCAAGCGGTCCGCTCCATTCTAGTTTTCAGTCGTCCGTATTCAGTTGTCAGTTCAAGCTGGAGTTTTACAAGCACCGATTGGTCAGCCAATGCTAAGAAATATTGCGGGAACGCGAGAAGATTCTTTAGGGGAGAGATTGGGGACCGTTTTCCGGCGAAGGCAGGATTGCCGGCAGCGGCTCTCCCTTTCCCACTGAACACTGAGAACTGACAACTGCCTGCATGCGCGTACTTTTCGTAGGAGACATCGTCGGCTCGCCCGGACGCCAGATCGTTCACGATCGGCTGGCGGACATCGTTGCACAGCGGCATGTCGATCTGGTGATCGCCAACGGCGAGAATTCGGCCTCGGGATTCGGCATCACGCCGCGCCTGGCGGAAGAGCTCTTGAAAATGGGAATCGATGTGCTCACCGGCGGGAATCACAGCTGGGACCGCAAAGAGATCCTGGAATTCCTGCCGCACGAGCCGCGGCTGCTGCGGCCGGCAAATTTTCCGGAAGGCAACCTTGGCACCGGGCTCTATGTGGGGACGGCGAAGAATGGCGTGAAGTATGCCGTGCTGAATTTGCAGGGGCGCGTGTTCATGACTCCGATCGACGATCCTTTCCGGAAAGCCGACGGCGAGTTAGCGAAAATTCGGGAGGATGTCGCCTTCGTGCTCGTGGACATGCACGCGGAAACCACCAGCGAGAAGATCGCCATGGGCTGGTATCTCGACGGCCGGGTGACGGCGGTCGTCGGCACGCACACGCACGTGGCTACCGCCGATGAACATGTTTTTCCGCAAGGCACAGCCTATATCACGGATGTGGGAATGACCGGGCCGCATGGCGGCGTGATTGGAATGGACCGCAGCGGCATCATCGGGAAGTTTCTGAGCGGGCTGCCCGCGCGGTTCGAAGTGGCTTCCGGCGACGTGCAGATGAATTGCGTCTTGATCGAAACCGACGACCATGGCCCGCGCAATGCCGCCGGCCGCCTGCGCGCCCGCTCCATCGAACGCCTGCGCTTCTGTATTGATTAATCGTTACGGCACGCGGCTGCGGCGCGGGGCAACCTGCGCACGCCCGTAGTAATCTGAAGGTTCAGGCCACCGAGGGTGGGTCCAATCGTGAGAGTTCTTGCGTTGATGTGTCTGCTGTGGTCGACGGTTGCGTGTGCTGCTCAAGAGGAGGGCGACCTCACCGCCAGGCAGCGGGTTTTTCCGGGCGTGGGTCCCGGACTGCGCTCGGTGAAGCGGGGCGCGGATGGGCGGCTGTACATTCTAGCTTCGCCAGCGCCCGGCTTGCTGGTGTTTGACGCGCAGGGCAAGCAGGTTCTCTCCATCGGCGAACTTCCCGGAGCCGATGCCAGCGCCAAGGCAGGCCGCGCGTTGATCACTTTCGGGGAAGACTGCGACGGTGCTGCCGACGGAAAGATTTACGTGGCGGACCGGAGCGCCAATCTCATCCAGGTTTTCTCTCCCGACGGCACATTGCTTCGTTCGATCCCCGTGAAGAATCCGATTTCCGTGGCGGCTCTGCCTGAAGGCGAAGTTGCCGTGGGGACGCTTCGGGAGCCACACCTGGTGATCGTTTTCGACAAAAATGGAAGGGACGTGCGCGAGTTCGGCGATCCGGAGCCGCTTGCGGAACGTGAGGAGCTAAACCGCTTTCTAAATATCGGGGAGCTTGCCACGGACGCACAGGGGCATCTCTACTATGCGTTTGCATACCTGCCGGAGCCGACCGTGCGGCAATATGACCGCCTGGGCTACGCGAGACAGGACATTCAGTACACCGCGCTCGAGGCCATGCCGGCGGCACAGGCCGCGCGCAAGGAGATCGAGCGCCAGGAAAGCAAGGGCAAGCAACCCTCGTTCAAGCGAATCCTCACGGCCGTGGGTGTGGACCGGGCCAATGACGAAGTCTGGATGGCGTTGTACAACACGCTGCTGCATTTCGACAAGGAAGGAAACCGGCGCGCCACCTACAAGATTTATACGCCACAAGGCGCGCGTCTCGAAGCCAGCACCATTCTCGTAGAGAAGGACCGTCTGGTCATCGGAAGTGACCCGCTGGGCATCTACGAATTCGACCGGCCCGATAAAAAAAATCAGAAATAGCCCGAGTTTTCCTCAGGCCATCCTGTACCCGTTCTGTGCACGGTTTGCGCAGCGCGTGAAGATATATTCACAAATGCCGCGAAAATCAGCATCAATCGGGGCTATTGCACAAAATTTGTGCTTGTGGAAAAACTGTGCATGGGGTGTGAACTCCGGTGAATGCCTTCTCCTATTTTTCTCTTGCCCCCCAGACGCCAATCAGAGACAATCCCGCGCTGACTCATAGCGGCGGTACGTGGGCCGACAATTCCAAACGGGCCGCGCGCGGAGCGACAGGGGCAAAGTAGGGCGTTCCGGCGCGGGCTAAAATCCCGAAGCCCGAAGAAAGACGCAAATGGACCTGCTTTCCACAGCTTTTTCACAACTGTGGAAATAGCATGGGTATTCTTTTCTCTTCCGATGACGACAGCAACTCAAATGGGGCGTGAGCGCGAAGCTGTGAATTCCTGGGACAAATTCCTGGATCGGGTGAAGTCCCGAGTCAGCATCAACACCTACACGACCTGGTTCCAGCCGACGAGGTTGCAGCGGGCCGAGGGCGACACCCTCTATGTCCAGATCCCCAGCGCCGTTTTCCGGCAGGTTCTGACGCGCACTTACGGCGACATCGTCAAGGCCGTCTTTCATGAAGTCGGTACGCCGAACATGAAGGTGCAATACGTGTGCACCGAAGAAGAGCCGGTTCAATCGGCGCCGGTAGTCTCCGCCGTGAAACAAGCAAAATTGGATTTTGAGAGCAGCGACCACCAGCTCAACACGCGCTACACGTTTGATTCGTTTGTGGTCGGCAAGTCCAACGAGTTTGCGCATGCCGCTTCGCGGGCCGTGGCCGAGCAGCCTTCGAAGGCGTACAACCCGCTGTTCCTCTACGGCGGCGTGGGCATGGGTAAAACGCACTTGATGCACGCCATCGGTCATACCATCAAGAAGCGCAATCCGGCGATGCGCCTGAGCTACGTCAGCGCGGAAAAATTCACCATCGAAGTGATCAATTCGCTGCGGTTTGACCGCATGATCAGTTTCCGCGACCGTTTCCATACGGTGGACGTGCTGCTGGTCGACGATATTCAGTTCATCGCGGGAAAAGAGCGGACCCAGGAAGAGTTTTTTCATACCTTCAACGCGCTCTACGAGCAGCAGAAACAGATCGTCATTTCTTCGGACTGCCTGCCGAAGGACATCAACTCCATCGAAGAGCGGCTGCGCTCACGGTTCGAATGGGGATTGATTGCGGACATCCAGCCGCCGGACCTGGAGACCAAGATCGCCATTTTGCAGAAAAAGGCGGAAAACGACCGCTTCAGCCTGCCGGACGACGTGGCGGAATACATCGCCCGGGCCATCAAGTCCAACGTACGCGAGCTCGAAGGCGCGTTGACTCGGCTGATGGCCTACGCTTCGCTGACGGGCGCAACGATTTCGCTGGCAACGGCGCAGCAAGTGCTGCGCAACATCATTGCTTCCCAGGAAAAGCGCGTCACCATCGAACTGATCCAAAAACGAGTCAGCGAGCATTTCAATCTGCGGGAGCAGGACCTGAAGGTCCGCAGTAACACGCGCGCGATTGCCTTTCCTCGTCAAGTGGCCATGTATATCGTCAAGCAGCTCACCACTGCTTCGCTTCCGGAAATCGGCCGCCAATTCGGCGGCAAGCACCACACCACAGTACTGCATTCGATCAATAAGATTGAAGAGTTGCGCCGGGCCGACAAAGACCTGAACCGCACGATCACGCGTTTAATGGACGCGTTGCAGTAACCCCTCCGGTTTTTCCCTCCCGCCGCGCTCCCAAAGATAGGCGCTCCTTCCGCCTGCGCGCCGCACTTTTTTTCTGTAATTGTTGCGCACCGTGCTTTCCCACCATCTATTCCGCTTCCCTAAAGAGGGTTTGAAAAAGGTGCGGATAATTTGTTAATGGGAGTGGACAAAATTCCAAATTTTATGGCCGCCAGGATGGCCGCGGCAGCGTTTTCCGCGTTTCTCACAAAGTGCCACTTACAACGCGACTCGGTAAACCAAATGCTTGATTGGAGTTTCTCGGGTTTCCACAGATTCACAGCGCTCATCACAACAACAAGCTTCATGGCTTTTTAAAGTTCAAAGGATATCCTGTTGTTGCAGTTGTGCGTCTGAATTTTGTCACAGACAATCGCTACGGAGAGTTGTGTTTCCCACCTATTTCCACAGTGCGGGCACGCGCAGCGGGCCTTTATACTTTGCTAAAAAGCGAGTAAAGTACGGCAGCAGTAGAAATAAGCAAGGGAAGGCCTCGTCCCAGGCCTGATTGAGGGTAAACTTCACAATGACGGCATCCGGAACAGCACGCGAGGAATGTCAAGCGATGGAATTCAGCGTCACAAAGTCCGCGCTGTTGAACGAGCTCTCGACGACCCAGGGTGTCGTTGAGCGCAAAACCACAATTCCCATTCTGTCGAATCTGCTGGTCGAGGCCAAGGGCAGCCAGTTGACGATTACCGCGACCGACCTTGAGCTGAGCATTTGCACATCGTGCGAAGCCAAGATCAAGAAAGAAGGTGCCGGGACCATCCCTGCCAAGAAACTACTGGAACTCGTGCGCTTGCTTCCCGAAGGCGAGATTAAGGTCAAGGTACTCGAGAATCACTGGGTGGAGATTGTCAGTGACAAGAAGAAATATAAGCTGGTGGGCATGGCCAAGGAGAATTTTCCTGCGCTGCCGGTGATGCCCCACACGCTGGTAAAAATTCCCGCTCCGATCATCGAGAACCTCATTGGGAAAACAAAATTCGCGATCTCGATGGAAGAGTCGCGGTACACATTGAACGGCGGCCTGTTGATTCTGAAGCCGGACACCCTGGCGATGGTAGCGACAGATGGACACCGCTTGGCGCTCGCGGAGACCGATCACAAACTTGCGGGGCTGAATGGCGAAGTCAAAGTGCTTATTCCGAAGAAGGCCATGGACGAAGTAGAAAAACTTTCCAGCGCCGCCGGCTCCGACGCGCACATCGAATTTGCGAAAGACGAGAGTCATCTCTTTTTCCAGGTCGGCCATCGCCTGCTGATTTCGCGCATTCTCACCGGCCAATTCCCGAACTACGAGGCGGTGCTGCCGCGCGACAATAACAAAAATGTGGTTATCGAGCGGACGGAATTGAGCGACGCGGTGCGCCGCGTTTCGCAGCTTGCCGATCAGCGCTCCCACGCCGTGAAGCTGGCCGTCTCGAAAGAAGGCATCGAGATCTCCGCCTCCAGCCCAGAATACGGGGAAGCCAAGGAAAGCATTGAGAAAGAATTCAAGGGCGAGCCCATCGCCATCGGTTTCAATTCCAGCTACATGCTGGATTTTCTCGCTGCCGCGGCCGATGGTCCCATCAGCATCGAACTAAAAGACGAACAATCCGCCGGCCAAATGCGGCCGCTCGCCGATGAGTCCTACCGCTACCGCTACATCATCATGCCCATGCGCATTTGAATTCTTTCGAGGCCGGAATGATTTTGAGAAGTCGTAATTTGTGATTATTCTCTCTTCCGGCACCGACGAGTCCCCGCGGACTGCTCCCATAAGCACTCCGAAAACTACACTGATTGGGTAAGCTTCCGGCTTTACATTAAACCTGTAAGCCTAAGGAAACAGACAATTTACATAGATTCTTTCCCCTTTCAAGTACTTGAGAAAAAGCCTCCCATCGAGTACAATTCTTGGGTTGTCGATGCGTTTTAAGATTCCTCCAAATCGACACGTCCGCCAGGCCCAAGTGACCTGAGAATTCGGCTCTGCGCCAGGGGCCCGTGAGTCACGCGCTTGGAGAAACATGAGTCTTCGCCACGTCTCGCTGCGCGAGATGGGATGGAGCAGGAACCCTACGAGTCCCGG
>Ga0066710_100000753_pt1 | contig 21279 bp, 20 predicted proteins | sample GraSoiAngelo_159_FD_79666 | JGI IMG/M metagenome (GOLD analysis project Ga0066710, IMG submission 79666) | Grasslands soil microbial communities from the Angelo Coastal Reserve, California, USA - 14_1009_16_40cm | ecosystem: Environmental > Terrestrial > Soil > Grasslands | place: USA...
TCGACGAAACGATGGGTGATTCGAGACAGATTGCTCACTGGCGACCTCCCTGGGCGTCCTGGCCCCACGGTGTCCCTGCATCCTTCGGCGCTCGTCGCGCGAGGACGCGCCATGCCAACTGCGGCGTCATCAAGGACGGCGGGGGCGCCAACAGGTTGAGCACGTCGAAGAACTGCCGGCACACCACCGGGTCGTCCGACGCCGATGCGTGCACGCGCTCGAGATACCGGTTGACCATCGTGAACCCGGGCGGCCGCTTTCCCTGGACCTCCGGGTAACGCAAGTCTTCGCCGGTTGCGATCGTCCAGGGGATGTCCACGATCTTGCTCACCCGCGCGTAGAAGCGTGGAGCCAGGCCGTCCATGCCGCCCGAGACGACTTCCTCGAGAGCCTTCGCTTCCATGGCCGCGGCCGACATGCCCTGGCCGTAAATCGGGTTGAAGCTGCAGACTGCGTCACCCGTCACGAGGTAGCGGTCCGGGAACCGACGCATCTGTTCGTACAGGACCCGGCGGTTCGCGGGAAAGCGATACGACGAGGTCTGTCCGATGGGCCGCGCCGCGGCCGCGAGCTCGTGCACGCAAGGAACCGGCAGCGATGCCGCAAATGCCATCCAGCCTTCATCGTTGGTGGGTGGATAGTCGCCCAAGGTGCCTGCGAGGGTAATCACCCACCTGTTCCCTTCCGCGGCCAGAACGGCCGCTAGCCGCCGGCTGACCGGCGGCGTTCCGGAAATGATGCCGCCCATGGACTTGAAGAAATCGCCGGGCCGTCGCTCGAACACACGCGTCGCATAGCCGACGTCGACCCTGACTTGAAGCGTGGCGGGCGATCCGAATCCCCACTCCTCGAGCCACTTCGGCGACTGGGATCCCCGTCCACCTGCATCCACGACAAGGTCGGCGGCGATCGTTTCGTCCGACTGACTGCCGCGGCGCCGCACGATCAGGCCAGTCACGCGCCCTGCCGCTTTGTCGAACGTGGGCATCACGGCCGGTGTCTCGTCCAGAAACGTGACGTTGGGGATCGCGCGCACCGCCCGCCGAATCGCCGCCTCGAGACACGGCCGACTGACGACGATGCCGCCGAGACCGCTTTGGTGACGCAACTTCCACCGTCCGTACTGGAACCAGAGGAAGTCGCCCACCACGTCGCCAAGGCAGGCGCCGAGTGACTCGAGCTCACCCATCAAGTTCGGAAAATAGGCGTCCATGACCCGGTACCCACTCGCCAGCAGCCCGTGCGCGTGAGCCGCCTGCGGGACGCCCTGCCGAAGCGTCGCACCGTCAGGCAGCGCGTCGCGTTCGACGATGATGATGCGATTGAAGATCGGGCTGAGCGCTCTGGCAGCGAGGAGCCCGCTCATGCTGGCGCCGAGGACGACGGCTGTCGCTGGGTGGTCGGTCACAGTTCGTCCCTCCGAAGATCCTGGTCGACGCGTACCGATTGGGTGATGGCCAGCGAGACGGGCTGGCGGCCGAAGGGTAACACGGCCGCGACTGGAGTCCGTCGGGGAGGGAACGTTCAGGCTAACAGGCTACGGGCTTCAGGCTGCGGGCTTCAGGCTACGGGCTGCAAGCTACAGGCTGCAGGTTTCAGACAGCCAAGCTTCAGGCCGTGCTCGGCCTGAGCGCCTCAAAACTCATGACTCACAACTCAGAACTGCTCTGACAGCGAAGAGACCAAACTAGGGCAGCTGCAGTTGCACGGACCGCAGGTGGTCGTAGAGGCGTCGATTGAATCGGCCGCTTTCCACGAGCGCCGGCAGGTGTCGTGGGGCAGTGGCGATCATTCTTGAACGGGTCTGATGGTGTTCGCACCAGTCGAGCATCGCCTCTTGATCGGCCAGCGTCAGGTCATGGACGTTCCGCATGATGAGCGTGCCTTCGCCGTAGGTGGGCAACGCCGTCCGCTGGTGCTGGCCGTCACACCAGAAACGCGGCTTCCGAAGAGTCGGCCAGAGTGAGCTCACCACGCGCCAGATCGCCAATTCTTCACCGGCAAGAAGGGCGTCGACCTCGGCGGCCACGAAGCGCCACCAGTTGACCAGGTCCAGCTGCAGCCCGTCGGGTGGAGGAATGTCTTTCGGTCCAAGCGTGGACAGCAGGGAACGGGCCGCCGACGCCGCGCCTACGGGGTTGGTTGCTGGGTTCATGGCGTGACAAAACGCAGCAAGAGGCGAGCCACAGGGGGTGGCGAACGCGCGGCCGTTTTCCGAACAATTCTGTGCGCTCGAGCCGCGCCGTCGTGGCCCGCATCCGACATGTTTGTCGCGCGTAGGGCGCGCCACGACAAACTTGGATCCAAGCGCGTAATCTGGAGGCCTGATGATCTCTTTTCCAGGCCACGAGCTTGTCGGCGCCCGGCTGGTCGGACAGCTGCCGACGAGCGACATGGTCCACGTGTGGCAGAGCGTTTCCTCCCGTGTCGTCAAGTACGGCTTCGCCATCGAATATCGCGACCTCGAACCTCCACGAACCGGGATCTTCGACGGGCTGCGCATCGTGATCGACCCCGACGTCGGTTTCGAGATGCAGTGCTTTCTGCTGCTCCACCTCTTCGGCCATTCGGTCCAGTGGGTGGCCCCCTCGCTCGAGCACACGCTGCAGGAGTTGCAGCACACCGAAGACCGCGCGCGTTTCATGGACGTCCTGCACGACTATGAATTCAAGGCGGCGGGGTTCGGCATGCAGATCCTTCACGAGGCAGGCGTGTCGGATCTCGACCAGTGGTACAGCGACTTTGTCGAAACCGATTGGAAATACGTGGCCCGATTCTACGAAACGGGTGGCATCCCTCCCTGGGCAGACTGCGTGGTCAGCGGTTGCCGGCTGATCGAGCCGCGCCCGATCCCCGTGCTCGAGCACCACGAGGTGCAAGTACGCTTCGCGTTCTGAAAAATCCATCTGGCTCCACCGGACAACGAATTGGCTGCGGCAACCGATTGACTGGCCGCTGCGTTGGCGGTCGACACGTCACCAGCAGAATTTGCGCGGGCCCGTCTGACTCGGTGCATGATGCGCCGAAGGAATGCGTCGATGACGGCGAGGATGCTGGCCGGTCTGGTCGGTCTGATTCTCCTGGGAGACGCGCCCGCGGCCTCGCCCCAGCCGACCCAGGTGCTGCACGAGTTCACCGGCTACACCTCTGCGGAGGGCCCGGCGGCTCCGCTGATTCTGGCGAGCGACGGCAACCTGTACGGCACCACGAAGCAGACTGGCGAGGCACATCGCGGCACGATCTTCAGGATGACGCCGTCCGGCGTCGTGACGACTCTGCACACCTTCATCGGGCCAGCTGAACGTCCTGCACGCATTCGCCGGCAGTGCGGATGGCGCGCACCCCAGTGCCGCGTTGATCGAGGCCGGTGACGGCAGCTTCTACGGCACCGCGTCGGGGGGAGGGGACACGGGCAACGGCACGGTGTTCCGGATGACCGCCGACGGCACCGTCACCGTTGTTCATAGCTTCGCCGGGAGTCCATCTGATGGCGCGACGCCGGACGATCACGCAGACCGCCGATGGAGCCTTTTACGGCGTGACGAACCTCGGAGGAACGGCCAACTGCGACCTTCCCTACACTGAGGTAAATCGACTAGAGCCAAGTCCATGGCGGCCGCGAGTCACTGCATTCGGGTCACCGAGTTACTCCTTACGCGTTCATCGCGTCACACACCTGAAATTTCTTACGCGGTCGGGGCGTAACCCTGTTTGGGAGGAGCCGTACGTCGGAAGCGCACCACCTGGGGCGACTCCGGGCGGTGACGTGGAATGAACGCTTCCGAGATCTTCATCAGACGTCCGATCGCGACCAGCCTGCTCATGGTCGGGATCGCGATGTTTGGCATCATCGCGTACCGCGTCCTTCCCGTCAGCGACCTGCCCAACGTCGATTTTCCGACGCTCAACATCAGCGCTCAACTCCCCGGGGCAGATCCGGGGACGATGGGATCGTCGGTCGCCACGCCGCTCGAGCGCCAGTTCACGACCATTGCAGGCCTCGACGAGACGTCGTCGTCGAGCTCGGTCGGCAGCACGAACGTCACATTGCAGTTCGACCTCAACCGCGCGATGGACAGCGCCGCCGTCGACGTGCAGACGGCGATCGCGGCCGCGATGCCGCTCCTGCCGGCGGGCATGCCCGCGCCGCCGTCGTTCCGCAAGTTCAATCCCGCCGACCAGCCGATCATGTTCCTCGGCCTGACGTCGGACACCATGCCGATGTACGTGGTGGACGACTACGCCGAGACGCTCATTGCCCCTCGCATATCGATGGTCAACGGCGTGTCGCAAGTGCAGGTGCAGGGAGCCCAGAAATATGCCGTGAGGGTCCAGGTGGATCCTGAACGGCTGCACGCCGAAGGCATCGGGCTGAACGAGGTCAGCCAGGCGCTGCAGAACTGGAACACGAACATTCCGACCGGACAGTTGTTTGGACCCGACCGCACCTACAACCTCAGCGTCGGCGGTCAACTGCCGGACGCCGAGCGCTTCAAGCCCATCGTGGTCGCGTACCGGAACGGCGCGCCCGTCCGCCTCTCGCAGGTGGCGACGATCCTCGACAACGTCGAGGACAACAAGAACGGGTCGTGGCTGTATACGAAGTCGGGTGGCAAGCGGGCGATCAATCTCCAGGTGATGCGTCAGCCCGGCAGCAACACGATCGAGGTGACCAACGCGATACGGCGGCTCCTGCCGACGCTCCAGGCCCAGCTCCCGCCATCGGTGCATCTGGCCATCCGTCTCGATCGCTCCCGCAACATTCGCGAGGCGTTCAAGGACATCCAGTGGACGATGCTCGGAACCCTGGTGCTCGTCGTCGGGGTGATCTACGTGTTTCTTCACAACGGCTCGGCGACGCTCATCCCCGCGCTCGCGCTGCCGTTCTCGGTCCTCGGCACCTTCGCCGTCATGGCCATGCTTGGCTACACGCTGGACAACCTGTCGATGATGGCCCTCATCCTGTCGATCGGGTTCGTCGTGGACGACGCGATTGTGATGCTCGAGAACATCGTGCGACATACGGAACAGGGGAAGGAGCCGCTCGAAGCGTCACTCCAGGGATCCAGGGAAATCGGCTTCACGATCGTGTCGATGACGATTTCGCTCGCGGCGGTCTTCATCCCGATTCTGTTCATGGCCGGCGTGCTCGGCCGGCTGTTCCGCGAGTTCGCCGTCACGATCATGACCGCCATCCTGATTTCGGGTGTGGTCTCGGTGACACTCACGCCGATGTTGTGCAGCCGCTTCCTGCGCGTCGGCGCGCTGCACGCGCGCTCGGGCCCCGCACTCGTGATGGAGCGGCTCTTCAAACGGCTGCTGGCCTGGTACGAGTGGAGCCTCGGCCTCGTGCTCCGCTACCGCGCGCCCATGCTCGTCGTGTTCGTGCTCGTGCTGGCGCTGACCGTCCAGATGTTCAGAGTCGTGCCGAAAGGCTTCATCCCCGACCAGGACAACGACTCGCTGAACATCAACGTGCAGGCGGCGCAGGGAACCTCGTACTACGAGATGGTGGACTACATCCGTCAGATCGCCGAGGTCGTCAAGCGCAACCCGTATGTGGACACGTTCTTCGCCAGCACGGGTGGTGGCTTCGGCTCGATGAACAGCGCCCGGGTCAACATCCAGCTGACGCCGCGCGCGGCGCGGCCGCTCACCTCCGCGCAGATTGCCCAGCAGCTCAGGCCGCCGCTGCTCCGGTTCCCGGGGTTCCGCGCGTTTGTCAGCCTCCCGCCGGCGCTGCAGATCGGCGGGCGGATGAGCAATAGCGCCTACAACCTGACCGTCCAGAGTGCCGGGTCCGATCTCTACGAGAGCGCGGCGCAACTCGAGGCGGCGCTGACCCGGCTGCCCGAGCTGCAGGACGTCTCCGACGACATGCAGATGAAGAGTCCCCGCGTGAACCTGAGCATCGACCGCGACATGGCGGCCGCAGTCGGAGTGAACGCGAGCGATATCGAATCGGCGCTCTACGACGGCTTCGGGCCACAGTGGTCCTCGACCATTTACGGCGCCAAGGCCCAGTACAAGGTGCTGCTCGAGCTCGATCCGCGGTACCAGGAGCACGCCGATTCGCTCAGGAAGATTGCCTTCAAGACCCCGACCGGCGTGCTGGTGCCGCTCGAGTCGGTTCTCAACTCGGCGGAGACGACCGGCCCGCAGACCGTGAACCATTCCGGGCAGCTGCCCGCGGTCACCCTCTCCTTCGGCATACGTCCGGGCGTCTCACTCGGTGCGGCGGTGGATCGCATCATGGCGACCGCCAGCGCACTGCTGCCGCCGACGGTCACCGTCAGCTTCCAGGGATCGGCCAAGGTCTTTCAGGCGTCCATGCAGAACCTGGGTCTGCTCCTGTTTGTCGCGATCGGCGTCGTGTACATCGTTCTGGGGATCTTGTACGAGAGCTACATCCACCCCATCACGATCCTCTCGGGGCTTCCCTCGGCCGGCCTTGGCGCGCTGATCACGCTCTGGCTGTTCGGGAACGAGCTGAACGTCTACTCGTTCGTCGGGCTGGTGATGCTCGTGGGCATCGTGAAGAAAAACGCGATCATGCAGATCGACTTTGCACTCGAAGCCGAGCGCCAGCATCAGAAGGCGCCTGCCGACGCGATCTACGAGGGATGTCTGATCCGCTTTCGGCCGATCATGATGACTACGATGGCCGCGCTCCTGGGCGCGGTGCCGATCGCGCTCGGGTTCGGGGCAGGAGGCGAAGCGCGGCGTCCGCTCGGGCTCGCGATCGTTGGCGGCCTCGTGGTGTCACAACTGCTCACTCTGTATCTGACGCCGGTCGTCTACACCTATTTCTCGACCGCGTTCAGGAGAAGAAAACGGATCCGTCAGCCGGCTAGTTTTCCAGTCCAAGCGCCCAGCGGATACCACCCGTGAGATGCGCCCCGAAGACCGCGTCGTTCGTGAACGTCTCCGCGAGGTGTCCGAGCGACGTGTAGAACACGCGGCCCTCCCCCCAATACCGCCACCATGACTGCGGGTAGTCGCCGCCCTTGCGAACGCGCGCGCGGGGCGAGGCACCATCGAGATTGGTGCGCTCGGTGTCGAGGCTGAGCAGCACGTGCACCCGATCGCGCGAGAAGCCCATGGGAGCCTTGAAGTTGCCCGGCTGTGAGATGTTGAGCTCCGGCGCCGACGCGGTCCAGGGCGCCGTCGCAAACGTGTAGAACTCCTCGACAACGGGCCAGCTCGACCCGAGCATTCGCGTGGCCGGATGCGTGGTGTCTTCGACCTTGAGCACGCCGAGCCGCCGCTGGTTCACGGGCACGTTGTTGCCGAGGAGCGGCGTGAAGATCGAGTTGAAATAGTACGCACCCAGCATTTCGCCGTATTCGGGGAAGTCGTACATCATGACCGTCGCGCAGTGTACGCCGACAAACCCCTTCCCGCTCCTGACGAAATCCACGATCGCCTTCTTCTGGGCCGGCGTCAGGCCGATGTCTCCGTTGGCCATCATCATGAGACCGTCGAACTGGTTCAGGTACGAGGCGGTGAAGAAGCTGAGATCCTGTTTGCCCACGCCGGGCTCGTAGCCCTTGAGCGCCGTGACGTCGAACCCGCCCGCTTTGCCCCACTCGACGGTTTGTTCCTCGGCCGGCTTCAGGCTGGCATGCCCGTGAGACCCCGGCGCGCCGACGCCCGGATACGTGAAGACGAGGAGTTTCTTGCGCGCGCCCGCGGCGCCCTGCTGGGCACGCACGCCCGGGGCGCTGACGAAGACCGCGGAGACGACGAGCGCGAGCGCGAGCAAGGGGAGCGCGGTCGGTTTGGTGACAAATCGCATGGCGAAATCTCCCGGTACGATGACCCTGGTCAAAGTGTACATTCTGCTCCAAAGAGGCCCCGGGGAGGCGCGCCATGCTTTTCGACTTCGCTACGCTCAGCCCGAATATTCGCTACAAGCTGCTGGTGTCGACCGTCGTGCCGCGGCCGATTGCCTGGGTTGTGTCCCAGGACGTCCACGGCGTGTTGAACGCGGCACCGTATTCCTTCTTCAACGCCTTCTCGTCCGAGCCGCCCGTGATTGGCATCGGCGTCGGCCGCCGCTCGTCGGGCCACGCCAAGGACACCCGCGCCAACATCCTCGAAACCGGTGAGTTCGTGGTCAACCTCGTCGCCGAAGAGACCGCCTCGGCGATGAACGTGACGGCCATCGAGTTCGAGCCCGACGTGGACGAGCTGGCCGAAGCCAAGCTGAGCGTCTGTCCGTCGGTGGCCGTCAAGCCGCCGCGGATCGCCGAAAGCCCCGTCGCGATGGAGTGCACCCTCCTGCAGATGATCGATCTTGGTCCCAACAGCGGCATCGTGCTCGGGCGCGTCCTGGCCATGCACATCCGCGACGAGGTCGTGCTCGACCGCGTGAAGGGCTACATCGATACGCCCGCGCTCAAATTGATCGGCCGCATGCACGGCACGGGGTGGTACGCGCGGACCTCCGATCGTTTCCAAATGCCGCGAATTCCCGTGAGCGAGTGGAAGCGATGAAACCCTACACGACGCGGAAGGCGCGCTCTATGGCCGTCGCGAGCGGCTTGGCGAACGCGAGGCCCTGCCGGTTGTGACAGATGGCTACCGCCAGACGGTTATCCAGGTCGGCCCAGCCGACAGAATTCCCGAGACCGGGATGGCAGAGGATGCGTCCCTTTCCGACCACGCCGTCGGCCGCGAGCCAGTAGCCGCCCACGCCGACGCGCGTAATCGTGCCGCGGCCGACGTCGAGCGTGTCGGTGTCGGGGCGGGGCTTCAGACAGGCGCGGACGCGCTCGGCCGACACGAGGCGCACCCCGTCGAGCTGCCCTTCGTTGGCGAGCAGCGCCCAGAAGCGCGCGCAGCTCGGCGCGTTGAAGATACCGCCCGCGCCGGGGATGCACCCGCGCCTCACGGCGGAGCGTCCGAACACCGCCTGGGTTCCCGCGACCTGGATCGGCATCGACTTGCCGCGCAGCGTGCTCTGGTCGATGACGGAGATCTGATCGTTCTCCATCCTGGCGACGCGCGGCTCCAGTTCCGCCGGGAGTCCGATCCACAGGTCGGTGATGCCGAGCGGCTTCGTGATCTCGTCCATCACAAACTGGCGGAACTCGCGCTTCTTCGCGTCCGTACGCCGGACGATCTCCGCCACGATCCAGCCCCAGGTGTAGCTGTGATACGCGTTGGTCGTGCCCGGCTCGAAGATCGGTTTCAGGTTGGCGACCGCTCTCACCATCCAGTCGTAGTCGGCCATCTGTTCGGGCGTGACGCCTTCGGGCATCGACGGAATGCCGGTGCGGTGTGTCAGCGCATCCCGCACGGTGGCCTTCGCCTTGCCGTGAGCCGCGAACTCCGGCCAGTACCGTGAAATGGGCGCATCGTACGAGACCAGGCCCCGCTCGGCCTGGATGTGGAGGGCAGTGGCCGTGATGGCCTTGGTTACCGAGAACACGTTGAAGAGCGTGTCCTTGTCCACCTTCCGCCCCGTGGTCTTGTCGGCCACGCCGCCGAGGACGTCCACAACCAGCTTGTTGTCCTTGTAGACGGCGAACTGGAGGCCGACCTCGCCCTCGCCGATCGCATCGTCCACGGCGCGCTTGAAGATCTCCTGGGGGTCGACCTTCCCGGCGGCCGTTCCCTGCGCCAGCAGTCCCGCCTGGCGAAGGAGCTCGGTGACGGCGGCGACGCTGATGCCGCCCGCCGCGTTCCAGAGAAACCCGCGTCGCGAGGAAGATTTGGTCTTCATGGCGCCAAGCATAGGGGATCTGAGCCCGGCTCGTCCATCCTCGCGCGACCCGGCGTCTCAGGCCTCCGTCTCGGTCGGAGTTTTCGGGCCTTGACCGGTCATGCTCCGTGCGCTGTCGGCAGAGGCACTCCATGCGCCAAGGGCGGCGGCGTAGAAGCGGGTCCAACTGGTGACCGCCTCTGTGGCCCACTGATAGGGCAGACGAGACCACTCCAACCACGCGATGTTGTTCGTCACGCCCTCCGCGTAGCTGATTTCGACTTTTGGGGGCAGGACCACCGCTTCACCCCGCATCACGATCTCACCCCGTTGGTTGACGCACACGGTCTTGAAGCGCACGCGGTTGTGCTCAACGAGGCGCTCCACCACCTCGACGCGCGCCGTGATCGTGTCGCCGAAATCGACCGGGCGCGTGAACTCGATGCTCTGCGCGACGTAGACGCAGCCCGGCCCGGGAAGTTTCGTGCCGAGTACCGCCGCGACGAGGCTGGCCGTCCACATGCCCGGGACAATGGGTCTGGCGAACCTTGTTGTGCCAGCAACCCGGGAATCGTGATGGAGGGGATTGCGGTCGCCAACCGAATCGAGGAACTCCGACACGTTGGACGAAGAGGCGACACGGGACAGCTCCGCTCTATCGCCGACGTGAATCCTGTCGATGGCGAGACCGGTTATAGGGGCCCCGGCTTTCTGTTCGATCGCTTCCGCGCTGCCCCGGATCGGGTCGTCCGGCCTCGTCCTCGAGATTTCGGGGATGTGGAAGGCAGTCCTCCCCGAAGGGCTTCGACCTGGTCCTCGATCGCCTCGAGCCGGTCCTCGACATCCGCGAGCTGTCGCGAAATGGCGATGATCTGCTCGCGAGACGGCAGACCGAGCGCGTCGAGCGTCGCCTTGTTCGTGCGTCGGGCGGCTTCCTGTGCCGTACCCTGCACGGTGAGGAAACGATCGAGCATCTTTCCGAGCGACTGGGCGAACGCTTCGGTGCCCATGGCCTGCTCGAGCGCCCGAGTCCAGGCGGCCAGCCAGTCGTCGAGGAAGCGTTTCCACTGCTTGAGGATGCCGGGATCGATCGGGCCCGCGCCCTGTAGTGTCGCCCACGCGCTCATGCTCGGGTCGACGAACTGACGCCAGAACGTGAACGGATCGGGCGGAGCCGGTGGCGCCTGCCCCCGATCGCCCATGCCTTTCACCGCGTCGGCCCAGGTCTGGGTGCCCGTTTCGATCTGCTTGCGCCAGAACGCAAACAAGTCGTCAGTCGAAGTCGGGTTTGCCACGGTTCGGTCCTTTCACGCGCGTGACGACCGTGAAGCGAGCCAGCCGGCGACGTGAGGCCAACAGTCGCGCGACGCGCTCCGCCCCGCGATCAACGAAATGTGTCCCCCGGGGACCTCGAGGTACTCTTTGTCCCGGCTGGCGACGAGATCGATCATCGCCTTCACGCTTCGCGGCGGTGCGATGTTGTCCTGCGCCGCGCCGATGGCCAGCACCGGGCACGAAATGCTCCCGAGGTCGACTCTCCGGCCCGCCAACCGCAGCGTGCCTTGTGGCAGCCGGTTGTCCTGATAGAACTCCTTGACCCACTGCCGGAAGAATTCTCCGGGGAAGGGCACGTACTCGTTCGCCCACTTGTTGAGCGCCCTGAACCCTTCGACGTACCCCTCGTCCCACAAATTCCACCAGAGGTTGAGCGCGGTGCTCATATCCATCGTGGGGCGAAGCAGTTTGAAACCCATCTGCACCATCTCGGCCGGCATCTGGCCCATCGTGCCGACGAGCTTGTCCACGTCGAAATACCGGCGGTTCAGCCAGCAGCCGATCAGTCCCATGTCGGAGAAATCGATCGGACCAGCCAGGTTGACGAAGTTCCTGACCGGAAACTCGTGATGGGTCGCCAGAAACGAGGCCGCGAGTGGCGCGCCCATGCAGTAGCCGACGACCGAGCAGTCGCGGGCGTCGGCGTGCGCCAGGAGCTTCTTGGCCATGCGCGGCAGGATGCGCGTGACGCAGTCGGTCAGCGTCAGATAGTCGTCTTCGGGCCCGAACACACCCCAGTCGAGCAGGTAGAACGCAAAGCCGTGCTGCACCATGTACTCGACGAAGCTCCCCTTGGGGAGCAGGTCGAAGATATACGGGCGAGAGATGCCGAGATTGGGCACGAACAGAATGGGCGTCTGGTAGGTCGGCTTCCCTTCGTAATAGAAAAGACGCGCCTTGCCTTTCCGGTAGACTTCCTGCCGCGCGCTCTGGCCCACGGCCGGCTCGCGGGAACCCGCCACGATGTCAGCCAGATTGCGCAGGCGCTGGATCGACCGCTCGCTCTCGGTCTTCCACGCCTCGTAGTGGTCAGTTGTCTTCGTGTCCGTCGCGGTCGCCATCTCGAGCCATCTCGCGTCTTAGGACGCTGCTCTCGGGGATTGCGGCTCCGAGGCGCCGCGGCTGGCCTGCTCGGTCCATGTGCGCGCCCAGGCGGAATGAGCCGCGGCCATCTTGTCGACCGATTCCTGCCATACCTTGAACAGCTTCTGATTCTCCTCGTCGAGCCGGCCGACGAGTGTGCCTGGAACCGCCTTACGGACCATCTGGAAGTAGCTCTCCCAGAGTTGCTTCTGCGCGGCGTTCCAGCGGGCACCGAGTTGCTCGGTCTGCTCGGACCACTCGCGCACGTCTCTCGACACGTCCTTCATGGCGGTCACGTTGTCCGACACGGTACGGGCGAGATCGAGCTGCGCCTGCAGGCCGCTCTTGACCGCCGCCTCCCAGGCGTCCACCGTCTTCCGCCAGGTCTCGGCGAGCGGGGCCCGCCCCGTCTGCTGCTCGGCCAGCTCGACCCAGCCGCCCCAGAGTTTCTTCTGCGTCTCGGCCCAGGTTCGCACGAACTCCTCGGTCTGCTTCGTCCACTCGGCCATCATGTCGTGCCTCCTTCGCAACAACCGAGGGCATGGTAACAGACGCTGTTAACTTTTGCAAGCACAGCGGCTCACCCGTGCAGCTTTGCCCGCCGGGCCCAACCCGGGCCCTACCGCTTGCCCGTCGAGCCCGTCGAGTCGTTGACCTTTCGGAACGACTCGTACATGTCAATCAGCATTTCCCGCTGACGCGCCGACAGGTGTCGATCGTGACGGATGGCTTCGATGACGTCCTCGATTTCGACTTCGGAAGGATCCAGGATCCCCGCCTGTGCGTACAGCGTTTCTGACGACAGCTCCAGTCCGTCTGCCAACGCCTTGAGGACGAAGCTGCTGGGCGAGCGAAGTCCCCGCTCGATCTGGCTCAAGTAGGCGTTGGAAATCCCACACGCGTCGGCGAGCTGGCGTACGGATAGCTGGCCGAGCTCGCGCTGGCGACGGAGGAACTCGCCGAGGCCGACATTCTTTGTACTTGATCGTTTAGGGGGCATGCTGGCTCTTCGATCGTGCGGTCCGAACACGCCGGCTACATTTCGAGCCCGCCATTGACGGTCAGCACGGCGCCGGTGATGTAGCTGGCTTCGTCTTCCAGCAGGAACCGCACGCACCGTGCGACCTCAGACGGCTGGCCGAGCCTCCCGACCGGCACGCGGCTCACGACCGCCTCGAGGACGTGTTTCGGCATCGATCCTACCATCTCGGTTTCGATGAAGCCGGGGGCGACGCAGTTCACCGTGATCCCCTTCCGGGCCAGTTCCAGCGCCAGGCTCCTGGTGAAACCAAACTGGCCCGACTTCGACGCGGCGTAGTTCGCCTGTCCGATGTTGCCGGTCTGGCCGATGACGGAGCTGATGTTCACGATGCGGCCGCTGCCTCGCTCGAGCATGTGTTCGAGGACCGCCTTCACCATGTAGAACCCCCCCGAGAGGTTCACCCGGAGCACGGCGTGCCAATCGTCGATGGTCATCTTCCGGACCGTCTTGTCGATGTTGATGCCGGCGTTGTTCACCAGAAAGTCGATACGGCCTTTCTGGTCCAGCACCTCTTTCACGACACGGCTGCAGGTTTCGGGCGTCGAGATATTGCCCTGATGGACCGACACCGACCTTCCTTTCGTGCGCTGCTCGGTTGCGAAGGTTTCCGCCGCGTTCTGGTCACGGTTGTAGCCGGCGGCTACGTGTGCGCCGCCGTCGGCGAGACACTCGGTGATGGCCGCTCCGATGCCTCGGCATCCGCCGGTCACGAGTGCGACTTTGCCCTGGAACATGGAGGCCTCCTGATGACGAACTGGCGCATCATAGTTCTCAACTGCCAATCTTTGTCTGCCGCCGCGGCTAGGTGACGAAGTTTGTCGCCGATTCACCGTTCCCGTCTTGCCGACGCCGGAAAACACCGGAAAAACTGGGGCGCTCGAGCTGGCAGGTCAATTGCCCCTGAAATGCGTAGCTTCCCAGCGGAGGGTGCTGTGCAAGGTAGCGAACGTGGGACCGGAGCCTCGTCGTCGTCGGAGGACCAGTGGTGGCTGCCGTTGAGTGAGCGGGTTCCAGCCAAGAATGGATCCGCATCGAATCAAGTTGCCGCCGAACAGGCGCTTTCTTCCGTTGTGCAGACGGCCCCTCCGCAGCAGACGGTTCCTTCGGAGCACCCACGCGGGTCATCAATAGGACTGGCAATGTTGGCGGTGTTGTCGGCGGCGGCCGGTGCAGGTTTGACCAGCTGGTGGCTTGCCGGCCAGCAGCGATCGGTGGCCCTTCAGATCGAACCGCAGACGGTTGCCGTCGGAGAAGTGATAGCGCCCCGGACGCCGTCACCATCGCTCAACGATATTCCACTTCCCCAGCCGGTCCCCAAACGCAACGGTGTCGCTTCAACCGCGCCGGCTGTGAAGGATGCTCAACGGCCGGCCAGCGCTCGACGCGCTCGCAGCGAGCCGACGGCCGCATCGCCGTCCACGGAGGTGGCTTCGGCTTCCTCATCGCCGAGCGCTGCACCAGCAGCCGTGCCGGCAGCGCCAGTTGAGCCGCAGGCTCCGCCGTCGGTTCAAGCACCTGCCGCACCGGAACCACCCGCGTCCCCTCACGCGCCGTTTTTTTCGTCGACCGATGTGACTGAACCGCCGCAGGTCGCGACCCGCGTCGAGCCTCGCCTGCCTGACGAACTCGTGAACAGCCCAGTCAACGACGTGGTGGTTGTGCGCCTCCTCGTCTCACAAACCGGTCATCCGTTCCGTATCAGCTTTCTCCGTCGATCCAAGGCGGGACCGCCGCTGGACGATGCTGTCATAGCCGCCGTGAACCGGTGGACATTCTCGCCGGCCCGGAAGAAAGGTGAGGCGGTGAGCTGCTGGCTCAACGTCGGCGTGCCGATCAGGTCGAGCGGCGTCGAAGCCTCTACGGCGTCGGTCGCCACCTTGGGAGAGCCGCACACGGCGGATCAGGCGCACCACACCTCGCGCGCGCGACAGTGAGCGCCGCCAGGATGCCACGGCATCCACCGGTCAGGACCGGAACTCGTGAGGCCTCCGGGACGTCAGTCGTGACCGGGACACACGCCTCCGCCAGCAACGTCTGAAGCCTCGATAAGGGGACGTTGTAAGATCCGCAGCGCAGGAGGTGCCGGACATGAACGACTGCGCGCGTCGCGTGCTACCGTTTGCTGGTGCGTTGGTCTTTGGCTTGATGCTGCTCAGCACCGGCAGCGCCGCAACCAGAAAGGCCAAACCCGAAGAAGTCGGTCTCTCCTCCGATCGTCTCGCACGAATTCATGCTGTCATCGAGCGCCACATCGAAGCCAGGGACTTCTCGGGCGCCGTGACGCTCGTGGCGCGAAAAGGCCGCGTCGCGCACCTCGAGGCGCAAGGCCGCTCGGATCTGAAGTCCGACACCCCGATGTCGGCGGCCGCCATCTTCCGGATCGCGTCCATGACGAAGCCGATCGTGGCCACCGCTGTCCTGATGCTCATGGAGGAGGGCACGGTTCGGCTGAACGATCCCGTTTCGCGTTTCATTCCTGAGCTCAAGTCGCTGAAAGTCGCCGCAGCCATCGAACCGGGGCCGGCGACCAGCCTGCAACGTACAGAGACTCCGTTCTACACAATGCCCGCGGCCCGGGAGATCACGGTCCGCGACCTCCTGACCCATACGTCAGGCTTCGTCAGTGGCGGCGTGAGCGCAAGCGAAGCCGCAAAGAATCCGAGGAAGCCGACCGACACGCTGGCAACGTATCTCCCGCAGCTCGCGTCCGTCCCGTTGGCCTTCCAGCCCGGGTCGCGCTGGACCTACAGCCCCGGCGCCGGCTTCGACGCCCTCGCCCGTATCGTCGAGGTCGTGTCGGGACAGAGCGTCGATCAGTTTCTGCGACAACGGATCTTCGAGCCGCTCGCGATGAAGGACACGTCCTTCATCGTGCCGGAGGATCGCCGAGCGCGGCGTGCGACGATGTATCAGAGGACACCGGAGGGGCTGCAGCTGCCGCCCAATCCGCCGCCGCCGGCCGTCACCGCGTATTTCTCGGGCGGTGGAGGTTTGTCGAGCACGGCAGAAGACTACTTGCAGTTTGGTCAGATGCTGCTCAATCGCGGCGAGCTGAACGGCAAGCGTCTGCTCGGTTCGCGGACCGTTGACCTGATGGCGTCAGTGCACGTCCCTGATACCGTTCCGGGTCGGGCGCCCGGCCGTGCGTTCGGGCTGAGCGTGCAGGTCATCTCGAACCCGATCGCGGCGGGCTATCACGTATCGGACGGCAGTTACGGATGGGACGGGGCGTTCGGCACGCACTACTGGGTGGATCCCAAGGAGCAGATCGTCGGCATCCTGATGGTGCAGACCTCCAATCCGAATCGCCAGGCCGATCGCGATTTCGAGAGCGCGGTCATGCAGGCGATCGTTGAGTGACAAACGGGGCCGGCCTTGCGGGCACTCGCTGGCGCCCGGAGCCGCTCCTGGGCGGACCTGGCGCGCTGGAGTGAAGCCGATCTGGCGCGCCTGCAGGGCATGGGTCCCAACGTGCTCGCGATCCGGTCACCGGCCAATGCCCAGTGACAGGACGAGGGAGGGCGCGTAGCGACGATCGGTGCTGGTGACGCGTCCGGCTCTCGAAATCGTCTGCGACGTCACCTCGTAGAAGGGCAGTATCGCATCCGCTTGCACGAACAGCCGGAGGCTCGTCACCCGCGCGAACTCATATCCGGCGGTCAGTTCCCCCTGCAGGCCGCTGCCTTCCCACTGTGAACTGTAGTACCCACCCGCGACATTGCCCCACTGTCCGAAGCCGCGATGGCCGTAGCTCATGCCTGCACCCAGATAGGTCGTCCGATCGGCTTTTGGATTGAGGAAATACAGCCCGGACAGCTTCAGGAACGACCCCGCCGCCGCGTTGGAGGACCCGTAGGAGTAATCGCTCTTCGCGGGGAACTGAACGTTGAGGAACGACACGTCCACGCCGAATGAGTTCAGCTCCGCGCGGTAGCCGAACCCGAGCGCCGGTGTGGCGTAGGCTTTGTCGCCGAACAGGCTGCCGTAGCCAAGGCGGGCGTACCACAGCGAATCGGAGTGAACTCGCTTCGCCGATGCCTGCGATGCCGTGACGTTCGTTCGATCCACGACCTTGGTGTCGGACATCGCACGCCCTGTCAGGAGCGATCGAACCATTTGGCTGTACACGGCTGGTAGATCGGCCGTGCCGAACGCCGTTCCTTCACGCTGGCCCTTGGGTCCCGAGAGGCTGACCAGGACGATGTCGCCCAGCTGTGTGTGAAAAACCGTGTATGTGGACGTGCAGCCGGCTGGGACGACGCGCTCGCCCTCGCTCTCGAATTGCCGGGTCAGCAACCGCAAAGCCGCGGCGCGATCCGACGCAGGGAGCGTATCGCGCGCATCGTCGATGGCCAGGCACACGTCGGCATGCGCCGTGCTGGCTGCCGCGACAAGAGACAGGGTAACCGCTGTGAGACGAACCAGTTGGCCGAGCATGACAACCTCCCGGGCGCATGTGATGAATCGGGGAAGCCGATTTCACTGTCGACATGTAGTGCGCGAACCCGGGGGAAAACGGCTCAACCCGTTCGTTACCTGGCCGTGGCGTCAGCGACCGCCTCAATCCTCAAGAGGGCCCCTGCTTCATGATCCGTCGTGAGGTACAAAAGGCCATCAGGCCCTTGCCTCACATCGCGAATGCGCTGCTCGAGCTCCGTCATCAGCGACTCGCGTCTGACGGGGAATCCCCGCTGGTTCATGGCCACGTGGTGGAGCTCTTTGGTGCTGGGTCGTGAGGTTTTCAGAGACGAGTTGAGGCGCCGCTGTTAGAATTCGCCATCAGCTCACAAACCCGGAGGTTGAGATGCAGGGACGATATCTCGCGTTGATGGGTTTGCTGGTCGCCTTCGCCACGATCACGATCGTCGGTGCGACGACGGGGAGCTCGCCACGAACCCCGTGGGGTGAACCGGATCTTCAGGGCATCTGGAACGACCAGTTTCAGGCGCCGCTGCAGCGGCCGGCCCAGTATGCGGGACGAGAACTGCTGACCGACGAGGAGGTGGCGGCTCTTGACAAGCAGCGTGCTGCGATTCCTCAACGGCCGCGTGTGCGTCCGGGAAAAGGGAGCGAGGCGGACGTCGCCGGCGCATACAACGGAGTCTTCATCTCCGTGCGGCCGACCAGTCGCCGGACGTCACTCATCGTGGATCCGGCCGATGGACGAATCCCTCCGGTGACACCGGAGGTACAGAAGAGAAGGGCGGACATCCGCGAGTATCAGCTTGCCCTGATGCAGGCAACGCAACAGTGCAAGAACAAGGAGCGCTCGGTCGCCGGGTGGACCTACGGACCACCGTCCGCGCGGCGAGACGAGCAAGCGCCCTCCTATATGACCGCGAACATCAACCGGGCCAACGGCCCTGAAGATCGCTCGCTCGGCGAGCGCTGCATGGCGGCCCAGCTCCCCGATTTCGGTGGTTTCAGACGGATTGTGCAATCCCTGGGGTTCGTGTCGATCTTCTACGACGTTGGGCAGGGTCAGGGGTGGCAGCGCATGATTCCGGTGACCAGCCGACCGCACGTGCCCTCACATGTCCGCCAATGGTGGGGCGACTCACGCGGCCATTGGGAGGGTCAGACCCTCGTCGTTGACGTGACCAACTTTTCGGCCAAGACCGATTACCTGGGATCCCGCGAGAACCTCCATCTCGTCGAGCGCTGGACGCGCCTCGACTCGGACACGCTCGAGTACGCGGTCACGATCGAGGATGGAACCACCTGGACGAAACCGTGGACGGTCAAGCAGGAGCTGGCTCGGCAGAACGACCGGGCGAATCGCATCTACTACGAGCCGCGGTGTCATGAGGGCAATTACGGGCTGACGGGTGTGCTCTCGGGCGCGCGCGCCGTCGAACGCGCATACGCTCAAGGAAAAGGTCCCCATCCAGCCGCGGTCGATATCTTCTCAGCCGGTCCGACCTTTTTTGCCGAGGACGACATCGACCCCTTGGCCGGCGGCGGCGCTCAGTGACAGGGTTCCGTGACCGGGACCCGGTGAGAGGGTCATGACTGCTCTCCGGAGACTCGCGTACGGCGCTTGGATCGTCTGTCTGGTGGCGACCCACGGTACCGCACGGGCGCAGCGTGTCCCGCCGGCCGACCAGGCACAGACGACGGCAGTCGTGCCGGCAGTGATTCCGATTTTTCCGCTCGAGGATGCGACGCTGTTTCCAGGCGCGTCCCACCCGTTCCACATCTTCGAGCCACGCTACCGTGCGATGGTTGCGGACGCGCTGAAGGGCGACCGCATCATCGGGATGGTGACGCTGAGGCCCGGGTATGAAACGGACTACGGAGGGCGCCCGCGGATTTTCCCGATTGGCTGTGCGGGGCTGATTACGGACGTCGAAGAGCTGCCTGATGGCCGTTTCAACATCGTGCTTCAGGGGGTCGTGAAGATTCGCGTAACGAGCGAGGATCAGGGCCGGCCGTATCGGCTGGCACACGTTGACGTGCTGCCCGAGACGTTGGGCACGGACGAGGCAGCCGCCCTTCGTGTCGAGCGACGACGGCTGGAGGCCCTCGTCACCAGGCCGGGTTCGACAATCCCACCCGGCATTCCAGACGAAGAGGTCGTCAACACCCTTGCGCAGTACCTGCCGCTCGACCCGCCAGAGCGCCAGACACTCCTCGAGTTGAAGGATGCGCTTGCGCGCTCCCAGACACTCATCAAGCTGATCGAGGCCGCTGGAGCTTCGCCCCAAAAGTAGCATTGAAGCTCCTCAGCTCGGTCTGCTGTGGAACCTTGTCGGGCGTACCGCATGGATGCCCTCGACGTCAGACGATCATCTGGTTCACATCGGCATGAGCGCTCGATAGGCAAGCCTGAGGACGGCACCCAGTTCTTCCAGAGCCGCCTTCAGCTCCAGTTCTAGACCAGCGGTTACGAGATGTGGCAGTAGACAGCCCCGCGGACATCCTGTATGGTCGCGCCCAGTGACCCAGTCGCGCGCCGCGAAGAAGCCCGCCGGGTTTCGTGAGTTCACTCCACGCGCCATCCTCGGCGGGATTGTCGTGGCCGCCGTCATGGGCGCGGCGTACCCTTACGTTGTCCTGAAACTCGGGTTCGGGCCGAACGTCTCGGTGGTGGCCGCGTTCTTCGGATACCTCGCGATCGGCGTGGCCTTCAAGAACTACAACCGCTGGGAAAACAACATCGTGCAGACCGCCGGCACGGCCGCCGCCCAGACGGCGTTCATGTGCGTGCTCCTGGCGGCCTTCGACATGCTGGCCGCCCGCCCCGGCAGCACGTTCGCCATCGCGCTGACGCCGCTCCAATCCTTTGCGTGGCTGACGACGGCGGGTGTGCTGGGCGTGCTGCTCGCTGTGCCGATGCGCCAGCATTTCGTCGTCGACGAACAGCTGACGTACGCCGACGGCGTGGCCGCTGCCGAAACACTCATGGCGCTCGACGGCGAAGGCCTCGCGGGGCGTCGTGCGGCCCGTGCACTCGGGTTGGCGGGTGTCGCGTCGGCCGCCCTGATGCTGATGACCGAAGACGCCCATGTGTTGAACTGGTTCTCGTCGGTCACGCTGCTCGGTACGGCCGTGACGATGGCCGCGGGCGTCGGCATCAACTGGAGTCTGCTGTCGCTCGGCTCGGGGATGCTCGTCGGGATCCGTATCAACGTCAGCATGCTCATCGGCCTCGTGATCGGCTGGGTCGTCGCGCCGTACCTGCTTCTCCAGCGAGGCATCATCCCTTCGTCCTTCACCCGCAACGACGTGCTTCTGTGGATGATGTGGCCGGCAACCGGCATGCTCATTGCGAGCGGCCTGACCGCGCTTGCGCTGAAGTGGGATGTGCTGGCCCGGACGTTCAAGAACTTGTCGGCGGGGCGGTCGAACCTGGAGGAGTTTCCGCTGCGCTGGACGGTGGTCGGCGCCGCCCTCTCGAGCCTCGCGCTCATCATCGTCCAACGGGTCAGCCTTGGTCTGCCGGCGTGGATCACTCTGTCGGCGATTGTGCTCTCGCTGCCCCTGATGCTCGTCGGACTCCGCGCGCTCGTCGCGACCAACTGGGGCCCGATCAGCCAGCTCGCCAACACCACGCACGCTGTGTCCGGCCCGCTCGTCTCGGGCAACCTGGCCCTCAACGTGCTCGCGA
>Ga0066710_100000754_pt1 | contig 21276 bp, 22 predicted proteins | sample GraSoiAngelo_159_FD_79666 | JGI IMG/M metagenome (GOLD analysis project Ga0066710, IMG submission 79666) | Grasslands soil microbial communities from the Angelo Coastal Reserve, California, USA - 14_1009_16_40cm | ecosystem: Environmental > Terrestrial > Soil > Grasslands | place: USA...
CCGTTTGGGTATTGGGGTCAAGGGTGATGCATTTTACTGACATTAACTTCACATTTTCGCGTGGTGCCGTTGACGCTTTGCACCGCCCTATAATACTTATGCGTTGGAGTCCATGAGGTGGACCCTATGAAGAAATGCAAGAAGGCTTTCATCGCTATATTCGTCTTGTGGTTAAGTCCGACAATTGCACCCGGCCAAACTTTGCCAATTCTCAATATGGGATATAGCGGAGCGGGCATCGGCTCTGATTTGTTGAAAGTCATCGAGCGCGCCGGCTTGTGGCGCAAGCATGGCGTCGACGTGCGGACGATTTATCTTTCTAGCGGAACGCTGATGGCACAAACACTTTCTTCCGGAGATATTGGTATCGCCGGTTTCGATACTCCGGCAATGCTCAACCTCGCGCTGGCTGGGCACAGTCTCAAAGTCATCGCGGTGCCGATCAATCGTCTCGAGCCTTTTTTCGTTGTACGGAACAACATCAAGACCCCTGCCGACCTTAAGGGAAAGAAGGTCACCATCAGCCGGTTCGGTTCGGGCTCGGATATCATGACGCGTGTCGCGCTTCGATACTGGAAACTCGACCCGGAAAGAGACGTGAGCTTTTTTCAGTCCGGCAATACGCCGACGCGCACGGCGGCGCTCATCGCCGGTCACATGGACGCGGCTTTGGTAAGCTCGACCGGAGTGGCGAAGATCGTTGCCACCGGCTGCTGCCGCGTGCTGGCGGATCTTTCCGAGCTGCCGTTGGATTTTGCCAATTACGGCGTCGTCGTTTCGGGTGCCCTGCTGAAGAATCAGAGGGACAATGTAAAACGATTTCTGCAGGCGATCATCGAAGGAATTCATACCTTTAAAACCAAGCCCGATGTCGCTCGCGCGATCTTGCGCGACAGCAACGGCGATGCGGAAATCGGACCGCTCTATGAAAGGCTCTCGAAATCTTTTCGCGACTTTCCGTCGCCTGAGAACCGCGGCATTCAGAACGTCATCGATTCGCTGCCTACGCCCAAGGCCCGCGGCGCAAAGGCCGAAGACTTCATGGATACGAGCTTAATAGAAGAAATTCGCAAGAGCGGATTCATGGAGAAGCTTCACGGCGGGAAAGGATAATGTTGAGCTCAGGCGGTGGTATTTTTTCCCCCGTCGACGGGGAAAGATCAAGATGGGGTGCTCCCTCTGTCATTCTCCCCCGTTCCGGGGGCGAAAATGATAAAGCAAAAGACTCATGAGTAGTTTAGTAATTGCCAAGGCGCTTATCCTGCCGATGACCGAGGAGCGAAAGTCCGTCGCCGGTTACGTCCGGGTAGTGGACGGCGTAATTACGGAGATTGGCGCTGGCGCTCCCGCAAAAGGCGTGGACAAAGAGGAGAGCATCGACGCCGCTGGTTGTGTTCTCATGCCCGGGCTTATTAACGCGCACACGCACCTCTATCAAGTCTTGCTGCGCGCCGTTTGGGAGGATCTCGAACTGATGCCGTGGCTCAAGCGCATCTATGGGTGCGCTCGGGCGCTGCGGCCGGAGCATTTTTATGCCGGCAGCTTGCTCGGCTGCATTGAGGCGATCCGCAGCGGCGTGACGACCGTCTGCGAGCATAATTTTCTCAATCCAAGTCCTGAATGCGCCTTGGAAACCATCCGCGCGATTCGGGATTCCGGAGTGCGCGCAGTTTTTGCGCGCACGATCATGGATGCGGGGGAGATCGTGCCTGACTGTACAAAAGAGAAACCGGAAGAAGCGTTTCGACGCATTGAAAGCATCTTAGCGACGCATGATGGCGGCACCGATCTCACTTTTATGACGGGTCCAAATACACCGCCGATCAATACGACCCCAGGCCTACTCAAAGAAATTCGCGGCTTCGCCGACGACAAAGCCATCGGTATCAGCGCACATGTGGCAGAATCAAAATCTGTGGTCGAGACCGTGCGGCGCGAACATGGCAAGGGCGGCGTCGTTGAGTTTCTGCACCAGTTCGGCATCCCGGCCAAGAATTCGATCTTCGCTCATTCCGTGCATGTATCGAATGATGAAATTTGCATACTCAAAGAAACTGGCACCTCGGTGTCGCACAACCCGGTAAGCAACATGATGCTTGGCGACGGCGTAGCGCCCGTGGTGGAGATGCTACGCCAAGGCGTCAATGTGGCGCTCGGCACCGACGGCGCGGCGAGCAATCACTCGCAAGATCTCTTTGATACGATGAAAGCCGCGTCGTTGTTGCAAAAAGTTCATCATCAAGACGCCGGCGTCATCGATCCATATGCCGTGCTTCGCATGGCAACATCGGGCGGCGCGAAGGCATTGGGTCTCGATGCAATCTGCGGCACGATCGAAGTCGGCAAGCGGGCAGACCTGATACTCGTTGATATCGATACGGTTCACAACCAACCTGTCAATGATATCTTCAGTCAAATCGTTCACTGCGCCAAGGCGAGCGATGTGCAAACCGTGATGGTCAGCGGCGAGATCTTGATGCAAGATCGCAAGCTGTTACGGCACGACGAAAAGCAAATCCTCGCCGATGCGCGCCAGGCGAACCGAGATCTCATGGAGCGAGTCACCAAGCTCTCGTTTTAACTTCGGATGATCTTTCTCATCCTTGCGATTCTTGGCTCCGGCGTTATTCCTGTTGTCTTTCGCGCCTTCGATAATTGGCGTGTCAATGTGTTCTGGGCGATTCCGGTGAATTACGTGACTTGTGTTCTCGTCGGCAATCTTTTGACCGGGAAATCACTCAGTCCCACGGATCTAGCTTCGCAATCCTGGATTTTCTTCGCTGCGTTACAGGGAATCATTCTTGCTGTGAACTTCTACTTGCTCGCCCATACGGCTCAGCGGGTGGGCGTCGCAATTGCCTCGCTCGCAAGCCGGTTGTCTGTAGCGATTCCATCGATTCTCGCATTCGTGCTCTACGGTGATTCCTTGACGGTCGTAAAAATCGCCGGGCTACTCGCCGCACTGCTCGCGTTGTATCTCTGCACGGCGCCGGATCAGCACGTGGGGACACCCAATCCCCGTTTGTTTCACGTCTTGCCTATCACGCTGTTCGTAACCTTTGGCTGTTACTTCACCATATTAAAATACCTTCAGACCTACTATCTTACAGAGTCATCGTACCATTCCTATGTCATGTCAGGGTTTGTTTTTGCCTTTCTGTCGAGTCTTGTCATCGGTGTTGCGAAAGGAGTTTTCGCGTCGGCCGATTTTCGCCTTCGCCACGCTGTGGCGGGAATATTTCTTGGCGTGATCAACTATGTCGCCATCTTTGCGTTATTGAAGGTCCTCGCTTTGGAAGGCTGGGAAAGCTCTCAACTCTTTCCGATTTACAGTGTCGGGGTGGTGGCGGTGAGCGCGATGCTGGCGCTGCTATTATTCCGTGAACGTTTGTCGAAGCGAAAGACGCTCGGACTGGCAGTTGGCGTGGTTGCCGTGGCACTGCTGAATCAATAGCAGTTATTTTAAAGTCGCACTGACCTTCCGGACAATGCTGAAGTCGAACACTTGATCGGGAAGGACCGGCTGCGCGGGTTTGACTCGCACCGAGGCATCCGCGATCATTTGCCGCTGAATTTCTTCGCTCACCGTGCCGTTTTCCAGCAGCGCCGGAGCCGCAATGTCATATACGCGCGCGGCAATCTTTTCCGGCTCCTTGCCGATGTCCAACCAGGGGCCCTTGATAAAGTCGATACCGTATTTCCGGTCTGATTTGATCAGGCGGATCGCTCGCATCATCGCACGAACCACCTTTGTCACCAGCTCCGGCTGCTCGGACAGCATGGTTTTGGTCGTGGCAAGCCCTCCCTGTACGGCTCGATAAACGTCGCCGGCATCGACTAGCTTGCGAAAGCCCTCATCTTGAGCCGTGAAGGTCAACGGCATCTGGAGCGGCGCGGCGTCTATGACTTTGGCTTTTAAGGACAAATAAGTTACGTGACTTGGACCCGTTGCCAGAATCGCAACTTCTTCGGGGCGAACGCCGTTCACTTCAAGAATCCGCCGCGCGAGTATTTCCGCCAAAGAACCGACGCCGCCGGTGCCGATTTTTTTTCCGCGCAATTGCTGAACGCTCGTAATGTTGGGCTGGACGATAAAGTCGAATGACGGCCGGTCGGTTACAGCCAAAATCACTTTGATGTCGGCGCCTCTAACAGCGGAACTAACGGCCGAGCCGGTCGCGGAAGCGAATTGCGTGCTGTTCCCCAACGTCGCCTGAATCGTTTGGATCGCCTGCATCACGATCAGCTCTACATCCAAGCCTTCCTCACGGAAAAAGCCCCGTTCTTTAGCCACAAAAAAAGGCATCGAAGTCGTGCTCCTGGCGGCTAAGCCCATGCGGACGAGGGCCCTCTTTTGTGGGGCTTCAGCAGAAAAAGTGTTTGGAGCGGGGGAACTGAACAGAACAATAGACACAAGTAATAGAAGCGAAATTCGCGCTATCATACTCTCGTCTTTCTCACAATTGCGCCGAGGCCGAAATCGGATTATGAGTGCTCGTCGGTGCGCTACGACACGGCTTATCGATCGCTCACATCGATGAAGTTTCCATCCGGATCCGCCAGCGGGTGTCGGCCGTAACGACAAGCCGAGAGCAAGCGCAGCACGACATCGTGTTCTGCAGCCAAATTGGGAGCTTTCGGAGTCATCCACTCAGGGTCCACAGTGGTCAAAACATCGAAATCTTTTCTAAACGTCTCTAGGCTTTCCACCTTGAAACCGACATGGTCGAGTCCCGGTCCTCTGTGTTCTGCGCCGTGATAGTCCTCGATTTTCCACGGCGTCAGAACCAACGCGACTTTACGGTCGGACTTCTATGACAAAACCCTCGCTCGCGTCGAAACCACATCGAGTGGAATTTGCCGCTGAGTCCGTTACTCCGCGGTTTGTTCAGGCGGCGACTTCAACACATGCTCGACCAACCGCCGCAATTCTTCGTAGGGCTGCGCCCCGACCATCAGATATTTCCCGGCGAGAAAAGTTGGCACAGCGTTGACGCCGAAGGCCGCACAGCGCCGCCAGTCGTCGTCGACGGCGTCTTTGAATTTCCTGCTCAATAATACGTCGGTGGCTTCATCGGCCGGCAGATCATGGTCTTCGGCGATTTTGGACAGGACTTCAGCTTTGCCGATGTTCTTGACGTCGACGAAGTAAGCGCGGAAGAGCGCATTGGTAATTTCCTCCGCCTTATCCTTGGTCTCCGCCCACTTGGCCAATTCCTGGGCCAATCGACTATTGTATGACATGTTGCGCTCGGCGTTGAATGGCAATCCTTCGCGGTCCATGTTCACCTTCATGCGCTGATTGCGCGCGATGATCTCCGGGCCTCGGACATTACCTTCCTCGGGAGTTTCGGGATGGAGCGGGAACTGAGTGAACTTGATCTCTAGACCGTAATTTTTTTTGAGTTTCTCGACACGCCCGGTGACGAGGTAGCACCAGGGTCAGACGAAATCGGAAAAGACTTCGAGGACGAGAGGTTCCGGCATGATCATCTCCTTCTACTTGTTCAGATCGTTCAAGCCGTTCGAAAGTTCGAATCGTTCAAAGGTTGGAGAACATCCATCGATCGATTCTAAGATCGTTGTTGGAGGAAAGTCAAAGGGTCTTCTCGGTGAACAAACAATTCGTGTCGCCCGCCCAAGTTGACATTGCGTTAAGCCGTCGGATAGTTTCAACTTAATGCCTTTTCTTGAAATCGGCGATTGCGTTCATTGTTACCTCGACGAGGGAGCGAAAGAGTTGCCCGCCTTGCTGCTCGCCAACTCTCTCGGCACCGACCTGCGTATTTGGGACGAGGTGGCAGCGCGCTTGGTGGGCCATTTTCGTGTCATTCGTTACGACAAACGCGGGCATGGGCTAACTGACGCACGAACGCCGCAGTATACGGTGGACGATCTGGCCGGGGACGTCGTCGGGCTATTGGATCGTCTCGAAGTTGGCCAAGCGCTCGTCTGTGGAATTTCGGTCGGCGGTTTGATCGCTCAGGCTCTCGCGTTAAGTCACTCTGAGCGAGTGCGCGCACTCGTCTTGTGCGACACTGGAGCGCGGATAGGATCGGTCGAATCATGGGAGCAACGTATCGCGGCGGTCCGCGCCAGTGGTCTTAACGCTCTTGCGAGCGCAATGATGGACCGTTGGTTTTCAAATGAGTTTCGTGAACGGCGCGGCGTAGACGTCCGCGGTTATTCCAACATGTTGGTTCGCACAACGGTGGACGGTTACATCGGAACTTGCTACGCGTTGCGCGACGCAGAATTTCGGCAAACAGTCTCGCGAGTCAAATGTAGGACGCTCGTGCTTTGCGGCGCGCAAGATATCGCTACGCCGCCCGAGCTTGGCCGAGAGCTGGCGCGTTTGATTCCGGGAGCGGAGTTTTCTTTGATTGAAAACGCCGGGCATCTGTCCTGCATCGAACAGCCTGAACAAGTGGTCGAGCGAATGATGAGATTCTTTCGGGAGGTGCAAATTGTCTGACAATCAATTCGATAAAGGTATGACTGTGCGCAAATTGGTCCTGGGTGCTGAATACGTGGCGCGAGCTGAAGCCAACAAGACAGACTTCGACGCCGACTTTCAACGCTACGTGACTGAGAGCGCGTGGGGCGCAGTCTGGACGCGCCCGGGGCTGGAAAAAAATATCCGCAGTATGCTCACCATCGCTATGCTGGCCTCCTTGGGCAGACACGAAGAGCTCGGCGCGCATATCCGTGCCACGCGAAATACCGGCGTCACGCGTGATGAAGTAAAAGAAGTGCTGCTTCAGGTGGCGGTTTACGCCGGCGCGCCGGCGGCCAATACGGCATTCGCTGTCGCCAAGCGGGTGTATCAAGAGATGGATGACCAGCGTTGATGTATGAGGAGCACGGTTATGAAAATCGCTGAATACAAGCCGCGCGATTGGAAATCCCATCCGCCGTACGTTTTCAAAGCGTACGGTTCGTCGGTGAAGCGCGGGCCGCTGAAGAAGCTCGTGCCGATCAAGCAAACGTTGTCGGAGATCACCGGGCCGCTCTTTAGCGACATCAAATTGGAGCCTGGAGAAAACGATCTCACGCGGATCGCCGGTACGAACAAAGAAGCGATGGGCGAGCGGATCATTGTCGTCGGACGCGTGCGGGAGGAAGGGGGACGGCCCGTGCCAAATACGCTCATCGAGATTTGGCAGGCGAACGCCGCCGGCCGTTATCATCATCCCGTCGACCAGCATAATGCGCCGCTGGATCCGAATTTCACCGGCGCGGGACGCTGCGTGACCAATCAAAAGGGTGAATATCGTTATCTCACGATCAAGCCCGGCGCCTATCCTTGGCTCAATCATACGAACGCGTGGCGGCCGGCGCATATCCATCTTTCCTTATTCGGTCCTAGTTTTGTGACCCGGTTGGTGACTCAAATGTTTTTTCCCAACGATCCTTTGATCCCGCTGGATCCAATTCTGAATTCCGTCCCGAGCAAAAGCGGCCGTGAAAGACTGATTTCGTCATACGCACACGATGTGACCGAGCCGGAATTCGCCCTGGGCTATCGTTTCGATATTGTCCTGCGTGGACGGCGAGCGACGCCATTCGAGGAAAAGAAGCGATGAAACAGACGCCAGCGCAGACCGTCGGCCCGTTTTATGCCATTGGTCTTACATGTAGGACGATGAACGTGCTTGTGGCCGATTCCGCCCAAGGCCAGCGGATCCGCATCGAAGGCCGCGTCTTCGCCGGTGACGGAAAACCAATACCCGACGCAATGGTAGAAATCTGGCAGGCGAATGCTTACGGGCGTTATAATCACCCGGATGACAAGCAGGAGAAACCACTCGATCCGAGCTTCACGGGATGGGGTCGCTCCGGCACGGATGAGAATTGCTTTTACAGTTTTGAAACTATCAAACCCGGACCGGTACCGGGAGCCGGCGATTCCGTGCAAGCGCCGCATGTCAACGTGACGGTTTTTGCGCGGGGCATGCTCCTACATGCGTTTACGCGCATCTATTTTAGTGACGAGCCGGCGAACGAGCACGATCCAATTCTGAATTCAGTCAAGAACAAAGCCCGGCGTTCGACACTCATCGCCGCACGAGAAGAGCGCAATGGTAAGCCCGTCTATCATTTCGATATCCGGCTGCAAGGTCAAAATGAGACGGTTTTTTTCGACATGTGAACGAGCAGAGATGGAGTGATGGAGTATTGGAGTGTTGGAGTAATGGGCGGAAGACATGCCCACCAGCGTAAGTAGTTAATGACTATGACGACTCCACTCGATTCAGCGATCTTCGGGCCGCTCTTTAGCGACGCAGAGATTTCTGTGTTGTTGACCGACGAAGCGTTTGTGCGCGCGTTGGTTGACGTCGAAAAAGCGCTGGCCCGGGCCGAGGCGCGCGTCGGCGTGATTGCCGCAAACTGCGCTGAGGCGATCGGCAAGACAAGCGCGGACAAGATCGATCTTACGGCATTGACCAAAGGGACGGCGAGTTCTGGGTTCCCGATCATCGCGTTGGTGCAAGAGTTGCGCAAGCAGGTCAGCGCCGAGGCGGCGCCATTCATTCACTGGGGTGCGACGACGCAGGATATCATGGATACCGCCTGCGTGTTGCAGCTTCGCTCAGCGGTCAACCTAATCCGGATAAGACTCGGCGAGATCGCGCGTCATCTGAGCGCGCTCGCTGATCGTCATCGCACGACGATTTTGGCCGGCCGCACGCACGGGCAGCAGGCGCTGCCGATCAGTTTTGGAATCAAAGTTGCCAGCTGGCTCGCCCCGTTGCTCCGTCACGCGGAGCGGCTCGACGAAATATCGTTGCGCCTGTTCGTGGTCCAGTTTGGCGGCGCTGCCGGTACGCTTGCTGCGCTCGGCGACAAAGGGTTGGCGGTTACGCGAGAGTTGGCTTGTGAGCTCGATTTGGCTGTGCCGATAATGCCTTGGCACGCGCAGCGGGACAGCCTGGTCGAATTTGCCGGCTGGCTCAGCTTGTTGACCGGAACCCTCGGCAAGATGGCGCAGGACGTCATTCTCCTGGCGCAGACCGAAGTCGGTGAGGCCGGCGAATCGGCCGAGGAGGGACGAGGCGGCAGCAGTACGATGCCACAGAAGAGCAATCCGATCACGAGCGAGCTCATCCTCGCCGTGGCACGAACTAATGCGTCGCTGTTATCGGCAATGCATCACGCGCAGATTCAAGAACACGAGCGCGCAACCCACGGCTGGCAGGTGGAGTGGCTGACGCTGCCGCAGATGTTGACATTGACCGGCGGGGCGCTCAAGCACGCGCTGTATTTGGCGAAGAATCTCCAAGTCGATGCCGCGGCGATGCGCGCGAACATCACGCGCGCCAATGACGTTATCCTCGCCGAGGCTTGCGTGTTCGCGCTGGCGAAGGCGATGCCGCGGCCAAAGGCGGAGGAATTGGTCAAGAAGGCGTGCCAAGCCGCGATCTCAGAACACAAACCGCTGATAGAAGTCGTCAAACGATTGGCTCAAGCTGAAGTCGCTGACGGCGGGGTCGACTGGCAGGCGCTGGCGCAGCCGGAAAACTATCTCGGCGACACGGAAGCAATCATCGACGGCGTGATCGAGAGCGTAAACAGTTTTCTCGCTTGAAAGAGTTTCACTGCACATGACGAACGCACAAGCCGACAAACTGGCATCCATGCAAGACGCTATCGGTACTTATGTAAGCGATGGCGATTCTGTGGCGATGGAAGGGTTCACGGGATTTATTTGTTTCGCCGCGGGCCATGAGATCATCCGTCAACGGCGTCGCGATTTAACGTTGATCCGGATGACTCCGGATCTCATTTATGACCAGATGATCGCCGCCGGCACGGCGAAGAAACTGATTTTCAGCTACATGGGCAATCCGGGTGTCGGCTCGCTTTACTGCATCCGCCGCGCCGTGGAGAAAGGCATTCCCCTGCCGTTGGAGCTGGAGGAGTATTCGCACTACGGGTTGGTGGGTCGATACGCGGCGGGCGCGTCGCGGTTGCCGTTTTTTCCTCTGCGCAGCTACATTGGCTCAGACATGCTCGAGGTTAATCCACTGATCAAAGTGATCGATGAACCCTACGGCACCGGCAAGATCGCAGTGGTCCCACCGCTCAATCCCGACGTCGCGATTCTCCATGCGCAACGAGCCGATCGGCACGGCAATACACAATTATGGGGACTTCTCGGCATGCAGAAGGAAGTGGCATTTGCTTCTAAAAAAGTGATCGTGGCGGTGGAGGAACTGGTGGACGAATCCGTGATCCGCGCCGATCCCAACCGTACGCTCATACCCGGATTGATCGTCGATGCCGTCGTGCATGAACCCTATGGCGCACATCCCTCCTATGTTCAAGGTTACTATGACCGCGACAACGAATCGTATCTCACGTGGGATAAGCTTTCTCAGGACCACGCGGCGGTTCTGGCGTGGCTCGACGAATGGGTTTACGGCTTGGAAAATCACGCAGCCTATGTGCGAAAAATTGGTCAAGCCTACCTCAATAAGCTCAAGCCGGAGCCTCTGTTGGCGCCATCGGTGGATTACGGGAGGTATCGATGAGCGAGCTCGTCTACACCGCCTCGGAGATGATGATCGTCGTGGCGGCGCGCGTGTTGAAAGGGGCGCGCACCGTTTTCGTCGGCGTCGGTCTGCCGAATATCGCGTGCAACCTGGCCCGCCATACGGTCGCGCCGAACATGGAGCTCATTTACGAATCCGGCGTCTATGGCGCACGTCCCGAGCGCTTGCCGCTTTCCATCGGCGATCCGACCTTGGTCAGCGGCGCCGTATCGGTGGTCTCGATGGCCGACCTGTTCGGGTTGTATCTGCAAAGGGGCTTGGTCGAAATTGCGCTTCTTGGCGGAGCTCAGGTTGACCGATACGGTAATCTCAACTCGACCGTCATCGGCGAATATGCGAAACCCAAGACCCGCCTGCCAGGGAGCGGCGGCGCCTGCGAGATCGCTACCAATGCCCAGCGCACGTTCATGATCATGCGTCTTAAGCGCCGGGCGTTCGTGGAGAAGCTCGATTTTGTCACCAGCCCGGGTCACCTGACGGGCGGCGACAGCCGCGCGAAGTTAGGGTTGCCGGGCGGCGGTCCCGAGCTCATGATCACCGATAAAGGGATCCTGAACTTCGATAATTCCCAGCGCGAGATGCAACTGAGCGCCCTCTATCCCGGCGTCACCGTTGACGAAGTGAAGGCGGAAGTCGGCTGGCCGTTAAGACTGGCCGGGAAGATGGAAGACGTTGACCCGCCATCGGCAGAAGAGCTGCGCTTGATTCGCGAGGAACTCGATCCGGGCGCAATGTACCGGTGACAAATCCAGATGCTGACGGAGTTTGAACGAGGATCGAAGATCGAGGATGGAGGATCGCCAATAAAGCCCGAGGCGGCAGCATCTCGATTTTCTATTCTCGATCCTCAATCCTCCATCCTCAATAATCCGGGCTACTGCTGCGAATAATAGATCCGCGTTCCTTCCGCACGAGCAAAACTAGGCAGCTCATGTTCGTGTGAACCCTTATCCATGATGTGGCGGACGGACCACCCGCGCACGAGAAACGCATCCGCGAGTAGCTGGCGGTGACAACGCCAGGGGACGGCTTCGGCGCACATCAAGGCGACCCGGCGGTTCGCCGCGATCGCCGCCATCTCATCCATGATAATTGCGAATTCCGCTGTGAGCATGAAATCGGCGTAGGCGCGAAACGTCGCGACTTTCCATGCCGTATTGACTGAATCGGGCGCTGGTTTACGAAATCCGCCTAAAATCGCCGCGCCACAAATACTCGATTCCTTCCGCTTTAAGCGAAGCGCTCAATGCTTCGCGGCTAAATTGAGGATGTCGCCTTGATCCGGGCCAGCGGCGCACGTCGATCAGCATCTCGATTGCGTGGGCGTTCAATAACTCGATGAACGCTTCGATCGTTCTCGTCGAGTGGCCGATGGTATGAGTGGCGCGCCGCTCATCGCAGCTCATTTTCAGTCTCGCTAATTTCGCCGGCGTTGGGCTGATACTCGCCTTAACTGATGCTATCATCGCGCCATGTGGCATTCTATTCCGCTGACGCTTTTTTGTTTCGTCTACTTCGGCTCGCTGGGCATCTTCTTTCCATACTTCAGTCTTTACTTGAGAGAAAACGCCGCGCTGTCTGGAACAGAAGTCGGGATGGTTCTGGCGATCTCGCCGCTCATCGGCATGATCGCGCAGCCGATATGGGGACAGGTGGCGGATCGGACTGGCGCGCGCGGGCGCATGCTCGCCTTTCTCACGCTGGGCACCGCGCTCGGTTATTTGGGACTCGGCTCCGCGCAGAGCTTTTGGCCAATCATTATCGCTACTGCGGCATTGGCGCTGGTCGGGACGGCCATTTTCCCAATGATGATGTCCGTGAGCCTGGCGATTCTCAGCGGCGTTGGCCCTCACGCGTTCGGTCGTGTGCGCATGTGGGGCACCATCGGCTACTTCGTCCTGGTGATCGTTTTTCCTTGGATGCTGGAATACTATCGGCCAACGGTTCACACAGCAGCGCCGACGCAAATTTCGCAACCTGGGCTCGGTTTGATGTTTCCGATTACGGCCGGACTGGTATTCGTTGCGGCGTGCATCGCAGTCTTTCTACCCAATAGAGGCGTCATCGCGCTGCGCGCGGCTCGGGGCGATTGGCGCGAGCTGATGCACAATCGCGCTTTCTTGAGGTTTTTGATTTTCTCGCTGTGCGCTCACTTTCTTATGCATGGACCGATGTGGCTGTTTCCGCTCTTCGTGCGCTCGCGCGGCGGAGACCTCGGGACGATTCGAGATATGTGGATTCTCATGCTGCTGGTCGAGATTCCACTGGTGTATTTGACCGGCAGCGGGCTCAAGCGGTTGGGCGCGCGGGGACTCCTTACGGTCGGAATCGCTATCGGCGGTCTGCGCTGGTTGCTGTGCGCGGTAGTCGCCGACGCGTCCGTGTTGTTTGCCGTGCAGGCGCTTCACGGCGTCACCGTGGTCGGGCTGAACCTGGGCAGCCCGCTTTATCTCGACGTGGTCGCACCGGAAAAGCTACGCTCGACCGCGCAGGGAATTCTTTCGATGGTGGGCGCCGGTGTCGCTGGAATCGCATCGAATGCCACGGCGGGTTGGTTAATCGATCGCGCCGGTATTGATTTGCTTTATCTTAGCTGTGGTCTTGGCGCGCTCATGTTGGGCGTGGCGGCATGCTGGATTCTCCCCAGTGCGCAACGGCAAGGCCAGGAGATGCCGGAAGTGGGTTTACCCGGCAAGACCTTGGCGTGAATTCGCGCAAGCGTCACTCGGGCGTGGCAATGAGCCCCTGGGACCCTTCGCGAACTTCAATTCAAGGCAAGTCGCTTCGCCGAGGTAATGATTACGACTGAGCCGCATGATCGCCAAAGGTTTTTTCAGCCGGTCACCAAGATCTGGCAAGTAAACCGCGAGATGGTGTTGCTCGCCGCCGGTGGGCGTGCTCTGCTCATGCAATTAGCCCATCCGAAAGTGGCTGCCGGCGTCGCCGATCACAGCCGTTTTCAAGAGGATCCCTTCGGCCGTCTTTATCGCACCATGAGCACGATGTGGTCGATCGTCTTCGACGAGCGTTCGGAGGCCGTTGCCGCGCTTGAAAGAGTGGAGAGCATCCACAAGAAAGTCCACGGCATTGTTCTGGGCAGCGAAACCTTGCACGCCGGAGCGCGTTATGACGCCTTTGATCAAGAACTGTTACTCTGGGTCCATGCCACGCTCATCGACTCGGCAATGATCGCCTACGATCGCTTTGTTGAGCCGCTGCGGGAGGCAGACAGGAAGAACTATTACAGTGATTCCAGAAAGCTCGCTTGTTTGTTCGGGATAGAGGAAACAATCATCCCGTCCGGGCTGACGGAATTCGAGCAGTACATGAAGCAAATGTTGACTGGCGATATGATTGCCGTGGGACCGACGGCAAGGAGTCTCGCCCGGGATATTCTCTATGCACGTCCGTGGCTATTCAAACCGGCCGGACCGCTGTTTCGTTTCGTGACGGCCGCGCTATTGCCGGAAAAGCTCCGACACGGTTATGAATTGAACTGGAGCACGCACAAGGGAAAAATCTTTTTGTTGCTTGCCAGCGCAATTCGCTCCACGTTGCCGCTGGTCCCATCACCACTGCGCATCGTGCCTAACGCTCGCGCCGCAGAAAAGGCTTTCCGACGTCAGTCCAGGTTGACTCGGCAGGCAGACTAATAATTTCTCGATTAGAAGGTTCGCTGGCACAGCTCTATCGCGGCAAGCCCGTTTCTTCGGGGACGCCAAGCATCAGATTCAAATTTTGAATCGCCACGCCGGCGGCGCCTTTGCCGAGATTATCGAGGCGCGCCATGAGCAAGATGTGCCCTGATTGGTGCGGCAGCACGCGCAGGGATATGAGGTTGGTATTATTGTGCGCTTGCGGATCGAAGGTAAATTCGTCCGCCTCGCCGTTGTCCGTCAGCGGCTCAGTCCTGACGAAAGGCTCTTTCTCGTAGCGTGCCGACAAGATCTCCCACATGACTTTTCCGCTGCCCGATTTTAGCCGCGCTTTTGCCGGAATCATGATTTCGACGCGCATGCCGCAGCGAAACGGACCGACATTGGGCAAGAAATGCGGCTCGGCATCGAGGGCTCCATAATGCAGGATCTCCGGAATGTGCTTGTGAAACTTCGTAACGCTGTATGGAGCTTCGTAAGCAATTTTGAGCAAGCCTCGCTTTGGGTCCTCCCAGCGTTCAATGAGCGAGCGACCGCCGCCCGAGTAACCGGAAAGGGCATGAATCGACAGTGGGGTGTCGCTCGCGATCAACCCGGCATCCACGAGCGGGCGTAACAGTAAAATTACCGCAGACGAATAACAGCCAGGATTCGCGACGCGTGGAGCTTTGGCGATCTGCTCGCGCTGACCCGGCATCAATTCCGGCAGTCCGTAAACCCATCCATCGGCAACACGGTGCGCCGTGCTGGCGTCGAGTATTCGCACCGGCGAGTCGGCGAGCCAAGTGGCGGCTTCTTTCGCGGCATCATCGGGCAGGCACAAAAGTACGATGCTCGCGTCTTGCAGGGCCTGCTTTCGAGCGGCGGGATCTTTGCGCAACTCCTCGGGAAGCGTTACGACCTCAAGATCATTGCGGCCCGCTAGCCAATCACGGATTCTCAGCGCCGTCGTGCCGGCTTGACCGTCGATGTAAATTTTCGGTGGCATTGCAAAATTCAAGTTTTCAGCGTCAAAAAGAATTCTACTCTTATCCGCGGGGCTTCGCAAAACGCGGCGGCTTGAAATGACGCGCGCGCCTGGACTATAGGAAAGCGACACCGGAGTCTCGCACAGGGAGGAAATCACGATGCTCAAGGTCGCTCGCATATTCGGATTCGCCATTATCGGCTCATTGGTGGCGTTGTCAGGCGTCGAAAGTTTCGCCGCTGAAGCTTCGGCCGAGCAGCTCTATGCCACTCTAGCAAAATTGCCCGCGGACCAGCGAGAAAAGCGCTTGGAAGAGGGTGCCCGCAAGGAGGGCAAGCTTAACTTCGTTCATACTTGGCGCGGTAAGATCGCCCGCGACCACGTCAATCTCTTCGAAAAACGCTATCCATTTGTGAAAGTTGAAATGGGCGATATCGGATCTCAGGACGCTGCAGAGCGCTTCATTGCAGAGGAAACTGCCGGCCGGCATCTAACCGATATCCTCACTCTAGGCGTGCCGGACATGGCGGTGATACTGAAACAGAACTTAGTCGCAAAATTTCCAACGCCGGCAACGAAAAAGATTTTAAAGCAATACCAAAGTTTCATTGAACCGGAGAATCGCTGGACGCCCTGGTATTGGGCCGAGCATGGTATTTCTTACAACACGGATCTAATCAAGCCGGACAAAGCGCCAAAGACTTGGTTCGATCTGTGCAAGCCCGAGTTCAAGGGTCAGGTTTCTTTCGATCCACCAGAGACGCGCTTCATGGCCGGACTCTATGTCATGATGGGCGAAGGGAAGGTCAAAGAGTGGCTCAAATGCATGGGCCAAAATCAGCCGATCATACAGCAAGGACACACGCAGCGCATGGAGCTCATGCTCACCGGCGATCATGCAGTTCAGGGCGACAATTACTTTTATGTCGGCGTGGAGCATAAAAAAAAGGATCCGAAGACGCCCTTCGCCATGGTATTGACCGCGCCTGTGCTGTCCTTCGCCGGGGCTATGATCATCAACAAAAATACTCAGCATCCTTGTGCTTCGGCGTTATTTGTTGACTGGACACTGTCGCAGGATAGCCAGAATTTAATCAATGAAATTCTGCGCGGGCCGCTCACAATCAAGCACCCGTACCTGCCCGACAACATCAAGCTCGTGACTTATAACATCGTCGGCGACGACATCACCAAACGACTGCACGAGGCTTGGAACCAATCCATCGGCCGGTTGAAATAACGGTTCCGGTAGTCTGATGTCATGGCGATGAGCTCGCTCCGTTGGGAAGCCAGCACGCGGCCGCCGCTCATGAGCGGCGGCCGCATCGTTGTCATCAGCCTGGTCGTCATTCTCGCGTACCAAGTCCTCGTTCCACTTCTTTTGATAATCTGGACCAGCCTAAAGACGATTCGCCCCGGCGAGCCCGGTTTTTTGGACCTGAGATTCACGCTTGCCAATTATGCGAGGGCATACGGCATCAGTGAATTTTGGGAAGCGAGCCTGAACACGCTCTACTTCGCATTCCTGTCGAGTGTCTATGCTTTTTTCGGGGGGACTTTTTTAGCGTGGACGGTCGAGCGAACCAATATGCCGCTCGCAAGGCTTATCGGCATGATCACCCTGGGGCGAATTATCATCCCGGGGGTTATCATTACGATTTCCTGGATCCTCACGGCGAGCCCGAGTATCGGGGTGTTGAATCACATCATCAACGCGCTGACGGGCGTGCCGCGCTTTCTAAACATTTATTCATTTTGGGGCATGGTCTGGGTGCAATCCTTGGAAATGACGCCGCTCGCCTATTTGCTAATGTCTGCGGCAATGAAGTCGATCGATCCGCGGCTCGAAGAAGCGTCGGCCATCGCCGGCGCGGGCACGTGGCCGACGTTTCGCCGGGTTACTTTACCGCTTATCTTACCCGCGGCGGCAGCGGCCGCTCTGCTTTTAATCATTCAGACAGTTGAGAGTTTCGAGGTGCCGCTCTTGCTCGGCGGCCGCGCTCGTGTGGCGGTTTATACAACGCAAGTTTATTTCAACACATCGCGCACGCCGACGGATTGGGGCCTGTCGAGCACTTATTCGATAGTGCTGCTGTTTCTTTCGATGGCGCTGCTTTATGTTTATTTCCAGCTTGTCCGTCACGGCGAGCGTTATCAGACAATCACCGGCAAGGATTATCGGCCGCGGCGCATCGATCTCGGCGGATGGAAATATCTTACCTGTGCGCTCAGCCTGGTGCTAGTCTTCTTCATTACCGGACTACCGTTTCTCACGATGCTCTACGCGTCCTTGCTGCCGCGCTTTCGGCCGCCAACTGCGGAAGTGCTAGAAACGCTGACGCTGATCAATTACAAAACTCTTTTTTCCGAGGGCAGCTATGCCCTCAAGCCTTTGTGGAACAGCACATTGCTCGGGGTCAGTTCGGCTTCGATCGTCATGCTGTTGGTCGCGGCGATCAGTTACTTCGTGCACAAGACGCGGCTTGGCGGGCGAAAAATCCTCGACTTTCTTGCCTTCGCGCCGATCGCGCTGCCGAGTGTCGTGCTCGGTTCCGCATTCCTGTGGCTCTATCTCCTTGTCCCGCTGCCCATCATCGGTACGCTGAGCATCATCGGTCTCGCCTATCTGACGCGATATCTGCCTTTTGCTTTGCGTTTTGTGTCCACGTCAATGGTGCAGATTCATACTGAGCTGGAAGAAGCGGCGGCAGTGGCAGGCGGAGGTTGGTGGAGAAACTTCTATCATATTTACCTACCGCTGCTGCGGCCGGGTCTCATGGCAGGATGGTTCTGGGTCATGGTTCACGCCTATAGGGAGCTGACGATTTCACTGATGCTCGCGCGCTCGAGCAATCGCACGGCATCGGTGATTATCTTCGATCTCTGGTCGAACGGCTCGTTTCAACAACTTAGCGCCTTCGGCGTTCTTATGTTCACGATTCTAATTATCCTCGTCTCAATCGCACAGAACGTCAGCGCGCGGTACGGAATTCAGGAGCGGCTGTGAGGGGTGAAACTTGCTAATGACTTCACCGCACGCCAGGTTCGTATAATAATTTATACACATTTGTAGGCAGGTACCTTCAGAAGCGAATTGCGCGATTGTCGCGTCGAGAAAGTAGTCTTAAAATCAAGGACTTAAATTTGATCAGTTGTTTGGCATCAGCGTTGCCTTCCTAAAAAGGTGAAGGGAGGAGAAAATTATGATCACCCTTAAAAGAATTCTCGCCCCGACGGATTTTTCTATTATTACCGTGCCGGCAGTCGGTTACGCGCTGTCGCTTGCGCGGGAGCTTGGCGCCGAAGTCACTGTACTCCACGCTCTTCCAACCGAAGTCATGAAAGAGCAGTTTATGAATCAGTATGCTGCGGGAGATTTAGCTGCGGCTGCGGCGGCGCCAGTTGGTCTGACTCGCCAGCCTGATTTGGAGGGTATCTTCGAAAGAAAGAAGCAAGTTCTTCATACCTTCCTGGAGCAAAGGATCTCCAGCGACCTTCTTAGGGCAGTAAAGGTAAATCCTGTCATCAGGATCGGTAAAGTTGCTGAAGAGATTGTCGCCGTGGCGAAAGAGGAGCAGTGTGATCTAATCGTGATGACAAGCCACGGAAGTCGCCTCAGAAGGCTACTGCACGGAAGCTTCACCGACCGAGTCATTCTTCTGGCGCCATGTCCGGTCCTATCGATTCAGCCCTGGACTGAGATTAGGACAGAGGAAAATAAACGAGTGGCGGTAAAGCTCATAGAGAAATGGGCTGCCTAATTTCTCTGACAACGCTGCGAATTCCACACAGGCGAGAAGGTTGCGGTCGCTCGTCAGATGAGACTTCAGAGTCTGAATCACTTCTCGCCAGGCAACCCTGCGTGCAAATCCTTGTAGAGAAGCCTGTGAAACAGGTGCTCTCCGGCTTCCCGCCGGACTGAGAGCCGGCCGGCGTTATACGAGCGAGACCTCAAGCCGCGCTGCACGGATTCGCAGACAGCGACGTCCTCGGCTTGAATCTGCTCGCTCACCGCGATGCTCGCGAGATTTCTTTCACGGGCTGATTCGGAAACATCCGCAAAATAGTAATCGAAAATGACTTCGGTTCGATCGCCCGATCGCGGAATAACGAGATTGGTATCCATCACGCCGTCGTAAATGTTGATCATTAAATTCGGATAAATCCAGTAATAGAATGCCCGCTGGCCTTTGCGGACTTCGGCAGTTTTGGCTTCAGCTTTGTCGGTTACGATTGGGCTCGACTGCAGACAAAAGTGCTCGCCGGCCTCGATGTTGTACTTGGTGTAATCGAGCACGCTGTTTAAATTGCCGTGAATATGCGGGACGTGGTAGCCGCCGTCGAGATAATTGTCGACGAAGACTTTCCAGTTACAGTTGAGTGTGTAATGGCGCCGCTCGAACCATTGTATTTGTTCAAGGTTCAAAGGTTCAAATCGTTCCATGAGATCCTTGCTTAGAAAGTCTTCAAGTGACGGACCTTCAGTCTTCAGTTTCGCAAACACCCAATTTTTCCTCTCCGCGATCTGGACGGGAATTAAGCCGTTGGCGGCGCGGTCGAAATTGGCGACGCCACCAAATTCCGGTGTGAGAATCAGCACGCCTTCCAAATTGTAGGTCCATCCGTGGTAAGGGCAGCGAAGGTTGTCCGCTATTCCTTCAGGTTTTGATACTACAGCAGCTGCATGGTGACGGCAGACGTTGATAAAGCCGCGAAGAACTTTGTCATGTCCTCTGACGACGGCAATTGGCTCGCCAGCGATTTCAGAGGTGAGGTACCGGCTCGGCTCGCGCACCTGATCGACGCGCCCGACCAGTTGCCACGAGCTGGAAAAGACTGTTCGTTGCTCTAGTTCGAAAATACGAGGATCGGTGTACCACGAAGCTGGCGGGGTCGATGCTTGAGCGAGAGGAGCGTCGGGATTGTAGTTTTCGATAATTTTCCTAATCGAAACTGCCATTCGGTTTTACGCTCGTTTGGTAGATCTAAGATCTGCGAAGCTTATCGCGCCAGTCCAGCGTTTGCCACTTCGCGCCACGCTTGTTCGGGTCAGTTGCGGGTAAGAGGGGCGTTGACCGCAATATTGGCCCTCATGGGGTCAAAACTTCCAACCCCTCTTCTCGAAAAAATCCTTTTCGCGCGGCAATTTCCAGCGGTAGGGTGCTGACGGCGGGACCAGTCGAGGCGATTTTTACATCGTCGACCGCTTTCGCTTCCGGGAGTGGCGAGAGGAAATACCAGAATGAAACGAGCAACAACCTCAATATCGGCTGTGTCATTGACCTCGCCGTAACTACGACGCGCTCCTGCGCGTAATATACGAAGTTTGTGATGGTTATTCTTTGGCAGTTACGTGAGCGCCGCCGAACGCTTCGGAGCGATTTCCGACGAGCACAAGGGGGTCGGTTCCGACATTGGTAATCTGGTAGTAGTCTTTGGCGCCGAAAAATACGATCTCATTTTTCTCGATGATACGCTCTTCACCCTTTAGACCCTTGACCGATGCCTTGCCTTGAAGCACAAGAAAAGTCTCGGGCGACATATGGTAGTGCATGTCGGTGTGGTCACCCGGCTGAAAGTAGAGTATCCAGGAACGGAAACTGTCGCTGCCAAATAGAGGCACGAATCGTTTGTTTTCGTTGTTCGCCATGCGCAGCGTCTCGTCGATATTCGCAAATTCCATAAGTCCTCCAAGCAAGTTGCTGAAAAAACCTAATCGGCTTCGTTGTGCTCAACCGCCTCGCTACAACTTTGCGATGGGTATCGCTTTGCTCTACTCATCCTAGAACTCTAATAATTCTCAGTCCGTCAGATCCAGCAGCACGCCGTCCGGGTCGGAGATCGCGTGCTTGCAGAGTTTGCAGCCTTCGAAATTCTTCTGGCGCGTTTCACCCTCGCGACCGACTGCGATTTTGCGGTGAGCGGACGCTGGCGCGGTGGCGGCGAGAGCGTCCAGGTCCTTCTTGGTTTGCTCCAGATCGTCGACTTTGTAACCGAAGTGATCGAGGCCGGCCATTAATCCACGGTAGGAGACCATATCCCAGGGACGAATGGCGAGATTGACCTTGCCGTCGCTCAGATAAAAACTGTTGTCGCC
>Ga0066710_100000755_pt1 | contig 21276 bp, 18 predicted proteins | sample GraSoiAngelo_159_FD_79666 | JGI IMG/M metagenome (GOLD analysis project Ga0066710, IMG submission 79666) | Grasslands soil microbial communities from the Angelo Coastal Reserve, California, USA - 14_1009_16_40cm | ecosystem: Environmental > Terrestrial > Soil > Grasslands | place: USA...
CCCCGTCTCGGGCCTGTAGCTCAGTTGGGAGAGCGCTCGGTTCGCATCCGAGAGGTTCGCCGGTTCGAGTCCGGCCAGGTCCACCGTCTCAGCCCTTGCGGGCGATCTGCGCTCCGAGCGCGCCAAAGGCGAGGGCTGCTACACCCAGGGTTCCACCTGTGAGCGTGGCGCTCACGAAGAGCCCGAGCACTAGGCGAGTCCGCCGAGCAGAGCCAGCCCGCAGACGAGCGCGGCGAGGTAATCATCGACTACAGCAAGGAGCGTTGGCTGGTCAGAGCAGGCGTCTGCACGTAACACGGCTATCGCGCCGATGCCTAACGGAATGTTGCCGACCGCGAACTGCAGATCGAACCATGACTTGAATGCTGGAAATGTCTCGGGCGCCCCGACGGCCAGTCTCGGTAACGCCGAGCCAAAGAGCGAGTCGAACACAAACGCAGGCACGAAACTGACGAAGATCAGCGACCAGCCGACACGCTCCACGTTAGAGCCAACCAGAGGCTTCCTGGGCAGTAGCGCGAGCGCCGCCGCGGCAATCAACAGATCGCCGACATATGACGCGGCCTGCGCGTTCCATCTGGGTGGGCAGTGTCGTCGCCTCTCGTAGCGCCTCGGCATAACTCGTCTCTGCCGACGGGGTGCCCAGGTCGCTCGGAAGCGTTGCATACAGCGCAATGCCGACAACGAACACCAGGCTTCCCGTGGCCAACAGAATGCCCGCAAACCGAAAGACCGTCGGCACTGGATGCGGCGTCGCCAAGTTCGCTGTCCCAATCGTAGCGGCTACTAGCGAGGTAACTTAGCCGCACAAAGAGAATGCATGCGAGCCAGCCAACCGCCCTGACCGAAGATGCGGTCGTCAACACCGTCAGAGCGGGCGACGAGGTGGCGTTTACCGCCCTTGTGGAGCGCTACCGAGACCAGCTGCAAGTGCACTGTTACCGGATGCTGGGTTCATTTGACGACTCAGAGGACCTGGTCCAGGAGACTCTGCTGCGCGCGTGGCGGAGCCGCGCCACGTTCGAAGGCCGCTCTCTGCTGCGGACGTGGCTGTACCGCATCGCCACGAACGCGTGCCTCAATGCGCTCGAGCGTGCCCCACGCCGAGTCTTGCCGCAAGATGTTGTGCAGCCTGTCAGCGCCACCACTGATACGTCAGAGGCGCGCGCCGAGCCGCCGTACGCCCCCGAGGTTCCCTGGCTCCAGCCATATCCCGATAGCCGCCTCGAGCCGCCTGCACCGTCCGAAACGGAGCCGGAAGCCAGCGTGGTCTCCCGCGAGACGATCGAACTGGCGTTCCTCGCCGCTTTGCAGCATCTGCCGCCCCGGCAGCGGGCCATCCTGATATTGCGCGACGTGCTGGACTGGTCCGCCAGGGAGACCGCCTCACTGCTCGAGACGAGCGTCACCTCCGTGAACAGCGCGCACCAACGCGCGCGGGCGACGATGCGCCGAATGAAGCCGCCGGGCCGCGCCGACGACACGCCACCAGCCGCGCCTACAGACCAGGAGCGCGTCATGCTCCAGACCTTCATGGATGCCTGGGAGCGGGCCGATGCTGACAGGCTGACCGCTCTCCTGCGCGAGGACGCACGGTGGGCGATGCCGCCGGCTGCACTATGGTTCGACGGCCGCGCCGCGATCGTCCGACTGTACGAGCTGTTCCCGATCGACTGGCGAGGTCGCAGCTTTCGCATGATGCCGACCGCGGCGAACCGCCAACCCGCCGCGGCGGCCTATATGCGGCCAGCCGGCGAGTCCACTTTCTGGCTCACCGCGCTGCATGTGCTACGGATCGAGCGCGGGGAAATCGCCGAGGTCACCACGTTCGGTCCCGAGCTCTGCCGCGCCTTCGGTCTCCCTCCGAGCCTGTGACGCCACAACGCTTTCATGGCGTACCGAAGGCCTGGAGACCGATGAGTTTCTCGGTAGCCTGGGTCTGAGTAGGTATGACAAAAGTACTCTCGAAAGACGGCACCGACATCGCGTTCGAACAGTTTGGCGAGGGCAAGCCACTCATTCTCGTCGTTGGCGCGTTCAACGACCGATCGACGGGTGCGCCACTGGCGGCGCAGCTCGCGCCGCACTTCAGCGTGTTCACCTACGATCGGCGTGGGCGGGGCGAAAGTGGCGACACGGCGCCCTACGCCGTCGAGCGCGAGATCGAGGATCTCGCCGCTTTGATCGCCGAAGCTGGCGGAGCGGCGGCACTGTTTGGCTACTCGTCTGGTGCCAATCTGGCACTGCAGGCTGCCGCGAGCGGGCTGCCTCTTACGAAGCTGGCCCTGTATGAGGCGCCCTACCTTGTCGACCACAACGGACAACAACCTCGCACCCATCCGAACCACGCCGCACAGTTGAGCGAGCTCATCGCGGCGGGTCGACGTGGCGACGCCGTCGAGTACTTCCAGCAGCACATGGTTGGTATCCCGGAGGAGGTCGTTGTCCAGATGCGCCGCGCGCCGTTCCGGCCGGCCCTCGAGGCGATCGCACACACCCTGGTCTACGACGCGACCATCCTGGGCGATCGGTCGCTGCCAACTGAGATGGCGGCCTCAGTAACGGTGCCGACATTGGTGATGGCCGGCGGCGCCGGCGCGCCGTTCATGCGCGCAACTGCGCAAGCGCTGGCGGACGCATTGCCCAATGGCCAGGTTTGCATCCTGGAGGGGCAGACCCACGACATCGAGCCGTCGGTCCTGGGCCCCGTGCTGCAAGCGTTCCTCGCGCAGTAAGAACGACTCTCGAGTACTCAGCGGTTGGGGTTGGCGGAAGCATGCTCGGCGTCCCACTCGGCTCGCGTAAGCGCGTACTCCGCGTCGCCATGCTCGTCGCCCTGCACGTGAATGGGCCACTCGCGATGCACGATGCGCACGAACTTCAAGCCGGCTTTTTCCATCACCCGCCGCGAGGCCGCGTTGACGACCATCGTGGACGCGAATACCCGCCACACACTCAGCTCCTGGAAGCCCTTCGCAATCAACGCCCGCGAGGCTTCGGTCGCGTAGCCCTTGCCCCACGCCGACTTGCGCAAGCGGTAGCCAAGCTCCACGTCGTCGGGCTCGTGTCCAGGTGGTGGTCGAAAGTGGAACCAGCCGAGGAACTCACCACTTGACTTCTCGTGCGCCGCCCAGAACCCATAGCCGGCGAAGCGCTCGTAATAACTCAGCCACGCAGGCAAGAAGTCGGTCTCGATTTCTTCGCGCGGCGTGGGCAGCCCACCACTGATGTAGCGCATCACCTCGGGATCGCTGTCCAGCGCGACCACGTTGTCGACATCGTCCATCGTGAAGCGCCGCAGCTGCAATCGCTCAGTCTCCAGGAACACGTCCACGCCGACTGCGAGTCTACGGCCGTCGCAGCGGCGCAGTTTTTGGAGAAGACGGCGGCGTGAGCCGGCCCTACCATCGTGGCGAAGTTCCACAATGAGGAGCACCAAGTGATGATCAAGCTCAGCAACGCACAGCCCAGCAGGTGCGGGACTTGACGGCCAAGGGATTCGCCGGGACGCTCTTTCTCACCACCGACAACTGCCAGGCCGCGTACCAGGAGCTCAAACGACGCGGCGTCGAGTTCGTCGAGACGCCGGAAGAGCGGCCCTATGGGATCGATTCATCATTCCGCGATCCGTCAGGCAACAATATTCGGTTGACCCAGCTGCGGCAGCCCGCACAGGTCTGAGCCTGTCGGGCCGGCCGGACTCAGGGTCGAGCGCGTCAGGCTCGGCGCGGAAGCGCATTTGCAACCGCGAAGCCCGCGCGCGTGTTTCACAGGATGGATGCAAATGCCACACAACTTCACTCTTTTCGAGACGCCACTCGGTAGCGCGGGCACCGCCTGGAGCGAGCGCGGCGTCTCTGGCGTGCAGTTGCCCGAGCCGGACCTCGCGAAGGCCCGCGCGCGGCTGAAGAGGCGCTTCCCCGGCGGCGTCGAAGCGTCGCCGCCGCCCGAGGTTCGTAGCGCGATACGAGAAATTATGGCGCTGCTGGATGGCCAGCCCAGCGATCTATCCGGTGTTCAGCTGGACATGGCACGCGTGCCGGCGTTCGATCAACAGGTGTACGCGGTTGCGCGGACGATTCCCGTCGGCGAAACCGTCTCGTATGGGCAGATCGCCAGGCGCCTGGGTGATCCAGGACTGGCGCGCGACGTCGGACAGGCACTGGCACGCAACCCATTCCCGATCGTGGTGCCTTGCCATCGAGTCATCGCCGCCGGCGGGAGACTCGGCGGCTTCTCGGCGCGCGGCGGCCTGGCCACCAAGCAACGTCTGCTGTCGATCGAACGCGCCAACGTCAGCTGGCAGCTCCCGCTCAACGCCTGATCCCTACTGGCGTCACGGCTCACGTCCCGGCGACCATTCGTTCGAACTCGACGAGCCCGCCGTTCCACAAGAAATCGCTCACTTGAGTCATGGCGATGGCGACGATGCCGCGATGCGGATCGTTGAACCACGTTGTCCCGTAGCCGCCCGACCAGCCGTAGCGGCCCGGGACCGGCCAGTCCGCGTCAGGCTCCGGGGCCACCCCCATGCCAAATCCCCAGCCACGCCCGCCAAGAAGCGGACCGCCGTCCGCGATTTGCACGGGCGTCAGGTGATTGGTCGTCATCAAATTGACAGACTCCTCGGATAGAAGCCGCCTGCCGTCGTAGACGCCCTTGTTGAGCAGCAAACGCGCGAAGGCCAGGAAATCGTCGCTGGTCCCCAGCAGGCCGCCGGCGCCCGAGGGGAGCGCGGGCGGGCTTGCCCACTCGGCGGGCGTTGATACATCGCGCCGCTCGAGCTGACCGGTCACGACATTCGTCATGTAGTAGCTGGGCAGTCGCTGGGTGATCTCCAGGGGCAGCCAGAAGCCAGTCTCATGCATCTCCAGCGGCTCGAAGATGCGCGCTTTGAACAACTCGTCCAACGATTGACCTGCCACGCGCGCCAGCAGGACACCCAGCACAAGCGAGGCGACGTTGTAGTGCCAGTGTTCGCCGGGCTGAGCCAGCAAGGGCAGTGTGCCGAAGCGCTTGATCCACTCGTCGGGCGCGTGCGGAGTGCGCGGATCTGGCCTGCTCAGGGCGAGTTCGAGCGCGTCGGCCGCCTTGACGATGGGAAAAGGCGGATCGAAGGAGGGCTCGACAATCATGCCGAAGCCCATGCGGCTGGTCAGGAGGTCGAACAGCGTGATCGGCCGATGAGCGGCAACCGTGTCGTCGAGCGGGCCGTCGATATTCTTGAGCACCCGTCGGTTGGCCAATTCGGGCAGCCACCGGTCGACCGCGTCGTCCAGAGCCAGTGCGCCGTCTTCGACCAACATCATCGCCGCGGCGGCAAGGATCGGCTTCGTCAGCGACGCGATGCGAAACGGCGTCTCGCGCCGCATTGGCTTGCTGTCGCGGAACGCCGTGAAGCCGATGGCGTCGACGTGCACACGATCACCCTGTGCGACCAGGGTCACCAGGCCGGGCAGCTCGTTGCGCTCGACGCGCGATGCCATGGCGGCGTGGAGGCGGTCGAGGCCGGTTTGCAAGTGCGGCTGGGTCATCGAACGGAGTCTCCCGGATTGAGTGTGTGTGTGAGTCGCGACAGCAACGGGTTCAGCCCTGCAGCAGGAAGTACACGTCGGTGCGCACCTGGGCCGGGTCGTCGTGCCAATCGCCATAGACCTCCCACGTGACGCCCGCCACCTTGCGACGATTGGCTGCGCACCAGCGCTCCAGCGCGGCGTACGCGCCGTGCATCTGGCTGTAGTCGCCCCAGTGCGCGGTGGTGGCGACCTCGCCGGCCGGGGTGCTCAGCGGCTCGACCACACCGGTGCTGTGGAACGGTTCAAACACCTGGACGCCGGCTGCCAGTTGAAGCGGCGAACCGCCGAAATAGACCACGACGTTGTGGCCGGTCTTGATGCCCTGCTCTCGAAGAACGGGCCACACGTTGTCCAGCAAGCTGATGATGAGCGGTCCGAGCGCGTCGTGCGAAGCGACCGAGCCCCGCACGGCGGCCAGCTGGCGCGGCTCGACCCGTTCGACGACGACTTCAGACTCCACACTTGACAGTACTCTTCCGCGTCGCGCCGGGCCAAGCAGGCGTGGTTCTTGCGTTTTGGCAAAGCAGAGCAGTGGTGGCCGCCTCCAATCGTCTGAGCGAGGTTACCGAGGTTCTCGCCTCGCGACGCGACGAAGTCGTCAGCCGCTGGCTGCAGGCGGCGCGCGCCCAGCCATTCCATCACGCCCAGCCAGATGATACGAACACGCAGCACATCGGGGCGCTGGTCGACGCGCTCCTTGAACTGCTGCGGCGCCACGCGTCGAACGACAAGCAGCCTGGCGCGCCGCTGAAGGATGCGGCGACGCTCTCCGCCGCCCGCGCTCATGCCGCGTCCCGTTTCGCGCAGGGGTTGGGCGCGCCGGCGATCGTCACCGAGTTCCGCTTGTTGCGCGAGGCGATCGAGCGCTCACTGCGCGAGCATCCTGTCAACGCCGCGCTCATCACGGACGTCGTTGGCGCCGAGCAGATCATGCGCGATGCCCTCGATGACGCGGTGCTCGATGCGCTCGAGGCACGCGGGAGCGATCCGCGCGAGCGGCGAGCCGCCTCGGCGGCGCCGGCCAGCGACGAGCTCCTGCGCTTGCTCGTCGAACGCGTGGACGACTACGCGATATTCGTCCTGGACCCCAATGGTCGGGTCGCCACCTGGAACGCGGGCGCCGAGCGCATCAAGGGATACTCGGCCGACGAGATCATCGGCCAGCCGTACGCCACCTTCTTCTGCCCAGAGGATCGCAATGCGGGCAAGCCAGGGCGCCTCCTCCATCGCGCCCGCATCCACGGCCGCGTCGAGGATGAGGGTTGGCGTCTGCGCAAGGATGGCTCCTGCTTCTGGGCGGAAGCCATGCTCACCGCGCTGTACGACGCCCGAGGACAGCTTCACGGCTACGCAAAGGTAACGCGCGACCTCACGGAACGGCGGCGTGCAGAGGAGCAGATCCTGCTCAACACGGCACTCCGAGAATTGGCCGAGGCGCGCGACCGAGCGCTCGCGGAAGCCGACGCCGAGCGGCGGCGTCTTCATGATCTGTTCATGCAGGCCCCGGCCGCCATCGCTGAAGCTCGCGGCCCACGGCACGAGCTCACGTTCGTCAATCCGCTCTACCTGCGGCTGGCCGGCGCGCGTGACGCGGTCGAGCTGATCGGTAAGCCGATGCGCGCGGCGCTACCCGGGCTTGGAGGCCAGGGCTGCCGCCATCTACTCGACCGCGTGTACCAGACCGGCGAGCCGTTCGTTGCTAACGAGGCGTTGGTCAAGGTGGACCCGCGTTGCGACGGCACGCTCGAGGAGATGTTCGTCAATCTCGTCTACCAGCCGACCCGCGACGCGCAGGCCGAGATCGACGGCATTCTGGTTCACGCCGTCGACGTAACTGAACAGGTTCGCGCGCGGCAGCGCGGCGAGGAGCTCACGGCCGCGCTGGCCGAGGAGCGTGAGCGCTTCGCGGCGAGCTTCAACCAGGCTACGGTCGGCATCGCCCAGCGGGACCTCACAGGCCGCTACTTGCTGGTGAACGACCGCTTCTGTGAGCTGGTCGGTCGCTCGCGCGACGAGCTGCTGCAGCTCAAAGACCTGGATATCACCCACCCCGACGACCGCGCGCATAACACACAACTGCTGGCGCGCTTGCTGGAGCGCGGCGAGGTCTACACCATCGAGAAGCGTTACGTGTGCCCCGACGGGTCGCCGGTGTGGGTGAACAGCTCCGTCTCGCTGATTCGTGATGCTGGCGGGGCGCCGCGCTACGTGCTGGGGGTATCCATCGACGTCACCGACCGTCGGCGCGCTGAGCAGGCGCTTCGGCTGCGCTCGAACCTGATCGAGGCGGCCCACGAGGCAATCTTCGCCTGGGAAACGCATGACGGCATCACCTTCTGGAACCGCGGCGCCGAGGAGCTGTACGGCTACACGGCCGCGGAAGCCCTTGGTCGGCGCAGCCACGAGCTCCTCGGCACGTCACCGGAGCAGGTCGCCGCGTTCATGGCAGCCCTCGAGAAGGATGGGCGCTGGGAAGGAGAGCTCAGCCACGTGACGAGGGACGGACGCCGCATCACCGTCGAGTCGCGGCTCGCCCTGGTGAACGGCGACGGGAGGCGCCACGTGCTGGAAGCGACGCGCGATGTGACCGAGCAGCGACGGGCCGAGGCCGCGCTGCGGGCGAGCGAGGCGCGCTCAGCCATCCTCGCCGAGGCGAGCCGTGTACTGGGCTCGTCGCTCGACTATGAGACGACGCTCGCCAACCTGGCGCTGCTCGCGGTCCCGCTCGTGGCCGACTGGTGCACGGTTGACCTGCTGGACGAGCGCGGTGAACTGCGTAGGCTGTCGGTGGCCCACGCCGACCCGGAAAAGGTGCGACTCGCCGATGAGCTGCGGCGGCGCTACCCACCGGACCCGAACGCCGCGACCGGACCCGTGCAGGTCGTACGCTCCGGTAAGCCCGAGCTGGTGCCCGAAATCCTGGAGACGCTCGTCGAGCGCGGCGCTCGCGATGCTGAGCATCTGGCCCTGCTCCGCGGGCTTGGCCTGCGCTCGTACATGGTCGTGCCGGTGTGGGTGCGAGACCAGGTCCTGGGCGCAATTTCGTTCGTGGCCGCCGAGTCCGGGCGGCGCTTCGGGCCCGACGACCTGGCGGTTGCCGAGGAGCTGGCACGCCGCGCGGCTGTGGCCATCGAGAACGCACGGCTTTACCAACAGGCGCAGGAGGCGATCCGTGTCCGCGACGACTTTTTTGCCGCTGCATCGCACGACCTCAAGAACCCGTTGGCTTCGATCCGCGGTAACGCGCAGGTCCTCCTGCGCACACTCGACCGGACCGGCGGAGTGCCGCCGCAGCGCTTGACCTCAACCCTGACCAATGTCGTCGGCTCGATCGACCAGATGACACGACTGATCGATGACTTGCTGGACGTTGCGCGTCTGCGTCTGGGCGAATCGCTGCCGCTCGACCGCGTGGCCACCGACCTGGTGGCCCTTACACGTCGTGCCGTCGCTGCCCAGCAGGCTGCGACGGAGCACCACCAGCTCGCGCTGCGCATGCCTGAGGCCGAGCTGGTGGGCGAGTGGGACGTGGCCCGTCTCGAACGCGTGCTGGGCAATCTGCTCTCGAACGCCATCAAGTACAGCCCGAACGGTGGCGAGATCGCGGTTAGCGTGCGGGCGGAGGCAGGGCAGGCAGTGCTGACGGTGCAAGACCGCGGCATCGGCATCCCGCCGGCCGACCAGCCGCGAGTGTTCGAGCGCTTCGAGCGGGCGCGGAACGCCGTCGGTCGCATCGGGGGCAGCGGCATCGGGCTGGCGACAAGCAAACAGATCATCGAGCAGCATGGCGGCACCATCGCCGTTGAAAGCCGCGAGGGCCAGGGCAGCACGTTCACCGTACGGCTTCCGCTCACCCCGCCCTCGCCCATGGAGTAGCAAGACAGGGCGAGCCGGACGCATCGCAAAGCGGGCACAGTTAGGCCTCGCCAAAGGCGAAGCGTGTAGGGGCATTCGCCTACCTGCACAAGCCCTTCGACGTGGAGCGGCTCGTGCTGCTGGTGTCGGAGAGACTCAGAGCCGCGTCCTGAGGTCTGTCAGGGCGACGGTGAGCGCTCGTAGCGGAGGAGGACGACTCCGTTGCCGAACGTACGGGTCTCGACAAGCCGCAGATTGATCCTCGCGTCCGATGCCGGGAACAGCGGCTTGCCCTGGCCAAGAACAATCGGGTGCACGTACAGCCGGTACTCGTCGATCAGGTCGAGTCGCATGAATGCCGCGGCGAGGTCGGCTCCGCCGAGCACCAGGTCTCCGCCAGGTTGTGCCTTGAGTTCCAGGACCTCGTCGACGACGACGTCTCGGACCACCCTGGCATTCCAGTCGGCCCGCTCGAGCGTTCTGGAGTACACGATCTTGGGCATCTCCCGCCAGATGCGGGCGAACTCGACCATCGGCGGCGTGCTCGATGGGTCCGCGTCGGCGGTCGGCCAGAAGCTGGCCATCAGCTCATACATGACACGTCCGTCCAGGAAAGCGCCCATGGCGCGGAGCTGCTCGTTGAAGTGGCTGTGCAGCTCGTCGTCGACCATGTGCCAATCGAGCTCGCGGTTCGGTCCCTCGATGAAGCCATCAATCGACACCGACATCATCAAAATGATCTTTCGCGTCACGCCTTCCTCCGGAGATAGCGGGGCTGCGGGCCAGTCTAGAGGGGCGGCTACCCTTACGGCGTGGTGCGGATCGCGACCTGGAACGTGAACTCCGTCAAGCAGCGGGTGCCGCGGCTGCTGTCCTGGCTGGATGAGCGGCAGCCAGATGTCGTCTGCCTGCAGGAGACCAAGCTCGCGGACGAGGCGTTCGCCGAGCTGCTCGGAGCGGAGCTCGCTCACCGCGAGTACGAGGTCGCCCTCTACGGCGAGGCGCAGTGGAATGGTGTGGCGATCCTGTCGCGGGTGGGGCTGGAGGACGTCGTAAAGGGAATCGCTGGCGCACCGGGCTTCCCTCTTCCGGAGGCGCGTGCGGTGTCGGCGACCTGCGGCGGCATCCGCGTGCACTCGGTCTACGCGCCGAACGGGCGGGTGCCGGGCTCCGACCATTATCAGTACAAGCTCGCCTGGTTGGGCGCGTTGAGGGCGATGGTCGGCGCGGGTCCGGCGGCCGCCATTGTGTGCGGGGACATGAACATTGCACCGACCGACGCCGATGTGTTCGATCCGGACGCCTACGTGGGACAGACCCACGTCACGCAGCCCGAGCGCGCGGCGCTGGCCGAGCTTCAGGCGGTCGGACTGCGCGATGTCCTGCGCGAGCACTGGCCGTCTGCGCGGGTCTTCACCTACTGGGACTACCGCGCTGGCATGTTTCAGAAGGACCTGGGCATGCGGATCGACCTGGTATTGGCCGGCGCGCCGTTGGCCAGTCGCGTGCGGGCGGCCTGGGTAGACCGGCAGGCTCGCAAGGGCACGCTGCCAAGTGATCACGCCCCGGTGATCGTCGACCTGGACGAAGCGCCGGATGGCGACATCGGGCCGGTCGTCCCGCCGCCCTCCGCACCGCTGCTCAAGCGAGGCGCGTTCAAGCTGCCGCAGTCGGCCTGAGCGCACGGCTTCACGAGGCGGCGCGTCAAGCGACCGAGTAGCACGTGGACGCCCCCGGCACCCGGAGTGTCCGTTTGCGCTCGCCGGCGCCTCTGTAACTGCAACTGCAGCAGTGCTTGCACTGTGTAGTTAAACGTGCAGTTACCAAACGTTACTTGAACTTGCCTTTTGATTGATGTGTCAGTAGTATTGCGCGCCGGCTGGGGGCGTCGGTTTGACGACCAAGTACGGATGAACTGCGTCCCGACCCCCTCCCCTACTGGCAGGCTGTCCGCCAACCTGGAGCTGTTCGCCGATCCATCACTGGATCCGGTCGATCTGTTCCGCTTGCTGCACCGCGCCGCCACCGCGGTGCTGGAGATGACGGGCTTCTACCTCGGCCTGTACGACGACCGCACCCAGATGGTCGAGATCGTGCGGCAGTTCGAATCGGGCGCCGAGTTGGCCGGCGGAGCGTTCCCGCTCGGCGGCGGCCTGACCAGCCAGGTCATTCGCACACGCCAGCCGTACCTCGCCAGCCGCTGGTCCGAGGGTGGTTTGCCAGTCCAGGTTCAGTACGCCACCGAACGCAGCGACCTGCCTGAGTCGGCGATCACCGTGCCAATCGTCGGTCTCGCCTCAGACGAAGTGTTGGGCGTTATCGCCGTACAGAACTATGTGCCCGACGCCTACGACTCCACCCACGTCCAACTGCTGCTAGGGCTGGCCGCCATGGCCGCACCGACCATTGAGACGTGGCGCCGGCGCGATCGCGCCGCTTCCGACACGGCGCGCCGCTCGGCCGAGCTCGAGGCGATCCTCGCCAGCCTGAGCGAAGGATTGATGATCACGGACGCGAACGGCGCAATTGTGCGTCTGAATGCTGCCGCCCGCGCGCTGCTGGTCCCCCTGTCGGAGTCCATCATCCTGGGTCAGCCTCTTGATCAGGCGCCCCCGAGCGCGAGCCCCCTGGGTCAGCGGCGCATCGGCGCGACGCTCGCCGACCTGGTGGCAGTGCTGCGCCGTGGTGAGGCGCGGCAGAACATCGAGCTCGATGTGTGGGATGACGGCCAACGCACGATCTGCCTGAGCGCGTCTCCACTCCAGTCCGTGAGCGGCGAGCCCGCCGGCGGCGTGATCGTCATCCGCGACGTGACGGAACAGCGGGCACTGGACCGCTTGAAGGCGCGCGTGCTGCAGATTGCGTCACACGATCTGCAAACGCCGCTGACCATCGTCAGAGGCCAGGCGCAGTTTTTGGAACGGCGGGTCGTGCTGGGAACCGCCGACCCTGAGTGGCTGTGCCACGGACTGTCGGCGATCATCGCGCAAACCGATCGGGTGACGGAGATGCTGCGGTTGCTGCTCGACCTCTCCCTGCTGGAGGGCGGGCGAATCGATCTGAACGTCACTCCCACCGACCTTGCGGCCCTGGTCCGTGAGGTGGCCGACGAGGCGCGATTCCTCTCGGAGCTTCATCCCATCCACGTCAACGCACCCGCCAGCCTCGAGGGCGAGTGGGACCCGGCGCGTTTGCGACAGGTTCTACAGAACCTGATCAGGAACGCCATTAAATACAGCCCCGGCGGCGGCCACGTGGACGTGAGGGTGCGCGCCTCGGACGGCCGCGTCAACGTGTCAGTTCGCGACCGTGGTATCGGTCTTCAGCCCGAGGAGGCCGAACATGTGTTCGAGCAGTTCTACCGCGCTGCCGCCGCGCGGCGGCTCGAGGGGAGTGGGCTCGGCCTGTACATCTGCCAGGCGATCATCGCGGCTCACGGCGGGCACATCGATGCGACCTCGCCCGGGCCCGGAAAGGGAACCACATTCACTTTCGAAATGCCGCTCAAACACAGCGTGGACCGCTCGTGAGCCGTTCAGTGATCGGGTCAGTGACGTCCGCGCTTCTGGGAAACGTGTTTCCGACCGCGGCCGCGGCCCTGCTCGTACTCAGCGTCTCGCCAGTAGTCACCGCGGAGACACCACACCTCAATTGGCGTGGCTCGTCGGCGCACATCGCGCCCGACCTGCAGCGACGGATGCAGAGCAACCCAACGCGACAGGTGCCGGTCATCGTCCAGATGAAGGCCCTGCCGCCGGTGCCGCGCACCACGAGCCAGGCTGCTCAAACGGCATTGGGACTCGTGCGCCAGCACGGTCAGGGTGGGAAGGCGCTGGGGATCATCCAGGGCGCTTCGGGCGTGCTCGCGCCCTCCGAGATCGATGCCCTGGCGCATGATCCACGCGTCGCGGCGATCTACGAGGATCACCCTGTCAGACGGAGCGACACGACAAATCTGGTGACGGCCTACCCGGCCGAGGTCAATGCCACGGACGTTTGGGCGGCGGGTGGCAGCGGGCAGGGCGTCACCGTGGCGGTGCTCGACTCGGGCATCGCGCAAGATCCCGACCTGAGCCAGCCGACCAACCGCATTGTCGCGGCCGTGAACTTCGCCGATCCGCTGCCGTTGGGCGTGCAGGACCCAGGCGGGCACGGGACGCATGTCGCGGGGATCATCGGCGGTAACGGCACAAGCTCGAATCGGCAGTACGTGGGCATCGCGCCCAGGGCGAATCTGCTCGATGTTCGCGTGCTCGACTCCCAGGGATCGGGGCGCGCCTCGTCCGTCATCGCCGGGCTGCAGTGGATCGTCGCCCACAAGGACGTCTACGGAATCCGCGTCGTCAATGTGTCAATTGGCGCGCCAGCCACCACCGACTTCGTGCACGATCCGATCGCCGCGGCGGTCGAGGTGGCCTGGCTGCGCGGCATCGTGGTGGTCAGCTCCGCGGGCAACGGTGGCTTTGGCGTCGTCGATTCGCCCGGCATCGATCCCCACGTCATCACTGTCGGCGCCCTGGACGATCAGGGCACGCCCTCCCCGAGCGACGATATCCAGCCTGCCTGGACTGGCTGGGGCATTCCGATCGGCAGTGATGCCAAGCCGGACGTCGTAGCACCGGGCCGCCGCATTGTGTCGCTGCGCGTACCTGGCAGCACGCTCGACAAGCTCCTGCCCGATCGTGTCGTCGCCGCTTCCAATGGCGCGACGTACTTTCGCCTGAGCGGCACGTCGATGGCGACCGGCGTCATGTCGGGCGTCGTCGCACTGCTGCTGGAGGCGCATCCTGGCCTCACACCCGACCAGGTCAAGGCGATGGTGTCGCGCACAGCGCGGCCTTTCGGGCAGCAGTTTGGACTGCTGCTACCCAACCCGACTGCCGGCATGGGCATCTCAGACGCACACGCTGCTGTTGGCAGTGCGCCGCCGATCGTCGCTCCGCGTGGACTGCGGCTGGCTGACGCGGCTGCCCAGGCGCTGTACCCCGTTCTGTACGGACAGCCGCTGAACTGGAAGGATCCCTCGTACGCCGGGGTGGACTGGTCTCAGCTGAACTGGTCGAACCTGATCTGGGACAACCTGGTCTGGGACAACCTGAACTGGGACGCGTTCAACTGGAACAACCTGATCTGGGACAGCCTGGGCTGGAACAACCTGATCTGGGACAGCGCCACCTTGAACAACCTGACCTTGGACGTGCCTTCGACCGGCCCGCCACCGGACTGATCCGCCCCTCAGACGGTAGCCCTGAAGCCGCGCGGCGTGCGAACATATGTTCGTGTCGCCCGAGGCGACCATCCTCCACGCTGACCTCGATGCGTTTTACGCGTCTGTCGAGCAGCGCGACGATCCACGCCTGCGCGGCCGGCCAGTGATCGTCGGCGCGGGTGTGGTGCTCACGGCCAGTTACGAGGCCAGGGCCTGCGGGGTGCGCGGCGCGATGGGTCTCACGCGGGCCAAGCGGCTGTGCCCGCAGGCAATCGTCGTGGAGCCACGCTTCGCGGCCTACTCGGACGCGAGCAAGGCGGTCTTCGAGATCTTCGAACACACTTCGCCGTTGGTCGAGGGCCTGTCTATCGACGAGGCGTTCCTCGATGTGCGCGGGCTGGGCCTCCTGTCGGGCACGCCGACCGAGATCGCGGTCAAGCTGCGTCAGGACGTCCGCGAGCGGGTCGGACTGCCGATTAGCGTCGGCGTGGCACGCACCAAGTTCCTCGCCAAAGTGGCCAGCGATGTGGCCAAACCTGACGGCCTGCTGGTCGTGCCGCCGGATGGCGAGGTGGCGTTCCTGCACCCGTTGACCGTGGAGCATCTGTGGGGCGTGGGACCGGCGACCGCCAGCAAACTTCGCGCACGCGGGCTGACGACGGTGGGAAACCTCGCGCAGGTGGCTGAAGCGGCGCTCACCGGCATCGTCGGGCGTGCGTCCGGCCGGCACCTCCACGCCCTGGCCAACAACCTCGACCCACGCCCGGTCTACGTGGGCCGCCGTCGGCGTTCGATCGGGTCGCAGCGCGCAATGCGCCGCGGCCCGAAATCGATCCGCGCCATCGACACGACGCTGGTTGCCCTCGTCGACGGCGTCTGTCGTCGACTCCGGGCGGGCAGACGCATCTGCCATACGGTCATGCTGCGCCTGCGGTTCGACGATTTTTCGCGCGTGACGCGCTCGCACACGCTGGCGCAGGCCACCGCCCAAACCCAGATCGTCCTGGTCGCTGCCAGGGGTCTGCTGGTGGCCGCCATGCCGCTGATCAAAAGCCAGGGACTGACGCTGGTAGGCGTCTCGGTGGGCAACCTCGAAGACGACAGCGCCATCCAGCTGGCGCTACCATTCGACCGTCGCCCCACCGTCGCGAGCGCGGTGGACGCCGTAGTCGACCAGGTACGCGACCGGTTCGGAGCAGCGGCCATCACCCGCGCGGTCCTGCTCGGCCGCGACCAGGGCTGGTCGATGCCGCTTCTACCGGACTGAGGAGGCGCGGCACAGGTCGCTTTTTTCGGATCTTCGCGCGACATGTCGAATTCGGTAAGACTCGTTCGACGCATTCGTAGAGCCCGACGCGAGGCTCGAATTCGAAACCAGAAGGAGAAGTACGACGATGCGGTTCATGGTCATGGTGAAGGCCACAAAGGAAAGTGAGGCCGGTGTTCTGCCAAGCGAGCAGCTGCTTGCCGATATGGGCCGCTACAACGAGGAGCTGGCCAAAGCCGGCGTGATGCTGGCCGGCGAGGGCTTGCATCCCAGCTCGAAGGGCGCGCGTGTCAAGTTTTCCGGCGCCAGGCGGACGGTCGTCGACGGACCGTTTGCCGAAACCAAAGAGCTGGTCGCCGGGTTCTGGATCCTGCAGGTCAAGTCGAAAGAAGAGGCCATCGAATGGGTCAAGCGCTGCCCGAACCCGATGGAGGGTGAGTCTGAGATCGAGATCCGCCAGATATTCGAGGCGGAAGACTTCGGTCCAGCCTTCACGCCCGAGCTGCGGGAGCAGGAGGCGCAGATCGGCGCGCAGATGGCCAAGAACGCCAGCCGCTAGGCGTCGTGATCGATCGCACCATCGAGGCGGTCTGGAAGATCGAGTCGCCCAGGGTCATCGCCGGCCTGACGCGCATGGTGCACGACGTCGGTCTGGCCGAGGACCTGGCTCAGGACGCGCTGGTGGCGGCGCTGGAGCAGTGGCCCCAGTCGGGCGTCCCGGATAACCCGGGCGCCTGGCTCACGGCCATCGCCAAGCGGCGCGCGATCGATCTGTTCCGTCGCAACGAGCGCCTTCAACGCAAGAGCGAGCTGCTCGGCCGCGACTTCGAGCTCCAGCAGGAGGTTGCGCAGCCGGATCTCGACGCCATCGCCGACGACCAGATCGGCGACGACTTGCTGCGCCTGGTCTTCATCGCCTGTCACCCGGTCCTTTCGACCGATGCGCGCGTTGCGCTGACACTGCGCTTGCTTGGAGGTCTGGCGACCGAGGAGATCGCGCGTGCCTTCCTCGTGCCCGAGGCGACCATCGCTCAGCGCATCGTGCGCGCCAAACGGACGCTCGCCGAGGCGCACGTCCCCTTCGAGGTTCCGAGCGGGTCCGACCTTGCGGCCCGTCTGTCTTCAGTGCTCCAGGTGATCTACCTGATCTTCAACGAGGGCTACTCGGCGACGGCTGGCGACGACTGGCTGCGGCCCGCGCTCTGCGAGGACGCGCTCCGCCTCGGCCGCATTCTGGCCGGGCTCATGCCGAACGAGCCCGAGGTCCACGGGCTGGTCGCGTTGATGGAGATCCAGGCATCCCGCACGAGATCGCGGGTGGACGCTGCGGGCGACCCTGTCCTGTTGTTGGACCAGAACCGCACGCTGTGGGATCAGCTGCTCATCCGGCGTGGTCTGGCAGCCCTCGCACGCGCCGAGCAGCTCGGCGGGGCGCTCGGCCCGTACGCGCTCCAGGCGGCGATCGCAGCTTGTCACGCCCGAGCACGCATGGCCGCGGACACAGACTGGGGGCGCATCGCAGCGCTGTATGACGCGCTCGCCGAGCTGGCGCCGTCACCCGTGGTGGAGCTCAATCGTGCGATGGCGGTCGCCATGGCGTTCGGTCCCGCGGCCGGCCTCGAACTCGTCGATGCGCTCACATCGGAGCCATCGCTCAAGAGCTACCACCTGCTGCCGAGCGTGCGCGGCGACCTGCTGGCCAGGCTTGGCCGCATGGACGAAGCGCGTTCGGAGTTCACCCGCGCCGCTTCGCTGACGCGCAACGCGCGCGAACGCAAGCTGCTCCTCGAGCGTGCCGCCGCCTCGAGCGGGTCTCAGGTGCTGTAAACCGAAAACGGAGCCGTGGTGGCGCGCGCCCGCCAGTCGGTCAGCACGTTCACCAGCGCTGGGCAGCCCGAGTTGAAGGCTCGCTCCAGCGCGGGGCGGATCGCGGCCGGGTCCTCGACGTACTCGCCGTAGCAGCCCAGCGACTCGGCCATCTTGTGGAACGCGGTGTAGCCCAGATCGCGGCCGGGCTTCTCGCGGTTGGGATCGGCGGTCCATCCACCGTTGAGGCTGACGACGGTCACGACCGGTATGTTGAAGCGCGCGCACGTGTCGAGCTCCATCGCATTCAGGCCGAACGAGCCGTCGCCATGCAGCACCAGCACCTGGGTATCGGGCTTGGCCACCTTGGCGCCGACGCCAAAGGGCAGTCCCACGCCCATCGTGCCAAACACCCCCGAGTTGAGGCGGTGGCGCGGCACGAACGTTGGAATCGACTGGCGCCCGTAATTCAAGATCTCCTGGCCATCGACCACCAGGATCGCGTCGCGATCGAGGAAGTCGCGCACCTCCTTGCACAGACGCAGCGGATGGATCGGCTGCTGATCGGTGCTCATCGCCCGCTCGGCTTCGTCGCGTTTGGTGGCTTCGACGCGCGCCAGATGCTCGCGCCACGGGGCATAGCGGCTCGCATCGACTCGTCCGTCCACGCCTTGCAGCAGCTGCCGCAAGACAACCCTGGCGTCGCCGACGACGCCGACGTCGGCTGGGCGGTTGTGGCCGATTTCGGTCGCATCGATGTCAACCTGGATCAGGCGTGCCGCGGGGTTGAAGCGCGGCGGAGCCAGATGGCCGATGACGTAGTTGATCCGCGTGCCGATGACCAGCAGCAGGTCCGCCTCACGAAACGCCGTTGCGCGCGCGGTCGGGAAGGACAGCCGGTGATCGTCGGGCACGACGCCGCGTCCCTGCGGGGTCGTGTAGAACGGCAGCCCGGCCAGCTCCACCAGCTGCTCGAGCTCAGCCTCGGCGCCCGACCACAGGATGCCGCTGCCTGTGATCACCAGCGGCCGCTCGGACTGGTTCAGCAGGCGAATCGCGTCGTCGATCAACGCAGGGTCGGCGCCCGGTCGGACGCGGGCCAGGCACTCGTCGGCGCTGGGGTACACGACCTCGTCCTCTTCGACCTGCTTGTAGAGCAGGTCGCCAGGCATGTCGAGGTAGACGGGACCGGGTCGGCCGCCGAGCGCATGACGCACGGCTGTGCTGACGAACTCGGGCACGCGCTTGGGATCGGTGCATTGCTCGGCCCACTTGGTGATCGGCTTGAACGCCGCCACCTGGTCCATCTCCTGGAAAGCACCCTTGCCGCGCTGGCTCAGCGGCGCCGAACCACCGATGGCCAGCAACGGTGCGCAGTCGGCCCAGGCGTTGGCGACGCCGGTCACCAGGTTGGTGGCGCCCGGGCCGGAGGCGGCCATGCACACGCCGAGCGTGTTCTTGACCCGCCCGAAGGCGTGGGCCATCATCGCCGCGGCCTGCTCGTGGCGCACGTCGATGCCGCGCAGTCCTTCCTCCATCGCGGCCGACTCGGCGGCCATCATCGGCCCGCCCATGATGTAGAAGAACGTGTCGACGCGCAGCCGACGTAGCGAACGCGCCAGGATCTGAGATCCGTTCACCATGGCCATGGAGCTAGATAACCTCCTCCGCACGCATGGCGTCGAGCTGCTCGTGGGTACAGCCGAGCAGCTCACCGTAGATCTGCCGATTGTCCTGGCCGAGCAGCGGGGCGGCGACGACGGGAACTTTGGATTCGGACATCTTCACCGGCCAGCCCGGCATGGTGACCTTGCCACGCACCGGGTGGTCGACTGTCGAGAACATCCCGCGCTCGCGCAGGAACGGGTCGTTAATGAGCTCGCTGGTATCGAAGACGGCTCCAGCGGGAATGCCCGCCCGGCCCAGGGTCTCCATGACCTCGCACTTGGTGCGCTGGGCGATCCAGGGCTTCAACACCTCGTCGACGGCGTCTTTGTTGGCGAAGCGATCCGTGTTGGTCGCAAATCTGGGATCACCGAGCAGATCGTCGCGCCCGACGACGTGCAGCAGACGCTCCCAGTGGTGATTGCCCGCCCGTGTCGTATATACGTAGCAATAGTCGTTGGGGCCGCCACCTTTGCACGGGTAGGCTTCGCTGGGCGCATTGGTGCCCAGCACGCTGCGATTGCCGATCCGCGGCGCGGGCCTGTTCCACTGCAGCTGGCTCGCGTACGCGATGCGGCAGAAGTTGATCACCGCCTCCTGCATGGCGACTTCGATGCGCTGTCCTCGGCCGGTGAACTGGCGCTGGTAGAGCGCGGCCAGGATGCCGATGGCGGTGTGCAGCCCTGTTCCCGTGTCGCCGATCGTCGGACCCGGCTTCAACGGCCGACCGTCGGGCTCACCCGTCGTGCTCAGCGCCCCGCCGACGGCCTGGGCGATCATGTCGAAGGCGAGGAAGTGCTCGTACGGACCACCGGGCGCGAAGCCTTTGATCCGCGCATAGATGATGCGTGGGTTGACCTGCTTGACCTGGTCGTAGCCAAACCCCAGCCGCTCGATGACCCCTGGGCCGAAGTTTTCGATGAACACATCGGCGTGCTCGATCAGCCGACACAGCAGGTCGCGCCCACGCGGATGCTTGAGGTTGCACGTGACGCTGCGCTTGTTGGCATTCAGCAACAAGAAGTAGAAAGAATCCACGCCGGGTAGCTCGCTCGAGGCGCCACGCCCCTGGTCTCCGCGTGTGGGCTCCTCGACTTTGATCACCTCGGCGCCGAGCCACGCCAGCGTCTCGGTACACGAGGTGCCGGCTTCAAACTGGGTCAGGTCGACGACGCGCACGCCGGCCAGGGCGGGGCGGCCATCGGGCTCGCTGGGCTGCACCCAGCCCAGTGTACGAGTGCCTCTCTTAAAACCGTAAGCAGCTTGTAGCGTGCGCGGCTCACTGGGGCGCGATCGCCAGCGGTAGCGTTTATGGCACGATGGCCAGACCGGCGCCGCCCGACGATGGGTCGCCGGTGCGGCTGGTCGCCACGATGGTTGGCATCGTCGGCATTCTGCTGCTGGGCAGCCTGACCTGGACGGCGGTCGGCGCGTTCTTCTCCGCGCTCGGCGAGGCGGCGTCGACCCTCACGCCGCGTCCGACGCCGACAAGATTTCCGACGGCAGTTGCCGCGCTCGGTGACGTTGTAGTGGCCACGCCGACGCAGCGGACTGCACCGACGGGCACGCCGACGCTCGTTGTCATCGCCACGTCGACGCCGCTGCCCACTGCGTTGCCCGCCACCGCTGAGGCTGACGGGCGGGCACCATGGATTCTCCTGCCACGGCCGGCGCCGGGCAGCCGCGTTCCGCCAGGCGCCGTGACGGTCGAAGCTCGTGGTCGCGGCGATGCGCCGATCACCGCGCTGCGCCTGGACCTGGATGGCGCGGCGCTTCCCGTGTCGCTCGAGCAGCGCAGCGAGTCCACCTGGCGCGGTTTCGCGAGCACCAGCGTCATCGCCGGCCCACACTCCGTTCACGCCACCGTCGTCGATAACGAGGGTCGCACCGGCAGCTTC
>Ga0066710_100000756_pt1 | contig 21273 bp, 15 predicted proteins | sample GraSoiAngelo_159_FD_79666 | JGI IMG/M metagenome (GOLD analysis project Ga0066710, IMG submission 79666) | Grasslands soil microbial communities from the Angelo Coastal Reserve, California, USA - 14_1009_16_40cm | ecosystem: Environmental > Terrestrial > Soil > Grasslands | place: USA...
GCACCATCCGGCGCAGGGCAGCGCCGGTGGACGATGCTGTTTGAAGAAGGCGATGCGACGATGCGCGACCTGCTGGGCGGCAAGGGTGCCGGCCTGGCGGAGATGAGCCGCATCGGACTCCCGGTGCCGCCCGGATTCACCATCACCACCGAGGCCTGTCTGGAGTACTACCGCCGCTCCCGGCAGTTCCCGGCCGGCCTGATGGATGAGGTCCGGCAGCGGATGCAGTTGCTCGAGGAACGGACCGGCAAGCGGTTCGGCGATGCCGCCAAGCCGCTGCTGGTGTCCGTCCGGTCCGGTGCGAAGTTCAGCATGCCGGGCATGATGGATACCGTCCTCAACCTGGGTCTCAACCACACGACGGTGGAAGGGCTGGCGCGGGCGGCCGGAGATCCGCGATTCGCCTACGACTCCTATCGGCGGTTTATGCAGATGTTTGGCAACGTCGTGCTGGGGATCAAACACGAGCAATTCGAAGAGATGCTCCTGGCCGCCAAGCGCCGCCGCGGGGTGACGCAGGACACCGAGCTGAGCGCCGGCGATCTGAAAGTCTTAACCGAGGAGTACCGTCGCCTCGTGCGCGAGCGTGCCGGCCAGGCGTTCCCCGACGATCCCTGGCAGCAGCTGGAGATGGCCATCCATGCCGTGTTCGAGTCATGGAACAACCCTCGGGCCATCACCTACCGCAACTTCAACAAGATTCCCCACGATCTGGGCACGGCGGTGAACGTGCAGACCATGGTGTTTGGTAACCTGGGGCCGACCTCAGGCACCGGGGTGGCCTTTACCCGCAATCCCGCCACCGGGGAGAAAGCGGTCTACGGCGAGTACCTGCTCAACGCGCAGGGCGAAGACGTCGTCGCCGGCATCCGGACGCCAAAACCCATCCGCGAACTGGCCGGGGACCTGCCCCAGGCCTACCGGCAGTTCATGGACGTCTGTGCCCTCCTGGAGAAGCACTACCGCGACGTGCAGGACGTGGAGTTTACCATCGAGCACGGCACGCTCTACCTGTTGCAGACGCGCAGCGGGAAGCGCACCGGACAGGCCGCGGTGAAGATCGCCGTCGATATGGTGCGCGAGAAACTCATCACCAAGGATGAAGCGTTGTTGCGCGCAGAACCGGCCTCGCTGGAGCAACTGCTGCATCCGCGGCTCGATCCGGACGCGACCCGCCGTGTCATCGGCAAGGGTCTGGCCGCAAGTCCGGGAGCGGCTTCCGGCGTCATCGTCTTTGACGCCGATGAGGCCGTCAAGCTGGCCACGGAGCGAAAAGTCATCCTGGCGCGGCCGGAGACCAACCCCGATGACATTCACGGTTTGGTCGCGGCGCAGGGAGTGCTGACCAGTCGCGGCGGGATGACCAGCCACGCTGCGATTGTGGCGCGCGGCATGGGGAAACCCGCGGTGGTGGGGGCGGAATCGCTCGGCATCGACGCGGAGGCCAGGCAATTGACGGCCGGCGATGTCGTAGTCCATCAGGGGGACGTGATCACGATCGACGGATCCACCGGCGAGGTCATGCTGGGGGAGGTGCCCGTCATCGAGCCGTCTCTGGCGGGCGAGATTGAGGAGTTGCTGCGGTGGGCCGATGAGGTCCGGACGCTGGGGGTGCGGGCCAACGCGGACTATCCGCGGGATGCGCGCAAAGCACTCGAGTTCGGCGCAGAAGGAATCGGTCTCTGCCGGACCGAGCACATGTTCATGGAAGCTGAGCGGCTGCCGATCATGCAGCAGATGATCATGGCGGCCACCGAGGGGGAGCGGCGGGCGGCGCTGGATCGGCTGCTGCTGTTTCAGAAGGAAGATTTCAAGGGTATCTTCCGCGAGATGCGCGACCGGCCGGTGATCATCCGGCTGCTGGACCCGCCCCTGCATGAATTCCTGCCGCGCCTGGAAGACTTGCTCGTCGAGGTGACCGAGATGCGCCTGCGCGGCGAGACCGATGGGCTGCGCGACAAGGAGGCGCTGCTGCGCCGGGTGCAGGTCCTGCACGAGTTCAATCCGATGCTGGGCCTGCGCGGGTGCCGGCTGGGCATCCTCTACCCTGAGATCAACGAGATGCAGGTCCGCGCCATCCTGCTTGCGGCGGTTGAGGTGAAGCGAGACGAGGGCATCGATGTCATCCCGGAGATCATGATCCCGCTGGTGGGTCATCCGAATGAATTGCGGTTCGTGCACCAGCAACTCGTGACGATCGCCCAACAGATTGTCGGTGAGTCCGGGGTGGCGGTGCGCTATTTGTTCGGGACCATGATCGAGATCCCGCGGGCCTGCCTGGTCGCGGATCAAATCGCCGAGATCGCCGAGTTCTTCTCGTTCGGGACGAACGATCTCACCCAGACCATCTTCGGGTTCAGCCGCGACGACGCGCAGGCAAAGTTCTTGCACCGGTACCTGGAGAAGGGCATCCTCAAAGACGATCCGTTCCAGGTCCTGGACCGCGCCGGGGTCGGCAAGATGATGGAGATGGGCGCGAAGCTGGGCAAAAAGATTCGTTCAGACCTCGAGGTGGGCATTTGTGGCGAGCACGGCGGCGACCCATCCTCGGTGGAGTTCTGCCACGAGATCGGGCTGGACTACGTCTCCTGCTCGCCCTTCCGCGTGCCGATCGCCCGCCTCGCCGCGGCGCAGGCCCGGTTGAAAGAGAAGACGGCGGTGGCCAAGGACATCTAACGGACTGCGTCTACAAGGTCTCCCAGGTCCATTGTGTCTACCATGTCTACTGAGTCTACGGCCAGCATTTTGGTCTGTAGACCCGGAAGACCCAGTAGACGTTGAAGACCTGGTAGACGCCTTTCCATGCCTAATCCTCGCGAAGTGATCGAAGCATGGGAGCGGGAACGCTTCAGCCCCCGCGCCGCGCTGGCGGCGGCCTCGAAGGGCCGCGAGACTTCCGAGCCCCAGGACGATCTGCGGACCTGCTTTCAGCGCGATCGCGATCGTATCATTCACAGCAAGGCGTTTCGCCGGCTCAAGCACAAGACCCAGGTGTTTCTGGCGCCGGAGGGCGATCACTACCGGACGCGCCTTACCCACACGCTGGAGGTCATGCAGGTCGCCCGCACCGCCGCCCGCGCGCTGCGGCTGAACGAAGACCTGACCGAAGCAGTCGCCCTCGCGCACGATCTGGGGCATCCCCCCTTTGGCCATGCGGGGGAGGACGCCCTCAATGAGATGATGCGGCCGGTCGGCGGCTTCCGCCATTTTGAGCAAAGCCTTCGCGTCGTGCGGGTGCTGGAGATCCGGACGCGCGCCGACGGTACGCCAGTGCGCGGGTTGAACCTGACGTGGGAGGTGCGCGACGGGATCGGCAGCCATTCCAAAGGTCTGGCGGATCTGCGGCCGGCCGCAGACGACGGGTCGGACGAGGCGCTGCCCGCCACGCTCGAGGGGCAGGTGGTCCGGTTGGCCGACCGGATCGCCTACGTGCACCATGATACCGATGACGCCATCCGTGCCGGACTGATTGCCGAGCAGGACGTCCCCCGGCGGGTGCGCGAGGTGTTGGGAGCCGCCCGCGGCGGATGGCTGGGCCGCATGGTGCGGGATCTGGTGTCCAGTAGCGGAGATCAGCCTACGATCCGCCCGAGCGAGGATGTGCGCACAGCCCTCAACGCGCTGGTGGATTTCCTCACCGAGCGCGTGTATCGAGGACCGTCCGCCGCGATGGAGGTCGCCAAGGCGCGGCGTCTGGTTCAGGCCCTCTACGACTACTACCTCACCCACCCCGATGAGGTCTCGCTGGAGTACCGTGATCTCATCGCGCGGGGTGAACCGGCGGGCCGGGTCGTCGGAGACTTCCTGGCCGGGATGACGGATCGGTATGCCATCCGGCTGGCCGAATCACTGTTCATTCCCCATGCCTGGTCGCCTTGAGATTCTGGAAGAAGGGGAGGCCGCCGGGAGAATAAGTGCGCACTGTCGAACCTCACCGTGAGGTGTGATCGTGGCCCGGGCCAGGGATCTCAAACCGCTTCCCGTTATCGTACAGGGCAAGCACATGGACGTTACTCCCGCGCTCCGCAGTTATGCCGAGACCAAGGTCGGAAGGATCGCGCGGTACTTCGACCAGGTGCAAGACGCGCAGGTGGTGCTGAGCGTGGAACGTCGTGGCGAGATGGGCAAGGCGCAGGTGGTTGAGATTACGGTGCGAGGGGACGGAGTGGTGCTGCGCGGAGAAGATGCGTCACCCGACATGTACGCCTCCATCGATCTGGTGGTGGCGAAACTGAAGAAGCAAATTGAGAAGTATCGGAGTAAGATGATTCTCAAACGGCGGATTGAGGAGTCTCGCCGTAAGGCCAGACTGATCACGTCGGCCGAGGCCGCCCTGCGGGCCAGCCCGCGCGAGGCGCGCATTGTGCGCACCAAGCGCTTCGCGATGAAACCAATGACGCCGGAGGATGCTGTGCTGCAGATGGACTTGCTGGGTCATGACTTCTTCGTTTTTCGGAATGCCGGCACGATGGAGGTCAACGTCGTCTACCGGCGCAACGATGGCGAGTACGGGGTGATTGAGCCGGAACCATGATGACGCTGTGGAGCGGTCAGGCGGTCGCGGAACTGCTCTCTGTCCCTGGCTTTGGACAGCGCGACTGCCCGACCGCGCAACGGCGCCGGTTGAGGTGACTGGTGGCCGAGACAGCTGGACACGGATCGCAGGCAGAAGCCGCTGAAGGAGTCGTGCGCAAACTGCGCGGCGTGCAGTCGGTCCGGGTGGAGACCGATGACGCCGGCGCCATCCGCATCGTCCACATCCTGGGGGGACCGGACCGCAGCCCAAAGGTTATTGCCGTCGACGTCGTTTCCGCCCTGGCCGCAGAGCTGGGAGTGCAGCTTGAGCCGCGGCAGGTGCGCGTGGCTGCGCAACAGCGGTCCGAACAAGCCGCGTCGGTGGAGCAGGCCCGTCTCAAGTTTGTCGGGCTGACGGTGTCCGCCCTCCGCAACGCCGCAGAGGTCAAAGTCCATCTGGAAGACCAGGGGCTGGTGTACGAGGGAATTAGCAGCGGCCCCAACGCGACCCGCAACCGTCTGGACCTTGTGGCCGAGGCCACGCTGCGCGCGCTCGAACTCTACCTGCGGGCCACCGGGCTCTTCCTCCTGGACGGCGTGACGCTTTCGACGATCGGGAGCCACGAGGTGGTGGTTGTTGTGGTCTCGCTGGCAGGCCGCGAAGAAGAAACGCTCGCAGGATCCTCCCTCGTCCGCGACGACCCCCGTGAGGCCGTGGTGCGGGCCATCCTCGATGCCACCAATCGCCCGGTTTCCTGGCTGCTCGGGCGCTAACGCGGCCTGCAGTTGAAAAGTTGGACAGTTGAAGAGTTGGAGAGTCGACCTTCAGCGCGCGTTCGTCGCAGTTGACTTTCCAACTCTCCAACTTTTCAACTGTCCAACTCCGCCTAAGGCCGTTCGTATCAAGATGCTATAATAACACCGCTATGAGTGGCATTCTGGCGCGGCTGCTGGGAGATTCCACCGCGCGCGATCTTCAACGACTACAACCGCTCGTCGGGACCGCCAACTCTTTGGAGGCGGAGATCGCCGCCCTCTCCGACCAGGCCCTCGCCGCGAAGACTGTCGAGTTTAAGGAGTGCCTGGGCAGCGGGGAGACGCTGGATGATCTCCTGCCCGAGGCGTTCGCGGTGGTGCGCGAGGCGTCGCGCCGCACGCTCGGGCAGCGCCACTTCGACGTGCAGCTGGTCGGCGGCATGGTGCTGCACCAGGGGAAGATCGCCGAGATGCGGACCGGTGAGGGCAAGACGCTGGTCGCCACCCTGCCGGTGTATCTCAACGCGCTCGCCGGCCGCGGAGTCCACCTGGTGACCGTCAACGACTATCTGGCCCGCCGCGACGCCGGCTGGATGGGGCCGATCTATCTATCCCTTGGCCTGTCCGTGGCGGCTATCACCCACGACTTCAGCGGGCTGTACGATCCCGCCTACGCCGACCCGCACCCCCACGCCGACGACCGGCTCAACCACTTTCGGCCGGTGACCCGCCGGGAGGCGTATCAGGCGGACGTGACGTACGGCACCGTGAGTGAGTTCGGCTTCGATTATCTGCGCGACAACATGGCGCTGCGCCCGGAGGACCTGGTGCAGCGTGAGCTGGGGTATGCAATCGTGGACGAGGTGGATTTCATTCTCATCGACGAGGCGCGGACCCCGCTGATCATCTCCGGGATGGTGGAGGCGTCGACCAAGAAGTACTACGACTTTGCCAGACTGGTCGAGCGCCTGGTCGCCTCCCGCGACTACACCGTGGATGAGAAACTGAAGAGCGCGACGCTGACCGAGGAGGGGATTGCGCGCGCCGAGCGGGCGCTGGGCGTGGAGAATCTGGCCGACATCGAGCACGTGGACCTCATGCATCACATGCAGCAGGGGCTGCGGGCGCACGCCTGCTACAAGAAAGACGTGGATTACGTGGTGAAGGACGGCCAGGTGATCATCGTGGACGAGTTCACCGGCCGGTTGATGCTGGGCCGCCGGTACTCCGATGGCCTGCACCAGGCGATCGAGGCGAAAGAGAACGTCCGGATCGAACGGGAGAGCCAGACTCTGGCGTCCATCACCATTCAGAACTACTTCCGCATGTACACCAAACTGGCGGGGATGACCGGCACGGCCAAGACGGAGGAAGAGGAACTGCAGAAGATTTACAATCTCCCCGTCGTCGTCGTCCCCACGCACAAACCGATGATCCGCCAGGATGCACCCGATCTCATCTACAAGACCGAGCGGGCGAAGGTCCGCGCGGTGGTGGCGGAGATCGAGGGGTGGCACCGCAAGGGCCGGCCGGTGCTGGTGGGCACGCGCAGCATCGAGAAGAATGAGCAACTGAGCGAGATGCTGCGCCGGCGGGGGGTGCCCCATGAAATCCTCAATGCCAAACAGCACGAACGTGAAGCGGAGATCATCGCGCAGGCAGGCCGGCCGGGCGCGGTGACGATCGCGACGAACATGGCCGGGCGGGGCGTGGACATCATCCTGGGGGGCAATCCGCCGGATCCGGCGGAGGGGGACAAGGTCCGGGCGGTGGGTGGGCTGCACGTCATCGGGACTGAGCGCCACGAAGCCCGCCGCATCGACAACCAGCTCCGCGGCCGCACCGGCCGGCAGGGCGATCCCGGGTCGTCACGCTTCTATGTGGGGCTCGATGATGAACTGATGCGGTTGTTCGCTGGCCAGCGGGTGGCGGCGATTATGGACCGGCTGGGCATCGACGAGGACACGCCGATCGAGCACGCGCTCGTGACCAGACAGATTGAGAATGCTCAAAAGAAGGTCGAACAGTATCACTTCGATGTGCGCAAACACGTGCTGGAGTATGACGACGTCATGAACGTGCAGCGCAAGGTCATCTACGGGGAGCGCCGCAAGGCGCTGTCCGGGGAGAACCTGCGCGAGAACGTGCTGGACATGATCGAGCGGCTGCTGGGGACCCTGGTGGACGCGCACTGCCCCGCCGATGCCCGCCCCGAAGAGTGGGACCTGGAAGGACTGCAGGAGTTTTCGGCGAGGCTGATCCCGGCATTGGCGGACGCACCCCTTCCGGACGGCGCCCGCCGCGATGATCTCAAGGAGGCGCTCGTCTCCGCGGCGCTGGGGGCCTACGAGCGCAAGGAGCAGGAGATCGGCGCGGAGCAGTTGCGTGAGGTGGAACGGCTGGTACTCCTGCAGACCATCGACCGGAAATGGATCGACCACCTCTACGCGATGGAGGCGTTGCGGGAGGGGATTGGCTTGCGCGCGTATGCGCAGGTCAGTCCGCTGATCGAGTATCAGCGCGAGGGATACGATCTGTTCCAGCAGATGCTGATCGAAATTCAGGAGGAGACGGTGCAGGTGCTCTTCCGGCTCCAGATGCAGTCCGGCGCGCAGCTGACGCCTCGCCCGGTGGTGGCGATCCCCGGGCCGCGCCCGGCGCGCACGCCGCGCTCCGCACCGTACGGCGCGGGGCCGCGCGAGCCGGCCGGGGTGGCACGCGTGGGCGGGAAGCCGCTGGACGCGGCGCCGCTCGACCCGGCCGCAGGCCGGAGAAAGCTGGGTCGCAACGATCCGTGCTGGTGCGGAAGCGGAAAGAAGTACAAGAAGTGCCACGGCAAAGACGAATAACCGAGTCTCCTCAGTCTTCCCTATCTTCCCTGTCTTCCCAGTCTGACCACTCAAATGAATTTGGACCGGGAAGACTGGGGAGACTGGGAAGACCGGCACTTGCGGCTCTTTCCGGTCTATTTCTGATCCTGAGTTTTCCTCCATTTGATGCTGGCTGGCTCGCCTGGGTGGCCCTCACGCCTCTCGTCCTCGCAGTCCACGGTCGCCCGATCCGTCAGGCGTTCGGACTCGGCTATCTGGCCGGGGGCGTAGCATTCGCCGGCATTCTGGCGTGGATCCGCGTCTTCGGGCTGCTGCCCTGGGTCTTACTGAGCGCATATCTGGCCCTGTACCCGGCGGCATTTGCCGTTGTCACCCGCTGGTGTGCCACCGGCCGCCCGGCGTGGCGATGGGTCTGGCTGGCCGCCATCGCCTGGATGGGCCTGGAGTACCTGCGTTCCATCGGCGTCTTCGGATTCCCATGGGCGCTGCTTGGTCTGACGCAGCACCGGCTGCTTCCGGTCCTCCAAGTGGCGCGGTACACGGGCGTCTACGGCGTCTCACTCTTGGTGGCTCTGGCGGGGACGTCGCTGGCGGGCGTGGTACTGGTCAGGCGTCCGGCTCCGGCGATCTTCCCTGCGATAGTGCTTGTGCTGGCGACCGGTTGGGGAGTCCGGCAGGCCCACGCCGTGCCGTCCGGCACGATCGTAACGGCTGCGGTCCAACCCAATGTTCCGCAGGCGCAGAAGTTCGATCCGGTCTCCTCCGGCGCACGGATGACGGCGCTCCAGCGCCTGGTCGGCAACGCCGGTCGGCGCGGCGCTGAACTGATCGTCCTGCCCGAGACCGCAGTGCCGCTCAACCTCTTCGGTCCGGGCGGCGCGCTGGTCGAAGTGGGACGGTGGGCGCAGCAGGCGCGTGCCACCGTCATCGCCAGCAGCCTGGAGAACGGCGTATCCAACACGGCGGTGGCGGTGGCCCCGTCAGGGACGGCGGTCAGTCGGTACGATAAGGTCCGTCTCGTAGCGTTCGGGGAGACCGGCATTCTGCCCGGCACGAGACAAGATCCGCTGTGGACACCCGTGGGGCAGGTGGGTGTCATCATCTGCTTCGAATCGATCTTCCCTGATGTGACCCGTGCGCTGGTGCGCAACGGCGCACAGATACTCACCGTGATCACAAATGATGCGTGGCTTGACGGGACCGCCGGACCGGCGCAACACGCGGTGCACTCGGTGTTGCGGGCTGTGGAATCGGGGCGGTGGGTTGTTCGCGCCGCCAACACCGGGCCGTCGATGGTCATCGACCCGGTCGGCCGGGTGCGGGCGACCATCTCGCCCCGGCAATCGACCATACTCACCTCGCACACGGGCCTGGTGGACGCTCCCACGGCCTACGCGATCCGGGGCGACGTGTCCGTGTGGTCGGGCCTGGTGGCGCTCCTGGCCACGGCAGGTCCAGATCTGATACTCGCGCTTTCACGCCACTGGACCCGACCGGTATTTCAACATGCCGTCAGCGCCGCAGGGCTGCCGTGGCTCGCCGCAATGATCCTCCTGCGCACGCATGCGCCGTGGTGGGTCCTCCCCGTTGTGCTCTTTGGGTTCCTCGGGGCGTTCTCACTGCTGCAACCGCCGAGGCACCCGGCTCTATACGGGACAGGACACCGCACGCGGGGCCGGGGGATCCAGGTGGTCGCGGCGCTGGTGGGTGGATTGATCGTGGTACTCGGGCTGTGGAGTGTGATGATGGCCGGCTTCCGCGCGTCGGGGGTGCCGGTGCCACCGCCTGATCTCGGTGCGCGATGGCCCCGCGAACTCCTCCGCCTCCTCGTCACCGCAGCGGCGCTCGAATTATGGCTGCGGGGTGCCGCATTTGCCCCCATTGCAGAATGGCAGGGCCGTCCAGCCGCTGTCGCCATCACGACGGCCCTGGGGATGTTCCTGCAGGCGGGTCTCCCACCGGAAGCCTACGCGTGGACGCTGGTGACTGGTGCTGCGTTTGGGCTGTTGCGGTCTTCGACGGGCAGCGTAGGGGGTCTGATCATCCCCCACGCGGTGGGGGTCGCGCTGTTTTCCGCGATCTCCGCCGTGCGATAGTCGAGGGGGGGAGCCCCACCGTCTTCCGCGTTTGTCTGATATGATAATCTGTGATGACACTGGAAGAGATCAAATCCACCATCGAGTCTGACCGCGCACGCCTCGAAGAGATCCGGAGGCATCTTTGACGTTTCCACGAAAGAGGCGCGCATCGCTTCGCTGCAAGAGCAGATGCAGCGAAGCGACCTGTGGAGCCACCCTGACCAGGCGAAGAAACTCGGGCAGGAGCTGAGGACCCTCCGCTCCCAGATCGAAGACTTCACGAACCTGCAGCGTCAGATCGAAGACCTGGCCGTGCTGGCCGGGCTGGCCGAAGACGACCCAGGCGGCCTGGATCCGCGGGAACTCGCGGCCGACGCGCAGCGCGCCCACCAGAAGCTCCAGCAACTGGAGTTGATGACGCTGCTGTCGGGTGAACATGACCCCAGCAACGCCATCGTCTCGGTGCACGCCGGAGCCGGCGGTACGGATTCCCAGGACTGGGCGCAGATGCTCCTGCGGATGTACACGCGCTGGGCCGAGCGCCGCGGCTTTACGACCGAGGTCGTCGACCTCTCCCCCGGCGAGGAAGCCGGGATCAAGAGTGCCACGATGATCATCAGCGGCCCGTACGCGTACGGGTACCTGAAGGGCGAGCGGGGCGTCCATCGCCTGGTCCGCCTGTCGCCATTCGATGCCGCACACCGCCGTCACACGTCGTTCGTCCTCATCGACGTCATTCCAGATGTGGAAGAAGTCGAGGTCCACGTGCGCGACGACGAACTGAAGGTGGAAACCTACCGCGCCGGCGGGGCCGGCGGGCAGAATGTCAACAAAGTCGAGACCGCAGTCCGGATCACGCACCTGCCCACCGGGATCGTAGTGCAGTGTCAGAACGAACGTTCCCAGCACGCCAACCGCCTGACGGCGATGCGACTGTTGCGCGCGAAGCTGGCGGAGCTGCGGGCGGAACAACATCAGCAGCGGCTCGCAGAGCTGCGCGGTGAATATAAGGAAGCGGCGTGGGGCAATCAAATCCGCTCTTATGTTCTGCATCCCTACACGCTGGTGAAGGACCACCGCACCGGCGAGGAAACCGGTGATGCAGAGTCGGTGATTGACGGGAACCTGGACCGGTTCATTGACGCCTACCTCAGGCGCCCGCTCGCACCCCGTTCGTAGCCGTGATCCCGGCCGAGGTGAGGTGAACTGATGCCCAGAACGCTGCTCGCCGCCTTTGGGGTGGGGCTGGTGGCGGCATTTGCCGTGCTGGGGATGCGCGCATCGATCGAGGCGTCCTACCGGGACGTGGAGATCGTCCTGGACGGGCCGGATTGGGAGGCCCTGGCCATCCGGGAGGGTGCGGATCCCCTCGCATACTTCGCCCGGGCCCGCGAGCATGGGGCGACGGCGGTGGCAGTGTATGAACAAACGCTGAAGCGACTCGCCGAGAAGGGCGAGGCCGCCTACATGAGCGGCGGACAACTGGTCAGCCACTCGCGCCTAGGGCCACTCGCGACGCCGTTTCGCGATCTTGTGGCCGGCGGCGGGGCCCGGCCCGGGATGCTCTACATCGCTGCACCGCCGGAGCTGCTCGGGTTCTTGCAGACCGGCTTCGGCGAGGTGCTGGGCGCGGCGCAGGTGCGCCGAACGCACGGGTTGCTTGAGGTCCCCGGATTACTCGAAGAACTGGAAGAAGCACCGCTGGGTTACATGCCGCAGGACCTCGCCCCATATGTACGTCTCGGCCTGCGCCCCGTGCTCCGCCTGCGCAACTATCCCGGGATCGCCGCGGGCGGCCTGCGCGCCAAAGTGGCGCGGCTGGCGCGGTTGGGCCGCGGGTATCCGGTCGTGTTCGACAAGACCGAGGTGCTGGGCTATGCGGGTCTGATTCCTGAGACCGCCGCCGCGCTGCGATCGGCCGGCTTTCCCTACGGGCGCATCGAGGTATTTTCGGTCCGGCGCAAGCAGCGAGGGGAAGATCAACTCGCGGCACAGATGCGGCCCAACGTGATCCGGTTGTTCAGCCTCACTGCCGAGGAACTCCTGGCCCTGACGCCGGCGTCGGTGCGAGACAAGTTTGTCCTCGCGGCGCGAGAGCGCAACATCCGCATCCTGTACCTGCGGCCGATCCTGCCGACTGCCGGGAGCGTTGGGACCCAGACCAACTTGATGCTCCTCGACCAGATGGTCAGCGACCTGACCCGCTTTGGATTACGGCCGGGTCCCGCGCGGGCGCTTCCGGAGATCCGGATTCCTCCGGTGCTGATGCTGCTGGTGATTCTGGGCGCGCTGGCCGCGATGGCGCTGAGCCTGATGCTGCTCGGCCGCGCAGTGGGGATCGTGGTGTCCACGCGGCTTGCATGGACGCTGGTGGGGATCGGGATCGCGGTCAGCCTGCTCACCATGATGAGTGGACCGTGGGCACTGTGGCGAAAACTGCTGGCGTTGGGAACGGCATCGGCGGTGCCCGTCGTGGCCATCGCGGTGGCGTCACAACGCGCGGGTGGCCGTCCGATCCTCGCCTCCCTGCGCACGCTGTGGGTGGCGTCGGTGATCTCACTGGCCGGCGGGGTGCTGGTGGCGGCGTTGCTCTCCGGCTGGGAGTTCATGATGGCGGCCGATGTCTTCCTTGGGGTTAAACTGGCTCATCTACTCCCCGCGATCCTGGTTGCCATCGTGCTGGCGACCGCAGACCGCCCGCCGCAGCACTGGCGGGAGGGCGTGGCGCAGTTGTGGGCGTGGTCGTCGCGACCGTTGCTGTTCCGTTACGCAGCTGCGGCGGTTGTGGTGGGTCTGGCTGCGGTCATCCTGGTGGCGCGCAGCGGCAACTTCGGGCTGCCCGTCCTGCCGGTTGAAGAGCGCCTCCGCACGCTCACCGGAGACCTGCTGGTGGCGCGACCGCGGACGAAGGAATATCTGATCGGGCATCCCGGGCTCATGCTGGCGGCCGCCGCGGCCGCGGTAGGATGGCGCTTGGCGGTCGCCCCGCTGGCGGCGGTCGGCGCGATTGGGCAGGCTGGGATTATCAACAGTTTCTCTCATATTCACACCCCCTTGCTGTACACGGCCTGGCGCACGGTAAACGCGCTGGTGCTTGGGAGCCTTCTGGGCACCGCGGGGCTCGCCGTGGCACGCGTTGGGTGGGCCCTGGTGTCCCGCCCAGACCGGTCGTCACGGCGCAGACGCTAGCTTCATGCGCATCGTCGTCTCCGGCTACTACGGTTTCGGGAACGGAGGCGACGAGGCTGTGCTCGAGGCCATCGTCGGAGCGCTCCGTGCCCGCATTCCCCAGGCCCAGGTGGTGGTGCTGTCCGCAGCTCCAGACCAGACGAAATCGCTGCACGGCGTGGCCGGGGTGTCGCGCACGACCGGGGCGCTGCCCGCCATTGCAGGCGCGGACCTGTTCATCAGCGGCGGCGGGACTCTGATTCAGGATGCGACCAGCGCCCGCAGCGCACTGTACTATTTAGGGCTCCTTGGACTGGCGACGGTCCTGGCCCGTGCGACGATGGTGTACGCGGCGGGGATCGGTCCGCTGCGGCGAGGCTGGCTTCGGATGTTGGCCACAGAGGTTCTTAACCGCGTCACCCTCATTACGGTACGGGATGAGGATTCCCGCAGGCTGCTCCAGGAATTGGCCGTACGCCGGCCCGTGCAGGTGGTCGCCGATCCCGCGTTCGCCTTGGACCCCGTTCCGGCCACAGAGGTCCGCGATCTTGTCGGTGTCCCCCGTGCCCCTCGCATCGGAGTGGCGTTGCGGCCCTGGCGCGACGGAGGTTTCCTCGAACCATTGGTGGATGGGTTGCGCGCGGCCTGCCGGGAGATAGGGGCAGAGGTCATCGCGCTCGCATTTCATCCAGAGCGCGATCTGGCGGTATGCGTGCAGGCCGCCCGTGCGATGGGTGGTCGCGCGCTGGCAGGTCTGTCCCCGCGCGAGATGATGGCTGTCGTGGGCGCTCTGGACCTGGTAGTGGGGATGCGGCTTCACGCGCTCGTGTACGCGGTGGCCTGCGGCGTACCACCTGTCGGGCTCTCCTACGATCCCAAGGTCGAAGGGTTGCTGACACGCGTCGGGGTGAGGCGGCTCCTTCCGCTGCCCTCACTCACCGCCGAAGGGGTCCGCCGAGAGGTGCGTGCCGCCTGGGACGAACGACACGCAGTGCGTGCTCGCCTTGCGGCGCAGGCGGTGTCGCTGCGGGAAGCCGCGTTGCGCGCCGCCGATCTTGCTTCGATTTTGCTGGCTTCCAGAGCCGGGGGGAAGGAAGGATAACAAAATTCGGCGTGCAGCCGCCCCAAGAGGGTGCAGAAGGAATTCACTGCGGGCATACGAAATAGTGGAAGTCCAATGGATCGGGTGGTGGTTGGAGCAGTGAGGGAGGCAGCCCCAATGCCGGAGGTGCTGAAGGTCGGGGCGGACTCGAAGCCCAAGGCCGTCGCGGGCGCTGTCGCGGCCGTGCTGCGGGAGAAGGGTTCAGTCGAGCTGCAGGCCGTTGGGGCAGGCGCTGTGAACCAGGCGGTTAAAGCGATCGCTATTACCAGGGGATTTGTCGCCCCTAATGGGATCGACATCATTACAATTCCTGCGTTTACCAAGGTCATGATTGACGGAGAGGAACGTACGGCCATCAAGTTTCTGGTCCAGCCCCGCTGACTGTTTCCCCTCAGCGCTTTCCACACGGGTCTCGTTACACGCTGCATCATCGGATGTCCTCGAGCCCTGCGGCCAGGCATGCCTGCCGGAGGGTGACTGGGGCGCATAACGTTTCGTGGTAAGGTAGAGACGGTATGGCGGACGGCGACGCCTACGGCGAACTGAAACTGTTCTGCGGCACCGCGAACCCCGCGTTGGGCGAGGAGATTGCTGCCTACCTGCACATCTCGCAGGGGCGGGTCAACATTACTCGATTCGCCGACGGCGAAATCTACGTGCGGTTCGAGGAGAACGCCCGCGGGGTGGATGCGTTTGTCCTCCAGTCGACCTGCCACCCGGTGAACGAGCACCTCGTGGAACTGCTGATCATGGTGGACGCGCTGCGGCGGGCGTCGGCCGGTCGGATTACTGCCGTGACGCCGTATTACGGGTATGCGCGCAAAGACAAGAAAGATGCCCCGCGCGAACCGATCACCGGCCGCCTGGTGGCCGATCTGCTGATGACCGCCGGCGCAGAGCGCGTGCTGGCGGTGGATCTCCACGCCGGGCAGATCGAGGGATTCTTCAACATTCCCGTCGACCATCTCCGCGCCATGCCGCTGTTTGCAGACTATGTGCGGGAGAAGGATGTGTCCAACGCCGTGGTCGTGGCGGCGGACGATGGGGCTGTGAAGCGCAGCAAGGAGCTGGCGGACCGGCTGGACCTGCCGCTGGCCATCATCTTCCAGCGCCGGGTCGCCAAAGACGTCAAAGAGCCGGTGGAGATCGTCGGCGAGGTGGAAGGCAAGACGCCGATCATGATTGAGGACATCATCGACACCGCCGGCACGCTGTCGGGCGCCGTCGACGTGCTGATGCGCCGCGGCGCCCGCCCGGAGGTGTATATCTGCGCGACGCACGCCGTCCTGGCCGGTCCGGCCACCGAGCGCCTGGCGCGTCAGGAGATCCGAGAGGTCATTGTCACGAACACGATCCCCGTACCGCCGGCGAAGCATCTTCCGAAGATCATCGTGTTGTCCGCCGCCCCGCTGCTGGCGGAGGCGATCCGGCGGATCCACCTCAACCAGTCGGTGAGCATGCTTTTCACCTAGTGATTCGTGACTCGCGATTCGTGACTCGGAATTTCCAGACGGCTCGCATCGCTGAAGCGGCCGTTGTGACGCGCAACCCTCCTGGCGAATCACGACTTACGAATCACTAATCACCATGTCAATTCCTATCGGGAAAGTTCGCACCCGCTACGCTCCCAGCCCCACCGGGTATCTTCATGTCGGCGGCGCGTGGATGGCCTTCTTCAACTGGCTGTTCGCCCGCAATCAGGGGGGAACTTTCATCCTGCGCGTCGAGGACACCGATCGCAGCCGGTCAACGGAAGAGTACGAGCGTGCGATCCTGGAGGATTTCCGCTGGCTGGGGATTGACTGGGATGAGGGTCCCGACAAGGGTGGTCCCGTGGGTCCCTACCGCCAGACCGAACGGTTCCACCTGTACCGGCAGTATGCGCAGGCTCTGCTGGACCGGGGCGCCGCGTACCATTGTTATTGCACGCTCGAGGAACTGGAAGCGGAGCGGCAGCGCGCCCGGGCAGCGAAACGTCCGTACCGGTATTCCGGCCGCTGCAGGAACCTCACGCCCGAACAGCGCGCGGAATTCGAGCGTCAGGGCCGTCGTCCCACCATCCGGCTCCGCGTCCACGATGATGGGGAGACCATTGTGGTGAACGACCTCGTGCGGGGCCGCGTGGAGTTCGACCCCGAGCATCTCGATGATTACATCATCGTGCGCTCCGACGGGTCGCCACTGTACAATTTTGCCAACGTCGTCGACGACCACACCATGGCGATGACGCATGTCATCAGGGGGATCGAGCACCTCTCCAACACCCCCAAACAGTGGATCATGTACCGGTCGCTGGGATGGGACCCTCCCCAGGTCGCGCACCTCTCCAATATCCTGGGCACCGATCACAAGAAGCTAAGCAAGCGGACGGGGGACACGGCGGTGCGCGACTACAAGAGGGCAGGATTCCTGCCTGAGGCACTGGTGAACTTTTTCGCCCTCATGGCCTGGTACCCGGAGGAGAACCGCGAGATCTACTCTGTGCGCGAGATGATCGAGAAGTTTCGCCTGGAGGATCTGGGCAAGGCCTCGCCGGTGTTCGACATGACCAAACTCACCTGGATGAACGGCGTGTACATGCGCGAGCTGCTCCGCCGCGATCCGGACCGCGCGGTGGAAGCGTGTCTGGAGCCGCTGCGCAACGCAGGTCTGCTCGACGGTCAGGTCACCGCGGAGACACGCGCGTACATCCGCCAGGTTGTCGACGTGCTCGGCGACCGAATCAAAGTCGGCCGCGACATTCTGACCTATGGTGACTTCTTCTTTACCGACGCCGTGACGTACGAACCCGACGCGGTGAAGAAGTACTTCAGCCGGAAGGATGTGGCCACGACACTGGCCCAACTGCGGGAGCGCGTCGCGAAGGTAGACAGGCTGGATGCCACCACGGTGGAAAGCATTGTCCGCACGATGGCCAGCGAGCTACGCATCGAGAGCCGGGAGATCATTCACCCTGCCCGCGTGGCGCTCACGGGCAAAACGGCGGGTCCGGGATTGTTTGAATTGACCGCGTTGCTCGGCCGGGATCGCGTCATCAAGCGGCTCGACAGCGCCATTGACTGGATTCGCCGCCTCCCCTGAGGCTGGGCGGCGCGAAGGTTCTGCCGATCGGCATTGTCCTAGACGCTTCCTCGTCCCTCGCGTTTGGCCCAGGAGTCGCGCAGGCTCACAATGCGGTTGAATACTAATCGCTGCGGGTTCGCGTCCACCGGATCGCGCCAGAAGTATCCCAGCCGTTCGAACTGATAGCGGAGCTCCGGCGGGTCGTGCAGCACGCTGGGCTCGACGTACCCCTCCACGACGGTGAGGGACCCCGGGTTCAGGGAGCCGCTCACGTCGCCGGCACCCGCTTCCGGGTCGGCCACGCTGAAGAGCCGGTCGTAGAGGCGCATCTCCGCCCTCACTCCGTGGTGCGCCGAGACCCAGTGGATCGTTCCTTTCACCGGGCCTCCCGCGGGAGGACGGCCCAGCGTTGCCGGATCATACGTGCACCGCAGTTCCACGAGGTTTCCCGCCGCGTCCTTCACGATGTCGTCGCAACGGATGACATAGGCGTGCCGCAGCCGTACTCGGCCGCCTGGGATCAGGCGATAGAACCCCTTGGGTGGATGCTCCAGAAAGTCGTCGCGCTCGATATACAGCTCTCTTGAGAACGGCACTGCCCGCGAGCCTTCGTTCGGCACGTCGTGCGGCCAGTAGGGCGCCTGGAGTTCCTCCACAGTCTGCTCAGCGAAGTTCGTCAGCACCACCTTCATTGGTCTGAGCACGGCCAGCACGCGCGGCGCGCGATAGTTGAGGTTGTCCCGGATGGCAGATTCGAACGTTGCGATATCCACGCGGCTATTGGCCTTGGCGACGCCGATGCGGTTCGCGAACTCTCGAATCGCCTCGGGAGTCACCCCGCGCCGACGGAGCCCGGCGATCGTGGGCATCCGTGGATCGTCCCAGCCCTTCACATGTCCGTCGTCCACGAGCTTGATGAGCTTGCGCTTGGAGAGGATGGTGTAATCCAGGTTGAGGCGGGCGAACTCATACTGGTAGGGGCGGGGGGATGCGGGAAGGCCGCACTTGCCGCGCAGGTTCTCCAGCAGCCAGTCGTAGATGGCGCGGTTGTTTTCAAATTCCAGCGTACAGATACTGTGCGAAATGCTCTCGATGGCGTCGGAGAGGGGGTGGGCGAAGTCGTAGAGCGGGTAGATGCACCAGGCATTACCCGTGCGATAGTGGGGGGCGTGGACGATCCGGTAGAGCACCGGATCGCGAAGTTTCATATTGGGGCTCCGGAGATCGATCTTGGCGCGCAACACATGCGCGCCCGAGGGAAATTCGCCTTTCCGCATGCGCGCGAAGAGGTCGAGATTCTCTGTCACACTGCGGTCGCGATAGGGACTCGGCCTGCCCGGTTCGGTGATCGTGCCCCGGTACGTGCCGATCTCCTCCTCCGAGAGACTGTCGACATAGGCTGCGCCCTCTCGGATAAGCTGCACGGCGCATTCAAACAGTCTTTCAAAGTAGTCTGAGGCGTAGCATTCCCGAGTCCACTGAAAGCCCAGCCACTGCACGTCTCGCTTGATGGCCTCGACGTACTCAAGGCTCTCGGTTTCGGGGTTGGTATCGTCGAAACGCAGGTTGCACTCCCCCCGGTAATCGAGGGCGAGGCCGAAGTTGAGCGCGATGGACTTTGCATGCCCGATGTGCAGGTAGCCGTTAGGCTCTGGCGGAAAGCGGGTGACCACCTTCGGGGAGCGGCCCTGTTGCAGGTCTCCGTCGATGATCTCCGTGATGAAGTTCGGGCTGACGTGCCGCCCTTCGGTTGAGATGTTCTTGGTCTCAGTCCTCATAGTGTCATTGAACCCTAGAATACACTGCCACCTTTCGCCGAAAAAGAGGGATGTCGCCGCAAGGGCCTGACTCCGTTCGGTCGGTCAAAGACTCCAGCTACCTGTCACGGTCGCCTGCTGGCGCTCGATTGCAGACCTCCGTCACGTCCTCGCCTATCCTCTGGACGAGTTCGCGAAGGCACTGCGAACTCGCCGAGGAGGCGGAGGCGATGAAGAACAGAGGGGTTGCAGTTCTGCTCACGTTCTGGATGGCCACGTCGGGGGCGCTGCTGCTCTCTTCGATGGCGTTTGGCGGCGGGCGTACCGAGGTTGAACAGATCGTCACACGTCCCTACGAGCGACTCACTGAGGTCATCCGAGAAGTCGAGCGTGCCGCACGCGACTTTCTGGGCGGCGGCGGTCGCGGGAGCGGCGGTGGCAGCGGCAGGGTCAGAGACTGCGGCTGTCTTTAGCGTAGGAAGAATTGTCAGCAAAAGGGGTGATGTGTCGTGAGGCACGGAGTTGTCGTCGCGCTGTGCGTCTTCGTGGTGGCGGCGGTGTTGCTGGCATCCTGGCCAGCTGAGGCGCTGTGCCCGCGTTTGAACCTCCGCGAGTGCCGGAAGAAGCCGGTGAAACCACCCCCCTCGCCGCTCCTGCGTATGGCCGGCGTGATATGAACAAGTATCCCCGGACCGGCCGCGCGCGTGTCCTGCGGCCGGTCCGGGGATCTGTCTGAGGGGGAGGTGAGCCGGATGAGAACGAAATGGCTAATCGCTGCTGCTGTGCTGCTGTCGCTTGCGCTTTTGCTGACCACGCCGCATCCTCTCCGCAGAATGGCGTCGCCCTTCGGCGACTTTGTCGGGGGTATGAAAGAAGGCGAAGCATATCATAAGGGATACGAGGAAGGATTCCGTGACGGAGCCTCGCCAGGAGGATTCAAAGAGGGTGGTGGCGGCGGAGGCGGTGGTAGAAGCGGGGCCGGGGGAGGCGGAGGTCGCGGGAGATTCCGCGACTGTGCATGTCTTTGATCCCCAGCTACGATAATTTGGACCGCTGCCGGAACCCACGTTCCGGGTCCCAGGTCATGATTCGCTGTTTGCCCCCTCCAAAGACGAGGTATGCGACCCGCTCGATATCCACAGAGAAAAGGTGATATGAAGGTTCGTCCGGTGCCCAATTGATTCGCGCCCGGATCCTAGCGCGAAACGCCGCTCGGAGCCCCGCATTCTGTACATCTACCGCGTTGCCGTAGAGTTTTATATCACCGTCGGTGCCTTCCCGGTTGCACGTTACGCTGTGCACGACGAGGCGGGGGTCGCGAAGGAGGTCAATCGCCTTGGTCGAGTGCCACATCATGCCGAGAAACAGATGGCCCGCCGCAATGTCGACCTCGCACGGGCTGATCCGCGGCCAGCCGTCTTTCCGCAGCGTGCCGACCATCGCGAGCTGGTCTCGGGTGAACCGCGCCCGGGCCACTTCTGCGAGCTTAGGACACGATTTGGAGAACTCCTCCCAACGCACTACCTCTGCCTCCTATATTTCGAGGGAACGCTGGGAATCGTCCTACCGCTTTTTCAGACTCACTCCCATGACTGCGGACCAGGGAATGAGTCTGGTCTGGTTATCCTCCTCGACGTGCAACCCGTACTCCTGTACCGTTAGCCTGCCGGTCCTCAAGATGATGGTGCCTTGTGCGCGCTCAATACTGACCTCCATATACTCATCCTCTGTCGCCTTGCCCGGTTGAGTGCCGACGCGGACCGTCATGGGACTGACCTCCTCCTCAGACATGGATTTATCAGCTGGTTCGGGTGCCCCACGTCGCTCCGCTCCCTCGGGGCAAATTTGCAGGCCCGGCAGAAGTTGCCGGACCTGCAAATTTGGCTGGGGGAGGAGGATTCGAACCCCCGCTAACGGGTTCAGAGCCCGTCGTCCTACCACTAGACGATCCCCCAGCGCAGAACCTACTTCATTATATTATGAAGTAAAATTCTACACCGTCA
>Ga0066710_100000758_pt1 | contig 21263 bp, 16 predicted proteins | sample GraSoiAngelo_159_FD_79666 | JGI IMG/M metagenome (GOLD analysis project Ga0066710, IMG submission 79666) | Grasslands soil microbial communities from the Angelo Coastal Reserve, California, USA - 14_1009_16_40cm | ecosystem: Environmental > Terrestrial > Soil > Grasslands | place: USA...
AGGACCGTGTCGACGAGCGCCCCGGTGGCGGTGACGTGCAGGGCGCCGCCGGCCCGGCGTACCGACGTCGGCGCGGCGAGGTCCGGCGCGATGGCCGGCAGCAGCCGGGCGGCGTACCCGATGATCTGCGCCGGTACCCGGAACCCGCGGTCCAGCACCGCCAGCCGGGTGTCCGGCTTGCCGAGGTGGCGCAGCAGCGTCGGCCAGTCGTCGGCGGCCCACGCGCTGGTGCCCTGCGCGATGTCACCGAGTACCGTCAGCGATCCGGTGGCGCACCGCCGGCCCAGTGCCCGGCACTGCATCGGACTGAGATCCTGCGCCTCGTCGACCATCACGTGGCTCAGCGACGGGGTGCGGTCGATCAGGCCGGCCAGCTCGTCGAGCAGCACCGCGTCGGCCGCGGACCACTTCGCCGACTTCGCCGACCGGTACGGCCGGGGCCAGCGCAGCGCCGCCTGCTCCGCCGCGGTGAACAGCCCGTCGGCCGCGGCGGCGAGAACGTCCGGGTCGGCCAGCAGGCGGTGCAGCACCTGTTCGGCGGACAGCTTCGGCCACACCGCGTCGAGCAGCTGGCGGACCGGCCGGGACCGGGCCACCGCGGCCAGCTCGCGGTCGTCGGGGGTCGCGCCGCGCCGCTCCATCTGCGCCAGGACAAGGCCCGCGAGCCGCTGCGCGACCGCGTCGCGGCCGGCACCGTAGCGGGTACCGTGGCGCAGGTCCGCCATCGTCTGGGCGACCCGGCCCCGGGCGACCCGGTACCGCGTCGCGCCGTGCACGTACACGAAGTCGTCGCCGGGTTCGGTGACGTGGCTCCACAGCGCCCGGTGCAGCACCTGCGCCATCCGCGCATCGCCCTTGAGCCGCGCGGTGTCCGCCGGGTCGGCTCCGGTCACCGGCCGGTCGATGAACTCGTCGATGGTCTTCTGCAGTACCGACACCTCGCCCAGCGCCGGCAGCACGTGGCGGATGTAGGCGAGAAACGACCGGTTCGGCCCGACCACGGTGACGCCACCGGTGAGCCGGTTCGGTTCGGTGTACAGCAGGTACGCCAACCGGTGCAGGCCCACCGCGGTCTTACCGGTACCCGGTGCGCCCTGCACGCAGATGCTCGGCTGCAAGGGTGCCCGCACCAGCTCGTCCTGGTCGGGCTGGATGGTCGCCACGATGTCGCGCATCGGTCCGGAACGCGGCCGCTCGATCTCCGCGGCGACCAGCGCGCTGGGGCCGACGCCGGTGCCGCCGGTCAGCGGCTCGTCCTCGTACGCCGTCAGTTGCGCGGTGTCGGAGAACCCGTACCGGCGGCGCAGCCGTACCCCTTGCGGGTCCTGCGGTGTCGCCCGGTAGAACGGCATCGACACCGGCGCCCGCCAGTCCACCACCAGCGGGGTACCCGCCTCGTCGCGCACGTGCCGCCGGCCGACGTAGACCCGGTCCGCGTCGGTACCCGGCCCGCGCTCGTGCACGGTACCCGGCTCGTAGTCGAGGCGCCCGAAGAACAGCGGTACCCCCGGCAGGTCGACCAGATCCTCGCCGCGCCGCGCCCGCGCCAACCGGTACATCGTGTTGAACCACACCTCGTCCGTGCCCGACACGAACTCCGGTGTCTCGGTCTCCAGCACATCGGCCCGCATGCGGTGCAACGCCGCCCGGGCCGCCGTCAGATACTCCGTCTCCGCCGCGATCTCCGCGGCGCCGACCGATCCCACCCGGCACCGTCCTCTCCCGACCCGGAGCGGGCGACGCTACCCGCGCCGGCGTCCGGGCTCAACCGAATAACCTGGCCGGATGGCCTTCTACACCGCGGTCGCCGCGGACCGGTTCGTGTCCAGCGGGTACACCCGGGGACCGTGGGACGCCGCCGCGCAGCATGCCGGGCCGCCGGCCGCACTGCTCGGCCGGGCGGTGGAGGCGGCCGCGCGGCCCGGGATGCGGGTGACCCGCATGACGTTCGACATCGCCCGACCGGTACCCATCGCCCCGCTGACCGTCACCACCTCGGTGGTCCGGCAGGGCCGCAGCGTCATGGTGGTGCAGGCGGCGATCGAGCCGTACATGCGCGGTACCGCGCTGCTGATCCGCACCGCCGACGGCGCGGCGCCGCAGGTCGGACCGGACCCGTCGGTGCGCCTGGACGACGCGGTGGCCAAGCCGTTCTTCCCGGTACCGTACGATGTCGGGTACCACGCCGCGATGGAGGTACGGTTCGGCGCGGGCTCGTTCCGGGAAGCCGGGCCGGCGACCGCGTGGATGCGCATGCGGGTACCGCTGGTCGACGGCGAACAGCCCAGCCCGCTGACCCGGGTGCTCGTCGCGGCCGACTCCGGCAACGGGGTCAGCAACGTGCTCGACTTCGACCGGTACCTGTTCGTCAACGCCGACCTGACCGTGCATCTGCTGCGGTACCCGGCCGGCGAGTGGGTCTGCCTGGAGGCGGCCACCTCGATCGACCGCGCCGGGATCGGGCTGGCCGACACCGCGCTGCACGACGAGCAGGGTCGGATCGGCCGCTGCGCGCAGAGCCTGTTCGTCGCGCGGCGATGAGTTCCGCCCGCCGCCCTGGTCTGTACCGGCGACACCGCACCGACGATCCGAGGAGGCCCACCGTGAGCTACGCCGAGGTCAACGGCATCAACCTGTACTACGAGACGCACGGTACCGGCCGGCCGCTGGTCCTGCTGCACGGCGGGCTCGGCTCGGGCGAGATGTTCGGGCCGGTCCTTCCCGCACTGGCCGAACGGCACCGGGTCATCCTCCCCGACCTGCCGGGCCACGGCCGCACCGCGGACATCGACCGGCCGATCGACCTGCGGCTCATGGCCGACGACATCGCCGCGCTGATCGACCAGCTCGGGTTGGACCGGCCGGACCTCGTCGGGTATTCCCTGGGCGGCGGGGTCGCGCTGCACACCGCGGCGCGGTACCCGGACAAGGTCGGCCGGCTGGTGAGCGCGGCGGCGAACATCCGGCGCGACGCGATCTACCCGGAGATGCTCGCGCAGCAGGAGCAGGTCGGCGCGGCGGCCGCCGAGTTCATGACGCAGACCCCGATGTACCAGCTGTACCAGCGGGTCGCGCCTCGACCGGAGGACTTTCCGCGACTGCTGGACAAGCTCGGCGCCTTGATGATGCAGGACTTCGACTTCTCCGCCGAGGTGCGCGGCCTGCGGGTACCGACGCTCATCGTCGCGGCCGACGCCGACATGGCGCCGCCGAGCCACTACGTCGAGATATTCAAGCTCCTCGACGGCGGGGTACAGGACGGTGGCTGGATGGGCGAGGGCCGGCCGAAGGGCGGGCACGCGCTGGCGATCCTGCCCGGCCTGACGCACTACAACCTCGGCGAGTCGCCGCTGTTCGCCGCGGTCACCCTCGACTTCCTCGACCGGCAGAGCTGAGTGCCGGGCGCTGGCCCCCCCCGGGCCGGGGGTGACAGCGCCGGTACCTCAGTGCGGCCGGTACCTCAGTGCGGCCGGTAGCACTTGCCGTGCTTGAACAGCGGTGTGGTGTCGACCGGTTCGTTGGCCGGTGGATTGACGATCACCCGCGCGGAGTCCTGCGTCAGGTCGTCCTCGCACTGGATCACCTTGCCGGCGTTCTCCCCCTTGCCGCCGACCCACAGGTCGATGTGCCACTTGTGGTGCTTCCAGTCCTGGTCGCACTCGACACACTCGTCCTGCATGACGAAGTACCGCTTCAGGAACGGGTAGTACACCTTCGTCCCCGGCTTCAGCTCATGCTGGTCGGTCGCGAAGGTGACCGGGTTGGCGAAGGTACCGACTCCGCCGGCATGTCCCGAGCCGAACGCCGTGCCGTCACCGGGAGGTGAGTTGTCCGGCCAGCCGTACAGCGTGACGAACATGTTCCGGTTGGTGGCGGCCTCGGCGTTGGCGGCGAGCGCGATTCCGGTCAGGGCGAGTGCTGCGGTCACCACCGGTGCGACGACGGCCGAGAGCCACCTGCGTTTTCTCATGACACCTCCATCGGGGAGCCGGTTCAGCAGTTGCTGCTGCCCCCAGGACATTTGTCAGGAAGTCTTCCAGACAGATCGAAGCTACCGCTGACGTCGATGACCGTCAATGCCCAAGCTTCCCCTGATGGCTACCCATTCGACCATCCACTGTAGACGGTGTATCGCCGTGGCATCTGGCGGGCCGGGGGATGTCGACTCTAGGGTGACGGAGTGGGAACGGAATCGGCTGGGTACCCGCTTATCGGTCGGGATCGCGAGGTCGCCCTGCTGACCGGATTGGTCGCCGACGTGGCGGCCGGGCGCGGCCGGTCGGTCTGGATCGAAGGCGAGCCCGGCATCGGCAAGTCGACACTGCTGGCGGCCGGGCTGGCCCCGGCGCGGCCGCTGGGCTGCCAGGTGTTCTGGGAGACCGCAGACCAGGCGCGGCAACGGTTTCCGCTGTGGGTACTGCTCGACTGCCTGCGGATCGGATCGCGCTCCGCCGATCCGATGCGGGCCGACATCGCGGCGCTGCTGCGCGGCGTCGGCTCCATCGGACTCACCCCCGCAGACACCACCGCCGTCGTGGCCGAGCGGTTGCTGGTACTGGTGGACCGGCTGTGCGCGGTGTCGGCGGTACTGCTGGTCATCGACGACTTCCACTGGGCCGACGAGGCGACCCTCGCGGTGTGGGGCCGGCTGCACCGCGCGGTGAACCAGCTGCCGTTGCTTCTCGTGGCGGCGTCCCGGCCGGTACCGACCCGGCCGGAGCTCGGCGCCCTGCGGGACAGCCTGACCGGGCCGGACACGGTTGTCACGAGGCTGCGACCACTGACCGCCGGCGAGGCGGTCGACGTGGTCGGGCGGCTCGTCGACGCCGCGCCCGGACCCCGGCTGCGGCGCCTCGCCGGGCAGGCCGGCGGCAACCCGCTGTACCTGCACGAGCTGGTCGACGGGTTGCTGCGCGAGGAAGGGGTACGGGTGGCGGCCGGCGTCGCCGAACTGGTCGGGCCGAAGGTCGCGCGTCCGGTGTCGCTCGCGGCCGCGATCGCGCGCCGGTTACGGTTCCTGTCCGAACCGGCCAACGCCGCGTTACAGGTGGCCGCACTGCTCGGACCCGAGTTCCCGATCGAGCACCTGCGGGTCGCGACCGGGCGCACCGCCCCCGAAATGGCCGGCATCGTGAAGGAGGCGGTGGCCGCCGGGGTACTGGCCGAGACCGGGTCCGGTGGCCGGCTGGTCTTCCGGCACGGGCTGATCCAGCAGGCGCTGCGCGAGGAGATCGCGCCACCGGTACGGGCGGGCCTGCACCGCCACGTGGCACAGGTGCTCGCCGAGGCCGGCGCACCGGTGGAACGCATCGCCGAGCACCTTCTCGCCGCGCCGAAGACCGCCGACGCCTGGGTCATCGACTGGGTGACCAGGGTCGCCCCGATGCTCACCTACCGGGCGCCGCAGATCGCGGTCGACCTGCTGGAGCGGGTACGGGAGGTGGCGGCCGCGACCGAGTCGCTGAACACCAGCCTGGTGACGGCGCTGTTCCAGCTCAGCCGCGACGAGGAGGCGGAACCGCTGGCCCGGTCGGTGCTGGCCGGCACCCGCGATCCGGAGGTCGCCGGCCGGATGACCTGGACGCTGGGCTACATCCTGCTGCGCGCCATCCGGCCGGCGGAGGCGCTGGCCGTCACCGAACAGGAGCTGCCGAAGCTGACCGGGGTGTGGACGGCACGGATACGGGCGTTGCAGGCGCTGATCCTCACCCAGTTCGGCACCGACCGGGTACCCGAGGCGGAAGCGACCGCGCGGCACGCCGAGGAGGAGGGCGAGCTGGCCGGCGACCCGTTCGCGGTCGGGTACGCCCTGCACTCCCGGTCCGTCGTGCGCAGCCGCCACCACCGCGACCCGGCGGGCACGCTCGCGGTGATCGACAAGGGTCTGGCGGTACTCGGCGACCAGCCGGAGACGACCGACCTGCGGCTGCTGCTGCTGGGCAACCGGATCAGCGCGCTGGACAACCTCGGCCGGGTATCCGACGGCGACCGCGCGATCGGCGAGGCGGTGACGCTGGCCGAGCGGGTCGGCACCCCACACCGGCTGGCGATGAACCGGAGCATCGCGATCGATCGCTGCTTCATCAGCGGCCGGTGGGACGACGCACTCGCCGAGGTCGACGCGATGAGCGAACTGCTGCCGTCCGGTCCGCTGTGGCTGCTGCTGCGCAACGGCGGCGCCGCGCTGATCGCCGCCCACCGCGACGAACGGGCCGTGGCGGAGGCGCACCTGCGGGAGGTCGACCGCCTGGACGTCGCCGGTACCAACCTGCGCTCCTATGCGCTGTTGCTGCTCGCGGCGAGGGCCGTGCTCGCCGAGCGGGACGGCGACCCCGCGCAGGCGCTGGCGTTCCTGCTGACCGGGGTCGACCCGACGGCCATGATGTCCGAGGACGCCCCCATGTGGCAGCCCGAGGTGACCCGGCTCGCGCTGATGACCGGTGCGGTAGCGCTCGCCCGGACCGCGACCGAGGCGTGCATCCACGAGTACGAGCAGATCCCGACGCCCGTCCGGCAGGCCGCGGCCGAGCACTGCCGGGGCCTCACCGCCGCCGACCCCGACCTGTTGCGAACCGCGGCCGAACGGTACGCGAGCGTCGACATGCGGCTGTTCCGCGGGCAGGCACTGGAGAATGCCGCGGTGCTGTCCGCGCAGGACGGCGACACGGTCGGGGCGCGCGCGGCGTACGCGGCCGCCGTCGACGTCTACAACCAGCTCGGCGCCGTCTGGGACATCATGCGGGCGGACAGCCGGCTGCGCCCGCTCGGCATCCGCCGCGGCTCCCGCGGCCCGCGCCGCCGGCCCGCCACCGGCTGGCACGCGTTGACGCCGACCGAACTACGGGTCGCCGAACTGGTGGCGGAGGGCCGCTCCAACCCCGACATAGCCACCGAACTCCTGCTTTCCCGGCGTACCGTGCAGGGCCACGTCTCGCACATCCTCGGCAAGCTGGGCGCTCAGTCCCGCGTCGACATCGCGCGCGAAGCCATGCACCATTCATAACTGAAGCCACCCGGATGGGCGGTCCCCACGCGCGCGCTGGAGGCGGGATGTCGGCTGCCGTTCCCGGCCGGAGTGCCGAGCTGGAACGGCTCCTGGAGCGGGTACGCGATACGGCGGCCGGGCGCGGCGCGGTGGTGCTGATCGAGGGCGAGCCGGGCATCGGCAAGACAACGTTGCTCGACGCGGTGGCCGACCGGGCCACGCGGTCGGGGGTACGCGTCCGGCGGGGAGCCGGCGAGCAACGGCAGGCGCCGTTCGCGGCGATCACCCGGTGCCTGGGGATGGATCCGCCCAGCGACGAGCCCGAGTTCGTCATCACCGAGGCGATCCTCGACCGGGTCGAAACGTGGACCGCGGGCAGACCGGTGCTGCTGGTCATCGACGACCTGCACCGGATCGACCCGGCCAGCCTGGTGGCGCTCAGCCGGCTGGGCCGCGCGGTCGACCGGCTCGCCCTGGTCATCGTCGCCGCGCACCGGCCGATGGCGCGCGACGAGGCACTGGGTACCCTGCTGGCCGCGCTCGACGCGCTGGTCACCGAGTCGCTGACACTCGGTCCGCTGCCGGAGCCCGAGGTCGCCGCGCTGGTGCAGCGGCTGGTCGGGGTACCACCGGCCGCGGGGCTGCTGGAGCTGGTCGCCGCCGCGGGCGGCAATCCGCGGTACATCGGCGAACTGGTCGGCGCGCTCACCGCGGAGGGCCGGCTGCGCGTGGTCGGGGGTACCGCGACCGTCGTCGAAGGTCCGGACCTGCCCGGGTCGCTGGCCCGGGCGGTGCTGCGCCGGCTGGACCTGCTGTCCGGCCAGGCCCGGGAGGTGCTGCGGGCAGCCGCGGTACTGGCGCCCCGGTTCACCGTGCCGGAACTGTCCACAGTGGTCGGTACCTCGGTCGTGGCGCTCTGGGAGGTGGTGAACGAGGCGCTGGGCGCCGGACTGCTCCTCGACGCCGACGCCGAGCTGACGTTCCGGCACGACCTGGTCCGCCGGGCGCTGGCCGAGGAGCTGCCGGTGGCGGTACGCCGGTCGCTGCGGCTGCGGGCGGCCAAGGCGCTCGCGGCCGCGGGTGCGCCGGTCGAGCGGGTGGCCGAGCAACTGCTCGCCGACGGTACCCTCGACGCCCAGACGGCCGGCTGGCTCAGCGGGGCGGCCGACCCGCTGATCGCCCGCGCACCCGCACTCGCGGCGGAGCTGCTCGACCAGGCGATCGACCGCGGCCTGCTCACCGGTGATCCGGCCCGGTTGCGGCTGGCCGGTGCGCTGCTCGCGGCGGGCCGGCCGGCCGACGCCGAACGTACCGTCCGGTCGGCATCGGCGACCGGCGCGGAGCCGGGGTACCTGCTGGCCCGCGCCTGCTTCCACCAGGGTCACGTCGAGCGGGCCATCGCCGAGGCCGAGCAGGCCCTGGCCGGCGAGGGCGTACCGGACGCGGTGCGCAGCCGGCTGTACGGGCTGCTCGGGCAGTGCCTGCTGCTGCTCGGCCGGGTCGATGCCGCGCAGGCGGCCGCGGTCCGGGCGGGGCCGGCGTGCGGCCGGTACGTCACGGCCGCGGCACGGCTGGTGCGGCGGCGCCCCGAGGAGGCGCTGGCACTGGACGGCGGGCTGCTCGTCCGCGGCTTCTGCCTGCTTTCGCTCGGCCGGTTCGCCGAGGCCGACGCCGCCTTCGAGGCCGGGTTGGCCGACAAGGGACGCAGCCCGTTCCTGGCCTGGTACCACCTCGGCCGGGTGCGCGTCCGGTACCTCGACGGCCGCTGGGACGACGCGCTCGTTGGGATCCAGGCCGGACTGCGGGCCGCCGACCCGTTCGGGGCGGCCGAGGCGCTGCGCAGCCAGGCGGCGCTGATCGCGATGCACCGTGGCGACTTCGAGACCTACGCCGACGTGGTCGCCGGGCCCGACACCAGCCTCGCCGGCCGGTACTGGGGATTCCTGCGGGTACAGGCACAGGCGCTGGCCGCCGGGGACACCGAGGTGCGCGAGGTCGACGGCGACGCCGACCAGCTCCTGGCGGCCGCGCGGGAGTACGCGCAGGCCGGCCGGCCGTTGCCCGAGGGGTATGCGTACGAGCTGGCCGCGGCCGCGTTCGCCGAGCAACGGCGGCCACGCGAGGCGCACTCCGCACTCGACGCCGCGCTGGACCGGTACCGGCGGCTGGGCGCGACCTTCGACAGCGAGCGCGCGGCCGGCCGCCTGCGCCGGGCCGGCCTGCGCCGCCGGCGGGCGCGCCAGCTCCACGGGCTCGGCTGGAGCTCGCTGAGCGAGACCGAGCGCCGGATCGCGCAGCTGGTCGCCGCCGGCCGGTCCAGCGCGGACATCGCCGCCGAGCTGTTCCTGTCCCGGCGCACCGTGCAGGGCAACGTCTCGCGGATCCTGGCCAAGCTCGGGCTCAGCTCCCGCGTCGAGCTGGTCGCCACCGTGGTCGCCCGCAACGATCCACCGGCACCTTTCTCTTAACGAGCGTCAACTGGCGGCTGTTTCGGGTCGCCGTACCGGAGAGGCTACCTATGGTGACGCTTTGGCCGGCGCACCAATGGGTTCCCACTGATGTCCCCGTCGCCGCGCGTCGGCGCGACCGCGGCGGCGGGTGACGTTTCGTCCTTGAGGAGAAGGCATGGTCCACGTCGGGGATCTTCCGTTAGGTGCTGCCGCCGCGGACGACCTGGACCTGGTACTGCGTACGGCGCGGCTGCACGCGCCGCTGACGATTCCGGCCGCGGTGGTCTGCCGCAACTGTGGCTGGCCATACCCGTGCCCCACCCGCCGGGCCTGCGACGACCTGCTTCTCACCGTCGGGCGCAACGCCCAGCGGGACTGAGGCCGCCGTAGTTCACGGGGGTGCGCGGCTCAGTCCACCGGGTGCTCGCCCGGCACCGGGTGGTAGCACGGCGTGGCGATGATGAGCGCGATGGCCCCACCGGTTGACGTGCTCTGCACGGTCATCGAGACCCCGTCGGCCGGGTTGCGCACCGACATGATCCCGCCACGCTCCGGCGGTGCCAGGGTACGGAAGCTGTCGATCTCGTAGCCCTGCTGCTGCCAGCGGTCGCGCAGCCGCTGCATGGTCGCCACGAACCGGTCGTCGGGCAGCGGGATGTTCGCGTTGCCGGTCATGTCGAACCGGCCGTCCGTGGCGGTTTCGCCGTGGTGTCCCTCGCACGGTGCGGGCACGGTGGCCCAGTTCGTCAACGGGCCGCCGACGAGTTGCGCGACGGCGTCGCCGTACCCCTTCAGCATCGACTCGACCTGCGCCTTCGTCCTGGTCTGCAATGGTTCCTCCTTGCCGCCGCAACCGCTCGCGGCACCGAGCAACGTGAGCGCGGCCAGTACCGCGACCGCGGCGCGACGGGTCATCACGGCCGGCTGCCGAGGTCGAGGGTCACCAGCCCGTACTGGCCGGTCACGATGTTCGCCTGGTTGGCCAGGCTCTGCGAGTTCCGGTCCCAGTACCCGGAGTGGCCGTGCGTGTCGACGTGGTACCGGTTGGCGCCGAAGTCGTCGCCCTGCGGGCTGGGACCGTGGTCGCTGTCCTCCGCCTGCGCGATCCAGGGCCCGACGATCGGTACCGCGGTCTCGTAGCCGGCGTGCCCCGCCGGGTTGCCGATCGGGTCGTCGTCGGCGGCACCGATCCAGACGTGCCGGGAGCCGACGTTGAGGTCGCGCGCGTGGTCGACGTCCATGCCCGGACTGCCCGCGGTGACGATGTCGTCCACGGCGAGCTGGTGACCGTGGCTCGCGGCCTGGCCGACCACGACCGACCCGTAGCTGTGCCCGATCGCGGTGATGTGGTCGCCGCCCGGACCGTGGGTCGCCCGCAGCCCGTCGACGAACCCGTCCAGCGCCACCCCGCCGACCTCGGCCCGGTGGCTCGCCACCGCCGTGGGCAGGCTGGCGTCCATCTGCGGCGGGTCGTACCCCAACCACGCGACCACGGCGACCTGCCCCGGCCCGTTCACGGTCCGGTCGGCGGCGGTCCTGATCTGGTCGGCCCGGTCGATCTGCCCGCTCATCCCGTCGAGGTTGGTGCTGACCCCCGGTACCAGGACGGCCGTGTGCGTGGCGGTGTCCGGGTTGCCGACCGCGACGATCGCCTTGCCGTCACCGGCCGGGTCGAGTCCGAGCAGCAGCGCCTGGCCGCCCATGCTGTCCAGCTTGCCGGACAGCCTGTCCAGCCGCGCCTTCTGCGCCTCGACCTGCGGCAGCTCGTTGTTGAGCCGCGCCCACTCGGCGTGGTGGGCCATCTGGTCGGACGCGGTGCCGCCGGTCAGGTGCGCCTGCAGCCAGGCCATCCGCTGCCGGATCCAGTCCTCGCGCTGTTGCAGGGCGGTCCGGTCGTCCCGCAGTACCAGGCGGTTGGCCTGGTCGCGGTCGAGGCACGGGATGCCGTCGGTCGAGCCGACCAGGTCGGGGTAGTCGCGGATCAGTTGCTGCTGCTGCTCCGGGGTCAGCGACCTCCACCAGTCGTCGACCTGCTTCGGGTCGCGGCCCTTCATGGCGACCAGATCGGCGCGGCTGACCGGCGGCAGGGCCCGCTGCCCGAAGCCGGTCACCGGGTCGGGCAGGTTGGCGTTGATCGCCGTCGCGGTGCTGTCGTCCAGCGCCTGCGCCCGTCCCAGCACGTCGCTCAGCTCGTGGACGATCTGCTGCGCGCGCTTCTCCAGCGAGATCGCCGCCAGCTCCGTATGCGCCTGCGGCGGCGTCACCGTGAAGCCGCCGACGTCGACCGCGAAGCCGCCCTGGCGGGCCGCGTCGACCTGGCCCTGCGCCTGGGAACGCAGGCTCGCCAGCGTGGCGGCGTGGTGGTCGAGCGCCTGGTGGATCCGGCGGGCCGGGTTGTACGCGTCGCTCAGCTCGCCCCGCGCGGCCTCGGTCGCGGTGTGCGCGCCCTGCGATGCGGTGCCTTCCGGCCACGCGTTCGGCAGGTCCCGGGTACCACGGATGAGGTCCTCGCCGGCCCGGTCGAGGTTGTCGGAGAGCGCGTGCCACGCCTGCGCCGCCGCGTCGAACGAACCCGGGTCGGCGGCGAGCAACTGCGCGAGGGTGAGGGTGCTCACGTCAGTCGCCGCGCATCCGGTGCCGCCGCGCGGCGTCCGCGTCGGCCTGCTCGTACCGGTCGGCCGCCTCGGACAGCTGCGCACCGAGCCCGCAGATCCGCGTGTGCAGTCCGGACAGGAACGTCTCCCACACCGTGGCGCCCGAGCGCAGCGCATCGGCCGCCGACCAGCCCGCGTCCCTGCCGTCGGCGAGGGTCAGGGTCGCGGTGCGCTTGCCCACGGCACCGTCGACGCTCTTGCCGACCTCGTCGACGCTGTGGGCGATCTTGCGTAGCAACGGCACGTCGACGGCGAACTCGTCCGGTGCCCCCATGTGTCCTCCCCGCCGACGGCGTTGCCGGCATGCTAGCCCAACTCGGCGGGCACCGGGGCCTCCTCGGCGAGGCGGGCGATGGCCAGTTCCCGTACCGCGAACCGGCGCAGCTTGCCGGTCGCGGTGCGGGGCAGGTCGTCGGCGACGAACACCCGGCGCGGCCGCTTGTACGCGGCGAGGCCGGCGCGGGCGAAGGCGATCAGCTCGTCGGGGTCGATGGTGGCACCGCTGGCCGCTACCACATAAGCGATCGGCTTGTCGATGCCGTGCTCGTCGGGTACCCCGACGACGGCGGCCTGCGCGACCGACGGGTGCTCCAGCAGCCGGCTCTCCACCTCGGCCGGGGCGACCCAGATCCCGCCGGCCTTGAGCATGTCGTCGGACCGGCCGAGGCAGGCGTAGTACCCGTCCGCGGAGCGGGTGTAGACGTCGCCGGTGCGCAGCCACTCGCCCTGGAACACCGCGCGGGTCGTGGCGGTCCGGCACCAGTACCCGGTGGCCGTCGACGGGCCGCGGACGAACAGGTTGCCCGGCTGCCCGTCGGGTACCGGTGCACCGTCGGCGTCGCGCAGCGCCAGCTCGTACCCGGGCACCGGGGTACCGGTCGTGCCCGGCCGGATGTCGCCCGGCCGGTTGGACAGGAAGATGTGCAGCGCCTCGGTGGAGCCGAGCCCATCGACGATCTCCACACCGAACCGGTCGCGGAACCGGCTGAACACCTGGGCCGGCAACGGTTCCCCGGCGGACACCGCCATCCGGACGGTGGCGAACGCGGCGGCCGGCACGTCCGACGACAGCAGCGCGCCGTAGAAGCTCGGCGTGGCGAAGAACAGCGTCGGCCGGTCGGCGGCCAGCCGCGCGACGACCGTGGCGGGCGTGGGGCGCTGCGGGTCCAGTACCGCCGAGGCGCCGGCGGCCAGCGGGAAGATGGCGGAGTTGCCCAGGCCGTAGGCGAAGAACAGCTTGGCGACCGAGTAGCACACGTCCTCGGGGGTCAGCCGCAGGATGTTGTCGGCGTAGCACTCCACCACGTGCCGGAAGTTCGCGTGCCGGTGCATCGCGCCCTTCGGGGTACCGGTGGTGCCGCTTGTGTACAGCCACAGCGCGGGCGAGTCGTCGATGGTCGCGTCGGGTGGCTCGTCCGGCCGGGTAGCGCCGCCGGCGGCGAGGAACCCGTCCCAGTCGGCACTGTCCACTGTGGACCGCAGGTCCGGCGCCTGCGCCGCGGCCTCGACCACGAGCGGGCCGAACGGCGCCGAGTACAGCAGGATGCGCGCCCGCGAGTCGCGCAGCACCGTCGCCAGGTCGCGTGCCGTCAGCATCGTCGAGACGGGTACCGCGACGGCGCCCATCCGCATCGCGCCGAGGATCGCCGACAGCAGCTCGACGCCGTCCACCATGAGGAGCATGACGCGCTCCTCCGGCCGTACCCCCTTGGCTTTCAACGCCTGGGCCACCGCGGCGGCCGCGCCGGACAGCTCGGCGTAGCTGAGCGTCCGCCCGTCGCACCGGACCGCCGGTGCCGCACCCCGTCCGGCCGCGACGTGCCGGTCCACCAGATACGTGCAGGCGTTGAACAGGTCGGCCACGGTGGACCCCCTTTAGGACAGGTGGACGTACTCGTATTCGAACGGCTTGCCGTTGATGCCCTGGCGGGGCGGCGCGATCCAGGCGGCGATCTTCCCGCGCTCGTACACCGGCTTCATCAGCGAGCGCACGTATGCCTTGTCCTGCTCGGTCGGCAGCCATGCCGGCGCGCGCCGCCGCCACTGCGATTCGGCGAGCAGCTCACCGGACGGGCCGATGTGGTGCCCGGCGAACAGGCCCACCTTGCGGTTGAACCCGGCGTGCGGCAGGTGCAGCGAGCGCCCGACGCCGTAGCTGTCCAGGATCCGGTTCCACCGGGCGACCCCGTTCTGGCAGTCGCGGATGTACTCGCCGCGCAGGTCCTCGTTCAGCGCGGTCAGCGCGGCGACCTCGATGCGGTGCAGTTCGCCGTCTTCCACGGTGTCGACCCACATGGAGTCTTCGGTGAGCCGGTGGTCGTCGTGCCGCCGCTCCTCCATCCACCGGCCCTTGAGCCCGGCGGTGTAGTAGTTGCCGGCGTTGGTGGAGGTCTCGCTGCCGAACAGGTCGAGCGAGACGCTGTAGTGGAAGTTGAGGTACCGCTGGATGACGTCGAGCGGGATGCCGCCCGCCGCAACGACGTCGTCGCTGTCGTGTTCGGTCATCAGCTGCGCGGTGCGCTCCACGACGCGGTCGACCCCGGTCGTGCCGACGAACATGTGGTGCGCCTCTTCCTTGAGCATGAACTCGCAGGTGCGCGACAGCGGGTCGAACGCGCTCTCCTTGAGGGTGCCCAACTGGTACTTGCCGTCGCGGTCGGTGAAGTAGGTGAACATGAAGAACGACAACCAGTCTGGCGTCTCCTCGTTGAACGCGCCGAGGATGCGCGGCGAGTCGAGGTCGCCGGAGTGCCGGTGCAGCAACGCCTGCGCCTCCTCCCGGCCGTCGCGACCGAAGTAGGCGTGCAGCAGGTATACCATCGCCCAGAGGTGGCGGCCCTCCTCGACGTTGACCTGGAACAGGTTGCGCAGGTCGTACAGGCTCGGTGCGGACAGGCCCAACCGGCGCTGCTGCTCGACCGAGGCCGGTTCGGTGTCGCCCTGGATCACGATGAGCCGTTGCAGTTCGGCGCGGTACTCCCCCGGTACCTGCTGCCACACCGGCTCGCCCTTGTGCTCGCCGAAGGCGACCCGGCGGTCCCGGTCGCGTTCGGCGAGGAAGATGCCCCAGCGGTACTCCGGCAGCGCCACGTATCCGAAGTCGGCCCAGCCTTCCCGGCCGACCGAGACGGCGGTGCGCAGGTACACGTCGCGGGTCGGCAGCGTCGGCCCCATCGAGGACCACCACTGCAGGAACGCCGGCTGCCACGACTCCAGCGCGCGCTGCAACCGGCGGTCGCTGTCGAGGTCGACGTTGTTGGGAATCTTCTCGGTGTAGTCGATCGCCATGCGTCAGACCCGCTTCCGGTCGAAGGCCGCCCGCTGCCCGGTGCCGTACCGGCGCAGCGCACCGTCCGGCCCGGCGGCGTTGGGGCGGTAGAAGATCCAGTTCTGCCAGGCCGCCAGCCGGCCGAACACCTTGCTCTCCAACGTTTCCGGCCCGACGAAGCGGTAGTTGGCCTCCATGCCGGTGAGCGCGTCGGGCGACAGGGCGGCCCGCGACTCCAGTGCCAGCCGGATCTCGTCGTCCCAGTCGAGGTCGTCCGGCGTCGCGGTGACCAGGCCGAGTTCCAACGCTTGCGCGGCGCCGATCCGGCGGCCGGTCGCCGTTTCCCGCAACCGGTCCCGGTGGTCCGGGTCGCCGTGGAACCGTGCGGCCAGCCGGTCCAGGCCGTTGCCCATGGGGTACCCGCCGAAGTTGCATTCGGTCAGCACCACCTGCGCAGCGCCCTCGTCGTCGAGCATGTACTGGCGATCGCAGGCGAGCGCCAGCTCGAACAGGGTACCGGCGAAGCACGATCCCGGTTCGATCAGCGCGATGAGACTGCGGCTGGTGACGTCGAGCCGCTTGAGGGTGCGCTTGGCGTAGAGCGCGATCTCGTTGGCCAGCCAGTCGGTGTCGCGGTGCGCGGCGAGCAGCCGTTCGTAGGCGAGTACCGCCTCGATGTCCCCGCTCGTCCGGAACACCCAGGTGCCCAGTTCCGGCTCGTTGGTGCGCAACCGGAGGATCAGGTCGTCGAGTTCCCGGGTGACCGCGAGCGGCCAGCAGGCGGCGCCGAGTTCGTGGACACGCGCGATGCCGTCGGGTACCTCGCCGTCCGGCCCGTGCACGGTGATGTTCACGATGCCGCCCGGCCGGTCGTGGTCGGCGGTCACGTACCGGTTGCGTACCAATGGTTCCAGCGTGATGCCGCGCACGTCACCACGGTACGGCGCGGCGGCGACGACCGACGCGGCCCGCTCGGACACCACATGGTCGAAGCGCCCCTTCGGGATCACCTCGTCGACCAGTCCCCACGCCACCGCGGTCTTTCCGCGTATCCCTTCCGGCTTCGTGGTGAACACGTCGGCCAGATCCCGGCGCACCCGCCGTTTCTCCACGACCCGGGTCAGCCCGCCGGTGCCGGGCAGTACCCCCAGCAGCGGCACCTCGGGCAGCGACACCGCCGAGGAACCGTCGTCGACGAGCAGGATCCGTTCGCAGGCAAGGGCGATCTCGTACCCGCCACCGGCCGCCGACCCGTTCAGCGCCGCCAGGTAGGTCTGTCCGGAGTGGACGGTCGCGTCCTCGATGGCGAACCGGGTCTCGTTGGTGAACTTGCAGAAGTTCACCTTCCACTCGTGGCTGGACTGCGCGAGCATCCGGATGTTGGCGCCCGCGCAGAACATCCGGTCCCGGGCGCTGCTGAGCACCACCGCGCGCACCTGCGGGTGCTCGAAGCGCAGCCGCTGCACCGCGTCGTAGAGCTCGATGTCGACGCCGAGGTCGTAGGAGTTGAGCTTCAGGTCGTAGCCGGGCCGGATGCCGCCGCGCTCGTCGACGTCGAGGGTCAGCCGGGCCACCGGCCCGTCGACCGCCAGCCGCCAGTGCCGGTAGCGCGCCGGGTCGGTGTCGAACGACACCTCCGCGGCGGCCGGCTGCTCGATCGGGGCCCCGGACACCATCCAATGTTCTACACTCGAACGACGCAACGTCAAGGTTCTGTAGAAGATCAGGTCCGGCGCCGGGCCAACGGCGCGCCGTCGCTGTTGCTCACCGTGCTCGGCGAGTTCGTCCTGCCGGCCGGGCGGCCGGTGTGGACGGCGGCGCTGGTCCGGGCGCTGGCCGAGGTCGGCGTCGAGGAGAAGTCGGCGCGCCAGGCCCTGGCCCGCACCGCCGACGAGGGCATCCTCGCGCCGGACCGGGCCGGCCGGCGGGTGCGCTGGTCGCTGACCGGGTCCGGACGCACGCTGCTCACCGAGGGCGCGGCGCGCATCTACGGGTTCACCGCCGGGATGCCCGACTGGGACGGGCGGTGGCTGATCCTGTCGGTCACGGTTCCCGAACGCGAACGGCAGTTGCGGCACCGGTTGCGAACCCGGCTCACCTGGGCCGGGCTGGGTACCCCGACGCCCGGCCTGTGGATCGGACCGGACACGACCAAGCAGCCCGAGGTCGCCGCCATCATCGCCGAACTCGGCCTGCGCGACAGCGCGTTCTCCTACGTCGGCCGCGCCGGCGACATCGGCGACATGCGGCGGATCGTCGCCCAGGCGTGGGATCTCGACGAGGTGGCCCGGCGGTACCGCGGCTTCCTGGCCCGGTTCGCGTCGCCGGCCCGCAACGGCGCCTTCCCGCGACAGGTCCGGCTCGTCCAGGAGTGGCGCCACTTCCCGTTCCTCGACCCGTCGCTGCCGCACGAGCTGCTGCCCAAGCGCTGGCCGGGTACCCGCGCGGCCGACCTGTTCCACCGTCGGCGCGCCGCCTGGCACGCGGCCGCGCAGGCACACTGGTCGTCACTGACCAACGACGACGCGTAGCCGGGCCGGGCGGGCGCCGGTACCGGCTAGTCTCCAGGGGTGACCCGCACGGACCCGACGCCGGTCGAGCAGCCGGCCGCGCCGCAGGGATGGCAGGTCAACTCGCTGCTGGTGCTGCTGGTGCTGGCCCTGCTCGTGGTGTCGTTCCAGGCGGCGCTGGGGCGTGCGCTGTCCGCACCGGTCGTGCAGAACTGGATGACCGTGTTCATCGCGGTGGTCACCCAGGCGCTGCCGTTCCTCGTCCTCGGCGTGGTGCTGTCCGCGGTCATCGCGGTGTTCGTCCCGCCGGCGTTCTTCACGCGGGCGCTGCCGAAGCGGCCGGCGCTGGCGGTACCGGTCGCCGGGGCGGCCGGGGTCGTGCTGCCCGGCTGTGAATGCGCCTCGGTACCGGTGGCCGGCGCGCTCGTCCGCCGCGGCGTCACCCCGGCAGCCGCGCTGGCTTTCCTGCTCTCCGCGCCCGCGATCAACCCGGTGGTGCTGGCCGCCACCGCGGTCGCCTTCCCGCGCAACCCGCAGATGGTACTGGCACGACTGGTGGCCAGCCTGCTCGTCGCGTGCGGGATGGGCTGGCTGTGGCAGCGGCTGGGCCGGCCGGACTGGCTGCGCCCACCGGCCCGCCCGGCGGTCGCCGGCGAGCCGAAGCCGGCGGCGTTCTGGGGCTCGGTGCGGCACGACGTGCTGCACGCGGGCGGGTTCCTCGTCGTCGGCGCGATGGCGGCGGCCACCCTGAAGACCGTGGTACCGGGCGGCTGGCTGCACGCGGTCGCGGCGGTACCCGCCGTGTCGATCCTGGCGCTGGCCGTCCTCGCCGTGCTGCTGTCGATCTGCTCCGAGGCCGACGCGTTCGTGGCCGCGTCGCTGTCCCAGTTCTCGCTCACCGCGCGCCTCGCGTTCCTCGTCGTCGGGCCGATGATCGACCTGAAGCTGTTCGCCATGCAGGCGGGCACGTTCGGGCGGCGGTTCGCGGTGCGGTTCGCGCCGACCACGTTCGTGCTCGCCGTCCTGGTGTCGGCCGCGGTCGGCGGGGTGCTGCTGTGAACCGGCAGGCGCAGGGGCTCCTGCTGTTCCTGATCGGCGGTGCGCTGCTGCGGGCCAGCCTCACCGACCTGTACCTGCGCTACGTCAAGGCCGGGCTGCGGCCGCTGCTGATCGGCGCCGGCGTGGTGCTGATCGTCGCGGCGGTCGCGACCGTCTGGTACGACCGGCGGCGCGCCCGGAGTGCGGCGCCCGGCCACCACGAGCCGTGGATCTCCTGGCTGCTCGTGGTGCCGCTGTTCGCGCTCATCGTCGTCACCCCGCCGGCGCTGGGCTCCTACGCAGCCGAGCGGACCGGCACCGCGCTGCAGCGCCCGCTGGGGTACCCGCCGCTGCCGGCCGGCGACCCGGTACGGCTGACCGTCCTCGACTACGCCACCCGCGCGGTGTACGACCACGGAGTGTCCCTCGGTGGCCGGCGGGTCGGCATCACCGGCTTCGTCACGCTGGGGCCGGGCGGCGCGCCGTACCTCACCCGCATGGTGCTCAGCTGCTGCGCCGCCGACGCGCTGCCGGTCAAGGTGGGCCTCGCCGGTCCGGTACCCGCCGGGCTGCAACCGGACACGTGGCTCGATGTCGTCGGCACCTACACCGACCGGCAGTCGAAGGACACCGTCAACGACGCGCCGATACCCTTCATCGACGTCAGCCAGGCCACCCGGGTACCGGTCCCGGCCAATCAGTACGACTAGTCGAGCGTGCGCAGGTCGAGGCCGTACCACTGCAGGGTTTCGTTGTTGCCGGTGGACCACCACAGGTAGGTGCCGCGGATCCCCGAGTCGGTGGACGCCGGTGAGATCAGCACCGTCCGCCTGCGCGCGATGTCGTACAGGCTCAGCCTCGACACGACCACCTGACTCGTCGGGTCGATGACTGTCATCAGCAGCTCGAAGCGGTCCAGCACCGCGACATCGCCGCCGGTGGCCGCGGTACTCGCGTCGGCGATGACCCGCCGGTCCGAGCCGTCCGGCCGGATGAGATCGGTCTGCGCCGGCTGCGCCGCGTTGTCCGGGATCATCCGGCACCACGTGGGTGAACAGGTGAGCAACTTGTTCGGCGGGGCGTTCACCGGTACCACCTGACCGGTGACGGCGTTGCGCAGCCGGGTACCCGCGCTCGCCGCGCTGGGTGCGGTGACCAGCCACGGCCACCGCGACATGGCCCAGGCGCCGTCGAGCACCTGGACGCCGACGGTACCGCCGGCGAGCGGGATCGACCGCAGCTCGGTCTGGTCCTGGCGGCCGGGCCGGGTGGCGGCCCAGTACAGCCGGTCGGCGACGACCTGCACGTCGTACCCGGAGCCGAAGAACTCGGCATCGCCCACGTCGGCGCTCAGTTGCCGGGACGGGCCGCCGGACCGGGCGGCGGTCCACAGCGTGACGTGTGCGTTGCCGGTGCCGTCGCTGAGGGTGTGCATCCAGTACAGGTCGTCGGCGGTGAAGGCGATGCCGTCGAACGCGCCGCCCTCGGAGACCAGCTGCGTCTGCAGGAGCCGGGGCGGGCCGGTGGCGGGTACCAGGTCGAGGTCGATGTGCTGACCGTCGGCGCGCTGCGTCACCCCGATCGAGGTACCCGGATCGAGGACGGCCCCGGGCGTGTACGCCGACCCGTCCGGAAACGTCGCCGGGATCGGGAACGGTTTCGCCCCCGGCGACGCGGCGGTCCGGTCGGGTACCGCCGCGACCGGCCGTTTCGGCGCCGGCAACCAGAGCAGTATCCCGATCGCGGCCAGCGCCGCGCACATCGCCAGCCGGGCGCGGGTCACGACTCGTACTGCCGCGCGGGCGCCGGGATCGGCGTCGACGACTCGACACTGAGGTACGGGATCGGCTCCTGGTTGACCGGATCCCTGTCCTGCCTGGTGGCGTAGCTGCCAGTGACCTGGATCCAGTCGTTGGCCTTGAGCCGGCCGGGCACGGTACCGGTGAGCCCGACCTTGATGGGCTGGGCGTCGGCGGCGCAGCAGGTGATGACCATCCGGGTGAGGTACCACGTGCCGCCGTCGCCGGGCAGCACGAACCCGGACAGCGTCAGGTGCCGGCCGGCGAGCGACCGGCCGTTGTCGTAGACCGCGCGGGAGGCGTAGTCCATCATCGACAGGCGCACCGGGTCGCCCTCCGGCAGCGGCGGCTGGTCCGACGCGGGAGCCGCGCCCAGTGCGGTACCGGACCGGGCCGCGGAGAACGATCCCAGCGCGGGCGGTGCGAGGAGCAGCAGCACCAGCATCGGCAGCAGGAGCAGCCAGGCGACGTCGAAGCGGCTGTGCCGGTGTGCGTGCCCGTCGCCGTCGGCATGGTCACGCCGGTCGCGCCGCCGGAGCGTGGCCGCGGCGATCGCCAG
>Ga0066710_100000759_pt1 | contig 21258 bp, 19 predicted proteins | sample GraSoiAngelo_159_FD_79666 | JGI IMG/M metagenome (GOLD analysis project Ga0066710, IMG submission 79666) | Grasslands soil microbial communities from the Angelo Coastal Reserve, California, USA - 14_1009_16_40cm | ecosystem: Environmental > Terrestrial > Soil > Grasslands | place: USA...
GAAGCCCATTGTGAGGGTCTTCGTCGCCGTCACAGGTGGCTCATCCGCGCCCTCCGCCGGAAGCGTCTGAGTGGTGGCACCGTACAACGCCAGCCCCGCGCTTGTCAAAGGAGAGTGTAATCGACACCTTTAGCCGGCAACACCGAGCGCGAAGCTCAGCAGCAGACCGGCCAGGACGATCGTCGCGATGAGCGTGTAGGAGCGATCGCCGCTGCTGCAGAAGCTCAGGATCGCGACGAAGACACCGGCGACCGGTGTCAGGAACAGTCCGACGACGCCGAGTGCGGTCACGGCCAGCGGGTCCACCGGCCGGTGGCCGAGGCCCTGCGCGATTCCGTCGAGCGACGCGAACACCGGGACCGCGCGATCTTCGACGGAATGTTCGACGATCCGCAGCCTCAGCACGTCGACGCCGCCCACTGGCTGCTTCGCGTAGAGTCCCATCCCGAGCGTCATCGCGACGATGCTCAGTAAACCACCCCACAGCAGGACGCGCGAGACCACGCGCTCGACGTGTCTCACGGCCAGCGGATTCCCAGTCCGCGGAGCACCATGGCGATGGCGAGATAGAAAACGACGGGAAGGAAGAGCTTCCTCAGCGTGGTGTTCCGGAGCCGGGTCATGAACCGGGTGCCGAGGTAGGCGCCCATGATCACGCCGAGAGCCACCGGCGTGACGATGAGGGGATGGATGTCGCCCCGACGGAAGTAGATCGCTGCGCTGGCGGCGGCCGTGATGCCGATCATGAAATTGCTGGTGGCCGTCGAGACCTTCATCGGAAGCCGCATGAAGTGGTCCATGGCCAGGACCTTGAAGGCGCCGCTGCCGATTCCGAGCAGTCCGGACAGCAGGCCGGCTCCGAACATGGCCACGAAGCCGCGGCGCACGCGCACGGCGCGATAGGTCACCTCGCGCTCGAGCCGCTCGTCGTAGTACGAGCCTCCCAGCTCGAAGCGCACCGCCAGCGCGTCGCCCGGCGGGTTTTCGGGGATCTCGAGACTGAGCTGGCGCAGGGTCACGATTGCCGAGTACGCGAGGGCGAGGCCAAGAATCAGCTCGAGGACACGCTCGGGGACGACGCCGACGAGGCCGGCGCCGAGGATCGCGCCCCCGACGGTGGCCATGGCCAGGAAGAGTCCGATGCGAATGTTGGTCAGACCCGAGCGCAGGTAGGCGGCGGCCGCGCCGCTCGAGGTCGCGATGACGGAGATGATGCTGGCGCCCATCGCGTAGCGCAGACTCACGCCGTAGAACATCGTCAGGATCGGCACCAGCAGGATGCCGCCGCCGAGACCGAGGATGGCGCCGATGCCGCCGGCGACCACGGCGGTCAAGAGGAGGGCGAGAAGGAAGGCCCACGGCTCCATGAATCAGCCGGCGATCGCTCGTCGTTCCACTGGTCCTTCCACGCCCGAGGAGACCTGAGGCCGCGGGGATCCTCAGTGAAGCGCGCGCGTCACCTGCCGACCGGAAGCCTCGTCAAATCGCGCACGCGGTAATCGCCGGCAGCGTCGCGGAAGCGCTCACCGCGGACTCCGGCGATCTCCACCAGGGTGACCTCGGCCATGTACGCCACTTGCGAGCCCGGGTCGAGGTGACCCACCATGCTCGCCCGGCTGTCCCAGTGATAGAACGTGACGTGGGCGTGGACTTCGCTGCCGAGAATGTTGCCCTGGAGCGTCCCCATTTCGATCGCGCCCTCGAACGTCTGGTACTTCTCCTCGGGAGGAAAGCCGAAGCGCGCGAACGTATGGATGTTGGCGCGCTGGAGGGAGCCGATCCCGCTGACGATGGTCGCAGTCTCGATCCCTTCCTTGTGCACCACGTCCTGAAGTCCCTCGAGCAGGAAGTCGTCGCGCTCGAAAATCACCAGGATGATTCTCGGTGCGCCATCCGACACGAAGTAGTTCATGACGGCCTCCAACCGGGAGCGTGTGGGGCCGCACCCTACACTCGGGCGCCGTGCTTGTCAAAGGACGGGTGGTATCCTGCCGAAGTGCGCCGGCCCGTGCTCGGCCTCGTCGCCGCCCTGGTCGTCGTCGGAGTGGTTGCCGGCGCCCTGGCCTGGCTCCTCAACGACCCCAAGCCTCCGGCCGACGCCACTCACGGCGAGCGTCTCTACTACGCGTATTGTGTGACCTGTCATGGAGTTGGCGGCCATGGGTCCTGGCGGGCCACGCTGTTCCTCATCCGTCCGGGCGACCTTGCCGCCGCCGCGCAGCGCCGCCCGGGCAGCTACCTCTTCGACATCATCAAGCAGGGAGGCTCACCGCTGGGAAGGCCCGGAATGCCGGCGTTCGGATTCCACATGAGCGACGCCGACCTCGAAGCGCTCATCGCGTACCTGAAGACTCTCGACCGCCGTCAGGCACACGCGGCGGTGCGAGGGTCAGGGCTGCTTTTCGATGCCGATGAGGACGAGCTGATCATCGCGCTGGCGAACGGCTAGACGTACACGGTCGCCGACGCGCACACCCGCGGCATCCAGGAGCGCGGGCTCGCCGAACACGGCCATCAGCTCCATCGGTTGCATTCCAAGAGCGGCAACGGCCTCGTGCCGCACGAGGATCAGATCAGCCGCGGGTCGTACCACGACTTCACCGCGGACTTCGTAGGCCGGGGGTCTGACGATGCTTCCCCACAGACCGACGGCGAACGCTCCCAGTAGGCCGGCGAAGAGAAGAGCGAGAATCCAACGCGGACGACGGACCGAAGCGCTCAGGCCGAGAACGGTTGGAGTCTAGGGCGACCCCATGCCGTAGGAATTCATCGAGCGGGTACGGTCGGGACGGAGGTCGTCCGGGGTCACGACCCACGGACCCCGGCACCCTTCCTCCATCGCGCGGGCGGAAGTCTTGTACGCAGTGCCCAGGGTGGCAGCAAAGAGGGCGATTCCGATGGCGGCTCCAACCCCGCAGAGAACCACATTGAAGGGAGCCTTTGCCACCGTGATGGCAGTCGCGCCGGCGGTATAGAAGTCCGGACCCCGGTATCTGTTCTCGTCGACCGCGGGCACGGCATCCGGAGAGAGTTCAGGTTGGGTCGCCGGCTGAGCCGCCGGCTGGGCCAGGACCGGCGACAGGGGGCCGGTCGCCAGCAAGGCCACCACAACTGCCAGCGCCATCATTCGAGCGCCCATCATCACGTCCTCCTCGGGTCAGAGCGAATATCTCCATCATAAGCTTCGGCCGGGGGTGCCGTCTCGTCAATTTCGAGGCTGGCCGGCCGGCGCGGCGTAACTCCGCGCCACGCTATATAATCCCCCACACATTTTGCCTCTCGGAGGAATCCCATGAAGCTCGTGCGCTTCTCTCAGAACGGCCAGGCGCCCCGGCTCGGCTCGCTGCAGGGTGACCGCATCGCCGACCTCCAGGCGAGCTTGGCCTCGACGCTCGCCAAGCGGGGTGTGGTCCGAGCCCAAGCCATCGCCGCCGCGCTGATTCCGAATTCGACGCGAGAGTTCCTCGAAGGCGGCGCGGCCAGCCAGGATGCCGTCGCCTCCATCACGGAGTGGGTGACCGTGCCCAGGAACGCGGCACGGCTGCACGCGCCCATCGCCGATCCGAGCAAGTTCATCTGCATCGGCCTCAACTACCGCGACCACGCCGAGGAGGCCGGCCAGCCGATTCCGAAGGAACCGCCGATCTTCCCGAAGTGGAACACCGCCATCCTCGATCCGGGCGAGCCGATCCTGCGGCCGCGCGGGTCGAAGCAGCTCGACTGGGAAGTCGAACTTGGCGTCGTGATCGGCCGCACGGCGCGCTTCGTGCCGCGCGAGCGCGCGCTCGACTACGTGGCCGGCTACACGATCATCAATGACGTGAGCGCCCGCGATTTCCAGTTCCTCACCAGTCAGTGGGCCGCCGGCAAGATCGGCGACACCATGGCCCCGGTGGGCCCGTACATCGCCGATCGCACCGAGGTCCCCGATCCCCACGTCCTCGATCTGAAGCTGTCGGTGAACGGCTCGCTCATGCAGACCGGAAACACCAAGACGTTCATCTTCGACGTGCGCTACGTGGTCAGCTATCTCTCGAGCCTCATCACCCTCTCGCCCGGCGACCTCATCGCGACGGGCACGCCGCCCGGCGTCGGCTTCGCCCGCAAGCCGCCCGTCTTCCTGCAGCCGGGGGATTCCTGTCGCCTCGAGATCACGGACCTCGGCACCCTGGAGAACTCGATCAAGGACGCGTGATGGGCTGATGCCGCGGACGCAGTACGCGTCCCCGGCATCAACCGTGCTTGAGAGGTACACTGCGACCATGCTCGACCTGCTCGGCCCGCTCGTCGTCTCAAATTCGACAAAGATCGTGCTGCTTTCCCTCGACGGCCTCGCCGGGCTTCCCCACCCCCGGACCCGCAAGTCGGAGATGGAGACGGCGCGCCTGCCGAATCTGGATGCGCTCGCCACCGAGGCGGCCTGCGGTCTGCTTCGTCACGTCGCACCCGGCATCACACCCGGCAGCGGCCCCGGCCACCTCGGGCTGTTCGGCTACGATCCGCTGCGCTACCCGGTCGGCCGAGGCGTGCTGGAGGCGCTGGGGATCGAGTTCGATCTCCGCGCCGGCGACGTGGCCGCCCGCGGAAACTTTTGCACGGTCGACGGCGCCGGCCTCATCACCGACCGCCGGGCCGGCCGCATTTCGACCGACCTCTGCATCAGACTGGTCGAGCGGCTGCGTGACATCCGACTTCCCGGTGTCGACGTGCTCGTGGAGTCCGTGAAAGAGCACCGCTTCGTGCTCGTGCTCCGCGGCACCGGCCTCGGCGGACGATTGAGCGAGACGGATCCCCAGAGTCTGGGTGCGGCACCGCTCCCCGTGCGCGCCCTCGAGCCGAGCGCCGAGCGTACGGCCGAGCTGGTCAACGGCTTCGTGGCCGAGTCGCGCCGCCGGCTCGCCGACGCGTCACCCGCAAACATGGTCCTGCTCCGCGGCTTCGATCAGCTTCCGACTCTTCCGCGCTTTCCGGAAATCTTCGGGATGCGAGCCGGCGCGATCGCTGCGTATCCGATGTACCGCGGGCTCGCCAAGGTGGTGGGCATGGAGGTCCTCAAGACTGGCACGGGATTTTCCGACGAGGTGGCCACGCTCCGCCAGTACTGGGACGGGTACGATTTCTTCTTCGTCCACTACAAGGACACCGACAAGGCGGGAGAAGACGGTGACTTCGACGCCAAGGTGTCCGCGCTCGAGCGCTTCGACGCGTTCATCCCCGAGATCCGTGCGCTCGGCCCCGACGTGATCGTCGTGAGCGGCGATCATGCGAGCCCTTCGATTTTGGCGAGCCACGGCTGGCAGCCCGTGCCCGTGCTCCTGTGGTCCCGCTACTGCGGCGCCGACCCGGTGACGGCATTCGCCGAGCGCGCCTGCGCCGCCGGCACGCTCGGTGTGATCCCGGCGCAACATCTGATGCCGCTCGTCATGGCCAACGCCCAGCGTCTGACCAAATACGGGGCGTGACCTCGGTCTCGTGACGGCGCGCTGACTCATGCGCCTGCTCCTTCGGTTGCTGGCCGGCATCTGGTTGGCGACATTGGTCGTCACCGGCAGCTTCGCCTACCTGGAGATCCGCGCAGAGCGGAGACGCCTGGACGATGACCTCAGACGTCGGGCCGTGCTGGCGGCCGACGCCGTGCGAGAGGCGACCGAGCGCGTCATGGGCCGCGGGCCCGTCTCGAAGCCCGCCCTCGATCGCATCGTCAAGCGCTTCAGTCTGACCGACCGGACCGTGGCGATCTACGACGAGCTGGGCGGCCTGCTCAACGCCTCGCCCGAGATCCGTGCGGTCCTGGGGCCCGTCGCGCCGCTCGTGTCGGACGCGATTCGCACGGGAGTGCCCGTGGCCCACCTCCTCCGCGTGGCGATGCGGCCGACGCTCGTGGAGGTGATGGCCCTCGAGCGCGATGACCGCGTCGTGGGCGCGATCGCCGTTCTGCTCGACGCCGAGGGCGTCGAGATGCACGAGCTCGCGCTCTGGCAGCGGACCGCCGTGCGGCTGGGTGTGCTCATCCTGCTGCTGACCGGCATCACCTGGATCCTCGTGCGCTGGACGGTGACGCAGCCGATCGCGCGGATGGCCGAGTGGACGAAACAGCTCAAGACAGGGCAGCCGGTGGTCCCGCCGTCCGACGCCGACGCCAGCCTCTTCGGCTCCCTGGCCGGTGAGGTCACGGGCCTGGCGCGCACGCTGGCCCGCGCCCGTGCCGCGGCCGAGCGCGAAGCACGCCTGCGCCTGCGCGGCGAGAGCGTCTGGACGGAGGAGCGGCTCAAGCAGTTCGTCCAGATGCGCTTCGGCGCCCGCCCGATCTTCGTGCTCTCCAATCGCGAGCCGGTGAGCCACGTGCGCGACGGCGCGGGAATCCGCACGCTCCAGCCGGCCAGCGGCCTCGTCACGGCGATGGAGCCGATCATGGTCGCCTGCGGCGGCGTCTGGGTGGCTCACGGCAGCGGCGACGCCGACCGGATCGCCGGCGAGCGCATCGCCCTGCCCGAACACGATCCGACGTACACGCTGCGCCGCGTCTGGCTGGAGGCCGACGAAGAGGCCGGGTACTACTACGGTTTCGCCAACGAGGGCCTGTGGCCGCTCTGCCACATCGTGCACGAGCGTCCGCAATTCCGTGCCGACGACTGGGGCCACTACCGGGCCGTCAACGCGAAGTTCGCCGCCGCGGTCCTGGAAGAGATGGAAGGGGCCGACGCGCCCATCGTGCTCGTGCAGGACTACCACTTTGCCCTGGCGCCGCGCCTCATCAAGCGCGAGCGCCCGGACGCCCGCGTCGCGCTGTTCTGGCACATCCCGTGGCCGAACTTCGAGGCGTTCGGCATCTGCCCGTGGCAGGAGGACATCGTCCTCGGCATGCTGGGCGCCGATCTCGTCGGTTTCCACACCCAGTTCCACTGCAACAACTTCCTGGAGACGGTGGAGCGCACCATCGAGGGACGAGTCGAATGGGACGACTTCGCCGTCGTCCGCGGCCAGCACACCACGCACGTGCTGCCGTTTCCGATCAGCGTCGCCTCCGAGCCGGAGGACAGTGCGGCGGCGGTGGAGAGCGAGGGCCTGGCCGAGCTTCCGACGCCTGTCGAGTTCCTCGGCATCGGCGTCGAGCGCATCGACTACACCAAGGGCTTGCCCGAGCGCTTTCGCGCCATCCGTCGCTTCTTCGAGCGCTGGCCCGAATACCGGCGGCGCGTGGTGTTCGTGCAGATCGCGTCGCCGAGCCGGAGCCGCCTTCCCCGCTATCAACAACTCCAGCAGGAGATCCACGAGATCGTCCGGCGCATCAACGACGAGATCGGAGAGTGGGACTGGCAGCCGATCGTCTACCGCGATCGACACCACGATCACCGGGAGATCCGCGCCTGGTACCGGGCCGCCCAGTTCTGCGTGGTCAGCTCGCTGCACGACGGCATGAACCTGGTGGCCAAGGAGTTCATCGCCGGCCGCGACAACGACGACGCCGTCCTGATCCTGAGCCGTTTCACCGGCGCCTCGCGCGAGCTTCGCGACGCCTTGCTCGTGAATCCGTACGACATCGAGAGCACCGCCGAAGCCATCCACCGCGCGATCGAGATGGCGCCGGCCGAGCGCCGTGATCGGATGGCGCGCATGCGTGCGCACGTCCGCGAGCAGAACATCTTCCGGTGGGCGGGGATGCTGATGAGCGAGCTGGCCCGGATCCCGAGCGGAGTGCGTGCGAGCCTCACGGCCGGGCCCGGGCCAGGTTGATGTAAGTCTTGCTCAAGTAAAATCGTCACGCCTGTTCCGGGAGGAGCGCCAAGCTATTGAAATCCCGCATCGGTGTCCGTGGCGTCGGGCTTGCCTTGACCTTCCTCAACGTCGACCGGGGCAACGCCCCTCGGCCGGGAAGGGATCGAAGGAGCCATGGACGAGAACAGCAACGTCGTCGACATCGACATGAAAGGGGCACCGGCGTGTGGCCGGTGCTTCATGCTCGTGGCCCGGTATGCGCCGCAGGTGATCGCATCGAGCGGGACCTATCATCGCGAGGGTTCCGAGGCGTGGTACTTCGGTCGCTATCGCAAGCGCCCGCGGCTGATCGCCGGAAGCAACGGCGACCGGCACCGCTTCCAGGTGCGCCAGATCGAGAGCCTCGCCGCGTAACCGTCACGTCGGGCGATGCGCCGAGAGCATGACAGCCTCGGCGTGAAGGCCGTCCCTTCGCGCGCGCTCTACGGCATCTTCACGCAGCGCGCGCGCGAAACCTTCCACCTCACCGGCCGAGCGCCCCATCCGGCCCTGATCCGCGCCTACGCCCTCGTCAAGAAGGCGGCGGCGCGCGCCAACGCGGCCCTCGGCGTCCTGCCGCGGCCGTGGGCTCGTGCGATCGAGGTCGCCGCCGATCGCGTCGCCGCCGGCCGCATTGCCGACGTGAATGTCCTCGACAGCCTGCACGCCGGCGCTGGCACACCGATGCACATGAACGTGAACGAAGTCATCGCGAACCTCGCCAATGAGCATCTGGGCGGGCGCCGCGGACGATACTCGCCGATCCATCCCAACAATCACGTGAACCTCGGCCAGTCCTCCAACGACGTGACGCCGACGGCCATCCGACTCATGGCCCTCGACCTGGCTGACCCGCTGCTCGCCGAGAGCACGCGGCTCGAGGCGGCCTTTCGGCGTCTGGCCGCCCGCGAGCGACACGTGGTGAAGCCGGGTCGGACGCATCTTCAAGACGCCGTGCCGATCACCTACGGTCAGGTCTTCACTGGCTGGGCACAGGCCGTCCACGAGGCAGCCTCAGCGCTCGGCGACGCACGGCGCGCCCTCCAGATCATCGGGCTCGGCGGCACCGCGGTTGGCACCGGAATCACCACCCATCCGCGCTTCCGCCGACGCGTCGTGCGCGAGCTCTCACGTCTGGTCGGGCGGCGCCTCGTTCCCGCGACGAGTCCGGTGACGGCGACGTGGAGCCTTCGCCCACTACTGGCCTGCTCGGCCGCGCTGCGCGGCGTCGCGATCGACGTGGCCAAGATCTGCGCGGACCTTCGCCTCCTCGCCTCCGGTCCTCACACCGGCCTCGGTGAGTTGCGACTTCCCGAAGTCGAGCCGGGCTCGTCGATCATGCCGGGAAAGGTCAATCCATCGGTGCCCGAAGCGGTAGAGATGGCGTGCTATCAGGTGTGCGGGTATGACCACGCGATCGCGCTCGCCACCGCCGCGGGTGAGCTCGAGCTCAACGTCATGACGCCGCTCGTGGCCGATGACCTGGCCCTCGCCTTCGAGCTCTTGACCCGCGCGCTTCACCTGCTGCGCACCAGATGCGTGGAGGGCATCCGCGTCAACCGTGCGCGGGTCGCCGCGCTCGTGCGAGGCAGCGTGATCGAGGCAACGGCGCTCTCGCCCTATCTCGGCTACGACGTGACCGCCGCACTCGTGAAGGAAGCCCTGGCGTCCGGCCGGCCGTTTCGCGACGTGGTCGCGTCTCACGGCCTCGTCGATTCCGCGACGCTCGGTCGGCTGCTCGATCCGCGCGTGATTACCGGCCCGCGACGCGTCGACGTGAAGCTGCGCCGACGTCTGGCCGAGCGCGCGCGACGATCAGCGTCCGAGAACGCACTGTGATAAAACCGTTGCCCATCACCAGGGGCGGTCCATACTTCAGGTGACGATGCGATACGTGCTGGTGGCCGACGACGACGTCCTGTGGCGCATGGTCGGGCCCACGCCCCTGGGTACCGAGCGGCCGCTCTACGTCGTGCCGCGTTCCGCGCTGGCCGCGCGCATTACGCGCGGGGGCGGGCGGGCGCTGGCCGGCGATCTGTCGTCCGAGCGCGTGTACCGCCGCGCGTTCGCGTCGGGCCAGGAGGCTTCGGTCGTGGCGGTGCCAGCCGCCCGGCGGGCGAGTGTCCTGGCTGCGCTCCGGCGCGCGGCGCCGGCCGCGCCCGTGGTCGTGCTCGGCGACGAGGACGACCCCGTCCCCGCGGGCGACGTGACGCTGCTCTCGACGGCCGTGCTGGCCGAGCGGGTCGTTCAGCCGGCGCTCGAGCGCGCACTCACGCGAGCCCGCGTGGAACGGCTACGCGCGCACTTCGAGCGCGCCGAGCGCGTGCTCATCATGATCCAGGACGATCCCGATCCCGACGCCATCGCGTCCGCGCTCGCATTGCGCGTCCTGCTCGGGCGCACTCGTGGCGGCGCCACCATCGGCACCTTCGGCACCGTCGGCCGGCCCGAGAACCGGGCGATGACCCGCATCCTCGACATCGACGTCGAGCGAATTCCGGCCGGCGCCGTGCGCGACTACGACCGAGTCGCCATGGTCGACGCCCAGCCCGCCTTCTTCGAAGAGCCGTTCGGCGAGATCGACCTCGTGATCGACCATCACCCGACAGAGGCGCCGGTGCGGGCGCGCCTGAAAGACGTGCGTCCCTCCTACGGCGCCACCTCAACGGTCCTGACGGAATACCTGCGCGCCGTCGACGCCAAGGTGAGCCCGCGACTGGCGACCGCCCTCCTCTACGGCATCAAGGCCGACACGCTGGCCCTCGAGCGCGGCGCCACTCGCGCCGACATGGAGGCCTTCGCGTTCCTCCACGGCCTCGCCAATCACGGGGCGCTGCGGCGCATCGAGCGGCCGGAGTTGCCGGCCGCCGTGCTCGATCTCCTGGCCGAAGCAATCACACGCCGCCGACTCGTCGACGGCGTGCTGTTCACCCACCTCGGCCCGATGCCCTACCGCGAGCTGGCCGCCCAGTTCGCCGACCTGCTCCTGCAGGTTGAAGGCGCCGAGTGGACGGTCGTCTCGGGCACGATCGAAGGCGAGCTGCACATCTCGGTGCGCAACGTCGGCCACGTGCGGGCTGCCGGCGACCTCGTGCGCCAGGCGTTCGGCGATCTCGGGCGGGCCGGCGGCCACCGCGTCATGGCCAAGGCGGTGATCCAGCAACGCGACTGGCCCGCCGGCGACGTGGCGGCGACGATCAGTGGGCGTTTCCTACGTGCGCTCCGTGGCGGGCGAGGACGGACCGGCGCATGAGCGAGACCGAGCGCCTGATCGAGTCCATCAAGGAGCTGCTCGGCGGGGGCCGCGACGAGCGGGTAGCCGGCCTCCTCGAGAACGCTCACGCCGCCGACATCTCGTCGGTGCTGCGCGAGCTGGAGCCGGCCGATCAGGTTCGCCTCTTCCGCCTGCTGTCGTCTTCGCACGCCGGTGAGGTGCTGTCCGAGCTCGACGACCCGACCCAGCGCGAGCTCTTGCGCGCGCTCGACGAGCAGGAGGTCTCGCGCGTCCTCGATCAGATGCCCTCCGACGACGTCGTCGAGGTCGTCGAGGAGTTGCCCAAGGAAGAGGCGGAAAAAATCCTCGACCTCATGGCCGAGGAGAAGTCGGAGGAAGTCCAGGAGCTCCTCGAGTACCGGGAGGGCACCGCCGGCCGCCTGATGTCACCGAACTTCGTCGCCGTCCACGAGGCGGCCTCGGTGGCGGAAGCCATCGAGCACATCCGCAAGTCGAAGTCGGGTGACGACGCCTTCTACGTCTACGTGGTCGACGACCACGATCACCTGGTCGGCTTCGTGCCGCTCCACCGCCTGCTGACCGCCGACCCCCGCACCCCCATCCACGCGATCCGGACCGCAGACGTCGAGAGCGTGGCCGTCGACACCGACCAGGAGGACGTGGCCCGGCTGGTCGAGCGGTACGACCTGCTCCAGGTGCCGGTCGTCGACGCGAGCCACCGGCTGCTCGGCACCATCGGCGTTGACGACGTCATCGACATCATCCACGAGGAAGCGACCGAAGACATCCAGCGTCTGGGTGGCGTCGCCGGCGACGAGACCGTGCTCGACCCCCCCGCCGCCGTGTTCACGAAGCGGCTCGTGTGGCGTCTGATCAACCTGGGGACGGCCGTGCTGGCCGCGTCGGTGATCGGGCTGTTCGAAAGTTCGATCAGGTCGCTGGCCATGCTCGCCGTGTTCATGCCGATCGTGGCCTCGATGGGCGGCATCGGAACGACCCAAACCGCCACCGTGGTCGTGCGCGGCATCGCGCTCGGTGAAGTCACCCGCAACGTGCTGGGCCGTGTGCTGTGGAAAGAGCTGTGGTTGGGGCTCACCACCGGAGCGGCCAACGGCCTCGTGATTGCAGTCATCGCCTACCTGTGGAAGGGGCAGGCACTCCTCTCGCTCATTCTCGGTGTGGCTCTGCTTTCCAACATGCTGGTGGCCGCCGTGGCGGGAACGTTGGTACCTATCGCGCTCAGGGCGTTCCGGATCGATCCGGCGATCGCGTCCAGCGTGATCATCACGACCTTCACGGACGTCTTCGGATTCTTTTCATTCCTGGGACTGGCCACCCTGCTGATCCGCTTCCTTCTGTAGGCGCACAAGCCGCTTTGCAAAGGCGGCCAGGGGCGGTTAAGATACCGACGCATTTCGAGGATCCGTTTGCTCGGCGACGGGGCACCTCCCGTCCACAGCGCTGGAGGGCACCGCGTGGACGTAGTCCTGGAGAAGAGACAGGTGCAACGCGCGTACGAGTTGTACGCGCCGATCTACGACTTCATCTTCGACTGGATCTTCGCTCCCGGCCGCGCCGCCGCCATCGCACGCCTCGGCCTGCAGCCGACCGATCGCGTCCTCGAGGTCGGCATCGGCACTGGCCTCAACCTGCCGCTCTATCCGCCCGCGGTGCATCTGACCGGCATCGATCTTTCCCAGGAGATGCTCGACAAGGCGGTCGAGCGCGTGCAGACGCTGACGATGCCGAGCGTGACGCTCAAAGTGATGGACGCGACGTCGATGGATTTCGGTGACAACGAGTTCGACAAGGCCGTGGCCACTTACGTCATCTCGGCCGTCCCTGATCCCGTCTCGGTGCTGCGGGAGATGCGGCGCGTGGTGCGTCCCGGCGGCGCCATCGTGATCCTCAATCACTTCCGGAGTGAGCGACGCGTGTTCGGTCACGTCGAAGACTTCGTCGCGCCGTTGTGTACGCGTCTCGGCTGGAAATCGAATCTCGCCATGACCCCGCTGCTCACGCGAGTGGGACTCACGCCCGAGCTGATCGTGAAGGTGAATCTCTTCAACGGCTGGCGTCTCGTGCAGTGCATCAACCGGAAGTAGCGCCAACGCCTCAGTAGCTCCGGTCCCGACTCGCTCCCTGCCCTGACTCGTTTGCCGCCCGGAGTTCGGGCGTTGACAGTCGAGCGTGTCAGCGTGACTGGTCAAGACGCCCTTTGTCAGTCGCGCCGCCTTGGCAACTGTGCAAGTCCGCGCGGGACCATAGGCTCTGGGCGCGACAGGTCTGGCACTCCTGTTGCTCCCTCTGACCGTCAGGAGGGTGCCATGCGCGCCAGGCGAATTGTCGCTCTACTTGCTCTCGCCGTGATCACGCTGTTCACCGTCGCCGCCGACGCGCAACTTGCGCGCGTCGGCGTCGTCGCCACGGTCCAGGGTTCCGCCACGCTCACGCGTACGTCGGAGCCGCAAGGCGTTCCGCTCAAACTACGCGACGACGTGTTCGTCGCCGACCGCATCGTCACGGGTGAGAACTCGCTCGCGCGTATCCTCCTCGGCGGCAAGGCCGTCGTGACCGTGCGCGAGCGCTCCGCATTGACGATCAGCGAATCGGCGCGCACGGCCACCATCGACGTGTCCACCGGCAAGATCGCGCTGGCGGTGGTGAAGGAGCGGATGAAGGCCGGCGAGCAGATCGACATCCGCACACCGAACGCCGTGGCCGGCATTCGCGGCACCGTCGTCATCACCGAAGTGTCGCAGGCGAGCGCCCAGGCGGGCGGAGCGCCCAAGGGCTTCACGACCACGATCACCGTGCTGACCGGGACGATCGAAGTACGTCAGCTCGACGCCCTCACACGTCAGCCCGTCGGCGCCGGCGTGATGGTGACCGCGTCGCAGGCCATTCGCATCACCGGTGCGACTCCACCGCGCCACGTCCAGCCCATCACCGCCGACACACGACAGCGCCTTGGGGACGAGTTCAAGCTCGGTCTGAAGGACGCGCCTCCGCCGCCGTCGGCTGATCAAGTGCAGCAGGCGACGAACGCTCTGCGCGCACCGGCTGGCGCGGCCACGGGCTCCGGTGGGTCACCGGCGGCGACGACTCCCTCCGCCTCCAGCGCGCAGCCCGCCACAACGTCGACGACCTCCGGAACGCAATCCGGCGCGACGTCCGCCACGCCCACGCCATCTCTGGCCGCTCCATCCGTGTCCAGCGTGCCGCAGACGACGACACCGGCGCCCTCGAGTCCATCGGTTCCATCGACCGCAACGGTTCCCGTCGTGACGACACCGACTCCGTCATCGGGCCCCGGCTCGGCGTCGTCAGTCAGCCCCCCGGTGACGTCCTCGACGCCCTCGCCGAGCGCGGCCGTGACCTCACCGGCGACGTCCTCCGGCCCCGGCTCAGGCTCCTCTTCGAGCGCGGACACCGTGGCTGGGGAAACGAAGTCGGGTTCCAGCCGAGGTCCGAGCCAGGAGAGCCTGCTTCAGAAGCAGCTCAAGTCGCTGTCGAAGCGGAGGAATAGATGAGCAGGACATAGACGCAGATGTAGACCGATATAGTCCAATCGCGTCATTGACGCGCCCGCTGACCGCGGCGAAGATCGACGGAGGGGGCCGTCAATGCGGGCATTGCAAAGCATTTCCCTGATTCGTTTGGCTCTGATCGCTCTTTTTGTCGTCACGCCGACGAGTGGGTTTGCTCAGCTCAATAAAGCGGGTGTGGTGACCACGCTGCAGGGAACGGCGACGGTCTCGCGCGCCTCGCTCTCCCAGCCGGTCCCGTTGAAGTTCAAGGACGACGTGTTCGTGCAGGATCGCGTCGCGACGGGCGACGATTCCGTCGCCCGCATTCTGCTCGGAGGCAGGGCGATCGTCACGGTGCGCGAGCGCTCGACGCTCACGATCAGCGAAGCGCCGGGCGTCTCCACCGTCAACGTCGGTCTGGGTCGGGCCGCGATCGCCGTTGCCAAGGAGCGCATGAAGCCCGGCGAGACGATCGAAATCAAGACGCCGAACGCCATCGCCGGAATCCGGGGCACGATCGTGGTCGTCGAGGTCGACCAGACCACGGCCCAGGCGGGTCCAGGAGCAGCCGCGTTCACGACGCGCTTTACCGTCCTGGCGGGTGAGGTGCTGGTGCGCCAGCTCCAGGGCGGTCAGCCGTTCGGGAGCGGCGTCACGCTCAATCGCTACGAGCAGGCTCGGTTCACGGGCCTGACGCCTCCTGTGACACGATCGCTCACGCCGTCGGAAGCGGGCCAGCTCTCGAACAGCTTCAAGGCAACGAAAACCGACCCGCCGGCAGCGGTGAACGCGCCGCTCGTCACGCAGTCGCAGGCGGCGGCCATTCAGACGGTGACGACCGTGACTCCCACCGTCGCGTCTTCTCCCGTGAGCACCGCCGTCACCAACTCCATCCAGGCGTCGACCAACACGGCAACGATCTCCGACAAGCTTCAGGACAACACCGTCACGCAAGCGACCGTGTCGAGCTCGCAGACCGGCGCTGAAGCCACTCAGGCCGCGGCGGCCACTGTCCAACTGAATCAGCTCTTGAACAGCCTCCCCGCTTCTGTGAAGGCGGACCTGACCTCCACGCTCACCGGTGGCTCGTCGGGCAGCAGTGGCTCCGGCAGCAGCGGCTCGAGCAACAGTGGCTCGGGGAGCAGTGGTTCCGGCATCAGCGGTTCGAGCAACAGCGGCTCCGGGAGCAGTGGTTCAGTCAGTAGCGGCTCGGGCAAGAGTGGCTCGGGCGGCAGCTCGAGCACCAGTGGCTCGGTGAGCAGCGGTTCAGGCAGCGGCGGCTCGGGCACCACCACTGTCACGCTCCCGAATGGACAGACCGTTCAGGTGATCCTCAAGGATGGCAAGCTGAAGGTGGACAATAGCGGCAAGGGCGGCTCCGGAAAACACTAGGCCCCGCGGTTCGAATCACGAGGACGGCCCCGCGCATCATTCGCGGGGCCGCTTCGTTTCAGCGGCTCAGTACGTCCAGGACACCGAGACCGTATAGATGTTCCGTTCGTAGGTGTACGGAGCCAGGTTCGACCGCTGGATCGTGCCCTGATAGTCGATGCCCGCGGTAAATCCCGCCCCCAGCGGCACTTCCACGCGGATGAGATGTGAATATTCGTCGTCCTTACGCCGCCGAGTCCCCGGGTCGTCTTCGGGATAGAGCGAGTTCTTGTTCTCGTAGTAGCGGTGATGGAAGGCGAAGTCGTAGCTCAGTCGTACGCGGTTCCAGGGCAACGTGTACTGCACACCGGCCAGGACGCGGTGGCCGAGGTAGACGTAGTTGCGGCCCTCCGAGTCTTCGAAGTCGCACTGGTACCCGAGCTTGATGAAGTGGCGGTCTTCGGCGAACCGGAAGAGGTGAACGAAGCCGATCATGTAGTTGCTGCCGTCCTGGAACTCGTCGCGACTGATCGGCAGCTTCTCGACGAACTCCTTGATCTCCGCCTTGAGCGTGACGTTGGTCAGGTTGTGCGGGCCCTCGACCAACGTCGAGTAGACCGACGCCACGTGCCGTTGCAGCAACTCCGTCTGGCCGAGCATCAGGTACTCGTAGGCGTACTGAAATCCCGAGATGAGCGGCATCGAGGCCACCACATCCGTCCGGTTGACGTTCAGCGTCGCCAGGTGGTCGATGATGTTGTACGACGGCAGGCGGTCGTCGTACGTGGTGAAGAACGTGTAGCCGACGGTCGACGTCCACGGGCCGCGTTTCAGCCAGTCGTACTCCAGGTGGAGCGTCGCGAGCTCTCCAAAGCTCTCGTGCGCGGGAGGGCGGAGCGCATTGACGGTGTCACTGCTGTTGTGGGGGTCCGGCCGCACGGTCACGTTGTCGTCGAAGAAGCCGCCCAGGCGGAGATAGGCGCGGAACTTCCGTTCGTTCTGCGTGCGTGACTCGGAAAATGACTGTCGCAGACGTTCGGCCGGCGCCGTGAGCGGCGACACGGGCTGGAGCCGTAGCGCCTGCTCGACCTCCGCCGCTGCCTGAGCGGGCAAGCCGAGCTTGCCGAGCGCGAGACCGGCATAGAGGCGCGTGAGCTGGGCGATGTTGGGATCGGTGGTGCGTCCGGCCCGGAACGCCTGGAGCGCGCTCTGGTAATTCTCCTTCCGGTAGCGCAGGTACCCGACGTAGTAGCCGAGTGAGTCGAGTCCCGGGTCGCGCCGGAACACGTCTTCCAGGAGCGGGCTCGCCTCGTCGAAGAGATTGGCCCCGACATAGGCGAGACCGAGCTGGAACCCGACCGAGATCTCGCTCGGCGAGATCTTCCGCGCGCGCTCGAGGAACGGCACGGCCTCGGCGGCCTGGTTCTGGGCCATCAAGGTGACGCCCGCGTAGTACAGCGCCTCGACGTGATCGGGCTCGCGCTGCAGGGCCTGGCGGAAGCCCGCGAGAGCCTCATCGTACTTCTTGTCCTCGAGGGCCAGAATGCCTTCGGCCACGAACACGTCGGCCTCGCTGGGCTGGGCCCCGGCCCGGCCGGTGACGGTGAGCAGAGCAACGAGCACGATGAGACTGGCGGCGAGTACGCGGGGCCTCAGAGCGACGCGCTCCGACCGTCGGCGCCGGCCGGGCGCTGAATGCCCCAGGCGGCCAGCTTGGCGAGAATGGTGTTGCGATGGACACCCAATCGCCGGGCGCCTCGGCTCACGTTCCAACGAACGCTCTCGAGGACCCGCATCACGTACTGGCGCTCGAACTGATCGCACGCCTCCCGCAGGGGCAGGCTCGTGTCCTCGGTCAGTCCGACCCCGGTTTCGGGCAAAGTGACGTCGAGCGGGATGTCGTGCAGTTGCAGCACCGGCTCACGGGCGAGAACGACGGCGCGGTGAATGACGTTCTGAAGCTCGCGCACGTTGCCCGGCCAATCGTAACGGACCAGCGCCTCCAGCGCTCCCGCCGAGACCGCCCGAACGTCACGGTTGCATTCACGGGCGATCGTGCGCACGAAGTGCTCCACGAGGAACGGAATGTCCTCGCGCCGCTGCCGCAACGCCGGCACGTCGATCGGCAATACGTTCAGGCGATAGAAGAGGTCGTCGCGGAACGCCCGCTGGCGCACCGCCTGGCGGAGATTGACGTTGGTGGCGGCGAGCACGCGCACGTCGACCGGAATCGGCCGCACGCCGCCCACCCGCTCCACTTCACGCTCCTGGAGCACGCGGAGCAGGCGCGTCTGGAGGTCGAGACGCAGGGAGCCGATCTCGTCGAGGAAGACGGTGCCGCCGTGCGCCAGCTCGAACTTGCCGAGCTTGCGCGCGTGAGCGCCGGTGAACGCGCCACGCTCGTGACCGAACAGCTCCGATTCGATCAGCGTGTCGGGGATCGCGGCCACGTTGACGGCGACGAAAGGCTGGGCGCGCCGGGGGCTGCGTCGATGGATGGCCCGCGCCACCAGCTCCTTGCCGGTGCCGCTCTCGCCCGTGATGAGCACGGTCGTGGGAGTCTCGGCAATCTGCGTGATCAACTGGTAGATCTTGACCATCTCGGGATGGCGGCCGACCAAGCCCTCGAAGGCATTGCCGCTCTCCCATCCGCTGGGAGCGAGCGCGGACCGGAGACAGAGCACCTCGCGCTCGAGCGCCCGCTTTTCGAGCGCGCGCTGGACGAGCAGATTGAGGTCGTCCACGTCGAACGGCTTCACGAGATAGTCGTAGGCACCGAGCCGCATGGCGGCGACGGCGATGCGAACGTCCCGGACGGCCGTCGCCAGGATCACCACGATCGTCGGGTCGAGGGCCTTGATTCGGGCCAGGACCTCGATGCCCGGCTCCCCGGGCATCCGCTGATCGAGCATGACCACGTCGACCTCGCGCGTCCGGAGGATGTCGAGCGCGACGGCTCCGTCCTCGGCCTCGATGACGTCGCACGCCTCCTCGAGGATCGCGCGCACGGAGGCGCGCACGCCGTCCTCGTCATCCACGACGAGCACGGAGCCGCGCCGCACGACGCTAGGATGCTCGACTGCTGCCGGCGGCGTCATGGCTGATGGGGGCGTTCGAGAACGACGTATTCATTACGCCCGGCGCGGTCGTTTCCTGAGCGATGGACCCACAGCGGCACGACGTCGCCGGGCTTCAGGCCGGCCAGCTCGCGATAGAGCGCGGCCGCGTCCGACACGGCACGCCCCTTGACGGAGAGAACGATGTCGCCGCGCTGCAGACCCGCGCGCTCGGCAGCGCCGCCGGGCGCCACGTCGGCCACGACCACGCCCTGTGCGAACGAGCGCCCGAGGAGAGCGGCCGGATCGGTGGTGAGCGGCTCGATGGTGAGTCCCCAGATGGCGTCGCTACGCGCGGCAGTCGGCTCGTCGGTCGGCATCTCGCCCACACCGATGGTCACCGGAAGCCTGGCCTGGTCGCGGACCACGACGAGCGTGACCGATTGTCCCGGCGTCACCGCAGCCACCCGGCGCTGGAGCTCAGGGACCTCGTGGATCTTCTCGCCGGCGAACTCCACCACGACGTCGCCGGCCCGGACGCCGGCCGCCTCGGCCGGCCCGCCCTTCATGACGTCGGCGATCAGCACGCCCTGCCGCTCGCGGACGCCGAAGCTCCCGGCCAGCTCGCCGGTCACATCCTGGATGACGATTCCGAGCCAGCCACGCACTACGCGGCCGCCGGAGATGAGCTGACGCATGACGTCGCGCGCCATGTTGACAGGAATCGAGAAGCCGATTCCCTGACCGCTGGCGACGATGGCCGTGTTGATGCCGACGACCTTCCCGTCCAGGTTGAGCAGTGGCCCGCCCGAGTTTCCTGGATTGATGGAGGCATCCGTCTGGATGAAGTTCTCGTAGGTGGCCACGCCGACCCGGGTGCGGGCCGTGGCCGACACGATGCCGGCGGTGACCGTGCGGTCCAGGCCGAAGGGGTTTCCGATCGCGATCACCCACTGGCCGACGCGCAGGCGGTCGGAGTCTCCGAGCTCGGCGACCGGCAGCGGCTCGGCAGCATCGACCTTCAGCACGGCGAGGTCGGTCTTCACGTCACGTCCCACGAGCCGCGCGGTGAGCCTCCGGGCGTCCGAGAGTCGGACGATGACCTCCTGTGCGTTCTCGACGACGTGATTGTTCGTCAGAATGTAACCCGCTGGGTCGACGATGACGCCCGAGCCGGATGCCCGCGGCTCGTCGCGGCGTCGGCGGAACCGCTCTACGAACTCGTCGCCGAACAAATCACGAAACCGCTCGAGATCTTGGGGCGGCGCATCCTTGCGAGGGACGGCACTGACATTGACCACCGCGGGCGTGACACGGTCGGCGACGTTCGCGAACGCGTCTTCGAGGGCACGCAGCACGGACTGTGGATTGACATCCGGGACCTCACGGCGCTGAGCCCACGCCGGAGAAGCCAGAAGCAGCACGGTGGCGAGAATCAGACGGGACCGCATTCGCTACTGAGCGGGGATTCTACTCGGGGCGGGCGTCAATTTGCCAGAGGCTTGACGGTCAACTCGACGATGCTCCGAGTGTTCGCGGTGATCGGAGCCTGGACTCCCCGGCGGAGGCCCGCGACCCACACGATCTCGCCACCGGCCTCGACAATGGGTAACCGGTGCCGGGCCCAGCGCGGGACACGGGCGTCGATGAGAAACGCTTTGAGGCGCCGCTCGCCTGGCCCGGAGAACGGACGGAAGCGGTCGCCGCGCCACCGGCCACGGACATGGAGCGGCGTGGGGAGCGCGTCGACGTCGAACGCGACGCGGCGAGGGTCGCGAGAGATCGCATAGCCGGCCGCGGTCACCGTACGTGCCTCGATGAGAAGGCCGACCTCGGTCAGCGGCGTCACTCCGGGCACCTCGAGAGCCCGCCGCCGGACGCAGAACGGAGCGCCGACGACGCCGATTCTGACGCGATCGGTGCTCACCTCGAGGGTGACGGGGCCGAGCTGGAACGGCCGCCGCGGCGGCGGCACCGCGAGCACACGGCGCAGGCCACGATGCGCCCAGCCGCGCAGCGGGGCACGGCTGCCCAGACGCGCGGCGCCCTGGCGCAACACTTCGGCGGCCACCATCGGCGGCAGCTCGGCCAGCTTCGAACGGCTGAGGACAAGAGCATCGCCTTCCACCGTGGCCAGTCGTCCGAGCGCATCCGCCGCCATCCGCTCGAGCGTGCCGGTGGCCCGGCGCGCCTCGGCCCCGACACGAGCCAGCGTCGCCGGAAGGTCACCGTCGTGCGCGGCGGCCAGGAGCGGCAGGACCTCGTGGCGAATTCGGTTACGCAGGAACTTGAGATCGCCGTTCGTCGGATC
>Ga0066710_100000760_pt1 | contig 21245 bp, 15 predicted proteins | sample GraSoiAngelo_159_FD_79666 | JGI IMG/M metagenome (GOLD analysis project Ga0066710, IMG submission 79666) | Grasslands soil microbial communities from the Angelo Coastal Reserve, California, USA - 14_1009_16_40cm | ecosystem: Environmental > Terrestrial > Soil > Grasslands | place: USA...
AGGTCGCGCACATGGCCCGGCAACCGGCATGACCGGCCCCAATGGCCATATTGGCCACGCCAATTTCGTCTTCGACCTGGCGAACCATGATTCCCAATTCCCGAGCATTCTTGGCCATCCAGTGCAGGACTCCAGTTGACGGGCTCATCGGGTAAGCGCAGTAAAACTTGACCCCTGCTGCGGCGCCACCCATAGCCAGGGCCTCGTTCCCGCTCCAGACAGCCAATGGTTTGGGCAGAGTAGGAACTGAGACTGGAAAAGACTTAAAATTTGCCTTGGCGTAATCGAACCCAGCCCGGGCGACGCCGACATTCTCATCGACCACCGCCGGACCTTTGCGCTGGAACTGTTGCGCCAAAGATGCCCTAAGGATCTCGAAGTCCAGTTCCAGCATGGACATGATCACGCCGAGAGCAACCGTATTCTGAACCAAACTGTTCCGGTTATTATTGGTTAGCTCAGCGACCGGCATGGGGCACAACTGAACGCCTTCAGCAGCGTGGCCAGGCTTAATGGTGTCACTGTTAAAGATCACGCGGGTGCCCGGACCCATCAGCCTCAGGTGACGGTCCATGGTGTCCTGGTTCAAACACAAGAGCAGGTCCAAGCGATCCCCGTGGCTGTAAACCTCATGTTCGCCGACCCGCACGGTCAGAAAAATGTGTCCGCCCCGAATGATCGATTGGTAAGCATTGTACGTGTAAAGGTGGAGACCGCGGCGGACGAACAACCTGGCGAGAGTATCGCCTGGCGTCGCTATTCCCTGCCCGGCCGCACCTCCAATGCCAAGTGCAAAATCGAATTTCCCTGAGGTCATAAAGTCCTTTCTCCTTTAGCTCGACCACAAACTTCTAAACCAATCGGGACAAGCGTTCACGCAAGCTGCGCCCCATTTTTCCGATGGTACAACCAAAGCCCATCTACATCTAAATCTCAGTGCCCATCATAATACAAAATCGATGGAACACGTCAAGACTAAATGTCCGCCCCTGGGCGGAATAAGGGTGCTTCATAACCGACTGCGCAGATCAAACCCACACTGCTCAGTACAAGAAGGCCTTTCTTCCGAGTTGGTAGAGGAAGTGTGGCTGAGACATCGCACCTTCATCGGTCCGCAAAAGGGACGAACGCTTCATCGACTCAAAAATTTCGCTGGTAACGAAGAGAACTCACTGAACCTTTGCAGAATACCAGAGATCAGGGGAAAGAAGGAAGTAATAATTTAGCTGGGTCTTCTGTCGGTTGTGCGGATTAGACGTAAGTTGATCAATCCAGCCCGTGAATTTCTCTTATACCATGATGATTTTTACTGGCTAGCCAAAAGGACGAGAAGATGTGTATCATATGCGAGCGGGGAATCCTTGCCCCAATTTAACCTGATGAAGGAGTAACGATGCGGATTAAGAGAAAATCACTATTGGCGGGAATAGCTTGGAGTTTGGTTTTGCCTTTCAGCGTGCTGGCTCAAACCGGCAGCTCAACCAAAGTCGGCACTCTCAGCCTGATACGGGCCATTGGGGAGTCCGCCGAAGGGAAGGTGGCTCTGGCGGATTTTCAAAAGAAGGCCGATGCGAAAAGGGAGGAACTGGATCGAAAGAACAACGAAATTCAAGAACTGCAAAAGCAATTGCAAAGCCAGTCGAGAACTCTGAATGACGACTCGCGTGCTGCGCTGGCAAAAAGCATTGATGCGAAGTCCACGGAATACCAGCGGGCCACCGATGACGCGCGAAAAGAGTTTGGCGATATGCAGAATGAGATCCTCAATCGAATTGGAAGTAAGTTGATGCCCGTGTTGCAGCAATACGCCAAGGAAAACAACTTTGCTTTGATTGTGGACTCTTCCAGTCAAACCAGTCAAATTCTGCTTTACGCGGATCCTTCCATTGATGTGACCGATGACATTATCAAACGGTTCGATGCCTCTCAGTCAGGTTCTGGCGTGTCCACTCCCGGTGGAGTGAAACCAGCTCCAGGTCCAGCCCCGACCGTGCCCAAAACTCCTCCGGCAACTCCCAAGCCCAATAAGTAAGGTGCTGAGACGGAACTGCTTCCAAATGTCTTTAGGCTCTTCAGATTCTTCTACTGGGCCCCACGAATGGTCTTCTACCGAAGTTCGAGTGCGCTATGCGGAGACGGACCAGATGGGTTTGGTTTACTACGCCAATTATTTGGTCTGGTTTGAGGTAGGCCGCGCTGAGTACTGCCGGCAGCGCGGCTTGGTATACCGTGACTTTGAACGTGATGCGCAGACCTATCTGGCGGTCGCCGAAGTCCAGTGCCGTTATCACACCCCGGCCCGCTACGACGATGTCCTGATCATCCGCACCCGCGTAGAATCATTTCGCAAGCGCCTCATCAGTTTCCAATACGAGATTGTGAAAAAGGAATCCGAAAATTTGATCGCCGAAGGCAAAACGCTCCATGTGGTCCTGAATAAAAACGGGCGCCCCACGACGTTTCCAGCAGAGTATACACATTATTTTGTGGATTCAAGGGCAAGCCAAGGCTAAACACCGAGCAGCAAAAACAAAAAAGTCAAAGTTTGAAAGTTCAAAGTTGAAGATAGCCCCCTATTCCATAACGTAATAAGTCCGCGTTTATCCTGGTTCAATCCGTGGCTCCCTTATGCCTCGCAGCATCTCGATCACCGGTGATGATCTTACGATCGAGCAATTTGCCCAAGTAGTCTTGAACTATACCCCGGTCAAGCTTCACCCTTCGGCGCGAAGCAAGATGGAACAATCGCATGCGCTAGTGGAACGAATGGCAAGGGAGGAACGCCCTGTCTACGGCATCAACACAGGCTTTGGAAAACTGAGCGATGCCCGTATTGATCGGCAGCAAATAGAAGAGCTACAACTCAATTTGGTAAGGAGCCATGCCTGCGGCGTTGGAACTCCTCTAACAGAAGTGGAAGTTCGAGGCATGATGCTGTGTAGAGCTAATGTATTGGCTAAAGGATATTCCGGGACCCGTCCGAGCGTTGTCACCAGGCTGCTCGAATTCTTGAATACAAAGATTCATCCCGTTGTTCCCTCTCAAGGATCGGTGGGAGCCAGTGGAGATTTAGCTCCCCTGGCTCATCTGGCGCTAGCTCTAATTGGCGAAGGCGAAGCCTATTTCGATCAAAAGAGAATGACCGGGGAAGCCGTCTTGAGGAAAAATCGCTTAATGCCGCTGCAGCTGGGCCCCAAGGAGGGTATTTCTTTACTCAACGGCACGCAGGGTATGCTGAGTCTCGGTACCCTGGCGCTGCTGTCGGCCGAGACGCTCGTGGACACAGCCGACGTAGCTGCCTCGTTGTCTTTAGATGCCTTGAAAGGCACGCCTACTGCTTTTGATGACCGTATCCAGCGCCTTCGTTCCTTTCCCGGACAAGCCCGCAGCGCCGCCAACGTACGAAAGCTTAACGCAGGCAGCCAGATCCGCCTCTCACATTTGGATTGTGCAAAGGTTCAAGACGCTTACAGCTTACGGTGTGTCCCGCAGGTTCATGGCGCCGTTCGTGACACTTTGGCTTTCGCCAGGAAGACTATTGAAATTGAATTAAATGCAGCTACAGATAATCCGCTGGTTTTCGTCGAAGAAAAGGAAGTTCTGTCCGGAGGCAATTTTCATGGACAACCGCTGGCCCTGGTGCTGGATTTTATGGGCATTGCGCTAACCGAACTGGCCAGCATTTCTGAGCGCCGCATTGAGCGCTTGACAAATCCTGAATATGGAGACTTGCCGCCGTTCTTAACTGCCAATCCCGGCTTGAACTCGGGGTTTATGATGCTGCAGGTGACGGCAGCAGCTCTGACTTCTGAATGCAAGGTTTTCTCCCATCCCGCTTCAGTCGATTCCATTCCTACCTCGGGAAACAAAGAAGACCATGTGAGTATGGGGATGGGCGCAGCCTTGAAGCTCAAAAAGATTATTGAGAATTTGAGAAAGGTGTTGGCCATCGAGCTGTTGTGTGCAGCCCAGGCCATCGATTTCCTGGCACCGTTAAAACCCGGTCGGGAGGCACAAAAGGCTTATCAACTCATACGATCCGTGTCAGTGCGGGTTAAGAGAGACCGCTCGCTTTGCTCAGACATAGAGAGAGTTTGCCAATTGATTGAAGACAGGAAGTTTTCTGAAATTCTGAAGCCTTAAGCCTGAAGAAAGGTAAGAGTGCGTGAAACGTGGAATGTGAGGAGAGGTTACTTTGCCCCCAGGCCAACCCGAGTTCCCGCCTGAACTCGCAAATCACGCTTCACTTGCTCCATCATCTATGTGTAGAGAGCAACCTCAGACCGCCCAGCACTACGGTTTCATCGGCCACTGCCCCCCCCTCACCCGTCCTTCGGCCACCCTCTGCCCACGGGAGAGGGGCTGGGGGTGAGGGGGAGGGCAGGTTAACAAACTTGACCAAAGTTTGAACTTCGTCGCCACCAAGTAACCCTAGCAATTAATCATCGCGTTTGAGCCATGTCAACCTACCAACCTATCAAAGCTCCGCGCAGCCCGATCCTGACTTGTAAGAGCTGGCATCAGGAAGCAGCCAAACGGATGTTGATGAATAATCTGGATGAAGAAGTGGCGGAAATCCCGGCCCAGCTTATTGTTTACGGTGGAGCGGGGAAAGCCGCCCGCAATTGGCAATGCTACCACGCCATTATCCGCAGCCTGGAGAGCCTGGAAAATGATGAAACTCTCTGCGTGCAATCAGGCAAACCCATCGGCATTTTCCGAACTCATGAATACGCTCCTCGCGTACTCATTGCCAATGCCAACCTGGTGGGTAATTGGGCCAACTGGGGGGAGTTTCACCGGCTGGAAGCCTTGGGACTCATCATGTACGGTCAGATGACGGCCGGAAGCTGGATCTACATCGGCACTCAGGGGATCGTCCAAGGTACCTATGAAACCTTTGCAGCGGCAGCCGAAAAGCATTTTAAGGGCACTTTGTCTGGCAGGCTGGTGGTGTCGGGGGGTATGGGTGGCATGGGTGGAGCCCAACCCTTAGCAGCAACCATGAATGGCGCCGCTTTCCTGGGGGTGGATGTGGATCCTGCGCGGATTCAGAAGCGCGTAAATACAGGCTACTGCCATTTGATGATGGATAATCTGGATGAAGCACTCCGAAAAGTTCAGGAAGCCCGGCGGGCCGGGAAAGCCACGTCGGTGGGTTTGGTTGGCAATTGTGCCGACGTCCTGCCAGAATTGGTCAAACGACGGATTGTTCCAGACCTCCTCACCGATCAAACGAGTGCCCACGATCCGCTCAATGGTTATGTTCCTCGAGGGATTTCCTGGGACCGAGCCAATCAATTGCGCAGTCAGCATCCTGAAGAGTATCTCAAGCGTTCCATGAATTCCATTGCCATTCATGTCCAGGCGATGTTGGATCTGCAAAAGATGGGAGCGGTAACGTTTGACTACGGCAATAACATTCGGACCTTTGCCTACAAAGCCGGTATCACCCAAGCCTACGACTTCCCCGGATTTGTTCCGGCCTATATTCGACCTCTTTTTTGCCAGGGCCGAGGACCTTTCCGTTGGGTCGCACTCTCTGGCGACCCTCAGGACATCGCTCTGACGGACCAGCTCGTTTTAGACCTCTTTCCCGAAGACGCAGTCCTTCAACGCTGGATCCCCTTAGCCCAGGAGCGGATATCATTTCAAGGATTGCCGGCCAGGGTTTGTTGGTTGGGGTATGGAGAGAGGGCTACCTTTGGAGAGAGAATCAATGAACTGGTGGCACGGGGACACTTAAAAGCCCCCATTGTGATTGGCAGAGATCATCTGGACTGCGGTTCGGTGGCCTCACCTTTTAGAGAGACGGAAGGAATGCAAGATGGCAGTGACCCCATTGCCGATTGGCCAGTTCTCAATGCCCTGCTAAACACTGCGTCGGGAGCCAGTTGGGTCTCCTTCCATCATGGAGGCGGCGTTGGCATTGGATACTCTCTTCATGCCGGGCAGGTGACGGTGGCTGACGGTTCCCCTCAAATGGCCATCCGGCTAAACCGTGTTCTCACCAATGATCCCGGTCTGGGCATCGCTCGGCATGCGGATGCCGGCTACGACGCTGCGATAGACGTAGTTCGAGAGCGTCAGATGAAAGTTCCGATGGTGAAAAGTGCAGCGCCCCGAGAGTCCTGATATTCACATATCACGCATTGCGATAAACGTTGCCCGCTTGACTTCTTAACTTTTCTTGGAGGTCACGGCAAAAAAGGAAGCCATCTGCTGCTCTATTTTCTTGCCACCGCATTTGGGACATTTAACTTTTGATTTGTCATGCTCGGCCACTGAAAGCGTGAGCGTAAATTTCTTTTTGCAATCCAGGCATTTGTAATCGTACACCGGCATACACTTTACCTTTCTGAGGAATATATTAGACAAGCCATTCTAGACCGTTATGTGCGACGTTACGAGAATTTTCTTTTCGTTATTTTGGTAGCCGCAGTCAGCACCCTTAACTGGCCGTGGGCCTCTGAACCGCCCACGAGCAGCACCGATAGTGATTTTGGCTACCAGGGATATTAAGAGCAAATCCTTGACCGGTTGAAGCCCTATTTTATCAAATGAACATCTCTAGTCAATAACCTATGGATCTGCTCGTCTCCCCCTGTTCTCAACTTCTGACTCTGCTCGGCAGTCCAGGACCGCGCAGAGGCTCCAGTCAAGGGGAACTATCCATCATCCCGAATGGTGCTGTCTTAATTCAGGATGAAACCATTAAAGCCATTGGGCCGGCAAACGAGTTGGAGAGTGACTTGGCAGGAAGGCAGCTCAATCGGATATCAGCTGAGGGCTGTGTAGTTATGCCGGGGTTTGTTGATAGTCATAGTCACCCAATCTTCGCCCGGCCGCGCCACCACGAGTACGAGTTGATCATAAGGGGAACGTCCTATCAGGAGATAGCCCAGCGGGGTGGCGGTATCTTGAGCAGTGTCCGGGCGGTTCGAGAGACTTCAAAGCCTCAGCTTCTAGAACTAGCTCGGATTCGCATTGCGAGATTTTTGGAGCATGGAACAACCACCCTCGAGGCCAAAAGCGGCTATGGCTTGGATTGTGAAAATGAAATCAAACTCTTGGAAGTAATACACGAGTTGCCAAAAGCCACCCCGCTGGACTTGGTCCCAACTTTCTTGGGCGCGCATGAAATTCCTGAAGAGTACAAAGCCCGTAAGAGGCAGTACCTTGAGCTCGTAACGGAACAAATGATTCCACTGATAGCGAGCCGCCACCTCGCGGAGTTCTGTGATTGTTTCGTGGAGCCCCACATCTTTTCATTAGCAGAGGCCGAGCAAATCTGCATGGCGGCACAAAGGCAAGGTTTGAAGGTCAAGCTGCACGCCGATCAGTTAAATCGAAGCGGCGCTACCCAGCTCGGCGTGCGGCTCAAAGCCGTGTCGGTTGATCATCTGGAACAGGTCTTGCCCGAAGACATCCAAGTATTGTCGAGGTCAGCGACTGTCGCCACCTTGTTGCCGGGGTCCGTGTTTCATCTCGGATTGAATCATTACGCACCAGCTCGAGCCCTTATCGATGCCGGCGTACCCGTGGCCTTGGCCACTGATTTTAACCCCGGGAGTTCTCCTACCCTCAACATGCAAATGATCCTCTCCATTGCCTGCACTCAAATGCGCATGACTCCCGCAGAGGCGATTGTGGCTGCAACCATCAATGGCGCCCACGCCCTCTGTTGCGCCGATCGTAGTGGTTCTCTGGAATCCGGCAAGCAGGCTGATCTTTGCATTATGGATGTGGAGGACTACCGTCAAATCCCTTATTTTTTCGGAATGAACCATTGTAAGACGACCCTCAAAAAAGGAAGGATTGTTTATCAGCGAGCGTAAGCGCCTCCAGTGTTCTCCCGCTTGTTAGGGGGATTTTCAAGCGAAACCATGAAAAGCGTTGTGGAATGTGTGCCCAATTTCAGTGAAGGACGCGATCGAGGGATTATCGATCAGATCGTGAACGTAATCCAGTCGGTGCCCGGTCTATGCATTATGGATGTGGAAATGGATTTTGACCATCATCGTTCAGTCGTCACCTTCGTCGGTGAGATAGATAAAGTGGGGGAAGGAGCCCTGAGGGCCATCGGCAAAGCGGCCGAGCTGATCGATCTAACGAAGCATGTTGGAGCTCACCCGAGAATCGGTGCTACGGATGTGGTTCCTTTTGTCCCAGTCAAAAACGTGACGCTGGAGGAATGTGTAGCTATTGCCAAGCAGGTGGGAGAACAAACTTACAAACGCTTCGCCATTCCAGTTTATCTGTACGAAGCAGCCGCAACCCGTCCGGATCGAGTGCAACTGGAAAATATTCGCAAAGGGCAGTTTGAAGGATTGCGAGTGGATATTGAGAAAACGCCCAGTCGTAGGCCCGATTTTGGGGTGTCCGGAATTCATCCTACAGCCGGAGCAACGGTAGTAGGTGCCAGGAAATTTCTGATTGCTTATAACATCAATCTCAATACCTCAGACGTGCGAATTGCCAAGAATATCGCCAAAAGCATCCGCACTTCCAGTGGCGGTTTACCTCACGTCAAAGCGATGGGGGTAGAGCTGAAGGCAAGAAATCAAGCTCAGGTATCAATGAATCTCACCGATTTTGAGCAGACCCCGGTCCACCACGTTTTTGAGCGGGTTAAGCGTGAGGCCGAACAATATGGGACAAGCATCGCTGGCAGCGAGATCGTTGGCCTGATCCCGCAAAGGGCTCTGGAAATGGCAGCGGATTTCTATCTTCAGATTGAGAACTTCCGTCCCGAATTAGTTTTTGAAAATCGGTTGGCTGAGATTGTCGAAGCTTCCAAAGATTTCAGCTCGATGCCTGTCTCGCAGTTTTTGGAGTCTGTGGCCGCTGCTGAATCTGTGCCGGGAGGCGGCAGTGTAGCCGCCCTGGCGGGAGCGCTGGCGGCGGCTTTGGGCAAAATGGTACTCGGATTTACGCTGAACCGGAAAAAGTATGAATCGCATCAGGCGACGCTAAGACAGCATCTTCACGTGCTAGAGGATACGCTATCCGAACTCCGTTTGGCTGTCGATCAGGACTCCCAGGCCTACTCCCAGGTGATGGCAGCATTGCAATTGCCCAAGAGCAACGAAAGTGAAAAAACGCTTCGCGAACAAAAGCTACAGGAGGCGTTAAGACAGGCAACAGAAGTCCCCCTGCAGGTCGCTGAAAGCGCTTACAAGACCCTGCAGGCGCTGCAGGAATTGCGACCCATTTCCAACCCCAACCTGACATCCGACCTCAATGTTGGTTTCTGGATGGCTATGGCAGCTTGCCAGGGAGCTTTGGAAAATGTGTCGATCAACTTGAGATCTATTCACGACTCCGGTTTTGTAGCGAGCAAAGAAGTCCGCACTCAAGAGTTCAGAGAGATGTTGAGGCGGGTGGCGTTGGCAAGCTTGTAGCGCCTGAACTCTGTACTGATTAGACTGAAAAACTCCGGCAGGTGAGGCGCAAATAATGTGAGTCAGCCTCGGCGGAGTACGTAATCCATTAGCAGGTTATATTCCGCAGCGGCCACGCGTTGCAGTAGTTCTGGCTCACCAAAACGCCCCTGGCAGGCCAGTTGGCATAGATCTACAAATCGAGCCGGATTCCACTGAGACTCAAGCAATAGGTTTCTGCGAACCTTCTCAAAACTGCCGCTCGCACCTTCCATTTTCTCAACTTCTGCCCGCAACGCCGGAAAGATGGCGTGCTTCCCCACCTTTTGATACCAGTACATCGAGTTACTGAAATCCCCTTCACTACGATGCATCAATGCATGCCAGTAAGAACCCTCGGCTGTGCGGTCTTTCTGGGCGAGTTGATGAGCTTCATCGAGAAATCCGTGGAGCCAGAATGCTCCCGCACGCGCTAGAGCATCAGAACGCAGATTATAGACCTTGCGCCAGCCACCTTTTTGAATCATCTGGAGGATATCAGGGCTCCCTCGCGGCGGACGCACTGGAACGGGAAGGCCGGCTGGAGCCGGATAAATGAATTCTATGTTCATGATTCACAATGGAGGAAACACCATCGTCGACTAGAGGTTTAATAATATCGAAAGCCGAACAAAAGTGTCAGGATCTTTTTCCGGATTCATCGGGTTTCGGACACCTTACGCAATATCAACTGTGTCGGTTATCATCTCAGGCAAAGCCGGAGGCTTGACCTGAAAAAAGCAAGCTCAGAATCGTGATATTTGCACACCTCCAAATTTGATTTAGAAAAGTGTGCGCCTTGATGTTGTGGGAAAATGGTGTGTGGTGGAATGTGGTAGGATTCGAGTAGCCATTTCGCCTCCAGTCAGGCCATAATTGAAAGAGAAGGCTAGGCACCCAGCTTGAAGCTACCTCTCAGCTTCGTGCATGAGACGCCAACCGACAAATACTATGACCTGCTGCTGATGACTGTGTTCCCGACGCTCTCTAAGAAGAGGATTTGCTTCGTTACTGTCTTGACGCTTTTCCCTTCTCTGCTATTGGTCAGCCGCCAGGGTCCGGAGCGATTGCCCGAAAGAGTGATCGTGTCCGAAACCGCGCCCGCCAGTTGTTATGACCAGGCGAACGAAAAGCTGGTCGGCTCCATGCTGGTGCGGAGCCAGGTCTTCGTCTCGCCAGACGGGAAATATCAGGCCTATACCGAGAACGAGGCCGTCGCGCGTCAGGGGTTGGGGTTGGCCGACTGTGTCAACACTGCGAAGCTGTTTGTGAAGGAAACAAGTGAGGATGGTTTTCGCCTAGTTTTCCTTCAAGAACCGACCCTGTACGAACTCTTCAACGACATCAAAGTTGTCGATTGGTCACCCGATAGTCGCTATCTCTTGGTACGCCTGTTCGTAGGGCAGTGGGGCTCCGATGCTGGAGGCGGCATTCCCCTGCGCTACGATGCCTGGGATGGGGTCTTCAGTCCACGAGATATGGTCACGACGGCGTTCCAGGGCTACCTCGGCCACGATTGCGACTACGGCGAACAGACTTTGGGCTTTTCTCCCGAGGGTGCTGTGGTTCTGAAGGTTTACCCGAACTTCGACGAGGAAGGGACTCCGGACCCGGCCTCGTGCGTCAAGAAGGAAGGGCTCTGGCTCTTAAGCACTCAAGGAATTTTCCCCCTGCCCGATACCTACAAGGTCCTGCGCTACGGTCGACTGCTCAGATCGGCCCAGAGCAACTGAGCTTTTGCCCTCGCCTCTTGTGAGGGCTTTAAAAGAGACTCAAAATGAATTCCTCGGCTTGCTGATACCGCACCAGTTTCTGCGACAGCGACACTCCTCCTGCGTGAATCGAATCGGGGGCTTGATTTTGTCAACCGTTCCAAGTGGTTGACGTCAAAGTCCGCCTGTTACCGCACCGATAGGTGCGATCTGCTGCCAGCAGAAGAAGGTCTTTGCTTTTTTGAGTGGGGCCCGCGGCCTGAAAGAATTATGATTATTATTAGATCCATAATTTGAAGAATATAACTACAACTAATACTAAAGTATTACTACCCATCACCTAGGTAAAATACGTCGCTTGGGCGATTGACCTGTTGTCTTCTCCAAATTTAGAATTTTCATTATGGAAAAGACTATTGGTCGCAAGATGATCGAGGATGACTCCGAAATTGTCGTCACCGGCAAAGACATGTTTGGAGCTCCTTTCAGCGAGAAAACGAAGCTTCTCAATCTCTCCAAGGAACAGTTTTCATTTTCACTGTTTCGGCCCGTCGCTGAAAATTCCCCGCTTCAAGTGAACTTTCATCCCGATGCCCAAGAGGCTTGTTTCTGGGTGAGGGGAACGATTATCCAGGTGAAAAACCGCCTGGATGGAATGCAGACGGTCGGAGTCGCGGTGTTGGAGTGCACGAATTGATGAAAGTTGAATCGAGCGGCCGAGTCAATTTGATCGCTCTCGACACATGTCCCAACCAGCCCCGCTATTTCTCCAATTTTCGCTTGGACGCTTCCACTTGGCTATCCAGTTCTCGGTTCCAATCAGCAGCAGGCAGCCCTTTTAACTTTTCCAATTGACTTGCCGCCAGGACCAACTTGCGAATCCCCGGAATAACCGCGATTTCTACCTCAGCCCGAGGTTCCTGCGCGCGATCCAAGATCCGGCGCCCCTCATCCTGCCATGAGACCGATGCTGGCTGACCGGACTTAAGGAATTTCACCGCCTCCAGTCCCAACTTGGCCGCGGTTGAGAGGTCTCGGGAGAGCGGTGCTGCTTCAGCCACCAGTTCAGACTGTTCAAGGATGGGCCTAAGCTTTTTGTCATTATTTCTCCATCGTGTGAGTACGAATTGAACTTCCTGAGACCTACCTACCCTTGGAGCGTCCTTCAGGAACTGGTCCACCGCATTTCGAAAGAGACGGGCCGTGTCGCTTTCCGGCCGGGCAGCATCTACTAGGCGGTTCAGGGGGGTCTCACTGGTGTAGTGATGGGCTGACTCCCGGGCGTAAAGCTTCACTGGTTCAACCACGTCGGCCAAAACCTTTAGCGATTCCACAGTATATTTTCCAGCCAGGCGCTGCAGCATGGTCGCGTAATTGGATCGATGGGTCAGTCCAAACTCTTCCAGCCGGATGCTTTCCACTTCCAATCGACGGTACATATCAACTACAGCCTGGATGCTGGCGGGCGACCAGAATCGTTCTGCAATAGCAATAGTGCGAGGCCAGATCCGAGAATCGATGGTTTCCGAGGTAACATACTCGCTCCACATGGCCGCTTCTCCTCCCAGGATATGAGCACGTTGTTCTGCCGTGAGATCACTGTTGGAGGGGATGGGGTCGACGTTATAGTGGAAAGCTGCTGTTCTGATATGGTCGAGATAATAACCATAGGAAAGAATGCCGTCATATCCTGTTTTGGCTGCGTGGGCCAGTGCCACTGGCCCACGCCAGGATTGCACCACAATGTTCTTAGGAAGCTGGGGATGTAGGATCTCATCCCAGCCCACCATCTTTTTGCCCTGCTTGGTGAGGATTTGCGAGAGACGGCTGTTAAAGTAGGCCTGTAGGTCATGATTGTCTTTCAAGTTGTGCTCATGTATGAATTCCTGAATCTTCGAATTTTGATTCCACTGCTTGCCGTTGACCTCATCGCCGCCAATATGGAGGTATTCGTCGGGGAACAGCTTCGCCATCTCACCCAGAAACGCTTCGATAAACTGGTAAACCTCTTCGCGCGTAGGATCAAAGGTAGGATCCTTGATTCCAAAGGTTCGTTCAATCTGATAAGGCCCGGGTGCGCTGGCTAACTCCGGGTGGCCGACCAGCCAACTGGTGACGTGGCCGGGCATATCAAATTCCGGGATGACGCGAATGCCTCGCTCCTGGGCATAAGCTAAGAGTTCCTGCACCTGCAACTGGGTGTAATACTTGCCGTCGGATCCATGCTCTTGCAGTTTCGGAAACTTCCTACTTTCGATTCGGAATCCCTGGTCATCAGTGAGATGCCAATGCAAGACGTTCATCTTGACCGCTGCCATCCCGTCAAGATTGCGTTTGATGACCTCCACGGGCTGCCAGTGCCGTGCTACGTCAATCAGCAAGCCCCTCCAGCGAAAGCGGGGCCTATCCTGGATGGTAACGCAAGGTAGCATGTGCCGTTTACCATGGGAACGAACCAGTTGCATCAAAGTTTCCAGCCCTCGCAGGATTCCCAACGGGTTGGGAGCCGATAGCCGGGCCTGGAGTGTCGTGACTGCCAAGGAGTAGGATTCGTCCTGCAGAACGGACGGGGCCTTGCCCTCCCCCTCGCACTGAATCACGAACTTGGCTTGTTCAGGGCTGGCTTGAATCATCTTGGACACACGCACTCCGGTTCTCTTTGCTAAGCGGTCAAGCCATCGCTGGACAGCGCCCTCGAGACTCGAATCCTTTCGACCCTCCAATGCAACCATAAAGTTCGAGTCGATTGGGAGCTCTCCCTCTTGCCAGGTGAGTTCGGCGGGCAGAGGAATCAAATTACGTTGTTGGGAGCGATCAGCGGACCACCCGTTAGAAGGGAATAACAGGCTTGAGACTGATAAGACAGAAAGAAACAGACTGAATTTTGTCATAACGTCTGAAGAATGAAGGTATGTGGTGTTCTATCCCTAGATTAGCAGGAGGCTAATGACTCGTGGGGAGCCGATGCAGCTGGTCAGCCAATATGAGGCGGAAGATTATTCCGTGACTCATGAAATTATCCCTGCAAACTGTTCTAATTTACCGATGCGATAATGCGTTGCGTATTTGCCAGTTTTTTTTTAGCGCCCACGGTGACCGTAACGAGCTCTATGCGTTCCGCGGTCGAATGTACACCCCAGAAAGCGCAAGCGTAGCTATCCCGTCCTGGTCACCCGTATGTATAGAGCTCAGAAGATGTAAAAAAATTCAAACCAGCGGAGATTGGGAGGGCGAGGTTCCCGCCGAGCCTCATGGGGTAAGGACTGGCTGGGGCGATGGCTCACCAGGAGGCTCGCCCTCCCAATTTTTTCACAACTCCTCACGCATTACCAATTGCCAAATTGCCTTGACAGAACTGTGGCTTGAACTGTATAAGAAGTTTTTTACCTCAATGGCGAAGGTAGTCATAAGGACCAAAATTCAGGAGTTGTTGAATGGCGAACCACAAATCGGCAATTAAAAGATATCGTCAAAGCGAAAAAAGACGAGCGGTGAATCGGGCTAACGCGCACAGATTGCGTACTCAGATGAAGAAGATTATGCTGGCGATCTCCTCTAAGAATATCGAAGAAGTGAAGAAGCTCTTGTCACCGACCTTATCCCTGATCGATAGATCCATCCAAAAAGGGGTCCTGCATAAAAGTGCGGCCGCCCGCCACAAGTCGCGCCTCATGCACAAAGTCAATACCCTGTCGGCCCCGTCTGCCATGGCTTAGAACTACAGCAATCTTTCTCCGGTGACTGGCAGAAGGCTCTGGAAGCCGGTTGTCACTCATTCGGCAGGCCTTTACTTGAAGTTCTTTTCCGGCTTCTACGAAAGAAGCCTTGAGTTGAGCGGCATCATCCAAGAAAAACGATGTAAGTCGAAACCATTACATCAATTTTGTCAGGGACAGCTGACTCAGGTTGCAAACTCGACATTGTTCAGAGCACTTTACAAACCGTCTCTACAAAGATACGGTACTGTCTGAGGCCCCTCCGGGAGTACGGCGATGCGAAAATCGTTCGCCACTGTAGGCGAGCGCTTTGTCGTCATTGCCGACGACTCAGGCCGGAGCTGGTTGATCAAGGCAGCGATATCCTTCACAGGCTTGAGATGAGCTGCTCGTACTTCTTCCTCTGGCAACCCGGAGTACAAATAAACCCGAGCCTTCGATAAAATTTTCGCCAAGATTTGGACTTGCCACTGATCATGGACAACTTCTGTCGCATTTCGGATCATTTGTAACAATTCTTCGGGCGAATTTCGGGATCTGAGCAATGCACGAAAATTCCCATGGTCAGGGACTCCGTCCGAACACTCGGCGGCTGCAATAATAGCTCCACTATCTTTGACAATTTTGGCGGCGGCAGACATTCCCTTCACGGCCTGATAAAGGTTCATGTCCAACGGGAAGCCTGAATTGGTGGTGACGACTACATCGTACGCCTTTTCAACGGGACGCATCACGCTTTTTCTGGCAAACTCACATCCCTCAGCGTGGGCTTGTTTCCAGTCACCTGCAAAGACTCCCGTGATCTTTCGATACTTATTAAGCGTCACGTTCACTATGAAGTCGGGCTTCACAAGGCTGGCGATTTCTGACATTTCCTGGTGAATGGGGTTTTCTTTAGTCACTCCCCACGTCGCACATGGACTGTCGATCATCGTCGCAGAATGATTCTTGAGGATGCTCTCAAACGAAGCCACGCCTAACAAAACGGCCTTAGGCCCTCCCGAGAATCCGGCAAAGAAATGGGGCTCAATGAATCCTGTCAAAATCTTTACTTTCGCTTGCATGAAGTCTTTATTAACCCAGACCTGGTTTCCAAATTGGCTCCTTCCCAAGTAAACCATGCTTTCACGCTCTTGGGGACGGTGTTGGACTACTCGATAGTTCCTAAAAATTCCGCGTCCCAGCATGTCTTCCAGTTCTTCGGGAGTGTTGCTGCGGTGGGTGCCCAAGGCGTTAATGAGAGTGATATTTTCTTTGGGGACATGCTCTAATTCAGAGAGTACGACAGGGAGAACTCGGTGGCTAGGCATAGGACGAGTTCGGTCGGAAAAGATGACAGCAATCGTGTCCTGACTGGAAGCGATCTCTCTTAAAGGAGGGCTGGCAATCGGCTTTCTCAAAGCCTGGCGGATAGCATCTGCTTCATTCCCCAATCCTTCCACGAACAGAGGCTCGATCACATCAACTCCTGACTGGGGGAAGTCGACTTCTAAGCCGTTTTGACCATAGGCCAATTTGATCCTCATGGCATGACCGTCATTCGCAGGTGAGCACTGGACATTTTAATTAGAGTGGAGTTCAGAGTAGATTTCTGACGCAGAGGCTTTCATTTTCTCTTTGACGGGACCTGTCCCCAGTGCGGGCTACATTGACTTCAAAGCCGGCTTATTATACTTTAAGTACCCATCATGGAAGAGAAAGATTTCTTTCACGAAAAAGATGAACCGAAGCCGGCTGTCCTGCACTGCCCATTTTGCCGCCAGTCCGCTAGCTATGATATTCGCTGGCGGCGCCGGACCAAAAAAAACTCGTTGCCGCCTCATGCCAGTGACGAAGACCGCCTGCGCTTTGCCAGGGCTCGATCGTATCTAGTACGGATTGATGATGTTGCCACTTGCAAGAATCCGCGGTGCCGCAAGCGTTTTGAGATCACATCCCTGCAAAGTGTAGCCTTTCTTTGAAATTAGAACCGGCAGAATGTCCGTCAGTTCTCGAAACTCTAGCAGTTAAGCTCACCAGGAAGCGCACTTGCCGGAATCGCCTGAAAAGCTCAACCCAAAAGATTTCCGTTTGATTTGGCTCTGTGTCGCAGTTGCCGCAGTTTCACTCTGGATTGCGACCAGGTTTTTTTTCCAGGTGTTTCCCGAAGCTTCAATTCAATTCAATGTGAACAGGGAAAGTTCGCTTCCAGTGGCTGAGGATTTACTTCGTCGATTGCGTATACTAAAAGGCTCCAGTTCAGATGTGGCTTCCAACTCCCTTTCTGATTCATCCGGGGCTGTGCCGCTGGATTTGACCAGCTATCAGCATGTCGCCATTTTCGATTATGACGATACTGCCAAGACTTTTCTGGAGCGGGAACTAGGGTTGGAGAAAGCCAATCGCCTCATGGGTCGTCAGGGTCGCTTGTGGCGCTGGAAACACCGTTGGTTTCGTCCCCTCCAAAAGGAAGAGTTCCAGGTGGACGTGAGCCCCGGTGGCGACATCGCTCGGTTCCAACATTTGGTTGAGGAAAACGCTCCTGGGGCCGACCTGACGCACGAGGAGGCCCAGACCCTGGCGGAAGATTTTCTCCAACATACGGTTCAACTTGATCTAAGCAGATTGGAGTTCATCGAAGTCACTTCGGAAAAACGTCAGAGGCGGACCGATCATCTGTTTAGATGGAAATCCAAAGATTTTGTCCTCGGCGATGCACAGTACCGGTTCAGCATAAGAGTTCTGGGCAACCAAATCGGCGAGTATGACGAATACCTTAAAGTTCCTGATGAGTGGCTTCGCAGCTATGACAAATTACGCTCCTTGAATAATACAACGGCAACGGTGGATTTCATCTTTCTGTTTTCCACGATCCTGGCCATGCTAGTGGCGCTAATTTTGTCGGTCCGTCAAAGGGATGTCTACTGGAGAGTGGCGATCTACTTTGGCATAACAGCTTTTATCTTGACGTTTCTCAGCCGTCTCAACAGCTTTCCTCTAACTGAATTCAGCTATGTTACCACCGAGTCCTATGGCAGCTTTTGGACTCGATTGTTTCTCAACTCACTCTTCGTGTCCGCAGCTTCTGGTGCGGCAATTTTCTTGATCACCGCCTCGTCCGAGCCTCTCTATCGTCGAAACTACGGGAATCGCGTTTCTCTTTTCAATCTGATCCGCTGGCGAGGATTGCGAAGTAAGGAATTTTTTGTTGCAAGCTTAGTGGGTATCACCCTTACTTTCTTCTTTTTCGCTTACGATTCCCTGTTTTATCTGGTTGCCCAAAAGTTTGGCGCCTGGGCACCGGCTGAGGTTCCCTACTCCGACTTGCTGAACACCGGCATTCCTTGGGCCTTTGTTCTGTTCTTCGGATTCTTCCCAGCCATTTCCGAAGAATTCATTTCACGAATGTTCTCGATTCCCTTTTTTGAGAAGATCTTTCATTCTCGCTGGCTGGCTGTCTGGCTTGCCTCCTTCATCTGGGGATTTGGTCATGCTAATTACCCCAATCAGCCTTTTTACGTCCGCGGCATAGAGGTAGGCATTGGCGGTTTAATCGTCAGCCTCGTCTTTCTGAAGTTTGGAATCGTAGCCACTTTGGTTTGGCATTATTCAGTCGACGCACTCTACACAGCCTTTCTGCTATTGAGATCTCAAAACCTCTACTTGATGATCTCCGGAGCGCTTTCCGCTGGAATCATGTTGGTTCCCTTTTTCATCGCCGGGTTGGCTTATCTGAAGAACCGAAGATTTGTCTCGGACCAAGCCATCAGTAATGCCAGCCAAAGCGTCGTTACGGTCACCGCCGAACCTCCTCAAGCCACAGCACTAAAAACCCCTTCCATCTCTTATACTCCGCTATCCCGCAACCATCGGCTAATTCTCATCAGCACCGCTTTGCTGCTTCTAATTCCGCAGACTTTCCGAATTGAGCGATTCGGCAAATTCGCTGACCTGGCTATTACCCGGTCACAAGCGCGGGAAATCGCGAAGAGTTATCTGGAAAAGCGGGGAATTGACTGGCGTCCGCTCCAAAACACCGTTTACCTCGATCAATCTTTGGATTCTACGGCTGCTCAGTACCTATTAAAATACTCCGGCATTTCCGCGATGAATCAAATTTATTCTCAAAACGTGAAGATTTACTTTTGGGTGGTCCGCTTTTACAAACCCCTGCAAGAGGAAGAGTACCGGGTTTATATTGATCCCCATGAAAAGACCGTCAACGCGCTTGAGCATTTGATCAGTGAAAACGCGCCCGGCGCCAGTCTCGATAAGCTATCGGCATTGCAGTTGGCTGAAAAGTTTCTCCACGAAAATGGTGTTTCTTTAGAACATTTCGACTTGAAAGAGGCCAATTCCGAAAAGAAGAAGGCCAGGCAGGATTATGCTTTCGTCTGGGAGTCCAAGACCGTTCGTGTCCAGGAAGCCTCAATGCGGTTGCGCCTCCAAATCAAGGGTGACGAGGTTTCGAATTATTCTACCTTTGTCAAAGTTCCCGAAGAATGGCGGCGGGAACGGGAAAGGAGCACTGTTGCAGATTCAGTCGTAGAGGGGATCCGGATTGGAATTATCGCTTTAATCTCAGGTTGGGGCATCTGGACTTTCCTGGTCAAGGCCCGGCAAGGACTCATTCGCTGGATACCGGTGTTAGGATTGAGCGCCGGCTTAGCTCTTCTTCAGATTGTAAGCAGCCTCAATGGCCTGCCCAGTCTGTTTCAGCACTACCCTACTTCACAGGCTCCCAATATCTTCATTGTGAGTTCCATGAGCAACCTTCTCATCTCTCATATCTTTCAGTTCCTTTACTTGGTCCTCTTGTTCGGTCTGTCATCGTCTCTTTATCCAGAATGCTGGTGGATGTTTCGGAAGGACAACCGACGGCGTTTCTCACAAGATGCCCTGTTCCTTTCTTTGACCATCCTGGTCGGAGCCGTCGGCGTGGCCAGGATTTCAGATATGTTAGTTCAGCCCTTTCATCAGTTCGCCCTTTTGCCTGCCTTTGCGTTGGCACCAGAAGTCAATCACTTTTTTCCAGCGTTCTCTTTATTCACGCGCTCTGTCCATTCCTCCCTGGTTTATGCGTCGATGCTGGCCATTGTCATTTACATTCTGCAACACGTCTTGAAGAAGTCCTTCAGTCGCGGCTTGTTCCTCTTTTTGATTCTGTTGAGCCTTTTGCCGGGGGAGGCTAACAGCCGGGGAGAATTCGTCTTTAGCTTGGCGACCCAAGCGTTCTTGTTATTGCTTGTCCTCACCCTGATTCGTTTCTTTCTCCGCCAGAATTTCCCCGCTTACTTGGCCACCTTTCTTTTACTCAGCCTTTGCCGCAGCGGTTACGAGCTCTTGTCCCAATCTTCAAGTTTTTTCAAATGGAACGGTGCCGTGTTATTCATTTTGGGAATTCTGATTTCACTTAAATTGGCTTTTGACATGTCACGATACGGCACTATCCGGAGCCAAGAAGAGGCGGATCTACGGCTTGAGAGTGGGACTTGAGAGGGAACTTTGTCTGCAGGTTATTCGAAAAGAACATTAACTGAAAAGCTTGGCATCAAGGAGCACACGAAGATCATTTTTCTAAACGCACCAAGTGGCTATACTCGCATTTTAGAGTTACCGAAGGACATCATACTAACGAAAAATCTCAGTGGCCCACTCGATTTCATCCAGTTTTTTGCGCAAGAAAAAAAAGAGTTAGAAACATCTATCGGAGACCTGAAACAAGAATTGTCAAGGAAAGGAACGCTTTGGATCTTTGGATCTCCTGGCCAAAACGTTCCTCCAAGATAGAGACCGATTCAAGTGAGAGTAGTGTGAGGGAGATCGGCTTGAAAAGCGGATTAGTTGATATAAAGGTTTGTGCCGGCGATGAAACTTGGTCCGGCTTGAAGTTTGTCTATCGGAAGAAAGACAGGGGATAATCCCGTCGCTTATGATCTGCCGGCACGCCCAGGCTCTTGTTGTCCCTAAGGTACTGCCGGAAAGGCAACACTTACCAAAAACCACCAGGCCCTGAGTGAGGGTCGGAAAAAATTGACTTCTGTCCCGCCCCAGCAAGCGGCACATTCCTGCCTGAAACCAATTTCCTGACAGCTCGCCTGCTTGGCAGCGGCAGGCCCCTCCGGAGCGTCACACACCTACCGCGAAACTGACAAGATCCGAGACTCGGCTAAATCTAATGCGGCTTGCAGGTGTTGAGGATTCTTGCCCCCTCCTTGAACGAGGTTGACCGCCCCACCGCCTTTGCCTTCGATAAGCTTGCAGCATTCGCTTAAGAGTTCACGCAAATTCCGCTGCAATGACTCGCTCTGGGCGAATACCAGTTCAGCCTGGCAGCTTTTGTTTCCAAGCACGGCCACACAGGGACCTTGTGAGACAATCGATTGGGCTAGCAGTTTCACAAAGTCGAAGTCCTC
>Ga0066710_100000763_pt1 | contig 21233 bp, 18 predicted proteins | sample GraSoiAngelo_159_FD_79666 | JGI IMG/M metagenome (GOLD analysis project Ga0066710, IMG submission 79666) | Grasslands soil microbial communities from the Angelo Coastal Reserve, California, USA - 14_1009_16_40cm | ecosystem: Environmental > Terrestrial > Soil > Grasslands | place: USA...
AGCGTCTGGCCGTCGCGCTCGAGCCGCACGCTCGCGACCGAGATCCCGCGCTCGAGCGCGACGCGCCGCTCGCCGCCGCGCGGTTCGCGCGCGCTCTCCGCCTCGCGGATCCGGGCGTCGATTGCCCAGAGCGCACTCGTCTCGCTGATCATCGCCTGGTACTTGCCCTGGATCGACGCCACGCGCGTCAGCGCGCGCGTGAACACGATCCCGAGCACGAGCGTGCTGGAGAGCGGGATCGCGAAGATGCGCAGCGCGGCGAACAAGCCCAGCGCGAGCAGCGTGCCGACCACGGGCTCCTGCAGCGCGCGCAGCGACTCGCGCGCGAGCACGCGGCGCTGGAGCTGGCGGTTCAGCCGCTCGGTGTCGCTCGACAGGAGCGGGCCGACCACCGCCTCGCGCCCGGTCGCCTTGAGCAGCTTCACGGCGCCGAGCGCGTCGGTCATGCGCGTGAGCAGCGAGTCGAGCAGCGCGGTCTGCTTGCGGCCGGCGCGGTGGGCCATCCGCACGAGCGCGTTGAGCAGCAGGAGCATCAGCCCGGCCGCGCAGCACGCGAGCAGCGTGCCGCGCCACGACACCGCGAACGCGATCGCCGCGTAGACGACCGTCTCGACGCTGTAGCTCGCGATCAGCGCGAGGTACTCGAACGCGTTCGAGGCGCGGTCGGCCTCGGTCGCGATCGAGTTCGCGGCGCGCCCGGCCGGCTGGCGCGAGACGAAGCTCCAGCGCGCCGCGAGCAGTGCGCGCAGCAGGCGCACGCGCAGGTCGGTGGCGATCCGCGCCACGGCGTAGCCGACCTGGCGCTTCGAGAACAGCATCAGGACCGCTTTGATCCAGAGCGCGGCGATCACGATCGCGATCAGCGCCGCGGGCTCCGGCGCGATGCCGAGCGCGGCGAGCGCCTGCGCGACGCGCGCCTCGTAACCGGTCTTCGACACGCTCGATCCGGTCGCGACCGAGAGCAGCGGCAGCAGCGTGGAGAGGCCGAGCCCCTCGGTGACGCCCGCGACGAGCAGCCACACGAGCACCGCGATGCAGCGCGCCGGGTAGGCCGCGAAGAAATAGCGCAGCGTCTTCACGCGACTCCCATCATCTCGCGCACCGCCGCCGCGACCGCGGCGCGGTCGTCCGATGGCGCGCCGTGCGCGAGCGGGAGCGATCCGTCGAACGGACGCGCCAGTTCGCGCTCGAACAGCGCCGCGTGCAGCCGGTGGAGATCGCGCGACGGCCGCACGTAGCCGCGCTCGATCGCCTTGCCGCACCAGCGCTCGAGGCCGCGCTGCGGGCGCGGCGTTCCGCGCGGCCCGAGCGGCTTCGCGGTGGCGCGGCGCCACACCCACTCGCGGAACGCCGACAGCGTGCGGAACGACGCGCGCACGGGCAGCTCGTAGATCGCGACGGGCCGGCCGAGCGAAGTGGCCTCGGCGAGCATCGACTCGCTGTCGCCCGTGATCACGAACGCGTCCGCGTGCGCGAGCAGGCCGAGGTAGGGGTTGCTCGGATCGTCGGGCCGCCAGCGGTGCAGGAAGTGGATCTCTCCGACGGCGGCGCAGAACGCTTCGGTGGCGGCGGGTCCGAGCCGGCGGCTCGTGGTAGCGAACAGCGATCCGCCGCACGCGCGCGCGAGCTGCGCGCACGCCGCGCCGAGCCGCCCGGCTTCGGCCGGGCCGAGCCGGTACTGGCCCGAGGTGCCGCCGGCGAGCACGGCGATCCGCGGCGCGGGCGCATCCGCGAGCCGATCCGCCCATTCCTCGCGCGCCTTGGCGAGCGCGTCGCGCGTCACGCGGTGCAGCGGGCCGGCCGTCTCGATCCGGCGCGGGTGGGGGAACAGGCGCGCATAGCTCGGCGTCACCACGCGGTCGCAGCGGTCGGCGTCGTCGCCGGTCTTGCGGCCCAGTGCGACGATCCGCGCGCGGTCCCGCGACTGCGCCCGGATCCATTCCGCCACGGGCGCGGTGCGCCGGCCCGCCGCGATCACGAGGTCGGGCCAGGGCGGCTCGAGCGGCGTCGACGCCTCGCGATCGATCCCGAGCAGCGACGCGCCGAGCCAGCGGTTGTGCAGCGCCGCCGCTGTGCGGCAGCGCAGCTGCTTCACCTCGTAGGGCCACGCGAGCGCTTCGGCGAGCCCGAGCGCCTGGGTCGTGTTGCCGGGCCGGTCGTCGCGCAGCACCCAGACGCGCGGCGGTGTCGGCCGCGCCCACCTGCCGCCGATCCTCCGGGCGCCGCCGAACGCGATCTCGGTCGAGAGCTGCGGATGTGCGCGCGCGGCGCGCGCGAGGCGCTCCTCCCAGCGGTCGCGTTCGCGGCGCGCGCAGTCGGGAAGGGCGAGCACCACGCGCTCGCGCGCACCGGCGCACAGCTCGGCGAGCAGCCAGTCGACGTCGTCGTCGGGAACCTGGGCGAGCCACGGCCCCGCGCGCAGCTCGCGCACCGGCTGTGCGCGCGGTGCGCCGGGCACGGGCGGCGCGAACTCGGTCGCGCCGGCGGCGCTCGGCGCCCACGCACGCCGCCACTCGCCGTAGCGATCGCTCGGGTGCTCGCGCGTGCGCGGCAAGAACCCGTGCGCGTCGGCATCGGCCTCGAGCGCGTGCCAGAGCGCTCCCACAGGATTCGGCTGATAGGCGTAGTAGTCCGGGAACGGGCGCCAGGGCTGGGTGTGCAGCGTCGTGAAGTGGATCAGGCGCGCGTCCGCGCCGACCGCCTCGTCGTCGCGCGCGTTCCAGGCGGGGTCGAGCGGACCCCACAGCCCCGGCACGGCGCGCGCGCGAGCGTGCAGCCGGCGTTTGCTCTCGCGCTGCGCCCTCGCGAACGTCCAGTGCGCGAGCATCCGCTCGCAGTCGATCAACATCACCGAGGTGTCGCCCGGCTCGACGCTGCGGTAGCCGCAGCCGCCGAGCTCGGTGTCGAACAGGAGACCGGGGTCGACCCGGTAGATCTGATCGACGTCGTTGTAGATCGCTCGGCCCGCGCCTGATGGTCTTCGCTCGCCCACCTGATGGTCTTCGCTCGCCCACCTGATGGTCTTCGCTCGCCCACCTGATGGTCTTCGCTCGCCCACCTGATGGTCTTCGCTCGCCTGCGGCTCGCTGCGCGAAACTTGCGCTCGCTGCGCGAAACTTGCCGCGAAGTGCGGAATCGCGAAGCGGTACTTCGTGAAGCCCGTCGTCCAGTGCCGCGTGTCGAACCCCGCGAGCTGCTTCATCACGTAGATCTCGTATCGGCGCCCGGGGTCGCGCGCGCGCTCGATCGACCACACGAAGATGCGCTCCGCGCGCTGCTGCGCGGGCTCGCTGCCGAGGAAGATGCGCACGGGCGGGCGATCGGATAGCGGCGCACCGGGGCGCGGCGCGAGCACGAGGCACTCCGGCGCGGCGCGCGCCGCGCGCGAGTCGCGTGATCTCGCCATGGTGCTCACCCTCGGGGGCGGTCGAGCGCCTCGCGAATCGCGACCACGTCGTCGAGCAGGGCATCGAGGTCCGCGAGGCGGATCTGGCACGCGGGGTCGCACGGGGCATGCTCGGGATCGGGGTGGGTCTCCACGAACAGCGCGTCGATTCCGAGCGCGGCTGCGGCGCGCGCGAGCGGCGCCACGTAGCTGCGGTCGCCGCTGCTCGCACCCTCGCCCGCGCCCGGGTGCTGCGCCGCGTGCGTGGCGTCGAACGCCACGGGGACCGCCGCGCGCATCTCGAGCAGACCGCGCATGTCCACGATCAGATCGTGATAGCCGAAGCTCGTGCCGCGCTCGGTGACCATCACGCCGCCCGCGCCGAATCCCCGCGCTTTTTCGACGGCGAGCACGGCGTCGTCGGGCGCCATGAACTGGCCCTTCTTGATGTTGATCGGGAGTCCGGTCTCCGCGCAGGCCTTCACGAGATCGGTCTGGCGCGACAGGAATGCGGGGATCTGGAGCAGATCCGCCACTTCGGCCACCAGCTTCGCCTGGCCGGGCTCGTGCACGTCGGTGGTCACGGGCAGGCCCGAAGCGGACTTGACGCGCTCGAGGATAAGCAGGCCGTCGTCGAGCCCGACGCCGCGGAACGAGTTGCGGCTCGAGCGGTTCGCCTTGTCGTACGACGCCTTGAACACGGCCGGCAGGCCGTGGCGCTCCGCGACCGCCGCGACGCCGTCGGCGCAAGCCAGCGCGCTGTCGAGGCTTTCGAGCACGTTGAGGCCCGAGATCAGCAGGAGGGGCGCTCCGCCACCGACGGTGATGTCGCGGATTCGCATGGGGTCACCCTCCGGGGGTTCGTGGCTCGGCGGTCGAAGCCGCCGTCTGGATAGCGAGACTGGCGCGCGATGGCTAACGCGCAAATGCGAACCGGGCGGTGAACTCGCTGCGCGCCCCGTCGAGGTCGGCCGGCGAGTCGATCTCGCGCCACCACAGGCCGCGCACGCTCACGGTCTCCACCGCGCTGGTCTGGGCGATCTGGTGCAACACCGAGAGATACCACTGCCGCATCGCTTCGGGCTGGCGCACCGCGTCCTCGAGCGCACTGGAGAACTGCTTCGGCCCCGACCCGCGGAACGAGATCAGACCGATCGATTCGCCGCCGATCATCGGGCGCGCGATCCACTTGTCGACGGCGAGCAGGCGGCCGCGCGGATCGATCGAGACCTTCATGTCGTCGGCGTCGTAATCGAGCTTGCGATCGATCGCGAGCGTGATCGGCGCGGGCGGCGCATCGAGCACGCGCGCGAGCACGGCGTCTTCGAAGATGGTGTCACCATTCAGCAGCACGAAGTCCTCGGACATCACCCCGCGGGCGAGCCAGCAGCTGATCAGGTTGTCGGTCGTCTTGTAAAAAGGATTGAACAGCGTCTCGCAGGCGATGCCCGGCACCGGGTTCGCAGCCAGCCACGCCTCGACCCGCTCGGCTCCGAACCCGATCACCACCACCGCGCGATCGATGCCTGCGCGCGCGAGTGCGGCGAGCTGCCAGCCGAGGATCGGCTCGTCTCCGCGCACTGCGAGCAGGCACTTCGGATTTTCTTCGGTCAGTGGCAGCAGGCGCTTGCCCTGACCGGCGCTCAACACGACCGCCTTCATGGCTCCCTATCGACTGAGCCCTCGGGTGCGGGTGGTCCGTGCCGCCGCCGTTGCTCCGAGTCGCTCTGGCGCCCTAGGATTCGGCTTCGAGGGGGCATTCGAGAAACTGCGTTGATCCATTGGCGTTGTCAATGGGATGCGCGTCCTGGCCCCACGGGGTTTCTCGGAATTTCATCCTCGCGCGCTGAAGGTTCCCGCGACGTCCATGGCCGGACTCGAGCCCGCGATCCGCCGTCCCGGCCCCACGCTGTCGCGTTATGTCGCACGCGAGGCATTGGGGCCCGTCGCAATCGCGGTGATCGGCCTCACCGTCGTCGTGCTCACGCGCGATCTGATCGGCTTCACCGAGCTCGTGATGAACCGCGGCGTCGGTGCCCTCGAGATGGGGCGCATCACGTTCTACGAGGCGGTGCAGGTGGCCACCACCGTGCTGCCGTTCGCGGGGCTGATCGGTGCGCTCGTCGCGCTCGGTCGGCTCGGCGCGGACCACGAGATCCTCGCACTCGAAGCCGCGGGCGTCTCCGCGGCGCGCCTGTCGAGGCCGCTCGGTCGACTCGCGGCGCTGATCGCGTGCGTCTCCGCGGGGCTCGCGCTGTTCGGCGCACCGGTGGCGCAACGCGGGCTCGAGCGCTCGCTCGACCACATCGCGCGCGATCAGCCTTGGACGCAGATCCACGCCGGTACCGTGCACCGCTTCGGCGGGTGGCAGCTCGAGGCGCGCGACGTGACGGCCAGGGGCGACGAGCTGCACCAAGTCCTGCTCTGGGTGCCCGACATCGAGGAGACGATCTTCGCCAAGCACGGACGCGTCGGCGCGGCCGGCGACGGCTCGCTCCAGCTCGAGCTCGAAGACGGCATTCTCGTGCTCTCACCGGCGCTCGGGCCGCGGCAGTTCCGCTTCAATCGCCTCGCAACGGTGCTGCCCGCGAGCGACGAGCCGGGGCCGTGGAAGTCGACCGATCCGTACCGCGCCCTCCCGTTCGAGGCGCTCCAGCTCGCCGCGTTCGGCGGCGGCGACCCGCTCGCCGCCGTCGGCGCGTCGCGCGAGTGGCACCGGCGGGTGTCCACGCCCGTGACTGCGGTGCTGCTCGGGCTGCTCGCGGCGCCGCTGTTCCTGACCCGAGGCCACTTCTCGCGCGCGGGCGGGTCGGTGCTCGGCATCGCAGTGACGATCGCCACGTTCGCGCTCGCGCAGCTCGGCGAGGGACTCACGCAGGCGGGAGTCACCGGAGTGGCCGGCGGAGTTTGGCTGCCCAACGCCGTACTCGCCACGCTCGCCGCGATCTCGTTCTGGTACGCGCGCCGCGAGGGTGTGTTGCGCCGCTCGCTCGGCCGCGTGCTGCGCGGCGGCCCGCTGCGCTCGCTGCCGGGCCGGCGGCCGAGCAAGACGCGCCGCCGCGCGCTCGATCGCTACGTCGCGGTGCGCTTCCTCCAGCTCGTCGCGCTCGCGTTCGGAGCGATCCTCACCGCGTATCTGATGGTGGACGTGATGGAGCGGCTCGACTGGTTCGCGCGCTACCGCGCAACCGGCGAGGAGGTGGCGCGCTTCTACGCCGCGCGGATCCCACTGCTCGCGTCGCGCGTCGTGCCGATGGCGCTGATGGTCGGCAGCGCGCTGATCGCGAGCCTGCTCGCGGTCGAGGGCGAGCTGACCGGCATGCGCGCGTGCGGGATCCCGGCGATCCGCGCGATGGCGACCGTGCTCGTGATCTCGGTGGCGGTGACGCCGCTCTACTTCCTGCTGCGCAACGCGGTCGTGCCGCGCACCAACGCGATCGCGGATCAGCTCAAGCAGACCGAGATCAAGGCGGACTTCTACGCGCAGCTCGCCGAGAGCCGGAAGACGGCGATGTGGCACCACGTGGGCTCGCAGGTGGTCGAGGCCGCGCGCTTCGACCTCGAGAGCGGCGACGCCGTGGACCTGACCATCTACGACCTCGGCGAAGACGGCCTGCCGCTGTCGCGCGCCGACGCGCGCGCCGCGCGCCACGTCGGCGGCGGCGTCTGGCGGCTGCTCGACCCCTCGCGCATCGAGCTCTCGCGCGAGCACATCGAGCGCGTTCCGGCGCGCTCCTACGCGGAGCTCGGCGACGAGCTCTCGCGCGAGCTCGACCCGATGCACCTCTCGATCGGCGAGCTCGCGCAGGAGATCGAGCTGGTCGCGGCCGAGGGAGTCGACACGCGCGCGCTGCGCGTCGACTACTACGTGAAGGTGTCGGAGGCGTTCGCCTGCATCGTACTGCCGTTCTCGGTGCTGCTGTTCGCCGTGATCGGTCCGCCGTTCGCGGCGCCCGCACACACACTGCTCGTCTCCGGCATCCTCGTGGTGGCCCAGGTGCTGGTGACCGGGATCGCCAGCTCGCTCGGCTACAGCGGGGCGCTCCCGCCCGTCGTGGCGGGCTGGCTGCCGACCGGGCTGTTTGCCGGCGTGGTCGTCGCGCTCGCCGTGCGGCTCTGGAAGCAGATGTGAGGCGCGCGCTCGCGGGCCTCGCGCTCGCGGGGGTGCTCGCGGGCGGAGCGCGGGCGGCGGAGCTCGTCGCCGAGCAGATCACCTCCGAGACGGCGGCGCAGCGCGAGATCGGCGGCCCCGACGCGATCGGCGGCGTCGGCGACTGGTACCTGGCCAACGACGTCGTCGAGGTGGTGATCGACGACGTCTCGCGCGCATTCGGGATCGCGACGCACGGCGGCTCCGTGGTCGACGTCGGCCTGCGCGACCGCGCGGGCGAGGACCAGTTCGCGCGCCTCTCGCAGCTGGTGAATCTCTCGCAGCGCGTTGTCGTGGGCTACGACGCGATCCGCGCCGAGGTCGATCCGAACGGCGCGTTCGCGCGCATCACCGTCACGAGCCCGGGGCTGCGCGCGCTGCCGCGCGGCTCGCGTTTGGCGCGCGCGCTCGATCCGCTCGTGCCCGACCCGCAGCGCGTGTCGGCGGTCCGCGCGGAGACGATCTACGAGCTCCGACCCGGCGAATCATTCCTGCGCCTCGACACCGCCCTCATGAACACGGGGTTGGCGCCTGCGCCCGTCTTCGCGCTCGGCGACGTCTGGATGCGCGGCGGGCTCGGCGGCCGCGGGTTCACCGGGGACTTCGTCGCTCCCGCGCGCGCCCGCGGGTTCCTCGCGCGCGACATGAGCTCGAACATCTTCCGCTCGCTCGGTGCGCTCGCCACCTTCACCCACGCGGCGCTGATCGGCAGCGCCGACTTCGCGCCGATCGCCTACGCGCTCTATTCGCCCGAGCGCGCCGCGCGCGGGCTGCCGCTGTACGGGATTGCCGGCGAGCACGCGACGCTCGTGCTCGGCCTGGTCGGCGACCCGCCCGTCCCGGAGCTCGGGCTCGTCGCGCTCGCGCGCGCTCTGCTCCACGAGATGGCGCCCGGCGAAACGTGGCACTGGCAGCGGCGCCTGCGCGTGTCGGGAACCGGCGACCTCGCGTCGCTCGACGGTGCGATCCGCAGCGAGCTCGGAGCCGGCGACCGCACTGGCGCCGTGGAGGGGAAGGTGGCGGTGGCGGGCCGGCGCGCGGTGGTGCTGATCGAGACGCCGAGCGGGGCGACGGTGACCGAGATCGGTGTCGACCCGCAGTCGGGCGCGTTCCGTACCTCGCTCGCGTCCGGCGACTACCGCGCGCAGCTGCGCGTGGAGCAGGGCGTGCCGCAGCAGCGCGAGCTGCACGTCGAGCCCGGACACACTGCAGCGCTCGCGTTCGATTCGCCGCCTCCGCCCGCGCAGCTCGTGTTCGCGCCGGCGTTCGCGGACGGCGGAGGCGGGCGCGTCGAGATCCGCGGCCGCGACGGAACGCCCGATCCGGTGTTCGGCGACGATCTGCTCGGCGCGACGATCGACGACGGCACGCCGCTGCCGAGTGGCACCGCGTCGTCGGCGATCGTGTTCGTCGGCAACGACCGCGACCCGCGCTCGGTCGCGATCCCGCCGGGCCGCTACGAGCTGGTCGCGACGCGCGGGCTCGACTTCGAGGCCGCGTCGCAGCGCGTGGAACTTTCGGGGCCGGGTGCGCGCGCCGTGGCACAACCGTTCGCGCCGCGGCCGCTCGAGCCACTGCCGGGCACCGTCACCGCCGACCTGCACGTGCACGCCGAGGCGAGCGACGACACGGAGGTACCGAACGAGGACCGCGTGCGCCGGTTCGTCGCCGAGGGCGTGAACGTGCTCGTGGCGACCGACCACGACCACGTCGCGAACTACGCGCCCGCGCTCGCGCGGCTCGGCGTCGCGGGCCGCGTGCGCGTCGTGCAGGGGGTGGAGGTCACCGGCAGCGGGCCGAGCGCCGCCGCGCTGTGGACGATCGGACATCACAACGCGTGGCCGATCCCGTACCAGCCGCACGGGCACCGCCACGGGGCGCCGCCGAGCCAGAACCGCGCGGTCGGCGCGATCTACAGCGAGCTGCGCCGCGAATACGGTGCGCGCGTAGTGCAGCTGAACCACCCGCGGCCGACGCCGAAGGACATCGCGGAGGGCGACTTGAATCTCGCGTTCTTCGCCCACCTGGGCGAGGGCAGGGGCTACGACCGGACCCTGCCACTCGACGCGCCGGAGAACGAGCCGCTCGTGCGGCGCACGGCCGCGGACGGGACCCGGGCCATCGACTTCGACGCGATCGAGGTGATGAACGGCGATTCGTGGCCGCAGTATCTCGCGGTGCGCGCCGACTGGTACGCGCTGCTGCGCCAGGGCGTGCGCTGCACCGCCACCGCGAACTCCGACAGCCACGCGCCGTCGCAGCTCACCGCCTATCCGCGCAACTACGTGCGCGTGGGCGAGGCTGGCGACGATCCCCAGCGTTTCGACGCCGCGCTGCTCGCCGGGCGCAGCTTCGGGACCACCGGGCCGCGCGTGCGCGAGCTGCGCGTGAACGGCGGGTCGCTCGGCGATCTGGTCGCGGCCGAGCGCGGGCGCGTGCACGTCGAGTACGCCGTCGACGGCGCGGGCTGGGTGCCGATCGACGAGGTGCGGATCCTCGTGAACGGCGAGGTCGTGCGCGCGGGGCGCGAGCGCTCGGGCGCGTTCGATCTCGCGCTCGCGCGCGACGCGTTCGTGACGCTCGAGGCCGGTGCGCCGCTCGACGCCGATCCTGCGGCGTGGATCCGCGCCCACCCGGGGCTCTACACCGAGGTGATCGCGCCGGGCTTCGTCTCCACCGCGTTCACCAATCCGGTGTTCGTCGACGTCGACGGCAACGGCCGGTTCGACCCGCCGGGGCTGTGAGCGGCAGGTTATTTGCCCTCGAACTCCGGCGTCTGTTTCGCGGCCATCGCCTTGTAGCCGAGTGCCATGTCGTCGGAAGTGAACAGCGGCGCGGCGCTCGCGGCCTCGAAGCGCAGCGCCTCCGCGAGACCCTGCTGTGCGCGGTAGTTGATCGTGCGCTTGATCGCCTGCACCGCGAGCGGCGCGTTGGCCGCGATCTCGAGCCCGAGCGCGCGCACGTGCTCGCGCAGCACGTCGCGCGGCACCACCTCCTGCACGATCCCGAGGCGCAGCGCCGTCTCGGCATCGATTCGACGCCCGGTGAACGCGAGCAGCCGCGTGGCGCCCGCACCGATCTCACTGATCAGGCGCAGGTCGCCGCCCGCATCGATCGAGACGCCGACCTTCGGCTCGGGCAGTGCGAAGCGCGCGTCGTCCGCGGCGATCCGGATGTCGCCCATCATCGCCACTTCGAGCCCGGCGCCGAGGCAGTAGCCGTGGATCGCCATCACCACCGGCTGCGGCAGGTCCGCGAGCAGCGCGAAGCGCTCGTGCACCCAGCGGAAGCGCTCGAAGTAGTTGCGCGTCTTCTCGGCCGGCGTGCGGCCGGTGATGCGATCTTCGGGCATGCCGAGGTCGACGCCCGCGCAGAACGCGCGTCCCTCGGCGCGCACGATCACGGCGCGGATCTCGTCGTCGAAGCGCAGGCGCTCGGCGTGCGCGGTGATCTGGCGCGCCGACTCCCAGCTCCACGCGTTCAGCTTCTCGGGGTGGTTCAGCACGATCCACGCGAGCGGGGGCTCGCGCACCAGCTCGATCAATGCGGGGCGGTCGTCCATGGCCGCCATGCTACCCCCTTTCATGCAGGGGCCCGCCTTCGCTCGCCTGCGGCTCGCTGCGCGTCAGCCGACTACGTCGGCCTCCTTGCCGGCTCCCATCTTTCTGCTTGCATGCCCGGGAGGGCACCCATAGCATGGACGTCCCATCCCAGGAGGCGCGATGCGCGTCGTCGGAACCGTGGTCGAGGAGGAATCGGGCCGGCCGGTCGAGGGCGTGGTCGTGCGCGCCTACGACAAGGATATTCTCTTCGACGACAAGCTCGGCTCGGTGCACACCAACGCGAACGGCGAGTTCGAGATCTCCTACACCGAGACCCAGTTCCGCGATTTCAACGAGACCCAGCCCGATCTCTACCTGAAGGTCTTCGACGCGAGCGGGAAGAAGCTGCTGCACAGCACCAAGAAGCAGGTGCGCCAGGCCCAGGTCCTCGAGCGCTACGAGATCCGGATCCCGCGCGCGAAGCTCGGGTAGCCAGGCCACTCGGATCCCGGTGGGAGATCAGGAGCCGCGCGAGCTCGAGCTCGGCACCGACCAGGTGCGGTGTCGCATCGAGCAGCGCGTCGCGCTCGTGACGCTGAATCGTCCGGAGGCGCGCAATGCGCTGACGCAGGAGATCAAGGACGCGCTGCGCGCGGTGATCCCCGCGCTCGGCGACGACCCGGAGGTCGGCTGCGTGCTGCTGACCGGCGCGGGCGGCGCGTTCTGCGCAGGCGGCGACACGAAGGTGATGGCCGAGGGGCCGCCGCCCGAGCGCGAGCCGCGCGTGCGCATGCTGCGCCGCGAGCACGAAGTGCCGGCGGCGATCCACCGGCTGGCCAAGCCGGTGATCGCGGCGCTGCCGGGCCCGGCGGCGGGCGCGGGCTTCGCGCTCGCGCTCGCCTGCGACCTGCGCATCTTCGCCGAGAGCGCATTCGTCACCACCGCCTACGTGCGGCTCGGACTCTCGGGCGACTACGGCGCGAGCTGGTTCCTCACGCGGCTGGTCGGCCCCGCCAAGGCGCGCGAGCTGATGTTCACGGGCGTGCGGCTCGACGCGCGCGAATGCGAGCGGCTCGGGCTCGCCAACCGGGTCGTGCCCGACGCGGATCTCGCGCGCGAGTCGTTTGCGTGGGCGCGCGAGATCGCGGCGGGCCCGCCGGTGGCGCTGCGGTACATGAAGGAGAACCTGAACCGCGCGCTGATCGCGGACCTCCAGTCGAGTCTCGATATCGAGGCCGAGCGGATGGTGGCGGGCGCATTCACCGAGGACTACGTCGAGGCGGTGAAGGCGTTCACCGAGAAGCGGCCGCCGAGGTTCCGAGGCCGCTAGCGCAGCTAGGGGCGCGACCCAAGACTCACCCGCCTCGCCGTTGCGGACCGGGGAGGCCACCTTTTCGACTTCGCTCGGCTCCGCCTCGCTGCGCGCGCCGCTTCGCGGCGCTTGCGAGCTAGGCAAGCCGGCGAAGCCGGCGCGCAGCGAGCGCAAGTTTCGCGCAGTGAGCCGAAGGCGAGCGAAGACCATCAGGTGGGCGAGCGAAGTCGAACAGCGGCCTCCGCGCCCACAACCGCACCCGAGGCGCGAGTCATGGGTCGTTCTGCTAGGTGCGTTGGCCCCACATCCCCGCGTGCTTGGTGATCGTCACGTCGCCGAGCACGTTGCACTGGCAGGCGAGGCGCAGCCCGGAGTCGGGCTGGTGCGGGGGCAGACGCAGGCGACGCCGCTCGGCCACCGTGGGCGGCGTCACGGGCCCCTCGATCCGCACCGCGCACGTCCCGCACAGGCCGCGCCCGCGGCAGTGGAGCGCCTCGGCGACGCGCGTGTAGAGCGGCAGCCGCGCGCGCAGCAGCACCACGCGCAGGTTCGCCCCCTGCGGGCATTCGATCGACGAGCCGGCGAAGCGGATGGTCGGCACGGCTCCTGACTATCACAGGGGGGCGCGCGTGCCTAGCCGGATTTTCGCTGCTTCGCGTACGCCTCGAGGTGGTCGGCGAGCTCGCCCGCGAACGCGACGAAGCCGCGCAGTGCGGCGGCATCGAAGCCGTCCCAGACCGCCGCGATCGCGCGCTCGCGCCCGCGGCGCAGGCGCTCGAGCAGCCGGCGCCCCTCGGCCGTGAGGCGGTAGCGGCGCTGGCGCGCATCGCCGGCCGCGATCTCGGCGGTCACCCACCCGCGGCCCTGCAGGCTGCGCAGCCCGCGCGAGATCGCGGCGGGTGTGCAGTCGCGGCGCCGCGCGAACATCGACGGCATGAACGACTCGTCGGCGATCTCCTCGAGCAGGCGCCACTGCGACTCGGTGAGCCCGGCGCCGGCCGCGAGCTGCTGGCGGCGCAGCGCGAACAGCTCGCACAACCGCTGGAGTGCGGCGATCGCCTGGCGGATCTCGGGCCGGTCTTGCACAGTATTTAATCTAGGTTAAATATAAACCGAGATCAAGAGAGGCGGAGATCGGAGATGGACCAGACCCAGTCGATCCAGCAGCGCTTCGGCGCGGCGGCCGCGGCCTACGCGGTGAGCGCGGTGCACCGCGGCGGACCCGACCTCGACGCCATGCTCGCGACCGGCGGCGCGAGCGGGCGCGAGCGCGTGCTCGACGTCGGCTGCGGCGCCGGACACACCGCGCTCGCGTTCGCGGAGCGCGCCGCGTCGGTGGTCGCGCTCGACCTCACGCCCGCGATGCTCGAGCAGGCGCGCCGGCTCGCCGCGGAGCGCGGCCTGGCCAACGTGCGCTTCGAACAGGGCAACGCCGCACGGCTCCCGTTTCCGGACGCGAGCTTCGAGGTCGTCACCTCGCGTCTCGCGGCGCATCACGTCGCCGAGCCGGGGGCGATGGTGCGCGAGGCGGCGCGCGTGCTCGTGCCGGGCGGGATGTTCCTGCTCAGCGACACGATCTCGCCCGAGGATCCCGCTCGCGACAGCTTCCTCAACGCCTTCGAGCTGCTGCGCGATCCGTCCCACGTGCGCGACCACCGGATCTCGGAATGGGAGGCGATGTTCCGCGCCGCCGGGCTCGCGCCGCGCTGTCTCGGGCGCTTCGACATCCGCCAGGAGTTCGAGCCCTGGGTGGCGCGGATCGGCACCTCGCCCGAGTCGGTGATCGGGCTGCGCGCGCTCTGCGACGCCGCTCCCGACGAGGTCCGCGCCCACTACGGCATTCGCGGCCGCGGCGACTACGCGTTTCGCCTCGACTGCGCGGTGCTGTGCGGCGTGCGGCGCTAGTTCGCGCGGCGGTCAGGCGGCGCGCTTCGAGCGCACGATGTAGTTGCCGCGGCTCTCGTCGTACTCGAGATCGATCTGGCCCATCTTCTCGCCCATCTCGAGGATCTCGGCGAACGAGCTCGCGCCGTAGTAGCCCTCGTTGAAGCCCGGATAGAGCCGGCGGATCGTCTGCTTGAGCATCGAGCCCCAGACGGTGTCGTAGTCGCGCTCGAGCGAGCGCACGGCCTCCATCAGCTTCTCGGCGAGGTCGTCGTCCTTGCCCTCCGGATCGGACTTCTTCCGCACGGTCGCGGGCTTCTGCTTCTTCTGCTCGACCTCGCGGATCAGATCGTCGTAGTAGATGAACTCGTCACAGCTCCCGATCAGGAGATCCGAGGTGGAGCTCTTGACGCCGCAGCCGATCACCCACTTCTGATTTTCCTTCAGCTTCGCGACCAGCGGCGAGAAGTCGCTGTCGCCCGAGATCAGCGCGAACGCATCGATGTGGTTCTTCTGATTGCACAGGTCGAGCGCGTCGACCACCATGTGGATGTCCGCGCTGTTCTTCCCGCTCGCCTTCGACTGCGGGATGTCGATCAGCTCGACGCCCTGGGTGTGGAACTCGCGCACCGCGTCGCGGTAGTTGCCCCAGTCGCAGTAGGCGCGCTTGTAGACGATGCGCCCCTTCTCGAGCAGACGACGCAGCACGAGGTCGATCTGGAACGACCCCTTGCGCATCCGGCGCACGCCGATGGCGAGATTTTCGTAGTCGACGAAGACGGCGATCAGCGGCTCGTCGGCCAGCCGTTCAGTGGTCACGATCGTCTTCGCGGTCGCGGTCGACGAGTCCGTAGCCTGCGAGGTCGTCGTAGGTGGCCACGGACCGCTCGGCGGACACTCCTTCGCGCGCGGCGCGCTTCTCGCGCTTCGCGGCGGCTTTCTCCGCCTTCTTCAGCTCTCGCTGTCGCTTGAGGACGGCGGTCTTGCTCTTTCTCGCCATGGGCGATCTCCGCTGGAGGAAGGGAATCCGGGCGGGGACCCTATCCTAACCCGGCCGCGGCGCCCACACCCGAGCAGAAGGCCGGTTACGGGTCAGTCGGGTCGCGCAGCAGCGGCCCGGGGATCGCTTCGCCCTCGCGCTGGGCGCGCCGGACCGCGCCGATCAGCTGGAGCGCGCGCGACAGGAACACGACGCCGATCAGCACGTTGATCACGAGAAAGATCGCGTTGACTGCGAAGGCGTAGGCGATCAGCGCGTCCCGCTCGCCGAACTCGCCGAACAACGCCGCCCAGGTCAGCTCGCGCGTGCCGAAGTTGCCCAGTGTGGGGATCACGAACGCCAGGTAGACCAGCGGCAGCCGCGCGGCGATCGCGCTCCAGTCCAGCGCCACGCCGAACGCGCGCGAGGCGAGCCACTGGATTTGAACGTCGAACATCGAGAGCGCCGCGAAGCCGACCAGGAACGGCGCGATCTACCGCGGCGGGAAGCGCTCGAGCCACTGGGCGACCACCGCGAGCCGCTTCGAGCGGAGCCGCCCCGCCCGCACCAGGAGGACGCTCGCGACCCCGGCCGCGAGCACCGTCCACATGATCGCCGCGGTCACGGCGACGCTCGCCACCACGTCGCGGTCCGCACCCGCGCGCTGGAGCGGCAGCGCGATCGTCATCTGGACCAGCATCACGAAGAAGTGGCAGATCCCGGGGATCAGCGCGGACGCGATCACCGCGTCGAGGCGTCCCCCGCACAGCTGCATCAGCCCGAGCGCGTAGGCGGCGTCGGCGAGCGGGTTGCTGACCGCGCGCGCGAGCTCCGAGCCGCCGCGGATCGCGAGCACCGAAGCGATCGGCACGTGGGCGACGAAGCGGCGCAGCGCGGAGGCGGAGAGCAACGCCCAGGCCATGAAGAACGCGAGGCGATCCGCGGCCGCGAACAACACGAAGCGCGGCGCATCGGCGTGCTCGAGCGCCTCGAGGAGGCGGGTCCAGTTCGTGCGATAGCCGAACACGTAGAAGAGCAGCGCGGCCGAGACCACCCACGGCAACAGGCTGCGCCATCGATTCTCGAAGCCCGTCACCATCGCGTTGGTCTTCTTCGTGAGGACGGGCTCGCCGCTGCAGAGCTAGGACGCGTGGGCGAGATCGACCGGATCGGATTCGAGGTTCGGAGTGGTGTAGCGGGGAAGCGCCTGGTAGAGGCTCATCTGTGTGCGCGCATCCACTGCTCCATCGGACCGCAGCCCCCGGTCCTTCTGGAACAGCGCGACCGCGTCGCGCGTCGCCTCGTCGAAGCGCCCCTGGATCTCGGCAGTGTAGAAGCCGAGCTCGGCCAGCGCACTTTGCAGCCAGCGCACCGGTGCGCCGCTCGCGCCGAGCCCGAGCACGTCGGGGAGCGCCTCGTAGTCGCGCCACAATGCGTACACCTCGCCGTCGAGGTGGCGGAGCAGATCGCTCTGCGTGATCCGCAGCGTGGCGCCGGGCACGATCCCGTCGAGCAGCGCGTAGTCGCCGGGGAGCGCGCGCAACAGCGCGACGTGTGCGGTGCTCACGCCGTCGCGCAGCGAGACGAGCGCGGGCGCGGCGGCGCTGTGCAGCGCGGCGAGCTCGGGCAGCACCGGCAACAGCTCGAGGCGCGCGCTCGCGAGCCGCTCGCGCAGCTGCTCGGGGTCGAGCGACCGCGATCCCGACACGGGCATTCCCCAGATCGCGAGCGCGGCGTCGAGCGCTGCCGCGCGACACTCGGCCGGATTGCGCAGCGGGAGCAGCGCGTCGAGCACGCCGTCCAACACGGCGGGCGCGGGCGCCGGCGCGCGCGCGGGTACGACGGTCGAGGCGGGCGGAAGCGCCGAGACCGGCGGCGGGTTCGCCGCCTCGGGCTTCGGCTCGCGCGCCGAGAACGCGCGCGCGCCGACCACGACGAGCAGCCCCACCGCGAGCAGCACGCCCGCGGCGCCGAGTCCGAGCGCGATCCGCTCCCAGCGCAGCTTCCGCCGCGCGGGGCGCAGCTCGGCCGCCGCGCGCGCGACGAGGCGGTGGCCGATCTGCGCCTTCTGGTCGGCATAGCCGGCGAGCAGCGCGCGGTCGCAGAGCAGGTTGATCAGCCGCGGGACCCCGCCCGTGCGCAGGTGGACCTGGCGCAGCGCCCCCTTGGTGAAGATCGGCCGATCCTGCCCCGCGACGTTCAGCCGGTGGCGCACGTACTCGCGCGTCTCGTCGCCGTCCATCGGGCCGAGGTGGCTCCACACGCTGATCCGCTGCCGCAGCTGGCGCAGGTCCTGGGCGGCGAGCTTGTGCTCGAGCTCGGGCTGACCGAGCAGCACGATCTGGAGCAGCTTCGAGGTCTCGGTCTCGAGGTTCGAGAGCAGCCGCAGCTGCTCGAGCGTCTCGGTCGAGAGATTCTGCGCCTCGTCGATGATCAGCAGCACACGGCGCCCCTCGCTGCGCGCCTCGACGAGGAAGGTGTTGAGTACCTCGGTGAGCTCGGGCCGCGACTCGCCGAACGTCGAGAGCCCGAACTCGCCGTTGATGGCCTTGAGCAGCTCGAGCGGCGTGAGCGTCGGGTTGAACAGGAACGCCACCTCGGTCTCGGGGCCGAGCCGGCGCAGCAGCGTGCGGCAAAGCGTCGTCTTGCCGGTGCCCACCTCACCCGTGATCGCCATGAACCCCTCGCCCTGCTCGATCCCGTAGACGAGGTGTCCGAGCACTTCGCGGTGGGAACCGGACAGGTAGAGAAAGCGCGGGTCGGGGCTGAGCGCGAAGGGCTTCTCGTAGAACCCGTAGTAGGGGGTGTACATCCGGAAGACTCGGGCGATCGGTGGAGCGCCACGACTCTAGCAAGACGAACGCTCGGGTTGGCACGCAGCCCCCCGGGAGACGGCGCTCTATGATCGCGCCGCCGCCAGCCCGTCGCGAATCTGGCGCTTCAGGATCTTTCCCGACGCGTTGCGCGGCAGCGGGTCGGACGCGAACTCGACCACGGAAGGCACCTTGAACGCCGCGAGCCGCTCCCGCACGTGCTGCTGGAGCTCTTCGGTCGCGAGCTGCGCGCCTGGCTTCAGGTGGACGCAGGCCGCCACCTCCTCGCCGAGGCGCGGATGCGGGATCCCGAATACCGCCACCTCGTACACGGCGGGATGCTCGTAGATCGCGGCCTCCACCTCCGCGCAGTACACGTTCTCGCCCGCGCGCAGCACCATGTCCTTGGCGCGATCCTCCACGTAGAGGAAGCCCTCTTCGTCGGTGCGGCCGAGATCTCCGCTGCGCAGCCAGCCGTCGACGATCGTCTCGGCGGTGGCGTCGGGGCGGTTCCAATAGCCGCGGATCAGGTTCGGACCACGGAACCAGATCTCGCCGACGCCGCCGGGCGGAAGCGGAGTGCCGCGCTCGTCGGTGACGCGGATCTCGACCACCGGCACGGTGCGTCCGCAGCTCGTCGGCCGGCGCAGATATTCGGGTCCGGCGTTCTGCGGGCCGTAGGCGTTGGTCTCGGTCATGCCGTAGCCGATCCCCGGTCCGGCGTTGCGGAAGCCGCGGTCGATCCGGCGCACCAGCTCGGGCGGGGCCGGCGCGCCGCCGCCGCCGACCGCCTTGAGGCTCGACGTGTCGCGCCGCGCGAAGTCGGGCGACTCGAGCAGGTCCCACGACATCGTCGGGACGCCGACGAAGTTGGTGATCCGCTCGCGCTCGATCAGCTCGAGCGCGCGCTCCGCGTTCCACTTGTGCATGATCACGAGCTTGCAGCCCGCGACCACGCACGAGAGCATCACCGCGACGCAGCCGGTGACGTGGAACAGCGGCACCGCGAGGATGAAGCTGGTCGGGTACTTCTTCTGCGTCTCGCTCTCCGGGGTGAGCTGGCTGCGCACGGCGGCCTGACAGCCGAAGCAGAGCAGCGCCGAGAGCACCGCGTGATGCGTCGACACCGCGCCCTTCGGCCGCCCCGTGGTGCCCGACGTGTAGAGGATCGTTGCGTCGGAGTGGGGATCGATCGAGACGTCGGGCATCGGCGCGCCGAGCGCGATCGCCTCCGCATAACGCTCGGCGCCCGCCGGCAACGCGGCGGCGCCGCTGCGCACGGCGATCGCGCGGATCCCGAGCGCGGCGATCGCCGCGGCTGCGCGCCCGACGCGCTCGACGTCGGCGATCATTACACGGCTGCCCGAGTCGCGCAGGCCGAAGTCGAGCTCGTCGGCGGTCCACCACGCGTTCAGCGACACCGCGATCGCACCCACGGATGTGATTGCGGCGAACGCGACGACCCACTCCGGGTAGTTGCGCATCGCGATCGCGACGCGGTCGCCAGGCGCGACGCCGAGCCGGTGTACGAGCGCGGCGGCGAGCGCGTCGACGTGGCGCATCGTCTCGGCCCAGCTCCAGGCCTCGTCCTCGTAGACGAGGAAGGTCTGGTCGCCGCGCGTGCGCGCGAGGTCCCAGAGCGAGCGCAGCGAGGGCGGCGTGTTCTCGAACACGCGCAGCCGCTCGCCGCGGATCAACGCTTCCGTGATCTCGAACGGCCCACCGGGCCCGGTGATCTGCGCGATCGCCTCGTCGTAGCTGATTCCCATGGCGCCTCCCGAGCAGGCGCCATTCTACGTCCGCCGGCTATCCGCGTCTCCGCGCGAGCGCCCCGATCATCCCGAGTCCCGCGAGCAGCGCGGCCGCTCCCGGCTCGGGCAGCTCGGTGACGCCCGAGCAGGTATCGCCGTCGCGGTCGCTGTCGATCCAGTACTTGCTCGGATCGGTCGGGCAGGTGCCGACCACGAAGTACATCACCGACTCGTCGATCGCGGGCGCGAGGACGGTATTCGCGTCGTAGTAGGCGCCGGAGAAGTTGGCGAGGTCGCCGTTGCGGACGCTCGAGAGGTCCGCGCCGAGCAGGTAGGCGCCCCGGAAGTCGGCGTCCTTGAGCTCGGCGCCGGCGACCGAGGCGTCGCGGAGCACGGCGTTCGCGAGGTTTGCGTTCTTCAGGTTCGCGTCGGAGAGGTCCGCGCGAGTGAGATCGGCGCCGCTGAAGTTCGCGTACCCGAGGTTGGCGCTCGTGAACAGCGCGTCGACCGCGGTCGCATCGACGAGGATCGCGCTCTTGAGTTCGGCGTCGCTGAAGTTGGCCGAGGTGAGGTTGGCCTGCGACAGGTTGATCTCGACCAGGTTCTCGCGGTGGTGGTCTTCGAAGGAGTGGTCTTCTCCGACGTTGGACCCGTAGGCCGCGAGCGGGCTGGCTGCCGCAGAAGTCGACACGGCGAGCGCGAGGGGTGCGAGGAGCACGAGGGTGGCGAACGGGCTGCGCGCGGCAGCGCCGGGCCGGATCTGGGGGGACATGGCAGTTGCCTTTCCGGTCCGCAGGGCGGGCGGGAGCGACCTTCGCTCCGTCCCGGGGCGGTCACACGAGAGGCTCAGTTCTGAGGAGAAGGGTCGGCCGATTCCTCGGGGGCTTTAGGCCCCACGCTCACGAGTGCGCAAGCCCGCGCGGATCCCCGCATTCGTGCGTCGGTTTGCGTTCGCCTACGATCGACGCCCCGCAGACGAGCCCCACCGTTGGCGAACCCCGAGATCCAAATCCGTCCGCTGGCCGGAGTGCGCATCCTCGCCGTCGAGCAGATGCAGGCGATGCCGTTCGCCACGCAGCTGCTCGCCCACCTCGGCGCCGAGGTGGTGAAGGTGGAGCACCCGCTGCACGGCGAGTCGGGGCGCGATGCGCAGCCGAGCCTCCGCGATGACGACGGGCGCGACGTGGGCGCCACGTATCTGCGCAACAACCTCGGCAAGAAGAGCATCGGCGTCGACCTCAAGCACCCGCGCGGCGTCGAGCTCTTGAAGCGCCTGGTCCTGCACTACGACGTGATCGCGGAGAACTTCAAGCCCGGCACCATGGACCGACTCGGGCTCGGCTACGACGCGCCCGCCAACGACCACCCCGCGCTCCTGCACGCCTCCGTGTCTGGGCCCAGAACCCCCCCTCCCGCC
>Ga0066710_100000764_pt1 | contig 21227 bp, 24 predicted proteins | sample GraSoiAngelo_159_FD_79666 | JGI IMG/M metagenome (GOLD analysis project Ga0066710, IMG submission 79666) | Grasslands soil microbial communities from the Angelo Coastal Reserve, California, USA - 14_1009_16_40cm | ecosystem: Environmental > Terrestrial > Soil > Grasslands | place: USA...
AAGAAGTAACTTATTCCGGGCGAGCGTCGGGCTCGACGTCGGTCAGCAGGACCCAGTCGTCCGGCGGGTCCGGAGCGGGCCGTGTCTTGGGCGCCGAGGTGACCGTGCGGCCGCGACTCGGTGAGAACCACTCCCACATGCCGGTGGGTGCGCCGGTGTCCTGGGCTTCCCCGACTTCGGGTCCGGTGACGCCGGACTCCGCGCGCTCGGTCTTGCGCTGTCGCTTCGCTTCCTGCTTCGCCTTCTGGATATCGGCCCGGCGTCGACGCTCGAAGCCGTAGTGCCCTCCGCGACTCACCGAACACTCACGATTGATCTCATCGCCGAAATTCTAGCACGTGTCGCGCGGCTCGGGTCTTGGCGCCGGGGAACGGGGCTAAGCTCCGCGACGGCGCCCGACGCCCTCACCGAGGAGCCGTCCAGTCCCGCCACAGGGTGAGGAGAAGCGCGATCGCGACCGGTCCCACGAAGAGCCCGAGCGGTCCGAACGCCAGCAGACCGCCGAGGACGCCGAAGAAGCCGAGAAGGAACGGAATCCGCGCGGCGCCGCTCAGGAACCACGACTTGATCACGTTGTCGACCATGCTGACCGCAAAGATGCCCCATCCCAGGAAGATGAGACCCCCGACGATCCGCCCTTGCACGAGGAGCCAGATCGTGGCGGGCACGTAGACCAGCGGCGGCCCGATCGGCGTGAGCGCCAGGAGTCCGGTGACCGCTCCCAGGAGCACGGGTGAGCCAAGGCCGATCACCCACGCGCCCAGCGCCAGGAGCAGCGCCTGGGTGAGCGCGGTCGAGAGGGTTCCGTACATCACGGCGCGGACGGTCTCGCCGAGTGTGTGGACCAGCGTGTCCACGTGTCCGCCCGCGAGGCGCCGCGCCGCTCCATGGATCTGCGGGACCAGCTCGGCCCCGTGCCGGTAGAAGAAGAACAGCGTCAGAAGGGTCAGGATCGCGTCGAGGGCCGCGCGTCCCAGGTCGCCCGCCGTGGTCGCGACGAGTCCGACGAGGAGGCCCGTGCGGGCGAGGACCCACTGCTGCATCTGCGCCGGATCGGCGACCAGCCCTTGAATCGATTCAGCGACCCTCGGGCCCACTCGCGGGATGCCACGCAGTGCCGTCGTGAACGCCTCGGGGCCGCCGGCGAGCCAGCCCCGCAAGCCTTCGTAAGCCCTCTGGAGCTCGACGACGAGCGCCCCGGTCACCAGGACCGCGGGAACCACGACGACCAGGATCATGAGCGCGGTCATTGCGAAGGCGCTGAGGCCGGCGCGACCGCGCAAGACGCGATCGATTCGCGCATGGAGGGGCCAGCTCGCGTACGCGAGGATCGCCGCCCATGCGATCGGGACTAAGAACGGGCGCAGGACCACGAAGGACGTGAGCACGATGAGCGCGACTCCCGCGATTTGAGCCCATCGCTGCTCCAGGATCCCGTTCATTCGGAGCACTCTAGACCCGCCCCACACGGCGCGCCACCGCCGCGGACCTCACGAGTGGTCCGCGGCTGATCAGACCTGGCTGTTCCGGGGCGGTAAGAATCGAGCCAGCTCAGCCGACTTCTAGGCCGGAAATTCAAAAATACTTGCTAATACGGATGGTTACGAGCATGGCACCGCCTGGTATCGCCTTTGCGTTACTACCCGTGCAGGAGGGAAAAGGCGATGATCAGCACGATGGTTCGCACGCTCTCGCGGGTTCCGATCTCGCTCCGCAGCCTCGCCGTTTGCGTGGCTTGCGAAGAGTGCTTCGAGCTGGGCGACCCGACCTGCCCCTCTTGCGGCAGCGACGAGTACGTCCCGCTCCTTCATCAGCTCGAGGGCCGCATCCTCAACATGACGAGCAACAACTAAATGCTGGTTCGGCGCGCCGAGTGGAGTCGTTCGGCCGCCAACCAGCTGGCTGCTGGATCGAGAGTCTGAGTCTCGACGCGATCCCCCCTCGAGCAGTCCGCTAGATCGTTCCGACGAGCTCCCGCGCAACTCATCAGCGCCCTTGCCAGTCAGGCTTTCGCTTCTCGAGGAACGAGCGCACGCCTTCGTGGAAGTCCCGGCTCAGATAGCAGGAGACGATGAGATCGTCGAGGTCCCGCGGCGCCAGCGCCGCGAGCACCCGGCGCGTGGCCTCTTTGGTGGCCGCGAGGGTGAGCGGGGCCAGCTCGGCGAGGCTCGCGGCGAGCTCGCGCGCGCGTGACTCGAGCTCCGGCGCCGGATGGATTCGATCGACCAGGCCGATCGTTTTGGCTTCTTGAGCGTCCAGCAGGCGGGCCGTCAGCACGATCTCGCGGGCGCGATTGGGACCGAGCACGGCCACGAGCAAGGTGAGGCTCACCGGCGCCAGAAAGTTGCCGAGCGTGCGGGCTACCGGCACGCCGAAGCGCGCGTGGGGAGCGGCGAGCCTCAGATCACACGCCAGCGCGATGAACAGGCCGCCGCCGATCGCGTCGCCCTGCAGCATGGCGATCGTCGGCTTGCTCATGCCGGCGAGCTTCGAGAGCACCCGGGTCAGGCGGGCCTCGTAGTCGAGCGCGTCCTCGCGGGTCTTGAAGTCCAGGAACTGGCGGATATCGGTGCCGCTGGCGAAGGCTCGGTCGCCCGCGCCCCGCAGGACGACCGCGCGCACCGACGGGTCGGCGTCGAGCGTGCCGCACGCATCGTGGAGCGCCTCGTACATCTCGAACGTCATCGAGTTGCGCGCGTCGGGGCGATTGAAGGTGAGGAGCGCGGTGGGGCCGTCGCGCTCGACGAGGAAGTGCGCGGTCATCCGTGCCGTCGCGGGGCTACCCTGAAGCCCCAGCCCCCGAGGTCCTGATCGAGCTGGTCGCGTCGCCGCTCGGCGGGCTGCGAGCGCGCCACGATGAAGAGGTGGCCGAGCTCGGTCACTTCCCTCTCGGCCTGCTCGCGTCCGGAGCGCATGTCGAGCTCGTGGGCGGCGCGCGCGGTCAGGATCTTGTCGGCGAGGTGCGGCGGCGTGTAGGCCTGGGGCGTCGCGGCGAGCGTCGCCGCGGTGAGGCGAGTGCCGCAGCCGTTACAGAATCGTGCGCCGTCGGGATTGTCCTGCTGGCAGGCCGGACACGTCATCCTTTCACGCTCCCGGCCGTGAGCCCTTCCACCATGTACCGCTGGAGGTAGGTGTAGACGACGATCACCGGGAGTGTGGTGAGGACGGCGCCGGCCATGAGGTAGCCCCAGCCGTAGACATCGCCCGTGATGAACGTGGAGAGACCGACCGGCAACGTCCGCTGCTTGACGTCGCTGATGAAGACCAGCGCGTACAGGAACTCGTTCCAAGCCTGCGTGAAGGCGAAGAGGCCGGCGGCGAGCACGCCGGGCGCCGCGAGCGGCAGGATGATGCGCCGGAACGCGCCGAAGCGCGTGGCGCCGTCGATCATCGCCGCCTCTTCGAGCTCCTCGGGAATCGAGCCGAAGTAGCCCATGAGGAGCCACGTCACGAACGGCACCGTGAACGACGGATAGGCGGCGATGAGCCCGGCCAGGCTGTCGGCCAATCCCATCGTGCGGATCTGCGCGTAGAGCGGGATGAACAGGATCGACGGCGGCACCAGGTACGTGATCAGGGTCGCGCTCGACAGGAAGGCGCGGCCCAGGAAGCGGAGCCGCGCCAGCGCGTAGGCGCCGATGGTGCCGATCGCGGTGGCCACGAGCGTGCTCGAGATGGCGACGGCGGCGCTGTTGCGGTACCAGATCGCGAAGTCGGTCTTCGTCAGGAGCTGCGTATAGTTCTCGACGACGAACGGCGCGGGCCAGAACATCGACACCAGGCTCCGCATCTGGTCCTCGGTCTTGAACGACGTGATCGTCATCCAGTAGAACGGGAACAGGACCAGCAGGAGCAAGAACCCGAGCACGACGTAGGCGACCGTGGTCTGGAGCCGCTCGATCGCCTCCCGCTTCACCTCGCGTGGCTCCGCCGCATGTAGCGCGAGAGCACGATGATCACCATCGCGAGCGCCGGCAGCATGTAGAGCGCGACGGCGATGGCCTCGCCGAGCCGCTGGGCGCCGAAGGCCATCTCGTAGGTGAAGACCGGCAGCACCTGCGTCGCGCCGCCCGGGCCGCCCTTGGTGAGGATGTAGACGATCGCGAAGTCGTTGAAGGTCCAGATCGTCGACAGGAGCATGACGACGATGATGATGTTGCGCAGCGACGGCAACGTCACGTGGCGAAAGCGCTGTACGATGTTGGCGCCGTCCACCGATGCCGCCTCGTAGAGCTCGCCGGGGATCGCCTTCAGCCCGGCCAGGAACGAGATCCCGAAGAACGGGAACCCCCGCCACACGTTGACGAAGATCACCGACGCCATCGCGGTGCCGGCCTCGCTGAGCCAGCCCACGCCCTGCGGCAAGATGCGGAAGACCTTGACCAGGAGATAGTTCAGCACGCCGAGGCTCGCGTCGAAGATCCAGAGGAAGTTCAGCGCGGACACGACGGTCGGGGCGACCCACGGGATCAGCAGCAGCCCGGTGAAGAGGCTGCGATAGCGGATGCGCGAGGTCAGGACCAGCGCCATCACCATGCCCAGGACGAGCTTGACGCCGACGGAGGCGAAGGTGAAGACGAACGAGTTCCAGACCGCGCGACGGAAGAAGCCGTCGTAGGCCAGGCGCACATAGTTTTCGAAGCCGACGAAGACCGGGGGGACGCCGACGTACTTTCGCGTCAGGCTCAGGTAGGCCGCGTAGCAGAACGGATAGGCGACCAGGGCGATCACCATGATCGCCATCGGGAGCACGAAGAGATAGCCCAGGTGCCAGTCGGCCCCGAGTCGGCGCCGGAGTCCGGCGCGCGGTCGGGGGGCGCGCGCGCGCTCGACGGGCAACTGGGCGACGGTGGCCATGGCTCGGAGAGCGCTCGGCGCTATTTGCCTCCTCGAATCTTGTAGACTTCCTCGACCCGCCCGTGCGCTTCCTTCAGCGCGGCCTCGAGCGACAGCCCGGCCGTCACCATCCGACCCGCCATGTCGCACAGCATGTACTGCGCCTGCACCTCGATCGCCGCCGGCGAGATCGGGCCGGGGTAACCTGGCCACACGCTGCGCATGATGTTCTGCAGCATGCCTTCGTAGTTGGGGTCGCTCTTCCAGTACGGGTGCTCGGCGCGCGACTTGTAGACCGGCCCGGCCTGGCCGCTGCACGCCTTCATGTACTCCTCGAACCGCTTCTCGTCCTCGACCCAGCGGATCATGTCTTCGGCGAGCTCGTGATACTTCGACTTCTGGAAGACGCCCCAGTTGTAGGCGCCGGCGAAGACGAACGAGCCGGCCGGCCCACCCGGCGTGAGGATGACCTGGGTCTTCTCGAACAACGGGTGCTTCTTCGCGCCCATGGCGTAGTAGAGGCTGGCCCCGTTGTTGGTGCTGACGAGCTTGCCGGCCATGTAGGCCTCGTTGTTGCTGGCGTCGTTCCAGCCCATCACCCCGGGCGGCTGGATCTTGTGCTTCTGGATCGTGTCGACGGCGAACTGGAGCGCGGCCATGTTCGCCTTGAGATTCGACGTCGCGAGCGCCGGCTTGCCGTCCTTGTCCCAGGCGCCCCCGCCATAGTCCCAGAGGATGTTCTGCATGAAGCCGTTGCCGTCGTCGCACCGGTTGAGCGTCTGGCCGAACCCCCAGATGTCCTTCGACGGGTCCTGGCACTTCTTGGCGACCTCGATCACGTCGGGGTCGTAGACCTTCGGCAGCTTGAGGCCCTTCTCCGCGAGCACGTCCTTGCGGACGTGGAGTCCGCCGCCGAAGGCCAGGCGCGCGATGCCGAAGTACTGGCCGTTGAACTGGACGACGCGAGCGGCGTACGGCAGGAGACCGCCGCGCGCAGCGGCGAGGTCCTTGGCCAGCTTCGTCTCGTCGCGCAGGGCCGCCTTGTAGCGCATCGGCCCCTGGTAGTTCATCTCGGCCACGTCGGGCGGGTTGCCCGCTTCGATCGCGGCGACGAACTTCTGCTCGCGGTCGCCGAAGGTGGCCCAGTCGAACTCGGGCTCGACGTTGCGCTCCTTCGCCCAGGCCTCGACGTGCTTGGCAAGGATGTCGTTGCCGCCGGTCACGTAGCTCTTGAAGAGCCAGACGCGCAGCTTGGTCTTCGGCTGCGCGGACGCCATGCCGCGCAGCACGGCCAGGCCCGCGGCGGTGCCGCCGGTCAGGATGGCGGATTTCCGGAGAAACTCCCGCCGGGCGATGAGGCCCGCGTCGAGCTCGGCGGCGATACCCCTCAGGCGCGGGTCGGTCGTCATCCTAGTCGCTCGCCAGCTTTCCGTTGACGCCCCAGTTCGCCTTCTCCACGTCCTGGAAGACGATGTGCACCTGGTCGGCGGTCGTCTTGCCGATCTTCACCATCGCCTCGGTGATCGCGGCGGTGATCTCGCGCTTCTGCTGATCGGTGCGTCCGGCGTACCACTGGATCGTGATGTTCGGCATGGCCTCTCTCCTCGATTGAAAGTGCGTGGCAGCGATTATCGCAGCGGGCCGTCCGCCGGGCAAGGCAGCCCACGACGGCGCTCGTCGCTGAGAGCCAGGTCGTGCACGTCGCGATGCTCTGACCGGCCCGCGGCCGGCGGACCCCGTCGAGGTTGTCGTCGCGGATCTCGCGCCGCCGCCGGGCGTCCCGCATCAGTCGGGACGCTCGGCCGCGACGATGCGTTTCACGGCACGATCTTGTAGACGCGCCGGACGTTCTCCCAGAGCATCTTCGACTGGACCGCCGGCGCGATGCCGCGGAACTGCTCCTCGATCGCCTTCTGCGAGAAGGGCCAGGTCCCGTCGCGATGCGGATAGTCCGAGCCCCACATGACGTTGTCCGGCGCGATCTCCGCCATCGCGCGCACGCCGTGGAAGTCCTTCTGGAACGTCGCGTACATCTGCCGCTTGAAGTAGGCGCTCGGGGGGAGCTTGAGCTTGAGGTCGTCGGCCAGGCGCTCCTCGTACGTGTCGTCGAGGCGCTCGAGTATGTAGGGGAGCCAGCCGATCCCGCTCTCGCCCAGAACGAGAGTGAGCTTCGGGTGGCGCTCGCAGACGCCGGACAGGATCACCGAGGCGCAGATCTCGTCCATCTGGAGCGGCGCGACCACGGTCCACGACCCGGCCGACGCCGGGCTCTGGATACCCTGCACGGCGTAGCCCACCGTCGCGGCGCCGCCCTCGAAGACATGAAAAGAAACGACAAGACCTGTGTCCTCTGCGGCGGCCCACAGCGGCTCCCATATTGGATGCCACACCGGGAGCGCCGCGCCCCATGGAACGAAGACGGCGCCGCGCAGGCCGAGCTCGGCACAGTGACGGACCTCGTCGGCGGCCGCTCCCGCGTCGTGGTTCGGCAGGCAGCCGAGTCCGAAGAAACGACCGGGCTCGGAGCGATTGAAGTCGGCGACGTAGTCGTTGTAGGCGCGGTAGACCGCGGCGAGGGTCTCGTGATCGGCGATGCCGCTGTGCGTGAAGAGCCCCCGTGAGATCCCGATGATGCCGTAGATGATTTCGGCCTCGACGCCGTCGCGCTCCTGATCCTGGCGCCGCTCGGCGGGATTCGAGGGCCGCGTTTGCGTGCCCGAGGCGAACCCCGCTTCGGCCAGGATACGGCCGCGCCGTCCACCCGTCACGCCCGGTCCGTAGACGCCCCACGGCCCGAGCACCGCGTCGCCGGAGACCCACACCTTGCGACCGTCGCGCTCGACCACGTGCGGCGCGCGCTCGCGCCACGACGACGCCATGCGCGACGTGAAGGTGTCAGGCGGGAGGTAAATGAGATCCATGTGGCTGTCGGCCGACATCGCTCTGAGGGACATAGGCGACTCCTTTGCTCTGACGCGAGCGCGCGCGAGTGAAGGCGAGCGTAGTCCCACTCGCGCGCGAACGCAAGAATCCGGAATCTGTTCTGACACGGCCAAGCTGGCCAGAGGCGGACAGTCTGGCGCGCGCGCGGCCAGCGAGTATTCGAAGCCGGTGGTCCAAATCGAGAAGAACCTTTCGGTTTGATTTTTGTGGAAATCCGGAATCTCGTGGCATTTCGCTTGCTCCATCTGCACTTCGCCGTGCGCACCCAAAGCGACCGAGCACGTGAGACGTGGCGACGGCAGAGGAGATTTATGAGTCTCGTCCGGCGAGTCATCACAGCCCTGCTGCTCACCGGCGCCGCGGCACTGCTGCTGGCGTCCTCCACGCTCGCGCTCGAGCGGGTCGGCGTGGTGACCAACATCGAGGGTGTCGCGACGGTGGTGCGCGTCGCGCTGCCGGAGCCCCGGCCGCTCCAGTTCAAGGACGACCTGTTCCTCCGCGATCGAATCACGACCGGCGAGCGCTCCTTCGTGCGGGTGCTGCTCGGCGGCAAGGCCACCGTCACCGCGCGCGAGCGCTCGGTGTTGACGATCACCGAGGTGCCGGGAGTCGCCACGATCAACCTCGGCGCCGGCCGCATCGCCGTCGCGGTCGCCAAGGGGCTGATGAAGCGGGGTGAGGTCATCGAGATCAAGACGCCGAATGCGGTCACGGCGATCCGAGGCACCGTCGTCATCGCCGAGATGCAGCCGGCGGTCAGCGGTCATCGGTCGACGATCACGATCCTGCGCGGGCTCGTCGACGTGACCAGGCTCGATAGGGCGGGCGCGCTCAGCGGGCCCGCGGTGAAGGTCGGGGCGCTCGAGCGGGTGACCGTGATCGGCGCGGAGCCGGTGCCCGCGGTGGAGAAGATCACGCGCGAAGCCGCCTCACGCCTCGCGGCTGACTTCAGCCTCGTGCCGAAGAGCGCCCCGGCGGCCAGCACCGAAGCGCTGAGCGCCGAGGTGAAGCAAATCTCGCTGCGCGACGCCATGCAGCTCGTGGGCGCCACCGACCCGAACCCGACGCCAAGCCCGACGGGACAGAGCGGCTCGACCGGCGCGGGCCAGGGGGTGAGCGGCGCGGTGGGCGGGGTCGTCGGCGGCGTGACGAACACGGCGACGGGCGCGGTCGGTACGGCGACCGGCGGTCTGTCGACGAACACCCTCCTGCCCGGACTCCTGCACAAGTAGGGCGAGATCGCGCGCGCCGCGCGCCGTCGGTCGAGCGCGCGGCGCGCAGGGCACGCCGTTCGGAGAACGCGGCCCGAAGGAATACTCGCGAGCGGGACTATCACTTCCCGTCGCCGGGCGAACCGGCGACGGGAAGGTCTTGCCTCGGTCGGTCTAGTTGGCTCCCGGGTAGAACGCGTCGCGGCCGCGCTGGTAGGTCCTCTGCTGCTGCGTCGCATTGCGAGAGACCAGCGGACGCATGAACATCGGATGCGTCGCGCTGCGCACCTCGTGCTCGATGGTGAACAGCACCTTCGAGGTCTCCGGGTCGACGATGTCCTTGAACCGGTACTGAACCGGGTTCGACTCCTCGCTGATGAGGCCGCGGTCCTTCAGCCACCGATGCGGTCCCGAGAAGTTCGTCACGTAGATCGCGATGTGATGGCCGTCGTACGGCGCCTCCGGCTCGGTCGTCTCGCGGAAGATCAGGTGTTGCTTGGCGCCGACCTGGACCTTCGCCGAGGTGTTGCCGTTGAACGTGACGCTCGCGGGCGCGCCCATCGCGGTCTGGTAGAACTTCGCGATCCCGACGGCGGTGTTGGGCCGCACGGCGAATTCCACGTACGGGACGCCGAGGGTCATGTCGCCGAACTCGGGGCCCGGGGCGTGGAACCGCATCTGGTTGCCCCACGGACAAGTGACGCTGACGTACTTGTCGTCGGCCGCGCACATGAACTTCGTGCCGCCCAGCTTTTCGCGCGCGCTCGTGAGGCGCATCTTCAGACTCTCGAGGTCCGGCACGACGAACCCGATGACGCCGCGGAGCACCTCCGGCTTTCCGGTCGGCATGTGGAACTGCTGCTGGCCGGCATTGATCCACATGTTCTCGGTGCCCGTCATGAGGTACGGGTCGCGCGTGAGCCCGAGAGCCGTCACGTAGAAGTTCGTCGCGACGACCTGGTCCGGGATCTTCACGTTGACGTGCTCGAGCAGAATGATGTTACCGATGTCTTCGGCGGTGCGATCGAACACCCTGTCACCTGGCATTGTTGGCCCCCTCCCTCAATGGCCCCCCATCATGGGACGCTCAGGCGTAGGATATCTCGAATTTCAAGGGGAGGGTGGGATGGAATTCGGCCTGTTCACGGAATTCGCGAGTCCCCGGGGGTGAGCGAGGCGGCGGCGTTCGACGAATCGCTCGGTCAGACGAAGGCGGCGGGAGGACATGGGCTTCGGCGCCGTCTGGCTCGCCGAAATCCATTTCCAGAAGGATCGATCGGTACTTGCGTCGCCCCTGGCGATCGCGGCGGCGCTGGCGGCCTGCACCCGCCGCCTCAAGATCGGCATCGCCGTCATGCCCAAGCCCTCCCAGCAGCCGCATCCGCCCATCCGCATCGCGGCGACGACGCCCGAGACATACCCCCTGATGGGACGGCTCGGGGCGCCGCTCTTGGTGGCGGTCCGCACGGTCGCGCTCTCGGATCTCAAGCGCCACCGGCCGACCTACCAGGCGGCGTGGACGGCGTCGGGACACGCCTGACGCGTCTCGTTCGGCGCCGCGCGCGCGTCAGTCCCAGAGGCGGGTCGAGAAGTAGCGTTCGCCGATATCGTTGAAGAGGGTGACGAAGCGGCCGCGGCCGATGCGTCGCGCGACCCGCTCGACGCCGGCCATGTACGCGCCGGACGACTGACCCACGAACAACCCGGACGCCGCCAGCCGCACGCACATTCGGTACGCCTCGTCCACGGTGACGGGTACGCGCTCGTCGATCAGCTTCTCGTCCAGGATCACCGGCACGATGTCCTCGGCGCGGCCGAGCGGCTTGAGCCCCTCCACGCCGGGGAACGCTTCGGGGATGACGCAGACGAGGCGGATCGCCGGGTCGTGCTCCTTGAGGCGCCGCCCCAGGCCGGTCAGGGTGCCCCCGGTGCCGACGCCGACGACCACGTGGGTCACCCGGCCGCCGGTCTGCTGCAGGATCTCGACCGCCGTCGTCTCGTAGTGCGCCCGCCAGTTGTCCTGGTTGCTGTACTGATCACAGAAGAAGTAGTGGTCCGGATCGGCCTCGTAGCGGCGGCGCACTTCTCGGAGCGCTTCGTCGTAGCCTAGGAGCCCGTCCGTGAACGTGAGCTTCGCGCCGTGCGCGAGCATCCGCTTCTTCCGCTCGGCGCTCGCGTTGTCGGGGATCACGATCTCGACCGGCGCGCCGATGATCCGGCCGATCATCGCATAGGCGATGCCCGCGTTGCCCGACGAGCTGTCGAGCACGGTCTTGCCCGGCTTGAGCTGGCCATCGTCGAGCGCGCCCAGGAGCATTCTGAGTACCGGCCGGTCCTTGAGCGACCCTCCGGGGTTCAGGGATTCCATCTTCGCGAACACTTCGACATCCGGAAGCTCGCGACGCAGGACGTCCACCGGAACGAGCGGAGTGTCGCCCACCGCCCGCAAGACGGGGTAACGATCCACGAGCGCCTGGATTCGGGGATCCCAGGGCATGGCGCTTATGCGACTCGACCGGACGAAGTCATGGGAGGCCATTCTAACGTCACTGGCAAGGTCTGCGCTGCGGCCCGGCGAGCTGGCCCGTCGACGGCGCCATGAGCGCCTCGACGAGATCGAGGTCGAGACGAGCACCGATCCGGCGCCGACGCCGACGATCGCGTACGACACCGAGGTGGGAACCGTCGTGGCGCTTCGCCAGCTCACTTTGCGCATGGTGACGACGATGCGATCGGAGTACGCTCAGGCGTCGTGGCAAGACGCGTGAGCGGGCCGATCATCGCGGTCGCCGCCGTCCTCGTGTTGGGCTGCACTCCGTTCTATACGTGGGACATCAACACTACGTCCACGGCGCGGCCGCCGTCGTTCGACATCGGCGAGCTGTCGCGCCAGCCGGTGGCGACGGCTGGTCTCCTCGCTCCCGCCGGGCTCCAGGGGCTCAGCACATCGCTCTCCCACGCGCTCGTCGCCGCGCTCGCAAACGTGTCGCCGCCGATCCGCGCAATCCCGGCCCATGCGATCGCGAACGCGCTCAACGATCAGGGTCTCGCGGCCGAATACGCCGAGCTGCTTTCGGGCTTCGGCCGCACCGGCATCATGGAGCGTGAGCGATTGCGCCGAATCGGATCGGCGCTGGGCTTCCGCTATGTGCTGCTCCCGGGGCTGGCGCAGCTCGATCAGGCGATCCTGGACAGGCTCGAGATCGCCGGCGTCAAGGTGGTCAGGACTCGGGTCACGGTTCTGCGCGTGTGGCTGCAGCTCTGGGACACGCGGACGGGCCACATTCTCTGGGAGTCGGCCGGCGATGTCGCCACCGCGAGCGACGTGGTGAGACACGACCGGATCGTCCCGATCGAGGAGATCGCTGAAAAGCTGTGGCGGCGCATGATCCAGCACGACTTGCTCGAGGGTGGGACCGGATCACGATCCCTCCTCGATTTTTGAGCGGGCCGTCACGCGCACGGCTGACGTCCCTCCGCCGGACACTCGCCCAGTGAGACCTTGGTCCAGGGACGGACTGAGCGACAGTCGCGTAGGCTTCGTGATCGGACCGCGACACGCTCGAGCGCGCATTCAAGAACGGGTAGGGAGCAATGTGATGGGAAAGGTCGGCCCACTCGCTCGCCGATTCGGCATTCGGCGTCTGGCTCTCGGCGTCGGCGTCATCGCGATGTCGCTCGCGATGGCGTCGCCGGCGAATCCGGTCACCGGCTCCACGTCCGCGCCCGAGCCCGTACCGCCGCCGGCTGACGAGTTCGGACGCGGCACCCCCCAGGGCACCGTCCGCGGCTTTCTCGACGCGACGACCCCGCGCAACTACCGTCGCGCCATGAGCTATCTCGATCTGCGCCGCATCCCCTCGGCCAAGCTCGCGATGCGGGGACCGGAGCTGGCGCATCAGCTTCGGGTCGTGCTGGACAACACGGTCTACGATCTCGGCACGATCTCGGACGAGGCCGAGGGGCGGCCAGAGCCGGGACTGCCGAAAAGCCGCGAGCTCGTGGGACGTGTCGAAACCGACAAGGGGACGTTCTCGATCCTCCTCGAGCAGGTGCCGCGCGACGACGGCGTCCTGATCTGGCAGTTCTCGAACGTCACCGTCTCGCGGATCCCCGACCTCTATAAGGAGGTGAGCTACGGGATCGTGGGCGAGCGGCTGCCTCCGTTCCTCGTCGAAACGCGCGTGTTGCGGCTCGCGCTGTGGCAATGGATCGGGCTCGCGGCCCTGCTCCTGGTCTCGTGGCTCATCGCGTGTGTCGTCGTGCGACCCGGGCTGCCACTGACGCGCCAGGTGGCCATCCGGGTCGGGTTCGACGTCGGCGATCCCACCTTCGGCCGAGCCATCTCGCCGCTCCGCGGGCTGGTCGGGCTCAGCGTGTTCAAGGCCGGAGAATCGGCCCTCGCGCTGCCGGTGGCCGTCCATCCGATCGTCGCCGGGATCCAGAAATTCTTGCTCGTCATCATCATGACCTGGCTCGCCCTGCGTCTCATCGAAGTCATGAGCCAGGTCGTCCGCCGGCGCCTGCTGCGGCGCCACGAGCCGCCGAGCCAGCCGGTCATCGACTTCGTCCAGCGCGGGCTCAAGATCTTGGTGTCGGTGCTGGCGGTCCTGATGCTCCTCGAAGCCGTAGGCGTGCAGGTCAGCGCGTTGATCGCCGCGATCGGAGTCGGAGGCATCGGAGTCGCGCTCGCCGCCCAGCGGACCGTCGAGAATCTGTTCGGCGGCCTCGCGGTGATCGGTGATCGGCCGGTGCAGGAGGGCGACTTCTGTCGCTTCGGGGACCAGCAGGGAACCGTCGAGCGGATCGGCCTCTGGTCCACGCGCCTGCGCACGCCCGAACGCTCGGTGATCACGGTCCCGAACGCCCAGTTCCTCACCGTGCAGGTCGAGAACCTCCAGGAACGGGACCGCATCCTGTTCAACACCACCTTGAGATTGCGGTACGAGACCTCACCGGACCAGCTTCGCTGGGTGCTCGTCCGCATCCGGGCGCTGCTCGACACGCACCCGCGGCTCGACCCCGACAGCTCCCGCGTGCGATTCAGCGGCTTCGGGGCGAGCTCGCTCGACGTCGAGCTCTTCGTCTACGTCCGCACCAGGGATCCGAACGACTTCCTGGCGGTTCGCGAGGATCTCTGTCTGCGCGTGATGGACGTCGTGACGGCTGCCGGGACGGCGTTCGCCATGCCGGCGCAGACCAACTACAGCGCCTCCGCCGGCATCGATCCCGAGCGGGCCGGCGCCGCGGCCGCCGAGGTGCAACGCTGGCGCACCGAGGGCAAGCTGCCGTTGCCGGAGTTCCCGCTGAAGACGCGATCGTGATTCGGGAATCGCTGCTGGTCGAGCGCGGCTACCGCTCGGCCGGGCTCAGCGCGAGAACGGTGGGCCGCCAGCCGGGCAGGTCCAGGTAGAGGCCCCGCTTCGCGAGCTCGGTCCCGTCGCGCTCGTAGCGAAGCGTCGAATCCAGGAGATCGGTCAACCGCCACGTCGAGCCGTCGAGACCGGTGAACTGCAGGCGCACGTAGCCCCGACCGCGGTCCGGTCCCCAGTTGACGGCGACGAGCAGGCGGCGCTCCTCCCGCTCCCACGAGTAGGCGACGAGCTGCCGCCACGAGGACGTGCCGTTCGCGTCGGGCTCGCGCTCCAGCAGGCGCCACTGGCCCTCGCGCACTTCCTCGCGTCGCATGATCGCGAGGAGCCGGGTGTAGAAGGTCTCGAGCTCGCGATCGATCGGCTCGGGCGCGCGGCGGCGCAGATGGTTGGATGCGCGCACCCGCCGTCCGGTGAGCTGTCCCTCGTGCACGAGGCGCAGCCCGGGCGCCAGGAGCGCCAGGACGGCCGCCGCGCAATGCGTGGCGGGCGCGAAGGCCGCGGCGGCGCGCGGCTCGTCATGATTCTCGAGGAAGCGCACCGACCGCCGTTGAAACTCGGGCTCCGCGCGCAGGTGGGCGATGATCGTGTCGGCGTCCGCCCCCGCCCGGAGCTGGTCGTAGAGCTGCTTGTCGTAGGTGTAGTCGAAGCCCTGCCGCTGCAGGGTCGCCTCGAGGCCCCAGTACACTTCGGCCATGAAGACGAAGTCCGGCCGGAGACGCCGGATCTGATCGATCGCCCCCGGCCAGAACGGCTCGTCGACCGCGGCGCTTCCGTCTGCCGGCCGCGAGCGCTCGCCCCAGGTGCGCGCGATCACGTCGGGCAGCAGGAGCATCGCCATGTCGCAGCGAACGCCGTCGCACTGCTCGCTGATCTGGCGCAAGACGCTCGTCATCGCCTGCCGCAGCGCTTCGTGGCGGTAGTTGAGCTGCGCGGTGTCCGGCCAGCCCGGAAAATACGGATCGCGGCCGTGGGCGAGCACGCGCGAGCCCGTCCGTGTATTCGCCCGGAGGTAGTTGTGCGGCTCGCGGGCCAGATCGTCCTCGGTTCCGTGCACGTAGAATTCGGGATGCTCGTACACCCACGGATGGTCCAGCGCGGTGTGGTTCGCGACGAAGTCGAGCATGAGACGCACGTCTCGGCTGCGGAGCCGGCCGCGGAGCCGCTCGAGGGCCGCCGGCCCGCCGAAGTCGCGATGCACCACGTACTCGCGCACCGCGAAGGGCGAGCCGCTCACGTCGGCCGGGCTGAAGTCGACGAGCGCCTCACGATATTCGGCTTGCCACTCCGGCCGGCGGGAGACCGCGCGGCCGGCGTCGCCCGTTTGCCACACTCCGAGGAGCCACACCCAGTCGAAGCTCTCGGTGGCGATGCGATCGAGCTCGGCCTCGGAGAAATCGTCGAAGGTCGCCGGGCGGCCGACCGCCTCGCCGGCTTCGTAGAGGTGCGCCCGGGTATTGATCTGGTAGAGCGAAGGAAATCGCCTCAGCGCGGCGGCGCTGCCTTCCACATGCGCTCGTGCATGGACTCGGCGCCTTCAGAGCCGAACCGGTGCATGAGCGGAGCCACGAGCCCGGTCCAGCCCGTCTGGTGGCTGGCCCCGATCCCGGCGCCGTTGTCGCCGTGGAAGTACTCGTAGAAGTAATTCCAGGTGTCGCCGCCGGCGCCATAGTTCTCGCGCACCGTGCCCCACTGTCGCTCCGAGAGGTAGGGCCCCCACTTCTTCCACGGCGTCGTCGGCTGGTCCGCGTTCATGCGAGAACCTCAGCGCTCCGTCGCGAGCGCGCGTCTCCGTTCGGTCGGTGGCTACTTCTTCGCCGGCTTGTCGAGCGAGACGGCGAGCGCCTGCGCGTAGGTGATCTCGACCAGGTCTCCGACCTTGACCAGATCGAGGTTCTTCGGGTCCTTCGCCTTGATGGTCTCCGTGTTGCCCCTGGGCCCCTTGATCGTGACCGTCTCGGCCTTCTTGTTGATCGCCGTGATCGTGGCCGTGACGGTGACCTCCCGGCCGATCGCGCCGGCCGGCGTCTCGCCGGGCTTCGAGCCGACGCGGCTCTCCTGCACCGTCGTGCCCGGCGTCGCGGTGCCCGGCTTCTTGATCTGGAACGCCAGCGCCTCCATGTAGGTCGCGAGGACGGGATCGCCGACCTTGACCGCGTCGAGCTTCTGGGGATCCTGCACCTCGAGGGTCACCGTGCGTCCCTTCGGCCCCTTGAGCGTGACGGTGTGGTTGTCCTTGTCGACGGCGGCGACGGTTCCCTTGACCTGGACGGCCCGGCCCGCGGCGCGTCCGGGCGCTTTCTCGGTCGGCGCCGGCGCCTTCTCGGTCCCGGAAGTCTGGGCGAGCTGTCGTCCATCAGCCGCCGGGGATTGAGACCACATCAGGATGCTCGCGAACACGATTACCGTCGTCACCTTCGGGCTCATTGTGGCCCTCCTGGTGCCCAGGGTATGCCGGGCGGCGGACGAATCGGCCATGAGACCTAGGTCCAGGCTCCGGAAAGCGAACGAGGGGAGCTAGCTTCTCGGTGGCTCTTCGGTGACCGCCGAAGCGGCGACCCGGCCCATCACCTCCGCAATCGCCTCCAGCAGCATCTCGTCGTGGAGAGGCTTGCAGAGATATGCGGCGACGCCGGCCGCCAGGCACCGGGCCCGGGTCTCCGGCTCATCGTGGGCAGTAATGATGATCGTGGGGAAGCGCACTCCAGCGCCGATCAGGATCCGCTGAACCTCGAGTCCGGTCAGCCCGGGCATCTGGAGATCCAGGACCAGGCAATCAGGCCGGCGCCCTCTCAGAGAATCGAGAAACTCCTGTCCGGATGCATAAACCACGGCGTCGAGGTCGGCAGCCATGAACAGCCGTCGGAGGGACTTACGGATCGATTCCTCGTCGTCGACGACGGCGACGAAGGGTTGGGGTCGGGGCACAACGCTGCTCATGAGGCTCTGCCTGCGATAGTAGCAAACGCGGCCCGGGCTCCCGCGCTGGACCAAAGTCGGATTGCTGTGAGGCCCCAAGACCAACTAGGCTACGCCGGCCGGCCGGAGAGCCGGCGTGGAGCTATCAGAAGGAGCACGTTGCATGGCGATTTCCCCCGACGAACCACTGGAGCAGCCCATCGTCTTCGTGATCGACGACGACGACTCGGTGCGTCGCTCCCTGGAGCGACTCCTCCGGTCCGTCGACCTCGACGTCGAGACGTTCGCCTCGGCCCAGGAGTTCCTCCGCAAGCCAATGCCGGACCGGCCTTCGTGCGTTGTGCTCGATCTGCGCCTGCCGGGCCCGAGCGGGCTCGAGCTCCAGGAGAGCCTGATCCGAGCGGGCCACGACGTCCCGATCGTCTTCATCAGCGGCCACGCCGACGTGCCCTCGAGCGTGCGCGCGATCAAGGCGGGGGCGGTCGATTTCTTGCAGAAGCCGTTCAGCGACCAGGCCCTGCTCGATATCATCCACGGCGCGTTACGGCGCCACCGCGAGGCGCGCCGGGATCGGGCGGAGGTCGCCGGCATCCGCGTGCGGTTCGACACGCTCACGCCCCGGGAGCGGGACGTGCTGAGGCTCGTCATCCAGGGGCGGCTCAACAAGCAGATCGCGGGAGATCTCGGCATCAGCGAGAAGACGGTGAAGTTTCACCGCGGCCGCGTGATGGAGAAGACGCAAGCCGGGTCCGTCGCCGAGCTCGTCCGCCAGGCCGACCGGCTGGGGCTCCGCCCGCGCGATTGATCGCGGGCCCGCGTCGGGCCTCGCCGCCCCGATCAGGTCGTCGGCGTGAAGCTCTCGTTCCGCGGGAGCAACAGGCGGAACGCGGATCCGCGGTCCTCGTTGTTGCCGGCCCACAGCTGACCCCCGTGCGCCGTGGCGATCGAGCGACAGATCGTCAGGCCGAGCCCCAGGCCCTGGTGCTTGGTGGTGACGAACGGCTCGAAGAGCTGGTCCAGGATGTCGGCCCGGATGCCGCTGCCGTTGTCGAGCACCGAGATCCCCACCGTGTCGTGATCGACGACGCTCGTCTCGATCACGAGCGCCCGATCGTTCGGCTCGTTGCCGATCATCGCCTCGCAGCCGTTGACGATCAGGTTCAGGAGCACCTGCTGGACCTGCACGCTGTCGCCCTGGACCCTCGGCAGATCCGGCGCGAGCCGGGTCGTCACCTGCACGTGCCGGGTCAGGATGTCGCTGCGGGCGAAGTCGAGCACGTCCCGCGTGATCTCGTTGAGATCGAGGATCTGACGGTTCGACTCGCCGCGCTTGAACATCGCGCGCAGGCGTCGTATCACCTCGCCTGCTCGCCGGTCGGCGCTGGCGATGTCCTCCAGGATCTCGTCGATCTCATGCAGGTTGACGGGCTGGCGCGCCAGCATGCGCCGTGCGGCCTGGGCGTTGCTCAGGATCGCCGTCAGCGGCTGGCTGAGCTCGTGCGCCAGGGCACCGGAGAGCTCGCCGAGGACCGCGACGCGGCCGAGGTGCGTCAGGACCTGTCGCTGCTCCTGAGCCTCCCGCTGGGCGCGCTGGCGCTCGGTGATGTCCCGGATCGTCGTGATGAAGCACGCGTGGCCGCCCATCTCGACGGTCTCGGTCGCGATGATGGTCTCGCGCAGCTCGCCCGACCGGGTGAGGAACTGCGCCTCGACGTCGCGCACGGGGCCCGGCGCCTCGATCAAGCGTCGCAAGGTCGCCTGGTCCTGAAGGCCGGCGGCGAGCGGCAGCTCGGCCATCGTGCGCCCCACCGCGGTCCCGCGCGTGTAGCCGAAGAGCCCCTCCCAGCGATCGTTGACATCGATGATCTGGCCGCCCGTCCGGCGGCTGATCGCCATGGCGTCCGGGCTCGAGCGGAAGGCTCGAGCGAAGAGCTCCTCGGACGCGCGCACGGCCTCGTCGGCCCGCTTGCGGTCGGTGATGTCGACGTTGACGCCGAGGAGGCGCGTCGGTCGTCCACGGTCGTCACGCAGCACCTCGCCCTTGCCCATCACCCAGCGGACGTTCCCGTCGGGATGCACCACGCGAAACTCGACGTCCCACGGCGCGCCCTTCTCGATCGCCGCAGTGATCGCCTCGGCGACCGCGGGCTGATCGTCGGGGTGCACGACACGGAGCAAGGCGCCGAACGGCGCGGAGCTCGATTCGCGCCGCCAGGTCGCGTCGCCCGGCGGGAGGCTCCAGTCCCAGATCGTCATCTGTGCGGCGTCGAGCGCCAGCTTCAGGCTCTCCTCGTTGAAGACCGCCGCGCGTTCCGCCCGCCGCCGCTCCCGCATGACCGCGCTCAGGAGCAGGAGCGGAATGGAGGTGAAGATGAGACACAGCTGGATGGACAGCGCGCTGTCACCGGGGGCGCTCGCGACGAACGGACCGACGCGATTCATGGCGCCTCGCGTCGCCAGCAACGCGACCGCCATGGTGGCGGTGCTGGTGCCGATCGACCCGAACCGCACGGCGGCCCACACGAGGAAGGGTACCGGCGCGTACAGGAGAGCCGGGATCCCGCCCAGCCCCGATTCCCGCCACACGAAGACCAGCACGCTGACGCCGAGGACGCCCACGCTCAGGCCGACAACTTCGGCGAGCGAGCGCAAGGACGGTGTCCGGAAGCTCCGGGCGTCGACCTGAGACCACGCGATGATCGCGGGCACCACGGTCAGCTCCGCCAGCACGTTCGAGAAGAAGCGCGCGCGCCAGACCTGCCAGAAGTGTCCCTCGCCCCAGCCTCCCACGAGCTCGACGAAGCCGGCATCGAGAAAGCACGACGCGAACACGCCGACGATCGAGCCGAGGACGAAGATCCCGACGTGACGCGAGTCGTCGAACCGCAGCGGGCCCCCGGTGAGGCGGCGGACGCAGGCGGCCCCGATCAGCGCTTGCGAGCAGTTGCTGATGAACCAGAGCAGGATCATCGTCACGGGAATGTGGTTCGCGAGCTGGATGACGAGATGCGCCGGAAATGCGGCGAGCAGCAGGATGGCCCAGGTCCGCATCGGCGCCAGCAGCAGGGCGGCCAGCAGGATCGAGTTCGGCGGCCACAGGGTCGACACCGGGGACGGGTGGATCGTGAACGCGAAGCCGACCCGCGCGCCGATGAAGTACCCGACGCACACGAGCACCGCCGCCACGATCGTGGACGCGCGGTCCGTCGGGATCCTGCTCATTCCTCTTTTCTCACGACTGCGGCCGCAGGCGCACGATGTAGGGACGCCCGTCGCCCGCCGTTCCGTTCACCTGCAGCAGGCGGGGCGGGTGTCCCGGTTGAGTGAAGAGTGTCCCCGTGCCCTTGCCGCCGCGCTCGCCCTGGATCAGGAGCTTGCCGTCTGCGACCTTCACCGTCCCCTTGGCATCCAGGAGGCCGATGGTGCGCGCCGAGGCCGCTCGATAGGTGCCGTCGCCCGCGATCGTCACCTCGACATAGTCATCCCGATCGCGGGAACCCGCGATCTCGAGAAGACCGACCCACTTGCCCGCGATGCTCGCAAGGTCGGTGATCGCGATCGGTGCGGTCGTCGTTGCCGATCCGCTGCCAGCGCAGCCGGCGAGCCCGAGCGCGATCACCAGCCCCAGCGCGCAGATACCTGATTTGTCAGCCCGCATCGGCTCCTCCCGAGAGCAATCGCGTTCCTGAAGCGTGGAGAGTTTACCGCGTCGAGCGCCCGCGCGAGTGGCCGTTCTCGACGCCGACATTCGATTTCGTCTTGTGGTAGCCTCACGGTGCCCTGGGTCTGGAGCCTATCCGACCAACGTCCCATTGAGTACGCTTGTCGGGCCGTATAGGTGTATCAGCACCGAAGTGGGGTAGCAGAAAAGGAGCGGAGGGCTAACCGTGCGCACGTTCATTGATCGTTCAATTCTCGCCACGATGATCATCGGCCTCCTTTTCGT
>Ga0066710_100000765_pt1 | contig 21223 bp, 20 predicted proteins | sample GraSoiAngelo_159_FD_79666 | JGI IMG/M metagenome (GOLD analysis project Ga0066710, IMG submission 79666) | Grasslands soil microbial communities from the Angelo Coastal Reserve, California, USA - 14_1009_16_40cm | ecosystem: Environmental > Terrestrial > Soil > Grasslands | place: USA...
CGCCGCGGCAAGCGCCACGAACACCACGAGCCCGATCTGGTCCCAGGGCACCGAGAACCGCAGCTCCGGGTTCAGTCGGCTCAAGAACACCACCGTGCTCTGGGCGACGAACACGCCGATCCCGACCCCCAGGCCCGCGCCGAGCAGGGCCACCACCGCGGATTCTACGAGCAGGCCGGCGCTGACGGCCCGTGCCGAGAATCCGAGCGCACGCAGGACCCCGATCTGCCGTCGCCGCTCGACTACGGCGCGGGTGCTCAGGGTGCCCAGCGCGGCCACGCCAGCCAGTAGACCGACGCCCATAAAGCCCTGCAGAATCATGTTCAGCAAGCCGCGAATGCCCTGTACCAGCCTCAGCTCGTCGCCGATCGTGCTCGCCTTCAGGTCGGGCGCCGATAAGCTCAAGCCGGCCGCCAGCTCGCGTGCGTTCGCGCCTGGGGGTACGGAAAGGTAGTAGCCGGCGTTCTCAGGCTGGGGCCAGGCTGACAGGCTCGCGGCGTTGACGACTACCGCATTGCCAAAAGGCCCACGGGCGTCGGCAAGGCCAACGACCTCGACGCGGACGGTCGCGTGCGTGCCTCGGGTGTCGCGCAGCCAGAGCGTGATGGGATGGAAGTCGCGGCCGTCACTATCGATTACTCGCAAACGATTCGGGACAGAGCGCAGCAGTCCCGCTCCCACGATGGCCGTGCGAGGCCGGCTGAGGTGATTCCAGCCATTGCCGGCCACGATCGGCGTGCGTGATGCCTGCAGAAATGCGTCGTCCACGGCCAGGACGTTGACCGGCGCCCAGCGCGATGCACCGACGGCGTCCGTTTGGATCGCATCGATCAACAGCGGCGAGGCGGCGCCGATGGCGGAGAACGCGTCCGCCGAGACGACGCCGTTGGCGGCCAGATCAGCGCGCAGATCGCGCGGCGGTTGGCTGCTCGTGATGTGGATGTCCCAGCCGCCGGTGACGGCCTCCGGATCGGCATACGCCGTCCGCGTGGCGGTCAGCAACACCGCCGAAACGGTCAGGCTGAGCACAACCAGCGCAAACATCGTCAGCGTGAGTCCAGTGCGGAAGCGGTTCGCCGCGACGTACGCGGTGCTCAATCGCCACAGCGCGGCCGGGGCGCGCAAGCCGCGCAGGATGCCGACGTTGTACGCGAGCACCCAGACGGCACCGAGCAGCATCGTGATTCCGCTCAGAAAGCTCATCTCGACGACGGGTGGGAACAGCGACAGCGGCAGCATCCACCACACGATGAGCGCGACGCCAGCCAGGCTGAAGACGACGCGCTCGGGCCCACGCAATCCCAGCTTGAGACACAGCCAGCGTGCGAGGAGCGCCGCGCCGACAATGGCCACGGCGATACCCACGGCGTAGGCCACGCTCAGCCGGTGCAACACCGCATACACCACCATCAGCGGGCCGCCCAGCGCGGGAATCAGGCTGACCGCCAGGCTTCGCCAACCAGGCGCCGCGGGCACGGGGTCGGGCAGGTCGCGTATGGCGGTGACGATGCTGAAGCGGCTCGACCGCCAGGCCGTGGCGGTGACTGCCACGAACGTCAGCACCACGCCAAGGCCGTAGCTGGCGGCCAGGCTGGCGGGCTCGACGACCGGCTCCAGGTGAAAGCCGTACTGCTCGACCAGGCCCTGGGCGAGGGTGATGATGCCGAGGGCCAGCGCCAGACCGGCACCGAGGCCAAACAGTGACGAGATCAGGCTGTACAGACCGCCTTCGATCGCCAGGAGCAGGATGACGTCGCGTCGTCGCGCGCCCAGGGCGCGGCTGATGCCGAGCTCCGTTCGCCGTTCGAGCGCGACCAGCGAAAAGACCAGCACGATCAGCAGCATGCCGCTGAACAGCGAGAACGCCCCGAGGACCACGAACAGATCGGTAAACGCGCTGCCCCAGCGGTCGGCCTGGTTTTGCGCCACGCTCTGGACGTCGATGACGCGAAAACCACTCGATCCCGACGCGCTCGCGGCGAAGGGTGTGTTGCCGCGCGTCACCGCGCCCCCGAGCCGTGAAGCAAGACGGCTGAGCACCTCCGGATCGGTCGCCAGCGCTTTGAATTCGGCATCTCGAGCAGCGTCCGGCTTGTCGAGAACGTTCTCCAGGCGACGCAGCTTGTCGGCCAGCAGCCCGGTGGTGTCCGGGCTGGCAATCGCTCGAGCGAGGAGTTCGCGCGCAGGGGCCGACGACAGGGCGCGGAACAGGCGGCGCGACGTGGCGTCGTCGACGAAGGCCGAACGCAGCTTGACCGTCACCGGCCAGGAGTTCTGCAAGCGCTCGGCCGGGCCGCCGCTGTTGACGATGAAGATCTGGTCGACCTGATCCTGGCGGTTGACGAGGTCCTGGAGGCGGGACAGTGGCAGAAAGATCGTCCCCTGACCACCACCCAGATCACCCAGGCGGGTCACACTCTTCACCGTCCAGGCGGCCTCCGCGCCGTACGGCAGGTTGTAGGCGTGAACCCGCTGTCCGGCGGTCACGCCCAGGTCAGTCGCCGCCGCGCTGTTCACGTAGACCTCGTCGGGCTGGAGATCGTCGATCTTCAGCGCTGCGCCCGAGGCGTCCATCGGCTGCAGGCTCGGCGTTGCCAGGACAGGCACTCCGAGCAGGTTGACCTGGGCGGCGAAGGCCTGATTCTCGCCTGCCACTGCTGCCTCCTCCAGGATGATGGGTAGCACGGCGGACACTCGCGGATCATCGCGTACCAGATCCTGCACGCGCTGCACGTCCGCGGCCGGAAAGTACGTCGTAACGCCGGTGAGGAGTGAGCCGCTAGCGATCGACTGCGCCAGGTCGAAGCCGGAGCGCTGGGCCGCCGAAGGAATGAACACTACTTCGTCGGCGCTGCCGAGCACGCCGGCGACCACCGTGCGCACCGACTGGCTCATCGTGTCGCCGGTGGTGAAGGCGCTGGACAGGATCACCGTGCCGAGCGTCAGGCCGAGCGTGATCAGCGCCGCGAAGCCGGGCCGTCGGGGCAGATTGCGCCATGCCAAACGCGGCAGCAGCGGATTGCGCCAGGCGGCCACCGCCAACACCGCGATTACGCTCGCCGCGAGCACGCCGAGGGTCACGAGCAGCGCAGCCTCCGAGAGGCCAAAAAGGTTCCGCACTAAGGGCCCTCTACGCCTCGGCCATCTTCGAGCGCGACGATCTCGCCATCCCGCATGCGGATGATGCGGCCGGCGTGGGCGGCGACTTCGCGCGCGTGCGTGACCAGCACGAACGTCTGCCCGTTCTCGCGGTTCAGCCGGTCGATCAGCTGCATGAGCTCGGTGGCGGAATCGGAATCCAGGTTGCCCGTCGGTTCGTCGGCGAAGATGACGGCCGGCTCGGGCGCCAGCGCACGCGCGATCGCCACTCGTTGCTGCTGACCGCCCGACAGCTCGCTCGGGCGGTGGCGCAACCGGTTCTCGAGCCCGACGACTTCGAGCGCCCGCAGCGCCCGCCGCCGCGCTTCACCCGCGGAACGCCCGGCCAGCAGCAGCGGCAGCTCGACGTTCTCGAGCGTGTTCAGCACGGGCAACAAGTTGTAGCTCTGGAATACGAAACCCATCCGCCGCGCACGCTGGTCCGCCTTCTGGCCGTCCGACAGCTGGGCCAGCCGTTGACCCTCGAGCAGCACATCGCCCGATTCGAAGTCCTCCAGGCCGGACAGACAGTGCAGCAATGTCGTCTTGCCACAGCCAGATGGTCCGACGATGGCCACGATCTCACCGCGATCGATCTGCAGATTTACGCCCCGCAGCGCCGGTACCCGCATGCGGCCCATGACGTAGGTCTTGTGAAGATCGCGCGCTTCGATAACCGCCGTCGATGGCAGAAGCGGCGCGTCGGTAGCCGGCTTGGGCTTACGGCCCAGCATCACGCAGCGCATCGCCGAACACGTCGGCAAGCGCCTGGTAGCCCTCCGAGCTGGGATGAAAACCGTCGGCCGACAGGTACTCCGGGTGATCGGCTACCTGCTGCCAGCGCGCATACAGGTCGACCAGTGCGTCGCCGTGGCGCGCGGTCGTGTCGGCGATCACCTGGTTCCAGCGCGCCACCTCAGCCTGCAGCGGCAGCGGATCGATCCCGCGATACGCCGCCAGGCGTCCAAGATCGGGCACGTTGCCGACCAGGACGCGCGCATGGCTAGTCTCGAGCTGCCCGAGCAGCGCGTCAAGATCAGCCGCGTAGCGCTCCAGTGGCACGCGCGAGTTCAGGTCGTTGACCGCCAACCACACCGTGACGACGTCCGGCTGCGCGTCGAGCGCGGGACCGAGCTGCTCGTCGAGCGCCTGTGCCAGCATCGAGCCGCTGATGCCGAGGTTGACGACGCGTACGTTCGAGCCCAGCCGCGTGCCGAAGCGCGGTACCCAGCCCTCGGTCTCGGGATCGTGCGCGCCGACACCCACTGCATCGGAAGCGCCGATCGCGACATAGGTGAGTGGCCGCACGGCCTGTGCGCGCGCCGAACATGCCGTCGCGACCAGCGCCAGCCCCGTTCCGAGAACTATCGCCAGGACACGCCCCCAGTGCATGACTCGGAATCCTAGTGGACGGCGTGCCGGACCGACAGCATAACCGGGTGCCCCCGTACGATGTACGCCGTGCTGCGCAAACGCCTGCTCGCGATTCGACGGACGCTTGGCGAGGTGTTCTATGGCATGGCCGTGCACGACATGGTGCGGCACGTCCAGCGCACGCGCGGCAGCATGGAGCACCTGTTCATCCTGATCACCCTCGGCGACCTGGTCGGGGTGCCCATCCTGCCGCCCTACTACAGCCTGCGCCTGCTGCCGTATGTGGTGCCTGAGATCAACTCCTGGAAGCGGCGTCTACTTCGCGAGCGTGACATCACCGACCTGCTGGGCTAAACGCGGGAAGAGCGGCGGCCCGACGTTGACCACGTGGCGTCTGGTCGGGTCGAAAGTACCTCCACCGGGTAGGGGTCGGGCACCCGCCAATCGGCAATGCGCGTCGGTCGCCGCCCGTGGCAGGATCGGGACGTAGTACCAGGCAGCCAGGCGCGCAGCCTCGAGCGTGTGGTCCAGGACCACGCCCAGCCTGTCGAACGAGCCTTGACGGGCCAGTGTCCATGGCGCCGTCTTGTCAATGTAGCGGTTCACCTCACCTATGAAGTGCCCGACCACCGACGCCGCCTCGTGTAGCGCGAACGACTCGAAGGCCGCCGTGACCCGATCGGAGAGTTGGTCGGCTGCCTCGCGCAGAGCGATTTCGGGCGCGCCCGGTTTGCCCTGAGCGACGGGAACGTGGGCATGCCGGGCGGCGAGCGTCGTAGCCCGCTGGACCAGGTTGCCGAAGTCGTTCGCCAGGTCGGCGTTGTAGCGTGCGACAAACGCCCGACGAGTGAAGTCGCCATCCTGGCCGAAAGGGATCGCGCGCAGCAAGTAGTAGCGCACCGCATCCGCTCCGAACTCGGCCGCCAGCGCCCGCGGGTCGACGGTATTGCCAGTCGTCTTCGAGATCTTGTTGCCATCTTTGGTCAACCAGCCGTGTGCGAAGACCTGCTGTGGCAGCGGCAGCCCGGCGCTCAGCAGCAGCGCCGGCCAGTACAGGCAGTGAAACCGAATGATCTCCTTGCCCACGAGGTGGAGCTTCGCCGGCCAGAAGCGCTCGAACGTCTTTGGGTCGTCGGGGTAGCCAATACCCGTCAGGTAGTTGGCCAGCGCGTCAATCCAGACGTAGATCACCTCATCGGGCGCGCCTGGCACCGGGACGCCCCAGCGCACCAGGCGGCGACTCGCCGAAAAATCTCTCAGCCCTTGCCTGATCACCCCGAGGATTTCGTTGCGACGCGCCGTCGGCTGGACAAAATCGGTCTCGCGCACCAGCCGCTCCAGCGCATCCTGGTAGCGCGACAGGCGGAAGAACCAGTTTTCCTCGGCCACGTTGTCGCACGGCAATCCATGGACGGGGCAATCTCGTCCAACCAGCTCGTCTGGCTGGTAGTACGCCTCACAGCGTGGGCAGTACGCCCCTTCGTACACGCCGCGATACAGGTCGCCGCTAGCTTGCAAGCGCTGCCATAGCGCAACCACCGCGCGTCGGTGGGTTGGCTCGGTGGTGCGGACGAAGCGGTCGTACTCGATGTCGAGCTCAGCCCACAAGGCGGAGAACGCGGCCGTGACCGCATCGACCTGCTGTGTCGGGGTGAGGCCGAGCTCAGCGGCGATGCGCTCGATGTTGATGCCGTGCTCGTCGGTCCCGGTGAGCAGGAAGACGTCATCGCCGCGCACGCGATGGAACCGAGCGAGGGCATCGGCGGCGATGGTCGTGTAGGCATGGCCAATGTGTGGAACGTCATTGGCGTAGTAGATGGGCGTGGTCAGGTAATAGGCGGTCACGGCAGACCCTCCACGGGCGACAGACACGGCGGACGGTGGGCAACAAAATGCCCCGCACACGGCGGGGCCGCTCGTCTGGACCGCGGAGCGCGACGGGCTTACCCGTCAGCCGCCCGGACCGACAGACGAGCGCAACACATCCGCATCACCCGGCGTGACCCGCCTGACATGCCCGCGATTATAGCGGCTGCCGTGCGCGTAGCTCGGCAAAGATGAAGCGGATCACTCGCTCGTGGTCGTGCGGCGTCAGGCCGCGAAATGGACCGCCGACGCGCCAGAACCCGTCCGCGCGGGTGTCGGGCTTTGCGTGTCGCACCTCGACGGTCAGCCGCAGGTCGGCCTCGCCATCAGCCAATGGCATGACAAGTGACAGGCGCTCGCCAATCTGCACCCCGCTGTCGACCAACAGCCCGATGCCACGCGAGCTGAGGTCGACTACGGTCGCCTCGACATCGCGCCAGGCTCCACCAACCCAGCGCCGCGCGCGTGGTGCCTTGATCCGCAGCTGCACCCGGGCCTGGTGGCGGCGTTCGTCCTCGGACTGCCAGCCGCCGGCGATTCGCAGCTCGACCGTCGACCGGGACCCGCCACTGCAGTACTCGACGTCCATAGGCGCGGACTGGAGCTCGTCTTCCAGCCTCGTGGCGGTGATCGTTACGCGTTCGCCGGGCTCCAGTGGTCGGTCGGTTGGGCGATCCATGAAGCACGTGAGGACGAGCCGGCCGCTGCCTGCATCGTGCGACACGACCTGAGCGCGGAACCACGCACGATGGCGGCCTTCGCCGACGCCGACATTGACGCGCTGGTCGCGTGCCAGCGTCTCGAGCAGCGCTTCGAGTTCGGACTGCGTGATCATCAAGCGCTCCAGCCCAGGGCGGCGGCGATCTGACCCGGCAGACGCATCGGATCGAACGGCTTCTGGATCACGCTGAGCTGGTCCAGGTCGCGGCGCGCGGCCGGCGTCGTGGCCGTCAGCAGCACCACCGGGATGTGCTGCGTTTGCGGATTGGCGCGCAGCCGACTGAACGTGGTCGGCCCGTCCATCTCGGGCATCATCACATCCAGCACGATCGCGTCTGGCTGGTCGACCGCGGCTCGGCTCAGGCCTTCGGCGCCTGAGCGGGCGGTGACCACGTCCCAGCGTGCGACCATCTCAAGGCTGAGTTGAGCGATCTCGCGGATATCGTCCTCATCGTCGATCAACAGCACCCGTCTACATGCCATCTTTCTGGTCCTGCCGGCCTCCACAGCAACAATCGGCCGGAACGACGTAGTTCGATAGAGGCGTCAGCTGGCGGCAGAGCCGTCGAGGGGCAGACGGATCGTGAATTTGGTGCCGACCCCAACCCGGCTTTCGACGAGGATCGAGCCGTGGTGCTGCTCGACGATACGTTGGACGCCGGCCAGGCCGATGCCGGTCCCCGGGATGCGTCCCTCTACGTTGCCACCCCTCCGGAAGCGTTCGAAGATGTGCGGCAGGTCGGCCTCCGGAATGCCCTCGCCCCGATCGCTCACGCAGAGCACCGCGTGGCCGTCATTTTCCGCGCCGACCGAGACCTTCACCGCCCCGCCGCGAGGACTGAACTTGACAGCGTTGTCGATGAGATTGTCGAGCACGCGTCCCAGGCGAAGCTCGTCCCACACACCGACGAGGTGTGGCAGTCTGGTCGAGACGTGCAGCGCGTGCCGATCGGTGGTGTGCTGATGCTCGGCCACAGCCTTGCGCGCCAGCGCCACCAGGTCGACATGGCTGCGCCGCAGATCGAGCGGCCGTCCCGTGTGCAGTCGGCTGGCATCCACCAGCTCGTCCAGCTGCTGCGCCATGCGCCCGGCGCTCGCCTCGATCTGCTCGAGCGCGTCGATCAACGGATGGGTTTCCGGTGTGGGCGCCGCGCGCCGCCGTCGCAGGTGGGCCATGCCCTTGATGAACGTCAGCGGCGACTTCAGGTCGTGCGACACGGTCGACATGAATTCATCCTTGGCCGTGATCTGGTCGCGCAGCTCCGCCGTTGCCCGTTCGACGCGCGCCTCTAGCTCGAGATTCAGGGCGCGGATGGTTTCGTTCGCGTATTCCAGCTCTTCCAGCCGTTGTCGTAGTTGAGCGGCCAGCCGAGCCCGTTCCAGGCCGCGGGTAACCGTCGTGCGCAGCTCCAGGACGTCGCACGGTTTGACGAGATAGTCGTAGGCGCCCTCGCGCATGGCCTCGACGGCCGTATCGAGCGACGCGTAGCCGGTGAGCACGATCAAAACGGAGTCGGGCGAGACGCTGTGCAGCTCCTTCAGCAGATCGATGCCGTTCATGTCGTCCATGCGCAGGTCAGTCAGCATCGCATCGAACGGCTCGGTGCGGATCAGCTCGAGCGCCGTCTCAGCTGAAGTCGTGGCCGTGACATCGTGACCGTCGAGCTCCAGGACACCCTGGATGGTGAACGTGACGGTCTCTTCGTCGTCGACGACGAGGATGCGCGCGACCGGGCGAGCCACAGCGATCAACCCCGACACAATCGGCTCGTCAATGACCATATGAACAAGCTTACGTGACGAAGCTCAGATGTGCGGATTAGTCTGCGCCTCGCCCATCGCTCGCAAGCGATCGAGCGAGGCGGTGAGCTCCTTGCGCAAAAAGCCCTCGGCGAGCATGCTGCCCAGCCCGCCGCCGGGCACCTCGCCGCTGATGTCGACTTCGACTTGGGTGCGATCCGCCACAGCTTCCAGAGAGAAGCGCGTGGTCATGCGAGGTCCGCGAATCGCGCGAGTGGCGAACAGCCGCGGCGGCTCAAAGTCAATAACTTCGGTCTCGCTCTCGAGCGACTGGCCCAGCAGCCGCCCGCTGAAGATCGCGCGCGAGCCCAGGCACACCGATTTGCCAGGGTCTGCCCGCCGCGCCCGTTCCACTGACACATTCCACTCGGGCAGCCGCTCGGGCGTACAGATCAGATCGAAGATGTGGGCCTGGGGCGCGCATATGGTGATGCTCGCCCGCAGGCGCAGGCTCACAACGCTCCGCGTTCGGGGGCCGTGGAGGCGTCGACCTTGGACTTGAAGTCGGACATGATGCGGTCCCCGTCGAACTGGTCCATCTCGTCCACGTACCCCCAGCTGACGACGGCGATGGCGTGGTCCATGTCCTGGTACGGTGTGATGGCCAGATGGCGCACCGGGACAAGCGTCGAACGCGGGGCGCTGTCGTAGAACTTGCCGAGCTGCTGCACGCAGGCCGAGTCGCAGAGGTCGGGTCGATACAGGACCACGACCGCACCGTGCTCGAGCATGTGTACCCATCGCCCTGGATTCAGGGGTGTCTCATACATGCGATACTCGGCCGCCTGGGGCAATGTGCCGTAGTGCACGCCCGACGATGGCGGTCGATGCGCGTACGAGATGGGGGAGCCCTCGTCCACGTGGCTGGCCGGCTCGGTCGTGACCTGCTTCATCTGGCCCTGAACCGGCCGCGGGAAGAACAACACCACCAGCGCCGCCGCCAATCCAACCAGGACGACGATGCCCGCTCCCCAGCTCAGGCGCTTGCGCCGCTGCTGAGCGTGTACCGCCTCGATCTTGCGGCGTTGTTCGTCGATGCGCCGCTGGCGGGAGGTGGTTCGTTCTGATGGCTGGGTCGGGGTCTGAGTCACGCGCGCACCTCCGAGGCGGCTACTGGATTGGGTTCGTCGGCCCGCGCGCTGGGTCGCGACAGGGCGACCGCGGCTCGCGGCTCCCCGCCGATGGTCAGCTGATTGCGGACGCTGTGCACAGTTGGAACGGCGGCGGTGATCTCGATCGCCGTTTGCTGGACGGCTTCGGACGGCACTTCGCCGCGCAGGATGACGATTCCGTGGCGGACGTCGACGCGGATCACGTAGGGAGCAGTGCGCTCGTCCTGGGCCAGAGCGTCGGCCACAGCGCGCACGACCTCAGGGTCGGCGATCAGCTCGTTGGTGACTGAGCTGACCTCGTCCATGCGCCTGACCAGGACGTCGGCGATCAGCTTCTGCGGCGACGTGCGAACGCGGCCACGCAGGCGGACGCGCGTGTCTTCCACATCGATGAAAATCTCGGCGTGCGACGCGCGCAGCGGCTCGTAATCCCACAGCACGCGGCGAACGCGGGAGTAAATCCTCTTTTCGCCTCGCGCCAGCTTGCGGTCGGGTGCTCGAACTACCCAGCTCAACTTATCGTGCCATCCGTCGTTTTCGCAGCACTGGTGCGAGCACCAGGCCAGCCACGAATCCGCCCACGTGAGCCCACCATGCAATGCCCGTACTGGTGGTCAGCGACGCGACACTGCTGAAGACCTGAGTAGCCAACCATAGAAGAAGGAGCAGCAGTGTAGGAGTTGATTCGACGACAGACAAGAATAACACGGGGGCCACGGAGCCCAGGGTTGCGCCCGGGTAGAGAACCAGGTGAGCCGCGATCACCCCAGCGATGGCACCGCTCGCGCCCACGGCGGGTGTCTGTGACGTCGGTTGCGCCACCAGGTAGCTCAGGCTGCCGACCACGGCGCTCACCAGGTACAGCAGACTGAACCGCGCCGAGCCGACTCGGCGCTCGACCGGCAGCCCGAAGACCGTCAGGTACAGCAGATTCGAAAGCAGGTGCAGCCAGCCGGCGTGGAGGAAGGTGCTGGTCAGCAGGGTGACCAGCGCGCCCTGGCCCTCGCTGCCGCGCAGGTCGTTGGGCACGAGCCCCCAGCGTCGAACAAAGGCGTCGACCTCGCCGCCGAGGCTCACTTCGAGCACGAACACGGCGAGGTTGAGAGCGACGAGGGTGAGGGTGACCATCCGCGAAGGTCACCCCCATTGTGTGCCGGGCTTACACGGCGACGGGCGCGGAGGCTTTCTTGAACTCGAGGACGCCGCCGGGGGCCACGTCGATCAGGATGTGCTCGCCGTCGTGGAACTCGTTGCGCAGCAGGCGCATGGCCAGCGGCTGGACAATCTCCTTCTGGATCGTGCGCCTGAGCGGGCGCGCGCCGTAGACGGGATCGAAGCCCTCCCGAGCCACCAGCTCTTTTGCCGCATCGCTCAGCTCGAGCGTGATCTTGCGCTCGGCGAGCCGCGCTCGAAGCGAGCTCAGCTGAATCTCGACGATGCGCTCGATCTGCTCGAGGCCGAGTGTACGGAAGATGACCACCTCGTCGATGCGGTTGAGCAGCTCGGGTCGGAAGTGCGACCGCAGCGCGTCCATCACCCGCTCGCGAATCTCGTCTTCGCTGAGCCCGGGTTCGGTGATCCACAGCGAGCCGAGGTTGCTGGTCATGATCACGATAGTGTTGCGGAAATCCACCGTGCGACCCTGCGCGTCCGTCAGGCGGCCGTCGTCGAGCAGCTGCAACAGCACATTCAGCACGTCGGCGTGCGCCTTCTCGACCTCGTCGAATAGCACCACGCTATAGGGTCGGCGGCGCACCGCCTCGGTCAACTGGCCGGCCTCTTCGTAGCCCACGTAGCCCGGCGGTGCACCGATCAGCCGCGAGACGGTGTGCTTCTCCTGGTACTCGCTCATGTCGATGCGCACCAGCGCCTGCTCATCGTCGAACAGGAACTCGGCCAGGGCGCGCGCCGTCTCGGTCTTGCCGACGCCGGTCGGGCCAAGGAACAGGAACGAGCCAAGCGGCCGATTCGGATCCTGCAGGCCGGCGCGCGCGGCGCGCACGGTGTTGGCCACGGCCAGAATGGCCTCCTCCTGGCCGACGACGCGCTCGCGGAGGCGCTGTTCCATGGTGATGAGCTTTTCGACTTCGCCCTCCATCAACTTGCTCACGGGTACGCCCGTCCAGCGGCTGACGACCTGAGCGATGTCCTCCTCAGTCACTTCTTCCTTTACGAGTGCGCGCCCGTCACTGGTGCGCTCGCGTTGTTGCTGCTCGGCCGCCGCGCGTCGCTGCTCCAGCTCACGGATTTCGTACTGCAGTCGAGCCGCACGCTCCCAATCAGCGCGCTGTGTCGCCTGATCCAGCTCGACCCGCTTGCGGTCGAGCTCTTCCTGGGTCTGGGCGACCGCGTTGAGCTGCTGCAGCTCCGCCTGCCACTGCGCTTCGAGCGCGCTGGCCTGCTCCTTGAGGCTGGCGAGCTCCTGTTCGATGCGCTCCAGGCGCTCCCGGGAGGCCGGGTCCTTCTCCTTGCGCAGGCCCTCACGTTCGATCTCGAGCTGCATGATGCGACGACGGACTTCGTCCAGCTCGGCGGGCGCGCTGGTGGCTTCCATGCGCAGCCGCGCGGCGGCCTCGTCGACCAGGTCGATCGCCTTGTCAGGCAGGAAGCGATCCGCGATGTAACGGTGCGAGAGGACCGCCGCGGCCACCAGCGCAGAGTCGCGGATGCGGACCTTGTGGTGTTGCTCGTAACGCTCGCGCAGGCCGCGCAGGATGGAGATCGTGTCCTCGACACTGGGCTCGCCGACGAAGATGGGCTGGAAGCGGCGCTCCAGGGCGGCATCTTTCTCGATGTGCTTTCGATATTCGTCGAGCGTGGTGGCACCAATGCAGTGCAGCTCGCCGCGGGCCAGCATCGGCTTGAGCATGTTGGAGGCGTCCATAGCGCCTTCGGCGGCGCCCGCCCCGACCACGGTGTGCAGCTCGTCGATGAACAGGACGATCTGGCCGGCTGACTCGGTGACTTCTTTGAGGACGGCTTTGAGGCGCTCCTCGAATTCGCCGCGGTATTTTGCGCCGGCGACCAGCGCGCCCAGATCCAGGGCGACGATGCGCTTGTCCTTGAGACCTTCGGGCACATCGCCTCGCACAATGCGCTGGGCGAGGCCTTCGACGATGGCCGTCTTGCCGACGCCCGGCTCGCCGATCAGCACCGGGTTGTTCTTGGTGCGACGTAGCAGCACCTGGATGGTGCGGCGGATTTCCTCGTCGCGGCCGATGACCGGGTCGAGCTTGCCCTCGCGCGCCATGCGCGTCAGGTCGCGGCCATACTTCTCCAGCGACTGGTAGGTCGTCTCGGGATTCTGCGAGGTCACCCGCTGGTTACCCCTGACCTCCTGCAACGCCTGCAGCAGGCTGTCGCGGCTGATGCCGACGTCGCGCAGTGGGGCTTCGTCGACCATGGCCAGCAGGAAGTGCTCAGTGCTGACGTAGTCGTCCTTGAGCCGTTCGGATTCCTGCTGCGCGGCCTCGAACACGCGCCGAAAACGCGGCGATGCGTAGACCTGTTGTTGGGTCTGGCTGCGGGCGAATGCCCCGATGAGCGTGTCGAGCCGCTGGCTCACGCGTGCGGGCGGCACACCCAGTTTGTCGAGCAGCGCGGGCACGACACCACCGCCCTGTTTGACCAGGGCACTGAGCAGGTGCTCAGGCTCGAGCTGCGTGTTGTGGCGCTGCTCTGCCTCGCGTTGCGCGGCGGCGATCGCCTCCTGCGCTTTTTCGGTCAACCGGTTCAGATCCATCATTCGTGTCCTCTATCTCCCCTTGGGCGAGGTGGCGCGCAAACGCCGCACCTCCGCCTCCAATTCATTGATGCCTTGTTCGAGCTCGCGGATGCGATCGGTGAGCCGCATGATCACTTCGACGCCCGCCAGGTTCACCCCCATGTCGTCGGTCAGCCTGCGGATCTGCCGCACGCGCTCGAGGTCGTACAGCGAGTAGAGCCGAATGCGGCCTTTTGATCGCGCGGGCTCCACGAGCCCGGCTCGCTCGTAGTAGCGCAGCGTCTGCTCGTGCACGCCAACCAGGCGCGCGGCGACGCTGATGACGAACGCGGCGTTCGGCGGCAGGTCGGTGGCGAAATCGGCGTCGGCGCCTTGTTGCGAAGCCATGGCTCTTCCTCTCAGCCCGTCGCTCAGGCCGCCGACTCCGAAGCGGCGCCTCGCTGGCGCGCAAGCTCGGCGAACAGATCCTTTTCACGGGTGGTCAGGTTGCGCGGAAGCTGGATCGAGACTTCGGCGTACAGATCGCCGCGGCCGGATCCGTTGACGTGCGGCATGCCCTGGCCGGCCAGACGCATGCGCTGACCGTTGGCCGTCTCGGGCGGCACCTTCAGCGCCAGTTGTGAGCCCTTCGGCGTTGGAACCATGACCTCGCCGCCCAGGATGGCGGTGTACAGCGGCGTTGGCACCTTGACCCGCAGGTCGTCGCCCTCGCGCTCGAACAGCGGGTGGGGCTTGACGCTGACGATCAGGTAGAGGTCGCCTGCCGCGGCGCCGCCCAGCCCGGGCTGGCCCTTGCCGGCGATCCGCACGCGCAGTCCATCGGCGGCTCCAGCCGGAATCTTGACCTCGACGGTGCGCGTCTCGCCGGTCTGCGAATCCTGGAGGGTGAACGTTCGCTGGGTCCCGTTGAAGGCCTCCTCGAGGGTGACCTCCACCGGCTGCTCGATGTCGGTGCCCTTGCGCGGCGCGCTGCGTGCCCGCGTCCGCCCGCTGGCGGCGCGGCCGAACAGCTGCTCGAAAAGCCCGCCCAGGTCGTCCGATTCGAAGTTGATGCCGCCCGGCGCGCCGCCATTCCCGGCCGACGACCAGGTATAGCTGCTGCTGCCCGGTCGGCCTCTGAAGTTGGCGCCGGCTGCCTGAGCCTGCTCGATCTTCTCCCAGTCGGGCCCCCAGCGGTCGTACTTCTTGCGCTTCTCGGGGTCGGACAGCACGGCATACGCCTCGCCGATCTCCTTGAACTGCGCCTCCGACTTCGTATTGCCGGGATTGACGTCGGGGTGGTACTTGCGCGCGAGCTTGCGGTAGGCGGTCTTGATGTCTTTTTCGGACGCGGTACGGCTGACGCCGAGCACCGCGTAATAGTCACGTTTAGTGGTGGCCGCCACGCGAGGGCCTCCTCGATTGAACCATCCTTGATGCTAACGACAGTATCTAGCTTGATAGGGTCATTGTCAAGTTGGGGTTTTCTCCCTCTCCCTCTGGGAGAGGGCTGGGGTGAGGGGTGCCTATGAGCGCGAACGCTGCTGCTCGTACGCACCCCTCACCCGCGCTACGCGCGGCCTCTCCCAGAGGGAGAGGGGGTTGGCCCGCTACCCTGACACGCCATGGCCACGACGCTGCGCCTCGCAGAGGTGAGTCGCGCTCGCCGCATGGTGGTGGCCTGGCAGCCGATCTCGGTCGCCGTCGCGACGGGGGTCATCTTCCTGTTCAGCAGCCTGCGGCACCTGGACGCGGTGCCTCAGGTCTACGAAGACGAGCCCTGGCAGGCCTCGACCGCCTACAAGCTGCTGACCTCGGGGGTGTTCGGCTCAGACCTGTTCGCCGGTTTCCACAACATGGATCAGCGCTACTACGGCTTCATGCCGCTGCACCCGTTTGTGCTGGCCGCGGTGTTCCGCGTGCTCGGCCCCGGCCTGGCCCAGGCTCGCCTGGAGACGGTCGCGCTCACTGCGCTCACGCTAGCGCTGACCTTTGGACTTGGCTGGCGACTGTTCGGCGCATGGGTCGGCGCCCTGGCGGTAGCGCTGCTGGTCCTGGTGCGCTGGACCGGACTGACATACGTCCAGCTGACCGGCATTCCAGCGGTCGACTTCGCCCGCATCGCGCGTTACGACCCGCTCGTGCCCGCGATCGGCCTGGGGGCGCTAGACGTGTATCTCTCCGCGCGTGCTCGCCGCGGGCCCTCCCTATATCTGCTGGCCGGAGTGTTGGCGGGCCTGGCCGGTCTGGCCCACGTGTACGGCCTGTTCTGGGTGCCGGGGCTCGTGCTCCTGGCGGCATGGGACGGTCGTCTGCGCCAGACCCCCTGGCTGATCCTGGGCAGCCTTTTGCCGTGGCTACCATACGCCGCTTACGTGCTCGTCGACCTGCCCGACTGGCGCGGGCAGACGGCCATCTACGCCAGTCGATTCGAGCTGCTCAACCCGGCCTGGTACCTCGACAACGTGCTGCAGGAATACCATCGGTATGGACCCGGTCTCGGCCCGCCCGGGCTCGGCTGGGCCGCGCGGCCCGGGGTCTGGTTCCTGCTGATCGCACTGCCAGCGACGCTGATCGCGCTGGCGAGGCAAGCGTTGTTCAAGTCGGGTGCCGCCGCCGCCGCCCGTGCCGTCGTCGTTCCAGCCCTGCTGTTCCCGATCTTGTTCGCGCTCTTCATAAAGCTGAAGCTGGTCAACTACACGCTCATCGAGCTGCCGCTTTTCTCGATCGCCATCGCCTGGGGCATCACACGGCCGAGGCTGTGGTCGCGGATTCCCGCCCGAAGCCTGCTGGCGACCATCTGCTGCGCCGCGGTGCTATTCGAAGGAGCCGCCTCGCTCGCCCGACTCGAGCAAGCTGCCGCGGTCAGTACGCCGTACCCGACGTTCGTCTCGGAGATCCGTGCGTACTTGCCACCTGGCGCCCGCGTCCTCGGCCTGCACAGCTACTGGCTCGGCCTCGAAGACGTCGACTACCGCTCATTCCTGGTCCCATTGAACCTGGCCGACGAAGGCCTGCCGCTAGACCAGGCTCTGTCCCGCGTCGCCCCTGACATCGTCCTGCTGGACGCACGTATGCGGGCCTACTTCGACGCACCCGAGGTCCAGGCTGACCACGACCGCTTCTACGGTTGGCTCACTCAGCACACCGCCCAGGTCATCGGCCGCATCGACGACCCGACCTATGGCCTCATGGAGGTGTACCGGGTCGGGCGTTGAGGCGATAGACCGTAATGGTCGGCCCGGGCCGCTCGAGCTGGTCGAGCGCGTTGAATGGAGCGTAGATCTGGTCGTAGACGAACGGCGGCGGCTGATCCCCGGGATACGGAAGGAACTGGGCTGTTACCGACGCCTCGCGCGGCAGCGTAGCATAGAACGCCTGGCGGCGAGCCTCTCGCGTCGGGTCCACCGCGCGAACCTCCGACGTGAACGAGCTGGCGACCACATACTCCACTCCGCGTGCGCGGTAGTCGTCCGCCGTCAGATCGAACAGTGACCATTCGTTGGCGACCAACACCTGACGCGAGCTCTGGCTAGAGAGCGATGGCCCGAGCGGCGCCGAGTCGACGGCCACGATTGCCAGAGGCGGCAAGTTGCTCTCGATCCAGCTGCGCGCCAGGGTGCGCGTGTCTTCCCGCGACAGCAGCACGTCAAACCGAAGCGTATCGACCAGCGAGGGCGCGCCTACAAGCAGAGCCGCGGCCAGGCCGGCCGCCGGCCGTACGCCGGCGAGCGTTTCCAGCGCCAGCGCGGCTTCGACCAGCAGCGCCGGTAGCGCCGGCAGGAGAAAGCGCGCGAAGTACAGCTGCTGAGCGCCGAGCACCGCCAGCAGTACCGCGGGAAGCGAGACGACCACAATGCTCGACCAATCGCGCCGGCGGATACTCAGGACCACTCCGGCGACGCTCGCCGCGAGCAGCAGCCAGCCCAGTCCCGTGACCAGCGTCCGCGCGTAAAAAACGTAGCCCCCGGCCGGATCGAGACCGTCGTAGCCGCCGACCGCCGCCAGGTACAGGTGCAGGTAGATGTCCTGCAGCACGCGGCCGCTCTCGGTGACCAGCGACGGGAAGCCGACGACGGCAGCCGCCAGGCACGCGCCGCCGGCGAGCGCGAGATCGCGTGCGCGGCGTGGGGCGGTGCGCGAGACGTGGGCGAGGACGAGCGGCGCCAGGAGCGCGATGCCGTGATACTTGGCAGCGAACGCGAGGCCAGCCAGTGTGCCCGCCATGAAGTAGTCCCCGCGCGACCCACCCTGCGCCACCCGAACACAGAACACCAGCCCGAGCGTCGCAAGCAGGGTGACCAGCGCGTCGTTGACCCCGAAGTGCGCATCGCGCGCCAGGCGGTACGTGATGGCGGTGAGCAAGGCGGCGATCAGTCCCACGCGGCGTCCGCCCACGGTCGAGCCGAGCGCGTACGCCGCGATCGCCGTCAGCGCGCCGAAGACCGCGCTCGTCACTCGGGCGATCAGATACAGCCGGCTCGGGTCTACGCGAAACTGGTCGACGAAGGCCTGCGCGGAGTGCGTCGAGCCGCTGAGCCTGCCGACGCCGTAATCGACCGCGTATTCGGCTAGCAGCAGGTACTTGTAGAGCGGCGGGTTGGCGAAGGTGAGCCCGTCGGGCAGGCCGCGCCCGACCGCGAGCGCCTGGAGAACATACGCCGGCTCGTCGGGGTGATACAGGTCCGGCAACCCGAAGCCGATGCCCCAGAGCCGCAGCCCGAGGGCGACGACGAAGGCTGCTGTGCAACCCAGCCAGACCGACGCTGGCACGCGCCGACAGTTGCGGCCGCGACCCTCAGCGATAGCGGTAGCTGATACGACCGCGTGTCAGATCGTAGGGGCTCATCTCCACGCGCACGCGATCGCCCAGCAGAATGCGGATGCGGAACTTGCGCATCTTGCCGCCCGTATAGGCCAGCAGCTCGTGGCCGTTGTCGAGCTTGACCTTGAACTGGGTGTTCGGCATAGCATCGACAACGGTCCCATCCATCTCGATCGCGTCGTTTTTCGGCAACGCCGGAATAGTAACGTGTCCGGCGCGCGGCCCCCGGCTTAGCGGTAGCTACCCCTTGCAGGACGTCCGGCGCCGCGCTGCGTTTCGAAGCAATCCGAACAGTAGACGGGCTTGTCGCCGCGCGGCTGGAACGGCACGCGCGCCTCGCCGTTGCAGCTGGCGCAAGTGGTCACGAACATCTCGCGGCGGGGTGCCGCGCTGTAGCCACTGCTGGCGTACGTGGAGGGCCCGAACGAGTTAGCGCGCTCTGCCTTGCGTTGTGCACGGCATGACGGGCAGCGGCTGGGCGGGTTATCGAACCCGCGACTGGCGTAAAACTCCTGCTCACCACTGGTGAAGACGAATGTCGCATTGCAATCGCGGCACGTGAGGGTCTTGTCTGCGTACTGCACGCCGACTCCGAAAAGAAGAAGTGGTGGAAGTAATCGCTAGTCGAACCAGTTACGTCGGCGCGCTGTTGGGAGGAATTTCCCGGTCGCTCCAAGAACGGATCGCAAAGCTCAGTTTCCAGCCAAACGCCAGTATACGGGCCCCCGTCAAGACCCTGTGTCAAGGAGCGTTGTTGAGCGGGCTTCTTGTCTAGACCTGGGTGGACAGAACGCGCTGCGCCAGGTCTTTGCTCGACACCGCGTAGCCGCCCTCGGAAACGCGCTCTTTCAGGCCATCGATGCGCGCTCGACGCAGCAGCTCACGCGCCGCCCGCACCGTCGCCGCCAGCATGACAACTGACTCTGGTCGCGCAATGTTCGCCACGTCGCTCGGGCGGCTGGCGATCTGGTTCTTTTCGTGCCTTGGGGTGTGCATGTCTCAGGCTCCTGATCCGTACAGCAGAACGCGGCCTCTTGCCGAAAGGGGACGGGTAACCGGGTTTGTCTTCCGGTTGCCGCCCGGCGTTCTGTCGAGTCGTGACGCTGCTGTGAGGGGCGCCGGGGGCGGCTCGGCGTTGCGTGCGGGCTAGACTCGCCTGCAATGCCCCGTCCTGGAGCGTGGCGTTGCGCGGCGATCGCCGCAACGGTGGTGAGCCTCACGCTGGCGCCGGCGGCGGCGCGGGCTGACCAGGCCACGACCTCGACGCACGTCGTCGAGCCGGGCGAAACGCTGTCAGAGATCGCCGACGCGCTCGGACTCGATTCCGCGGCACTGGTGACGCTGAACGGGCTGGACGACGCCAACGTCCTGGTGGCGGGCCAGGCGCTCAGGGTGCCCGCCGGGACGGCCGCCGTGGCGGCAACGGCGACGGCTGCAACGACGATGCCTGCGAGCGCCGCATCGTCGCGGACCGTTACCGTGGTCGAAGGCGACACGCTGTGGGGCATTGCCCAGCGATTTGGCACCACAGCGTCGGCACTGGCGCAGGCGAACGGGCTCGACGACGCGGACCGCCTCGCGCTCGGTGCGGGGCTCACGCTACCCGCGGGCGCCACGGCCAGCGCTAGCACCACGGCCGGGGCTGCCAGCGCGGCGTCGGCGGCCGGCGCGGCCTCCACAGGGTCGGCGGCCAACGTAGCCACCGCGGCTGAGGCTGACCCGGTACAAACCCAGGCCTCTGCGCCAAAACGCAGTCTGCTGGTGCCGTACACCGTACAGGCTGGCGAGACATTGACGCAGGTCGCCCACCAGTTCGGCGTGCGAGCTGACGCCATTGCCCGCGCCAGTGGCCTGGATGACGCCAACAAGCTCGCGATCGGCGCGGTGCTCAAAGTGCCAGTGCCGGGCAAAGAGCACGTGGTCACCGCGGGCGAGACGCTGCGCGATATCGCCCTGCAGGAGAAGGTCGACCTGGGCTCGTTGATCGACTTCAACCAACTGGACGACCCGGCGCTGATCCGCGTCGGACAGGTGGTGCTGGTCCCGGTGCCGGCCGTGCCGATGGTCGCCGCCGCCGCCGCTGCGCCGTCCGTGGCGGCCGCCGCGGCGCCGAGCCCCGACAAGTCGGTGGCTCCGGCCGCGGCAGCCACGGTCCCCACGACACCGGCCCAGCGCCAGAACGCCGCCGCCGCGCATACCAGCGCACCTGCTCCGGCGCCCGCTGGCCCGGGCCAGGGTCAGGGCGCCGCGGTGAAGGCGACCGCACCGGTCGCCGTCGTGGCGCCCCCGTCGGGAGCGCCGACCGAGGGCCTGGCCGGCGCCGCGCTCAAGCTCCTCGGCGCGCCGTACGCCTGGGGCGGCTCGAGCCCGAGCGGTTTCGATTGCTCGGGCTTCGTCTGGTATGCCGCCCGCCAGGCAGGCAAGCCCATCAGTCGCGGCTTGCTCGGCGCGTACACCAGCGGTTCACACCCCGCGCGCGACGAGCTGAAGCCGGGCGACCTGGTTTTCTTCCAGAACACCTACACCGCCGGCCTCAGCCACAACGGCGTCTACATCGGCAATGGGCGGTTCGTCTCCGCGGCCGATGAGGGCGCCGGCGTGACCATCTCCAGCCTGGGCACGCCGTACTGGACCAGCCACTGGTTCGGCGCCACCCGCATACCCTGAGCAGCCTGCAACCAGCCC
>Ga0066710_100000766_pt1 | contig 21219 bp, 24 predicted proteins | sample GraSoiAngelo_159_FD_79666 | JGI IMG/M metagenome (GOLD analysis project Ga0066710, IMG submission 79666) | Grasslands soil microbial communities from the Angelo Coastal Reserve, California, USA - 14_1009_16_40cm | ecosystem: Environmental > Terrestrial > Soil > Grasslands | place: USA...
GTGAGGTGCACGGTCATGAGATTGGTGCGGTTCCGGGTCACTGCGTCCCACCACGCCACCAGCTCGTCGTGGCTGCGCACGACGGGCCCGTCCGCCACCGACGGGTACAGCTCCGTCGCGCCCGACGCGAGGAGGACCTCGCCCAGGTGCACGAGCCCGCGCGCCAGCCGGCTCATGTCGGCCTCGGTGAGGCGGTACGTGACGAGGGGCGCCCGTGCGCCCGGCACCGCCATGACCCGTCCGCCGGCGTCGCTGCGGATGGCCGCGTAGTAGACGAGCACGTGCTCCCAGTTGTCGAGCGCGTCGCGGTAGTCGCCTGCTGATTCCGCGAGGGCCATGGCGACGTGTCCCCGCCGGCTGGCCGAGCCGCCGATGGTGAGGTTCGGCGCGAACTCCGTGATCCGGTGCATCGGCACGCCGTCGTGGTCCAGCGGTTGCGGGAAGCGGGCCGCGATCTTGATCGTGGGGTGCAGCTTGAGGCCGGCGCCGACGCCGTGCCGCACACCGCTGCGCTGCAGGAGAGCGGGCGTCTGGATGGCGCCGCCGCAGACGAAGACGTGATCGGCGTGGATGGTGATGTGCTCGACGGCACCGCCGGCGTGGCGACGACGGCACCGGGCGCCGATGATCCGGTCGCCCTTGCGCAGGAGCCGGGTCACGCTGCAATCGGCGATCAGCGATGCCCCGGCGTCGAGCGCGCTGGGCAGGAGCGTGCGCGTCATCGTCTGCTTCACGCCCCGACCGTTCGTGTCGTAGCGGAACACCCGGGAGAACTCGACGTTGCGCCAACCGAGCTTGGTGGCTCCCCGTTCCAGGACGGCCGACGACGGCGGCGGCGCGCCGGGCACCCGTGAGACGGACAGCTCCCGCTCGACGCCCTCGGCGTAGCGATCGAGCGTCTCGGGGCTGAACTCGTCGATGCGGTACGTGTGCCGCCATTCGTCGGCCAGGTACGGCGGGAGGCGGTGCCAGAGGCCGCTGTTGATCTCGGTGCTGCCGCCGACGCACCGGCCTTCGGCGTAGGCGATGGTGGGAGAGCCGAGCGCGGCGGACAGCCCCCGGTGGCGGTACTTGGCCACCATCTCCTCGAGCGAGAAGGGCTCGAGCGCGTCGGGGTCGACCCAGGGGCCTTCCTCCACCACGACGACGCGGCGCCCGGCCCGGGCCAGGGTGGCCGCGGTCACCGCGCCACCGGCACCCGAGCCGATCACGAGGACCTCGGCGTCGAGGGTCGTCATGTCGCCACGACCTGGGCGGGTCGGTGGCCCAGCTCGTGCTCCGCGAAGAGCACGAGGGAGCGGAGCAGACGCACGTACTGACGCACCGGGTCGAGCCGGCTGGACTCCAACCGGTCGAGCGACGCGCCGGGCGCCGACCGGCCGGCGCCGCCGCGAACTCTCGTCCACGCACCGAGGGCCACCGACTCGGCAGCCATGCCCGCGCGGAGGTGCTCGGGCATGGCGCGGAGTGTCTCGTCGACGTACGCCTCGACCTCGGCCCGCAGGCCCTCGTCGAGGTTGGCGGTGAGCGTCGTGACCACCTGGCGCTCGAACCACAGCATGGGCTCGGCAGCTTAGAGGGCGACCGGTTGGCCCGTCGCATCGTGGGTGCGACGACCGGCCCGAGCCGGCCGTGGCGATGGTGACCGGCCGCGAGGTGCCCGTTACGATCGGGAGATCGTCGCGCCGACTTCCTCATTGCCGCGCCCTGCGGCAGAGCCCGAGCCGCTCCCGGCGACACCCAGGGGTCGTGGAACGATGCGCCTCGCCCTCCTGCTCGCGCTTCTGCCGCTCGCCGTGTCGGCCGTCTTCGTCGTCGCGACGAAGGGCGCCACGTACACGCCGACAGCCGACAACGCGCTCATCGAGCTGAACACCCGAGATGTCGGTCATCACCCGGTGCTCGTGGGTCTGGTCTCGCGCGACGGATGGAGCCACCCGGGCCCCGTGCTCTTCTACCTGCTGGCTGCGCCCTACCGGCTCATGGGGAGCTCGTCGATCGCACTCTCGGTCGGCGCGATCGCGATCAACGCCGCGGCCATCGCCGGGACGGCCGTGGTGGCCCGGCGCCGAGGTGGCCTGTCGTTGATGCTGCTGACGCTCCTCGGCATCGGACTCCTCGTGCGGGCCCTCGGCTCCGAGTTCATGCTCGATCCGTGGAACCCGTACATCCCCGTCCTCGCGTTCGGGCTCCTCGTCTTCCTCGTCTGGGCGATGACGTGCGGGGAGACGTGGGCCCTTCCGGTCACGGCCGGGGTGGGCTCGTTCTGCATCCAGACGCATGTCGGCTACCTGCCCCTCGTCGCCCCGCTGGTCCTCTGGGGCGTCGCCTGGCTGATCTGGTCGCTGGCCAGGGCGCACCGCCTCGCGGCTCTGGCGCGGGCCGGCCTCGTCACCGCGGCGGTGCTCTCCGTGCTCTGGCTGCCACCACTGCTCGACGAGGTCCTCCACTCGCCCGGCAATCTCACCGAGGTCGTCGACTACTTCCGCCACTCGGGGAAGTCGGCGCACACCCTCGCCGACGGTTATCGCGTCATGGGCGCGCAGTTCGGGCTTACGCCGGAGTGGCTCACCGGAGCCGATCCACCCAGCCCATTCACCGGAGAGCCCCCGTCGCTCTACTCGAACCCCATCCCGGTGCTGCTCCTCCCGCTGGCGGCGAGCGCGATCGTGCTCTGGCGACGGCGAGGCTCCGATGCGCGCCGGCTGCTGGCCACCCTGGGCGTGGCGCTGGCCCTCGGTGTCCTGGCCGTGGCGCGCACGCTCGGCGACGTCTTCGCGTACCGGCTGCGCTGGACGTGGGTGCTTGCCATGGTTGCGGCCGTCGTCGTTGCCTGGACGGCATGGACCTGGATGGCCCGGGTCGCGCCTCGAGTCGAAAAGCGGTGGCTCGTCCCCGTCTCCGTCGGCGCGCTTGCCGTTCTCGCAGTGACCAACGGTGTCAGTGCGGCCCGCGGCGGCGTCCCTTGCGGGGAGGAGTCGGTGCGATTGCGCGCGCTCATGCCCTCGGTCGTCGCTGCGCTTCCCAAACGCGATGGCGACGTCATCGTGCGTAGCTCCTCGTTCGTCAGCACCTTCTACGCGGCAGGGATGGTGCTGGCGCTCGAGCGCCAGCACCTTGCGGCCCGGGTCGACCCGACCCTCGAGGTGCAATTCCACGAGCATCGCGTCCATCGGCGGGGCCAGGTGCGGGAGATCCTGACCATCGCGACGAACCTCGGGATCGATGAGCTCGCCTCGCGATCGGATCTCCGGCTCGTCGGCTATACGGGCGTCGTCTCCCTCGGCGAGCGGGCGCGCCTCATGAGACGCGTGTCGGTGCTGGAGCAGGCGCACCGCGCCGGTGAGCTCGACGACCTCGGTTACTACGTCCAACGCAGCGAGATCTCGAAACGGCTCGACCGGCCCGTCGTGGGCGTGTTCGCGACGCGCGGCGCGTCGCGCAGTTGACCGCTACGCGGCACGCGGGCCGAGGAGCACGACCGATGCGGTGAACCCGTGCAGGAAGTTCCGGCCCCCGACCGGGCCGAGCTCGCCGGCGCACGACATGCCGGCGACGGTGCGGTGCCCCAGCGTGTCGGCGACGACCTCCGCGTCGTGGTCGGGCGCGCCGAACAGGCGCGAGCCCCGCCCGTTGCACGTGAAGAGCAGCGCGGCCTCGGCCAGCCGCCCGCTCATGAGCTCACGCAGGTCCTCGTCGGCTGACGCCGCGTCGCGAACCTGGAACTGCGCGGTCTGCCCGACCTCGACCAGGTCGCCGACCGCGATCGCCCCGTTGTCGGGGTCGGCGCCGATGAGGTTGCGGATGAGGAAGTCGCCGCGGTCGTAGGTGGCCCGCTGCTCGTCGATCACGCGGCCGAGGTGCACGCCCTGGCCGAGGAGACGGCGGTCGTCGTCGGACGCGCGACGCGCGACCTCCTGCAGACGCTCGAGCGCGGGCCGGCCCGCGAGCTCGTAGACGATGTTGCGCTCGGCCTTGGTAACCGCGAAGGGATCGCCCACGGGCCGGCACCCCTGGGAGACGACCGTGGCCACGCCGACGTCGGGCCCGAGGAACGCGCCCACCGCGCCGTGGTCCACCACGCGGTCGTCGAGCACGAGCCGGTTGCCGCCGGGGCCGCGCGCCGCGGAGGCCATGCCCCCCACGACGGGCAGGTGGGGGAAGTCGTCGCCGGCGCGCGCGAGGAACGCGTCCGCGGGGAACGAGAAGGGATCGGCGAGCAGCAGCAGCGCGGACGGCGTCGCCGGCACCGGGTCGGGCCAGCCAACCAGGGTGTCGCCGTCGGGCGTCGTCTCCAGCCGGAGATGGAAGGGCGCGACCGACCCGGTGTGACCCGCCCAGAGGCTGACGGCCGCCTGCTCCTCGACCTCGCGGTCGCCACCGACGACCGTCTCCGCCGCGCAGCCGACGAGCGCGCCGGGCCGGAGCACCGTGCGCACGGCGCGGGCGGCGTCCTCGAGCGCGCCGGCATGGGGCGCCGTGACGAAGAGGACCGCGAGGTCGGGCGGTCGGCCGGCCCCGAGGCCCTCGAGCACCTGGCCCGCGACCTCGCCGACGGCGGCGGCGGTGATGGGGTGCTCGGACAGTCCCGCGGCGTACGCCATGCCCGCACGCTAACGCCGCACCATCGTGCTTCCGACGCGGACGTCTCTAACGCGCCCGCTCGCCGTCCACCCACACGGCCGCGACCCCCAGCGACTCGTCGAGCGCCACGACGTCGGCACGGGCTCCCGGCTCGAGCCGGCCGCGATCAGAGAGACCGAGGAGGTCGGCCGGCGTTGTCGCCGCAGCGCGGACGGCATCGGGCAGTGGCACGTGGGCCTCGCTGACGACGTTGCGCACGGCCTGGTCCATCGTGAGCGCGCTCCCGGCCAGCGTGCCGTCACCCAGGCGCGGCGCCCGGCCGTCGAAGTGCACGACGATCTCGCCGACCGTGGCGGCCCGCCATGCGACGGCATCGGTGATCAGCGCGACACGCGTCGCACCCTTGGCTCGGAACGCGACGGCGATCGCGCTGGGGTGCACGTGCACCAGGTCGGCGATCAGCGACACCGCGAGGCGGTCGTCGGACAGCGCCGCGCCGAGGAGCCCCGGCGTGCGGTGGTGCAGGGACGGCATGCCGTTGAAGCAGTGCGTGACCAGGCGCGCGCCGGCGTCGACGGCGGCCTCCGCCTCTTCGAACGTCGCCGCGGAGTGGCCGAGCGCCACCAACACGTCTCGCTCGCGCAACAGTCGGATGGCGTCGACCGCGCGCACTTGCTCCGGCCCGAGGGTGACGAGCGCGACCGTCTCGGGCAGCGCCGCCAGCCACTCGAGGTCGAGCGCGCGTACGAGGTCGGACGGGTGCGCACCGTGCATCTCGCCGAGGAACGGGCCTTCCAGGTGCGCGCCCGCGATCGCAGGGCGCGCGCCGCGCCGGGCCGCGGCTTCGGCGATGCGCGCCAGGGGAGCGGCGAACGAGTCGAGCGGCGCGGTGACGAGTGTCGGCACCCACGTCGTCACGCCCTGGGCGAGCAGCAGCGCGTCGAGCCTCGTCCAGTCGCTGTCGCGGGCGTGCGCCACGTCGACATCGTCGACGCCGTTGACCTGCAGGTCCACGAACCCGGGCGCGAGCGTGCGTGGCGGGACGGGTCCGGAGGTCGGCGCGACGGTGACGATGCGGCCCCGGTCGATCTCGACGACACCGGGCTCGAGCACGCGGTCGGGTGTGATGACCCTCGCCGCGGCCAGCGTGGTCATGAGCTCAGGCGGCGACCGCTTGCTTCAGCTTGGGCTGCGCGTGACGGACGTTTGCCCACCCGCGTCGCACGAGGAAGCGGATGACCGGCCACGCGGGATCGACCTCGCCCCGGCCCATCGACAGCCGGGCGGAGGTGGGCGCCGCGTGGTGGTTGTTGTGCAGTCCCTCGCCGGCGGCCAGCCAGGCGAGCCATTGGGAGTTCGCGGCCCGGTTGGGGTGGGGCCGCTTGCCGAAGGTGTGGCCCACGGCGTTGACGGCGGCGTTCAACGACAGGTACAGCACCACGTGCACGAGCGCGGCGAGCAGCGCGAGCCACGGGCCGAACAGCACGCACAGGATCGCGATGCCGATCCCCAGGCCGAGCAGCGCGTGGTCGAACAGCAGGTGATCCCAGCGGTCGGCCGGGAGGTCCCGCGCGTAGCGGGCCACCTCGGCCCGGTCGCGGGCCACCCGCCGGTAGAGCACGGCGTTGAGGAGCTGGACCTTGGGGAAGCCCATCAGGACCGGCGAATGAGGGTCACCCTCCACGTCGGTGTAGGCGTGGTGCTTGCGGTGCACGGCCACCCACTGGCGGGGACGGATGCCGGTGGTGATCCACGTGACGACCCGGAACAGGCGGGTGAGGCCCGGTGTCACGGTCATGGCCCGGTGCGAGAGCGCACGGTGGAGCCAGATCGTCGTGACGAAGAGCGCGAGCTGGGTGACGAGGACCGCGCCGACCACCGCGGCGAGGGGGGACCTGAGCATCAGCCCACGGTATCCTACCGACCGGTCGGTAGGGACCATCAGTGGTCAGCAGGCGGCGGGCGGCTACCCTGCGCCTGTGGCGGCAACTCACCCTGCGCCGCCCAAATCGGAGATCCCGGCGCAGTCAACCCGAAGTGCCATCCTGGCTGAGGCCCTCCGTTGCTTCGCCGAGCACGGTTACGAGGGCACGTCGCTCAACGACATCGCCGCCGCCGTGGGGATCCGCCGGCCCAGCCTCCTGCACCACTTCCCGTCGAAGGAGGCGCTCTACCGCGAGGTGTTCGAGGGTGCGCTCGGCGACTGGTACGCCCAGGTCGAGGGGGCCGCCGAAGGGCCGCGCGAAGGCTGGCCCATGGTCGACCGCATGCTGACCGCGGGCTTCCACTTCTTCATGGAGCACCCCGAGTTCGTGCGACTCGTGCGGCGCGAGGCGCTGGAGGGGAGTGGCCGGCTCGGCGTCGAGCTGGGCGCGGTGCTCCAACCGCTCTTCGCCCGCGCGGTCGCGTTCTTCGAGCGCGAGATGGCGGCCGGGCACCTCCGGGCCCAGGACCCCGAACAGCTCCTCCTCACCGGCTACGGCGCCCTGCTGTCGTACTTCAGCGACGTGTCGTTCCTCGAGGCGCTCCTCGGGCACGACCCGCTGACGCGGAGCGCGCTCGAGCAGCGCCTCGAGCACGTGCGTGCGTTCTTCCGGGCCGCGCTCCAGCCCGATCAGTAGAGTCGCCGAGCGTGTCGACGGCCGCCCCTGACCCGCTTCAGCTCTTCGCCGACAGCGCGCCCGACCGGGCCGCGGTGATCGAGGGCGACGCCGTCACCACCTACGCCGAGCTCAACCGCGAGGTCAACCGGCTGGTGAGCGGCCTGGCCTCTCTCGGCGTGCGGAAGGGCGAGGTGGCGGTGTGGTGCGGCCCCAACAGCCGCCAGGTCATCGCCTTCATGCACGCGGCGCGCAAGCTCGGGCTCATGGCGGTCCCCCTGGCCTACCGGTTCACGCCAGACGAGATGGCGTACGTGATCGACAACAGCGGTGCCGCCCTCGTCGTGGTCGACGCGGAGCAGGCGCCGATCGTCGCCGAGCTCGACGGAAGGGTGCCGAAGGTACGAGAGGTCGTGGTGCATCGCGGCGACCACGGCGAGTTTCGCTCATGGGACGACGTCCTCGCGCTCGGCACCGACGACGAACCTCCGCCGACGGGTGCCGAAGGCCTCGGCGCGACGATGATCTACACCTCCGGCACCACGGGCAGGCCGAAGGGCGCACGGCGCACGCGCACCGACCGTGATCTCGTCTTCGCGCTGTTGCAGGAGCTGCGGATGGGCTTCGACGAGGTCCACCTCACCACCGGCCCGCTCTACCACTCGGGCCCGAACGCGTTCGCGCTGCTGTCGATGGCCATGGGCGGCACCGTCGTGGTGATGCGGAAGTTCGACGCGCGCGAGTGGGTGCGTCTGGTGCGGGAGCATCGGGTGACGTCGACATTCAGCGCGCCGACGCAGCTCAAGCGCATCGTGTCGCTTCCCGAGGACGAGCTCGCCCGGGCCGACTGCTCCTCCATGCGCACGCTGATCGCCAACGCCGCGCCGGTGCCGTACGCGTTGAAGCAAGAGGTGATCGAGAAGCTGGGTGACGGCTTCCTGTTCGAGGTCTACGGCTCCACCGAGCTCGGCGTCGACACCGTGCTCCGTCCGGAGGACCAGTTGCGCAAGCCGGGCTCGTGCGGGCGCCCCTACGGCAACATCCGACTCAAGGTGGTGGACGAGGCCGGTGACGAGTGCCCGCCCGGCGACCCGGGCGAGCTCTACATCCGCACCACGCTCGCCATGGACGGCTACCACGAGACCGCGGAGCAGCTCAGCGAGCTCGGCGCCGGGAGCGGAGGCGAGCCCGCCGCTTCCGGGGACGAGGCGTGGAAGTCGGTCGGCGACGTGGCGCGCATCGACGAGGAGGGCTTCGTCTACATCTGCGACCGCAAGAAGGACATGATCATCAGCGGCGGGATGAACATCTACCCGGCCGAGATCGAGGCCGTGCTCTACTCCCACCCCGACGTGATGGACGCAGCCGTCTTCGGCGTGCCCGACGACGAGTGGGGCGAGAAGGTGCACGCCGTCGTCCAGCCGCGTGCCGGCCGTGAGATCGACCTCGTCGCGCTCGAGGCGTTCGTCGCCGAACGGCTCGCCGGCTACAAGCGCCCGCGCTCGTGGGAGCTCCGCGACGAGCTGCCACGCACCGAGAGCGGCAAGCTGCTCAAACGCCTGCTGCGCGACGAGCACTGGTCGGGTCGCGCGTCGAAGGTCTAGGCACGTTGGCGCCCTCTGACGCGCGGGTACAGGTCCCGCCCAACTGCGACCTCACGCTCGGCATGGTGTGCGTCGACAAGCGTGAGCCCGGGCGCACGGTGTGGCGCATGCTCGCGGACGAGCGCTTCGCCAACCCCACGGGCATCGTGCAGGGTGGGTTCCTTGCCGCGTTCGCCGACTCGGCCATGGGCGCGAGCTCCCTCACCTACGCGCGTGAGCGGAAGGTCTTCTCGGCCAACGCCGAGCTCAAGGTGTCGTTCCTGAAGCCGGCGCGAGTGGGCTCGGTGCTCACCTGCACCGCGCACGTGATCTCCGGCGGGAAGCGGGCCGCGTTCCTCGAGGCCGAGGTGGTCGACGACGAGGGTCGCATGGTGTTGAAGGCCACGTCGACCTACCTGCTCGCGCCGCGGGAGCAGTGACCGCACGCGGGGCCGCGCGCAGGGCCCGGCCGCGCGCACGCTCGGCGCTAGCGACGTCGCTGTTCCTCGTCGCCGCGGTGTGTGCCGCGCTGTTGGCGTGGCCGGTGGGCCCGTTCCGCCCGCTGAGCGGGACGGCTCGAGCTGCGGATGCACCCGCCGCGGGGCCGGCCACGCCCGTGCTGAGCCTGCGGCGGGCGCCGGCCTTCCTCGCCCGGCTGGCCGCCGGCCATCGGCTGCATGACGGCATCGACCGGGTCCTCGCCGACGCGCGGCTCGCCACGACGGGTGGACGGGCGTGCGTGGTCGTCCACGCCGCCGGCGGCCGGGCGGTCTACGCCCGGCACCCGGACCTGGCGCTGGCGCCGGCGTCCACCGTCAAGCTCCTCACGGCCGTGACCGCGCTCCGCCGCATCGGTCCCGACGCCCGGCTCAGCACCGACGTGCGCGCGGACCGGTTGCCCGTCGACGGTGTGGTCGACGGCGACCTGTGGGTCGTCGGGGGCGGCGATCCGCTGCTCGCCACGGCGGACTTCGCGGCGAGCGCCGGCCTCTCCGGAGCTCCTCGTCCTGCGTCCCGGCTGGAAGACCTCGCAGGCGCGATCGTCGCGGCCGGCGTACGCCAGGTGCACGGCCGCCTGCTCGGCGACGATCACCGGTACGACACGTTGCGTTCCGTGCCGACGTGGAAGCCCGCCTACGTCGAGCAGGGGCAGTCGGGGCCCCTCAGCGCGCTGATGGTGAACGGTGGCTTCACGCGCCTCCGCCCGACGCCGTTGCCCGCGAGCGCGCCCGCGGCTGACGCCGTGGCCCGGCTGGCGTTGCTCCTCGCTCAGCGGGGAGTGCAGGTCGCCGGTGTGGGCGAGGGTGTCGCGCCCCAGGGAGCGGTCGCGGTCACGTCGCTCGCGTCGCTGCCGATGCGTCAGATCGTGACCGAGATGCTGCGCGACAGTGACAACACGACCGCCGAGCTCTTGACCAAGGAGCTGGGCTTCCGGTTCGGCGGCGGCGGCAGCACGGCGGCGGGCGTCTCGGTGCTCGACGCCATGGCCCGCGCCCTCGGCAGGGGAGTCGCCGGCGGTCTCGTGCTCGCCGACGGGTCGGGGCTCGACCGCTCCAACCGCGCCACGTGCGGTGCGCTGACCGCGCTGCTCGACACGCAGGCGGGACCGGACGGGCTGGGCGCGCTGCTGCCGGTGGCCGCGCGCAGCGGCACCTTGGTCGCACGCTTCGCCGGCACGCCGGCCGCGGGCCGGGTCGCGGCCAAGACGGGCTCGCTCGAGGGCGTCGTCGCGCTCAGCGGCTACGCGACCGATGCGCGAGACGAGCGCCTCGCGTTCACGGTGCTCGTGAACGACCCGCGTGACGACGTGGCCCACGTTCTCGTCGACCGCGTCGGCGTGTTGCTCGTGGGCTATCCGCAAGGGCCCGCACCCGGGGAGCTCGGACCGGGGCAGCCGTGAGCGCGTGGCTCCCCATGTTCCCGCTCGAGTCGGTGCTCTTCCCGTCGGCGGTGCTGCCGCTGCACGTCTTCGAGCCGCGCTATCGCGAGCTCACCCGGCGCGTGCTCGACGGCGACGGCGAGTTCGGCGTCACCCTCATCGAGCGGGGGAGCGAGGTCGGCGGCGGCGACGCGCGCTTCGCGATCGGCACCCGGGCGCGCATCGTGCAGGCGGCCGAGCTGCCGGATGGGCGATGGGCGCTGGTGGCGGTCGGCCTGCGGCGGATCGCAGTGACCCGTTGGCTGCCGGACGCGCCCTTCCCGCAGGCCGACGTGGACGACCTGCCCGAGCCCGCGCCGGGGCCCGAGGCGGGCGCCCTCCTGGCCACGGCGGAGGGGTTGCTGCGACGCACCCTGGGCCTGCGGGCCGAGCTCGGCGATCGCGCGGCGCCGGCCACGGTCGAGCTCGCTCTCGACGTGACGACCGCGGCGTTCCAGATCGCCGCGCTCGCGCCGATCGGTCCCGCCGACGCGCAGCGCGTGCTGGAGACGTCGGGCACCGACGGGCGCCTCCGGCTCCTGGCGAGGCTGCTCGAGGAGGAGGCCGAGGTGCTCGAGGCGCGGGCGGCGGGGGGTTGAAGCTGCTCGTGCGCGGGCCGCGGAAGTAAGGTCGGGCGCCATATGGCGGACACGACCGGCCAGGAGAAGAGCCTGGCGACCCACGTCACCGAGCTGTACGAGCTCGTCCTCGCGTATGCGAAGCAGGAGACACTCGACCCGGTCAAGAGCCTGGGTCGCTTCATCGGCTTCGGCGTGGCGGGGTCGCTCGCGTGCGGTCTCGGCGCCGTCATCATGCTGCTCGGCGGGTTGCGCGCCCTCCAGACCCAGACCGGGACCCGTCTGCAGGGCAACTGGTCGTGGGCGCCGTACGGCATCACCGCCTTCGGGTGCGCAGTCATCATCGCCCTGGCCATGACCATTCGCGCTCGCAAGCCCAACCGAGGAGGACCGAGCAAATGACGCTCGTCGACAACGGCCAGATCTCGCGGAACGACATCGAGAACAAGCTGCGCGAGATCCGGGGTGACGTCGACACCGCCTCCGAGTCGGCCAAGAGCGTCGGTCTCATCGTCGCCGTCGCCGTCGTCGTGGCCGTCGTCGGCATCGCGTTCCTCAGCGGCCGGCGCCGGGGCCGCAAGCTGTCCACCGTGGTGGAGATCCGGCGCGTCGGATGACGGCCGTCGTCCGCCGCTACCTGACGCGTAACGCCACGAAGCGCGGGTTCCTCGGCGGCTCACGGCCGTGGATGGCGGTCGGCGTGGTGCTCTTCGGAGCCCGTGTGTTCAATCGGTTCTTCGGCGGCGAGGCCAAGGTGCTCTACTCGGAGAAGCTCGACCGGGGGAAGACGCTCGTGATCTCCTACCCGGGGTCCGAGGTCGAGGTGCTGTCGCGCGAACCGCGCTGATTCCGTACCAAGATGGGGACGTGCGAGTCCTCTTGCGCCATCCGACGCGCGAGATCGAGGTGGCGGGGCCCATGCGCGTGCAGAGCCTGCTCGATCGGCTGCAGCTGAACCGCGAGTCGGTGCTCGTCATCCGAGACGGCACGCTGGTCACCGGCGACGCCGCGCTCGACGACGCCGACACGGTGGAGGTCCGACCGGTGATCTCGGGAGGAGCAAGGTGAAGTGCCGGCGCTGTCGGCAGCCCGCGGTGATCGAGGTTCGCCGCCACAACGCCGGGTTCTGCGCGGACTGCTTCATCCGGCACTGCCGCGAGCAGGTCAGGCGCACCCTCGACGACTTCGCGATGATCGGCCCCGGCGAGCGGGTGCTGGTCGCGGTGTCGGGCGGCAAGGACTCGCTCGCGCTGTGGGACATCCTCCTCGACCTCGACGTGCCGGCGGACGGTCTCTACCTCGGCTTGGGGATCGAGGGCTACAGCGACTCCTCCGCGGCCCACGCGCGGGCGTTCGCGGCCCGGCGGGAGGCGCACCTCGTCGAGGTCGACCTGCCCACCGACTTCGGCTATGACATCCCGACCGGGGCCCGCGCCGCGCGCCGGGCGCCGTGCTCCGCGTGCGGGCTCTCGAAGCGACATCTGTTCAACCAGGCTGCGGTCGACGGCGGCTACGACGTCGTGGCCACCGGCCACAACCTCGACGACGAGGCGGCTGTGCTCTTCGGCAACGTCCTGCGTTGGGCGACCGACTACCTGGGGCGGCAGCTCCCTGTTCTCCCCGCGTCCACCGGCTTCGTGCGCAAGGTGAAGCCCCTCGTGCGCCTTGGCGAACGCGAGACCGCGGCCTACTGCGTGCTGCGCGGCATCGACTACATCGTCGAGGAGTGCCCCATGGCCGTGGGCAACAAGCACCTCGGCTACAAGGAGGCGCTCAACGCCATCGAGGACCAGTCGCCGGGCGCCAAGTCCGCGTTCTACTTCGGCTTCCTCGACCGGGTTTCGTCGATGTTCACACCGGTCGCGCGCGCCGAGCAGGAGGGGCTGCGCCGGTGCGCGCAGTGCGGGGCGCCGACGCCGGGCGAGGTCTGTGCGTTCTGCAAGCTGGTCGACCGGGCCGCGCGCTCCGGCGACTGATGACCGAGCGGGTTTGATGGTCGGGCGGCGCGGATGAGGGGGCCGTTCCGGGCCGGTGAGCGGGTGCTGCTGGTCGACGCCAAGCAGCGGCGCTACCTCGTGCTCCTCGCCGAGGGCGGCGAGTTCCACACGCACACCGGGGTGACCGCGCACGACGATCTCATCGGGCGGGAGGAGGGCGTCTCCGTGCGCTCGAGCTCGGGCGCGCGCTACATGGCGATGCGCCCGACGCTCGCAGACTTCGTGCTCAAGATGCCGCGGGGGGCGCAGGTGATCTATCCCAAGGACCTGGGCCCGCTGCTCATGCTCGCCGACATCCACGACGGCGTGCGCGTGCTCGAGGCGGGCGTCGGCTCCGGTGCGCTCTCGATGACGATGCTCCGGACCGGCGCGTCGGTCGTCGGGTACGAGCTGCGGGCCGACTTCGCGGCGCGCGCCACGGCGAACGTCCGGTCCTTCCTGGGTGACCAGGTGGACTTTCGAGTCGAGGAGCGCGACGTCTACGCGGGCATCGACGAGACCGACCTCGACCGTGTCGTGCTCGACCTCCCCGAGCCCTGGCGCGTGGTCAAGCACGCGGAGGCGGCGCTGCACCCCGGAGGGATCATCGCCGCCTATCTCCCGACCATCGGTCAGGTGGCCCATCTGCGCGAGGCGCTCGACCACAGCGCGTTCGCGATGGCCGAGACGATCGAGGTGCTGCAGCGCTCGTGGCACATCGAGGGTCAGTCGGTGCGACCCGACCACCGCATGGTCGCCCACACCGGCTTCCTCACGGCCGCCCGGCTGTTGAACGACGCGGCCCGGTGAACCAGCTCGACATCCTCCTCGTCATCCTCATCGTCACGGCGGTCATCGGTGGCTACCGTCTCGGGTTCCTCGCGCGCGCCACCTCGTGGATCGGGCTCATCATCGGTCTCCTCGTGGCGTCGTACTTCCTTCCCGACATCGTCAAGTCGCTGCAGAGCTACCAACCGTCGAGCCGTTTCCTGATCGCGTCGGGCGTGTTCCTCGGCGCGGCCTTCGTCGGGCAGGCCATCGGTCTCGTGCTGGGCGCCAACCTCCACCGCGCCCTGCCGCTCCGGGGGCCGCTCCGCCAGATCGATCGCGGCGCGGGCGCGGCGGCGGGCATGGCCGGGGTGCTGGTCACCATCTGGCTGCTCACGCCGGCGATGGCCGACGTGCCGGGATGGCCCGCCCGCCAGGCCCGCTCGTCACGCGTGGCGAAGGCGGTGAGCGACGTCCTCCCCCGGCCGCCCGACACCCTGGGCGCACTCCGGCGCCTCGTCGGTGACGACAACTTCCCTCACGTCTTCGGCCGCTTCGAGGCCGCGCCCGACACCGGACCCGCGCCGGTCGATTCCGGGCTCACCCCGGCCACCGTCGACCGTGTGATCGCGTCGACCGTGAAGGTGGAGGGCATCGCCTGCGGGCGCCAGCAGGACGGGACCGGCTTCACCGTCGCGCCCGGCGTCGTCGTCACCAACGCGCACGTCGTCGCCGGCGAGGGCGCCACCGACGTGATCTTCGGTGGCAACCGGGTCCAGGCGTCCGTCTCGTCGTTCGACACCGATCGCGACCTGGCCGTGCTCCGGGTGCCCCGCCTCGGGCTCCAGCCGTTGCCGATCGCGTCGGCCGACGTCGGCGCGAGAGGCGCGGTGTTCGGCCATCCGCGCGGACAGGACGAGGTCGCGGTCTCGCCATCGGTCATCCGCCAGCACGTCGAGGCGGTCGGCCGCGACCTCTACGACTCGCACACGACCCGGCGCCAGGTCTTCATCCTCGCGGCCGACCTCGAGCCGGGTGACTCCGGTGGGCCGTTGGTCGACACCGCGGGGAGGGTGGTCGGCGTGGCCTTCGCCATCGCGCCCGACCGCCCGGGAACGGCCTACGCGCTGACCGACGTGGAGCTCAGAGCCGCGATCGCCACGCCCAACGGGCAACGCGCGACGGGACCCTGCCTGACGTCGTGACCGACTCCGCGCCGACCGACCTCGCCCGCTACTCGACCTCGATGAAGATGCACTCCCCGGGGCATTCCTCGGCCGACTCGATGGTCGCTTCCTCCATGCCCGCGGGCACCGCGGCCAGGCCCTGGACCCCACCCGGGTCGCTGAAGACCTTGCTGCCTTCCTTCACGTAGGCGAGGCCGTCGTCGAGAAGGGTGAAGACGTCGGGGGCGATCTCCTCACAGAGACCGTCGCCCGTACAGAGATCCTGATCGATCCAGACCTTCATGGCCATGCGCCGAACTGCCTTCCGTGATGGGGGCTCGTCACGCTGTCGCGCCGAACGTACCGATGCCCCGGTGCCCTGTCAATTTACCAGGCCAACGCGAGGAAAACTCGAGTCAACCCCGGGTGTCAAACGCCCGAGGAAGAAGAGGGGCCGGTGTATGTTGGCCTCGAGGCCCCCGTCGAGGAGGTGGTTCCCGCGTCCGACTCCGAGTACGAACGTCGCCTGGGTGCCTATGAGCAGCAGGTCGCCGCCCTCCTCGAGCAGGCGAAGTCGCTCGAGGAAGAGGTCGTGCAGCTGCGCCGCAAGCTGCAGGAGGCACCCAAGCGCGTCCGCACGCTCGAGGAGCGGCTGCTCGAGACCAAGGGACAGCTGGCCCAGGCCGTCTCGCAGAACGAGAAGCTCTCGTACACCCTCCGCGAGGCGCGCGAGCACATCTCGGAGCTGCGCGAGGAGGTCGAGAAGCTCACCCAGCCACCGTCCGCCTACGGCACGTTCCTGGCCCGCAACGACGACGGCACGGTCGACGTCTTCTCCGGCGGCCGGAAGATGCGCGTCGCGCTGCACCCGGAGCTCGACACCGAAGACCTGCGCCGGGGGCAGGAGGTCGTGCTCAACGAGTCGCTCAACGTCGTGCTGGCGCGGAGTACCGAGGTGTCGGGCGAGGTCGTCACCCTCAAGGAGATGCTCGACGACGGCGCGCGTGCTCTCATCGTCGGCCGGGCCGACGAGGAGCGCGTCGTCGAGCTGGCCGATCAGCTGACGGGGGTGAAGCTCCGCGCCGGCGACACCGTGCTCATGGACTCGAGGACCGGCCTGCTGCTGGAGCGCCTGCCCCGACCCGAGGTGGAGGAGCTCGTGCTCGAGGAGGTGCCCGACATCTCCTACGACGACGTGGGCGGCCTCGACGTGCAGATCGAGCAGATCACCGACGCGGTCGAGCTGCCGTTCGTGCACCGCGATCTCTTCGTCGAGCACAAGCTCCCCGCGCCGAAGGGGATCCTGCTCTACGGGCCGCCCGGTTGCGGCAAGACGCTCATCGCGAAGGCGGTCGCCAACTCGCTGGCCAAGAAGGTCGCCGAGGTCACCGGTGACACCAACGCCAAGAGCTACTTCCTCAACATCAAGGGCCCCGAGCTGCTCAACAAGTACGTCGGCGAGACCGAGCGCCAGATCCGGCTCGTCTTCCAGCGGGCGCGCGAGAAGTCCGAGGAGGGGATGCCGGTCATCGTCTTCTTCGACGAGATGGACTCGCTGTTCCGCACGCGTGGCACGGGCATCTCGTCCGACATGGAGTCGACGGTCGTGCCGCAGCTCCTGGCCGAGATCGACGGGGTCGAGACGTTGAAGAACGTCATCGTGATCGGCGCGTCGAACCGCGAGGACCTCATCGACCCCGCCATCCTGCGGCCGGGACGGCTCGACGTGAAGATCAAGATCGAGCGACCGACCCGAGACGCGGCGGCGCAGATCTTCAGCCGCTACCTGTCGTCCGACCTCCCCCTGGCCGAAGACGAGGTCACCGCGCTGGGCGGCAGCGACCGCGAGAAATGCGTGCGTCTGATGATCGAGCGCACGGTCGAGGAGATGTACCGCGACGACGACGAGAACCGCTTCCTCGAGGTCACCTACCAGAACGGCGACAAGGAGATCCTGTACTACAAGGACTTCGCGTCGGGCGCGATGATCGAGAACATCGTGCGCCGGGCCAAGAAGCTGGCCATCAAGCGCACGATCGCGGGCGAAGGACGCGGCATCCGCACCTCCGACCTCATCGCCTCGATCAAGCAGGAGTACAAGGAGCACGAGGACCTGCCCAACACCACCAACCCCGACGATTGGGCGAAGATCTCGGGCCGGAAGGGCGAGCGCATCGTGTACATCCGCACGCTCCTGTCCGACGAGGGCGAGGCCGGTCCCACCGGCGGTCGGGCCATCGAGCGCGTCGGGACGGGGCAGTACCTCTGACGGCACCTCTGGCGGCTGGACAGGGGCCCCGAGCGGGGTAGCGTCACACCGATGGCGATTCGCAAGGTCTGCGGAATCGAAACCGAGTACGGCATCATCCTGCGCGGTGCCGGCGAGTCCAACCCCGTCACCGCATCATCGGTGCTGATCAACGCCTATGTCGCCCGCGCCCAGCGCAAGGTGGGCTGGGACTTCGAGGACGAGTCGCCTGGGCGCGACGCGCGGGGTTTCGCGCGCGAGGGGTCGATGGCGCCCGAGGTCGAGACGCACCTGGTCAACGCGGTCCTCACCAACGGCGCCCGCTACTACGTCGACCACGCCCATCCCGAGTACTCCTCGCCCGAGTGCGCCGACGCGCTCGAGTGCGTTCGCTACGACAAGGCGGGCGAGCGCATCCTGGCCCGGTCGGTGGAGGCGGCGGCCGCGGTGCTGCCCGCGGGCCAGGACGTCGTGATCCTGAAGAACAACTCCGACCGCAAGGGCAACTCCTACGGCACGCACGAGAACTACCTGATGGACCGGGCGGTGCCGTTCAGCCGCATCGTGCACCACGTGATGCCGCACTTCGTGAGCCGCCAGATCTACACCGGCGCGGGCAAGGTGGGGTCCGAGGTGTCGTCGGTGAGCAGCGCCGACGTTCCGTTCCAGCTGACCCAGCGAGCCGACTTCTTCGAGGAGGAGGTCGGCCTGGAGACCACGCTGAAGCGGCCGATCGTGAACACCCGCGACGAGCCCCACGCCGACGCCCAGAAGTACCGGCGACTCCACGTGATCGTGGGCGACGCCAACCTGTGCGAAGTGGCGACCTACCTCAAGGTGGGGGTCACCGCGATCGTGCTCGCCATGATCGAGGACGACTTCTTCGGTGAGCTCGACCTCACGCTGGTCACGCCGGTGCAGGCGATCCGGCAGGTCTCCTACGACCTGACCCTCGGCCAGCCGCTCGAGCTCGCCGACGGTCGCCGCCTCACCGCGCTCGAGATGCAGTGGGAGCTGCTCGACCTGGCGCGCAAGTACGCGGAGGACCGCGGGCTCGAGGCGGTCGACGACGACGTGGGGCGCGACGTCCTCCGCCGTTGGGAGACCACCCTGACGGGCCTCGAGGTCGATCCCATGCAGCTCGCGGGCCAGATCGACTGGGTCGCCAAGTACACCTTGGTCGATGCCTACCGCGAACGCCGGGGCCTGCGCTGGGACGACCACAAGCTGGCGGCCATGGACCTGCAGTACCACGACATCCGGCCCGAGCGGTCGCTGTTCGCGCGGCTCGACACCGAGAAGCTGTTGAGCGAGGAATCCGTCGTCGAGGCGATCACGGAGCCCCCGAAGGGCACGCGCGCGTACTTCCGCGGCAAGTGCCTGCAGCGCTGGGCGTCGTCGATCGCCGCAGCCAACTGGGATTCGATGGTATTTGACCTTGGCACCGACCCCCTGCGTCGGGTACCCATGATGGAGCCGCTCAAAGGAACCGCGGCGCACGTCGATACGTTGTTGGAAGGATGCGCGAGCCCCGCAGAGCTGTTGGAGCGCCTGGGCTCATAGGGAGGCAGTTCATTCGTCATGCCAGAGCGAGAGCAGAAGAAGAAGCCGGCACCGGCCCGTAAGCAGGAGGACGTCGAGGAGGCGCCGGCCGCGTCGAAGCAGGGTGAGAAGCTGAAGGCCGAGCTCGACGACCTCCTCGACGAGATCGACGAGGTCCTCGAGGACAACGCCGAGGAGTTCGTGCGCTCGTACGTCCAGAAGGGCGGGCAGTAGCGCCCCGAGCTCCCGCGCGGGACCCGGGGAGCGGGTCCGTCGGCACGGTCCTGATCACCGCGGGGAGGCGGTAGCCTCCGTCTCCACATGAGCCTCCCCCTCTTCCCCCCCGGCGCCGACCCCGGCCCCGACTTCGGCGAGCTGCTCCGCAGGTTGCGGCTCGAGCCGGTTGCGGTCGAGCATGCCGACCCCGCGCTCCAGATCACCCACGGCACCACCATCGTCGCCCTGCGCTACACCGAGGGCGTGGTCATGGCCGGTGACCGCCGGGCCACCGCGGGGTCCTCGATCGCCCATCGGGCGATGGAGAAGGTGTACCCGGCCGACCGGCACTCGGGGGTGGCGATCGCAGGCGCGGCGGGCTTCGCGCTCGACATGGTTCGCCTCTTCCAGCTCCAGCTCGAGCACTACGAGAAGGTCGAGGGCATGGCGCTGAGCCTCGAGGGCAAGGCGAACCAGCTGGCCCAGATGGTGCGCCAGAACCTGCCGAGCGCCATGCAGGGCCTGGTCGTCGTGCCCCTCTTCGCGGGGTACGACCTGCGCCGCCGCCAGGGTCGCATCTTCACCTACGACGTCACCGGCGGCCGCTACGAGGAGAGCGACTTCCACGCCGACGGCTCGGGCGGCCGCGACGCGCGGACCACCGTGAAGTTGGGCTGGACCGACGGGATGGAGCGGGCCGCCGCGCTCGAGCTCGCCATCCAGGCGCTCTACGAGGCGGCGGACGAGGACTCGGCCACCGGGGGGCCCGACGCGGTGCGAGGCATCTACCCGACGCTCGCCACCATCACCGACCGGGGCTACGAGGCCGTGCCGGAGGCCGAGGTGTCGGAACGCTTCGCCGCCCTCATCGAGCACAAGTCCGCACAGGGCCGGCTGCGATGAAGCGGCGAAGCCGCTCGCGGGCGCGCGTGGTGATCGCATGAGCATGCCGTTCTACGTGGCGCCGGAGCAGGTCATGAAGGACCGGGCGGACTACGCCCGGAAGGGCATCGCCCGCGGTCGCAGCCTGATCGCCGTCGTGTTCGACGAAGGCATCCTGATCTGCGCGGAGAACCCCTCGCGCACGCTGCACAAGGTGAGTGAGATCTACGACCGCATCGCGTTCGCGGGTGTCGGCAGGTACAGCGAGTTCGACACGCTGCGCACCGCAGGCGTGCGCCACGCCGACCTGAAGGGCTACTCGTTCTCGCGTGAGGACGTCGATGCACGCTCGCTCGCCAACGCCTACGCGCAGACCCTCAACCAGATCTTCACCCACGAGATGAAGCCGCTGGAGGTGGAGATCCTCGTGGCGGAGGTGGGCATTCCCGACGAGCACGGCGACGACTCCGACCAGCCGCACAGCGAGGACCAGCTGTACCACATCCAGTACGACGGCACGGTGGTCGACGAAGAGGGCTTCACGGTGCTCGGCGGCGAGGCCGACGTCATCGACGACCGGGTGAAGGAGGGCTTCCAGCCGGGGATGAGCCTGCAGGCTGCCCTCCACCTCGCCGTCGGCGCGCTGGCGGGGCCCGAGCGCACCCTCGCGCCCAAGGACCTCGAGGTCGCGGTGCTCGCCCGCAGCGACGGCCGCCGCGCGTTCCGGCGCATCGCCGACGACGAGCTGGCCGCGCTGCTGCCCGAGCCGGCCGCGGATGCCGGCCCCGGCGGGGGCTAGATCGCGCGCGAGAGGGTCAGCGCCGCGACTGCGACGATCGCCGCCAGCACCACCCAGCGGGGCCAGGTGAGCGAGGGGACGGCGGCCTCGTCGACGGGCTCGTCGAACGCCGACTCGACCTCGTCGGCCATCCGGTACACACGATCCGTGTCCAGGACGTCGGCCTCGACGTACACGTGGGTGTCGCCCATCTAGTAGACGCCGTCGACGTTGACCAGTAGCTAAACCATGATGCTCTCGGAGCCCATCCTGGCGGCTATGTCCCGGGCGAGGAGGAGTCTCCGCACGGTGGCCAGGCGCACCATTCGGGTCCGTTGCATCCGCTTAGCGATACCGTGGGCCGGGACAGCGGGGAGAGA
>Ga0066710_100000767_pt1 | contig 21213 bp, 18 predicted proteins | sample GraSoiAngelo_159_FD_79666 | JGI IMG/M metagenome (GOLD analysis project Ga0066710, IMG submission 79666) | Grasslands soil microbial communities from the Angelo Coastal Reserve, California, USA - 14_1009_16_40cm | ecosystem: Environmental > Terrestrial > Soil > Grasslands | place: USA...
AAGGGAGACCAGTCAAAACCCTCGCAGACGCTTCTGCCTGCCTTCAGGTTCGCTGTGTTGTTGATCCGGCTGATGGTGCCGCTCAGAACGTTCGTGGCAACATCAAACACGCCATCGATATAAAACGCAATATTGGTTCCCCGGCGCACAAACGCGACATGGTGGAAAAGGCCGTCATTGATCGGTCGCCCGGCAGAGATTGCATTGAGGTCATTCCCGGCGGAATCGGAGGTCGTTGAGGCTTCCAGCCGGCCCGGGCCACTCCACGGCGCCGCTCCTCCAATTCGTATGTCCCACATGCTGGAGTAGCCGCAGGTCGGCCATTTCTCGATCACCGACTCGTGCCCGGTTGCCGTCGTCCGTATCCAAAAATCCACCGTAAAATCGTTCGTATCGAAATTGCCGACGGTGTTGCCGAAGGAAACATAATCATTGACGCCGTCAAAAGTGAAAGCCTGACCGACCTTGCCTGTTGCAAAGGTGGCACCGTTTTGTAAAGCTCCGTCGTTTCCATCCACCGCATCGGCTGCATTGCCCTCTCCCGGCCACCAACTCACCAGTCCTGATGGGGCGGGCACACAAGTACTGCTCGGGATCTCCTCACCCGGATGCGCGAACAGGTAGTCAACATTGCCCGCTGAAAGCGCAGAGCCATAAATCTGCACGTCATCAATGAGACCCGTAAATGATCCTGCCGGGGTGTTGGTGCCAAAATCGATCCCGCCGATCACAAAGTCTCCGTTGTTCGCAATAATAGGCCGGCTCGCGTTACTCGCCTCCGCCGGAGCGCCATCGACGTAAATAGATTTGGTGCCTCCGGCGTGATACACACCGACAATTTGATGCCAATTGCCATCGTTTACAGTCGTAGTCGAGATTACCTCCTGAGTAGGCGAGACAGCCGCATCCGAGTCGTAGAAAAACGCTTTCCCTACTTGGCCGTAGTAGTTCCCCACATTGTTCACCATGATCAAGTAGCCATTGACAATACCAGATGCCTGTTGCTTGCACAAAACCGCACTGCTCTCTGTCGTGTCGCCCGCATTCATCTTTATCCAGGCGACAACCGAGAAATCTCCGTTCGTCAACCCTAAGACGTTGCCCATATTTACGAAGCCATTGTTGGTTTTGCTCAGACTCAAAGCGCCGCCCGATATGCCGCCCGAAACAAATGATGCGCCGCCCGAAGCGAGAGTGCCGTTATACGACCCAGCACTATCATGCGCGATCGACCCATTTACCTCATCGAACTTCCAGTGAGCCAAGGGCCGCCCCAGAGACACGCATTTGCCTGCGCTGCCTGCGTTGTAGATCGCCTGAATCTCGGAATCGGAAAGCGGCCGGTTATAAATGGAAATTTCGTCCAATTGGCCAGTAAAATTCGCAGTACCATCGATTCCGCCGCAAACACTTCGTCCAGCTACCAAATCAACTGAGTTGCTTATACGAGTAATTCCTGGCGACGAAGCAGCGCTGTCCAAAATGCCGTCGATATAGAAAGAAGCGTTGGTGCCTCTTCGGACCAGTGCCACATGGTGAAAAACTCCGTCGTTGACTGGTCTCGCAGCAACAAGACTGTTCTGGTTGCCTCCCACATTGTCCTGCTCCAAGACGGCATTCAGTTTGCCGGCCCCAACTGAACCGCCCATTCGAACGGTAAACATGCTTGCGTGGCCACAAACAGGCCATTTCTCAACAACAGCTTCCAGACGAGTGGACGTGGTTTTTATCCAGAAATCGATCGTAAAATCATTTGTGTCGAAATTGCCGACTGTGTTGCCGAAACTGATCTGGCTATCGGTGCCATTGAAGTCAAACGCCTGCCCTACTATCCCGTTAGTGAAAACAAGTCCACCTGTCACCGTGCCCGGGTTTGTGCCCACTTGAGCAGCGGCTCCGCCTTCGCCTCTCCACCAGCTTACCAGCCCCGTAGGGGGTGGTATGCAACTAGGCAAGCACTTGCCAGCACGGTCGGCATTGTAGATTGCCTGAACTTCAGAAACGGAAAGCGCCCGTTTGTAAATGGATATTTCATCCAATTGGCCGGTGAACAACTGCGTTCCGCCGAACCCCACACAAGGACCACTCCCGGCTAACAGATCCACATTATTGCTGATGCTGGTAATTCCCGGCGTTGAATTACTGATATCCAAGACACCATCAATGTACAGAGACACGTTGGTTGTTTGCCGAATCAACGCGACGTGGTGAAAGATTCCATCATTCACGACCTTATTGCCTAAATGATCGTTCGCGTTGCTCCCGGCACCATCCTGTTCCATCTCCGCAACTATTTTACCGTTCTCCAGCCGAAGGGAGAAAAAGCTGGCATGACCGCAAACGGGCCATTTTGCCAACACAGATTCAAGACGAGTGGAGGTGGTTCTTATCCAGAATTCAATGGTGAAATCGTTGGTGCCGAAATTGCCTGCGGTGTTGCCGAAGCTGATTTGGCTGTCGAGGCCATTGAAGTCAAACGCTTGCCCAACCTTGCCGCTGGTGAAGGATACTCCGCCAGTCAGGATGGCGTTGTTCCTGCCAACGGTATCAGCCGCGTCCCCATCGCCTTTCCACCAGCGGACCAGTCCGGGCGGAAGTTGAACGCAAGCTAAGGATTTCTCCACCACCTGCATTCCACTGATGTACGCCTGACCGGAACCGCCCGGAAAAACGGTGATCGTCACCGAGCTTCCGGCGTTGATAACCCCAACATCCCGGAAGACTACATACTGGTACCCCTCCTGCCAGACCGGAGAAGTCCATCCCGAAGTTGTCGTCGTCGCTTTTGTCCCGTAATCGCTGCTCCCAGACACCACCTGGAAAACGCTGTTGGCCGTGTCCACGCCCGGCCCACCATGACCGTAAAGGTATAAATCGTAGCTACCCACAGGCAAGTTTGTCACCGTCACCGCAATGTTTCCTCCATTGAACGGATAGAGATAATCGTTATACATCGGATCGGCTGTGCCGTTTTGCCATGCCCCAGGCGCATTGGTCACCGTCAACCCGACAGTCGATACCGTCCCGTCGGCCCATTTCAAATTGCTGACCGCGCCAAAGATCCGGTAACCCCCAACGCCGTCGTCACGGCTGTAAAGGTTCCAATAATCATTGGTGCTTTGACCCGTGGCAGCAAAACCCACCTTCGGGCTGTTCGTCCCTGCCCCAAAATCAACGTTCAGGAATTGAGCATGTAGTGCCAGATCGAAAAAGCCGAGTTGAACAATCACCACCCCGATCTTGAGCAAATTCTTGAGTCGCATAATTAACTGCCTTCTTGGGTCCACTGCCCCATCCATGTTGTTTGGCTCCTGTATTTGGACATACAACTTACCAGAGTGCGGTTCGCCCCTCAAGACAATTCGTTTATTTCTGAGACACCACGCTATCGTTCGGCATGTCTTTAGTAGTTCTGGGATTGGAGGACACGTTAGTTTGACTGGTTGGCACGCAATGTGGGCTAAAGGCCGTATTTTTTGTGGTGGGGGGGAAAACCCGGCTCCAATTCGCCAGTGCGAGCTTTTGGTCAATCGCGCTTCTCGAGTAGCAGGGCGCAGTTCCAAGCGAGGAACTCTCTAAACACGGGTAGCCTCATTATGAAGGAAAACTCCGGATAGTAACGGGGCGCGATCCTCACGATTCGCAGGTGGGTGTTCAGTCGGATCTCACGTAGCGTTGACCCGATATAGGTCGGGAAAAGGTTTTCGAATGGCACATGCTGAGATTTCTTCTTGAGCACCTTGGAATAGAACTGATAACCGCGCCGGACGCCAAGGTAGTGATAAGGGGAAAACTCGTGACCACCCCATGGCGAAAGCCAGTTGGTCCAGCTCAGGTACAGCACCCCTCGAGGCCGCAGAACCTCATGGGCCGATTGAATAAACCGAGCAGGTTTGGCCAGGTGTTCGAAGACATTTGAGCAAATCGCCAAATCATACGTCCCGAGCGATTTGAGATAATCCTGATCAAGATTTATTCGCCGGAACGGCAGCTTCGAATAGGCCGGCAGAACGAAACTTTCGTCATCAGCCAAAGTGACCTCGCAACCCAGTTTCGCCAACTCGCCACCGAAATCGCCGTAACCGCAGCTCAGGTCCAAGACCTTTGTCTCAGAGCCGAGTGGCACGCCCTTGTTCCGAATCCACTGGATTGCGTCTTTTGCCTGCAGCGAATAAAACTCGGGAAATCCACCTTTATGCTTCAGGAATCCAGCGATGAGTTTGTGAATGATCATTTTGAAGAAGCGAGTGCGGCACGCGCTTTCAAAAAATCACAAGCACCGGGCTGCCCTCTGACAGGAAACGGAACTGCTTGGACATCCTGGCAGTGTCGTTTCGGAGGGGCGCCAATTGAGTCAGACTCATCCCCGGCATGCTTACACGACTCGGTCACAACGCGCCAGAAATTTGTCGCCGTTGCAGCCCAAACCGTGGGGGACAACGTCAATTCGATTGCAAGTTGGCGCTCTTTGAATACGATCCAGCACCGATGGATTCCGTGCCGTCCTACTTTGGGTTTTACCAGCGCATCATCAGGACCCTGCTTGACCGGGGGATTATCCAGTCGGACATGAGTGTCCTGGTCGTGTGCGGGGGCGCGACGGACCGGAGGGTCTTTGAGGAGTTGGGCTTTAAAGACGTTTCGATCTCGAACCTTGACTCGCGTATGACGGGCACGGAATTCGCGCCCTATAAATGGAGCTACCAGGACGCTGAAGCGCTGACCTATCCCAATGACTCCTTCGACATCGTGGTGGCCTGCGCCGGGCTGCACCACTGCCACTCTCCGCATAGCGCCCTCTTGGAGATCTATCGCGTCGCACGGCGTTGCGCCGTGGCACTCGAGGCCCGAGACGGCTTCCTTTCGCGGATCGCCGTGCGACTTGGCGTCGTCGACGAATACGAATTGACGGCAGTGATCGGCAACGATTACGCCTTCGGCGGCGTGAAGAACACCTCCGTACCCAATTACATCTATCGCTGGACCGAACGCGAAGTCATCAAGACGATCGCCTCCTACGCCCCCCACGCAAGACCACGGGCGCTCTGGTTCCACGAGTTCGCCCCCCCAATTGAGAACCTCAGGGTCCGAAAAACGGTCAAGGGCCTGATCATCATGTACGCCGCCTATCCGGCCCTCTGGCTGCTGACTAAACTCTTCAAGCGTCAGTGCAACCTTTTCGCATTTGCGATGCTCAAACCGGACGCGGCGCAGGATGTGTTTCCCTGGATCAAAATGCAGAACGGAAAGCCGGATATCGACAAGGACTGGGTTGAACAGAATTTCAAACGGGACCCGAGCCGCTGAAGAACGCAGAGCGACTTGCGCCGCAACCACACTGAATCGCCACCAAAAAGCACAAAGAGCACAGAAAGACGCGAATTGCGCCAATTACCAAGCAAGCCGGTGAAATACCTCATTCATCAGGAGCAAACAGAGGTAACGAAGATGATACGCAAGACTTCAACAGCAGCCAACGCAGGGTACGGAGAGATTGCTTTTTGTTTCCCTGTTCAGCGAAAAAGTTCGTATCGATCCGCGAGGCAACAACGTGCCGTCTCAATCTTGTGCTTCTTGTGCCTCTTAGCGGCTAAACAGAATCAGAAAATTGGCAACGGCTGAACGCGCAGTGGAACCATCCGGTCAAGCGCTCGACCTGAAGGTGTCCGTGATCATTCCGATCTATGGGCGACTGGGGAACATTTTCGAGCTGATCCGGAGGCTCAACCGGCAGACCGTCAAACCGCACGAGATCATCCTGGTGGACAGCAGCCCCATGGAATTCAAGGAAATTCCGCCCGGCGTTCGTTACCTGAAAAACCCCGTCGACCTTGGGTTGAGCGGCGACTACAACCACGGCGCCACGCATGCCACCGGCGATTACCTGTTGCTGATGCAGCAGGATTGTGTGCCGGGCAGCGACACTGACCTCGAGGAAAACCTTCGCCTTCTGACACCGGGTCGCGTCGCGGTGACCTCTTCAGTGACCCTGCCCCGAGAAAACCGCCAGTTGTACAATTTCTGGGGACAGGCGCTCATGGCGCGTTGGGTGGGCACGTTCAAACAGGGCATCAGCGGCAAGTTCGACCTGATCCGGGCCGAGGTCTTCCGCAAGATTGGCGGGTACGACACGGAAAATTTCAGTTTCGCCGGGGAGGACATGGACCTTTGCCTGCGCCTGAGCGCCTAGGGAGAGGGCTTCGTGGCGCCAACGCAGGTGATTCACCTTCATAATCAGTCGGGGAACACATCGTGGCGTGACCTTTGCAAGAAGCATTATCAGCTCGCTGAGTCGTTTGGCGCGCTGTTTCGGAAATGGGGATTCAGACTGCGCCGGATTCCATATGCCTCGCACTCTTCACATCACCTGGCCAAATACCTTTATGTGCTGCTTCCGTTCTGTCTGATTTACCCGAAGCACGTGATTCCGTTTCTGTTGCTCGCGACGAATTTTACGAACCTGGAAGTCTGGCGGATTGGGTCGCCGAAAAAGCTGTTGTTCCTGGTCTTGAATCCGGTTCTGTTCCTGATTGGAGCCGCCGGAACGGTCAAGGGATTCGTGGCCGGCAAACAGCGGTACTCGGTAAGCAAATAGGCGTTGAAGCGAATTTCGGCGCGGAAGCGCCCTGCTAAGCGTGCGGGCGCGCGGACAGCCAATAGCGGGGCGAAATTTGCAGGAGCCATTTGATTGCGGCTGTGCCGCGCTAAGTCCATCCGTGGTTCGAACACTTTGGACGAATGCTGACGGACCTGCGCTACCCTTGTCCGTGTTGATTTGTGTCTCTCCTTGGTTGAGGGGGGTTGCTGGGCCTTGCACCGGTCTTCGGCGCCCTGTAACCCGCGAGCCGGAAGTACCACTCGGCCGCAAAGCGAGGCGTAATCTTTTTCAACTCCAATTTAACGCTGTGCCAGAAGTTTTTTCGCAACAACACGGGGGTCAGGAATTGGCGGTATGCGCGATTGCCCAGAATCAACTTCAGCATGGGCCAGGCGAAAAGGTAGAGAGCGCCGCTCTCCCGGAGCAATGCCGCCACGTCCTGATATTCACTGCGCAGGAGCAGATCGAGAATGCGTTGAAGCACCAGCCGGTGCTCCGACTTATTGCGCCTTCCCGTAGTGTAATAGGAAGTGGCGTGAACATAGAAGACGGCCAAGGGTTTCGGGACAAAACAAATGCCATACCGAAAACCGACGACGTAGAATCCGAACCAATCTGAGTGCCACTTTAACTCCGGAATGAAGCTTCCGGCCTCGATTAATGCGCTGCACTTGATAACTGATGTGTTGGGGGCGATGTGCAGTTTTCCATGCCTCTCCAGATCCACCATCCTGCGCGGGTCCAGGTAGCACGGACGGTCGCTCATGCCGACGCCGACATGCCAATTGAATCCAGTCTCGATTTCGCGGAAATCGCTGATGGAACAACACAGGCCGGCCTGGGGGTGCAGACGCAAAAGCTGGAATGAGTCCTCAAACAGCCCGGGCAACGTTTCATCATCGGCAGGCGCGAAATAGACGTATTCCTGGCGCGCGAGTTCGATGCCGCGGTTTACCCCGTAGATGACTCCCCGGTTTCGTTCATTGCGGTACGGTCGAATGACGGAATGTTTGCGGGCAAAATGGTCGATCACCTCAAGGCTGTTGTCCGTCGAGGCGTCGTCAATGACAATGATTTCCGCAGGTTGCAGCGACTGGTTGAGAAGCGCCTGCAGGCAGCGGGGCAAATGCTCCCCGTGATTGTAGTTGGGAACAATGACGGACAATGGGGCTGAATTCATTCCAGAAGTCTCTGTGCCGTTCCTTGGGCAAACGACGTCAATCGCAGGAATTCTTTCGGAACACGGCAAAATGGGACGGCATGCCCCAGGCGCTGATAAAGGCCTGATCCTGGTTGCAGAAGCTAACCAGTTCCGACACCGATCCATCCGCCAACAACCCGAACAGGCGTCGAAAACATTCGAGCGTTTGAATCGACGTTTGCCTGTCCTGAGCGTCCGACACCAGGTGATCGGATTTGAGCACGGAGGTCAGTTCAGAGAGGGAGCGGCTGCACTGCGTTGCGCGTTCGGCGTCAAACCTGTCAATCAGGCCATCCACAACGGCCAACAACTGCCACAGCTGGCCTTCCAACTCGCCGCTCAAATGAGACAGGTAATGTTTCCGCCCGAACATATGCGCGAGCCGATTCCGGGCTATGAAGGCCTGATGCCGATGCATCTGCTCCTCCAGCGGCCTGACCGCCTTGAACCAATGCACATCCAGCGCGTCCCGGTACGGCGGCCACGATGAGTAAAGGGAGAACCCCGCCTCGCCCATCAGACGGCAAAGGGCCTGTGGCTCGAGGAAATAACGAAGCCGCACAAAGGGATTCTCCAACACGTCCATCACCCACGACTCAATCTTCCGCTTGTGCGGGATGGAATCCCATTTCACTTGAAACAGGCGGCGGGCAGACTCGATGGCATCGAGACGCGTGAGCTGGCGCATTCGCGCCTGGACCGCTTTCAGCGTCAATTCAATGAAACCGCCATAGGCTTCGCAATAAAACAGCACAATGAACGCATCGTTGCGGGCCAGCCCTCCCAGCTTGTCGATCCAAAGCGATTCCGGCTTGATGGCATAAATGAAACCTTCGGCGTCGATGATGTCGTATCTGTCGGCCTCGGAGCCCGGGTCCGGGAAGGAGGCCACATCCGCCGATTCCAGGGCACTGAGCCTGTCCCTCAACTCAAAACGCCGGAAATATTCACGGATGACCGGATGCGCTTTGTGATTCGGCTCGGCCAACGTGCAGTCGGCGCCCCAAAGCGCAAACACGAGCGAGTTTTCTCCGGCGTCAGGACCGAACTCCAACAACCGGGCGCCCCTAAACAGCCGGGGAGGCAGGCACAGTTTGTCGGTGAACAAACGGCGCCGATGCCGCTCGTGGGCAGCCAGGTCTTCACGCGACTGAAATCCCCCGTAAGTCGGCAAGACCTGCTGTTGTCGGTAGTATTCGTAGAGCGTCTCACTCATAGTTGCCTATTCACACTCAACCGCGTCGTCCGGCCCTATAGGATGCGAAGCTCAGGCATCGGAACGACGAAATGCCCGCCGTCGGACAGGAATCGGGGGTTCTTCTTGACGATCGGCTCGTAGTATCTCCAGGCAAAGATCACCACATAATCCGGTTTGCGTTCGTGAATGGCTTCGGGCGGCAATACGGGAATATGCAGGCCGGGGCTGAACAGGTTCTGCTTCGCCGAATAATCGTCCACGATGTATTCGATGAAGTTTCCCAGTTCAAAATGATAGATCAGTGTTGTCGTGGTGGCGGAGGCGCCATAGCCGGCAATCGTTCTGCCCTCATGCTTCAGCCGCCTTAACAGGGACAGAACCGCCGCCTTCGCCGACTCAATCTTGTCGTTGAACGCCTTGAAGGTCTCCGGGCGGTGAAGTCCCTGCTCCGCCTCTTCCGTCTTCAGTTCTTCGATCACCGGCGAGACGCGCCTCGGCCCGCCCGCAAGCTGGATGGTGTAGCGCAGCGAACCGCCCTTTGTAGGGACCCGCTGCACATCAATCAATTCCATCCCGTGGCGGAGGAAAAACAATTCAACAGGCTTCACCGAAAAACTCGAGATATGCTCATGATAGATGAAATCAAAAACCATGTTCCGGATCAGGTCTCCCACATAGAAGCTCTCGAAGACGAACACGCCATCGGGTGCCAACAGCTTCCGGATGGCCGCAACGACCTCGTCCAGGTCATCGACATTGGCGATGACATTATTGGCCGTGACAACCGCCGCCGGCCCGCGCTGGCTTCTGATTTGATCGGCAAGTTTGGCCGTGAGGAATTCGGGGAGCGTCTCCACACCGGCCGCCGTCGCCCGCCGCGCGATCTCCCGTGCCGGATCAACCCCGAGCACCTTCATTCCCAATGCCTGGAAACCTCTGAGCAATGTGCCGTCATTGCTACCGACGTCAACGACCAGCGAACCGCCGTTGGGCTGAACCCGTTGCACAACATCGGCGGCATATCTGCGGAAATGCTCCACCAATCCGAGAGAGCTGATCGTCTCATAGATGTAATCGGTATAGATTTCCCGCGGTTGAACGACGTCCAGCAGTTGAGAGAACCCGCAGCGGCGGCACAGGTACAGGTCCAGTGGATAGCTCGCCTGGGGTTGGTTCACGCGGCCGGCCGGGACGTACGCGTCCGCAAGCGGCGTCGGGGCGAGCGTCAGCACCAACTCAAGCTCGCGTCCTCCGCAAAGCCGGCAGTTGTCGCGTCGGTAAGCATTCTCACTCATCGCTTTTTTCCGCCTGTTGGCGGTTCTTCACCGCACGGTGCGGGATTAGAAGCTTTCGGGCCAGTCCTTCCTGCCACTGCAGCGAAATCCCGCCGTCGACGGCGATGTCCTGGCCAGTGATAAAGGAGGCCTTTGGGCTGCACAAGAATGCCACCACGTCCGCTATTTCCTCGGCCTTTCCCATCCGGCCCAGGGGCGTGATCCGCTTGTAGAGCGCCTGCAGTTGCCTGTTGTTCAAATAAAAATCCCGTGATTCTTCTTTCAAAACGGCGCCCGGCGTCACGCAATTCACGCGAATTTGCCTGGAGCCCAGCGTATAAGCGTAGTACCGGGCCATCTGAACCAGGGCCGCCTTCACCGCGTGATAACCCACCGGCTGTTCTTCGGCCACAAACCGGCTGGCACTCGAGCCGATCATAACAATCGACCGGCTTTCGTCATCACGAAATTCGCCCTCAAGTGTTTCAATGACCATTTTGGTAGCCGTCAGGGAAACGTCCAATTCACCGCACCAAAGCTCGCCATTGCCTCGATAACGCTGCACAAAGATCAGGTTATTGATCCTGCCGGTCCTTCCGATGATCTCCGAGAGCGCGGCAGCCAACCCGCCCCGGTCTGCCAAATCTACGGACCAATGTCGGACTCGCCGAGACCCCCCTGGGAGTGGGGCGGGCGGCCGCCGGCCGATTACCGACAACACGTGATTCTGAGCAGCAAAACTCCGGACAATCGCCTTCCCAATCCCCCGCGTCCCGCCGATCACCATTGTGTGCGGTTGCTGTGTGGTCCTGGATTTGTTCATTGCCCGGACTTATCAACCGCCAGAGCCAACCGCCCCATGAACTCCACCTGCCCCGCGGTGTCGCCTTCGTCAGGAGCCCACGGAGCAAAAACCGTGTCCGGTCTCCGAAACGGTCCATTGGTGATTTCGTGAAACACTAGCAACTCCGAATTAATGAACAACGTATGATAGCTCGGTGCGGCCATTCGGTAATAGAATTTGCGACCCGATGAAAGGTCGCCCATGCGAATGATTTCGGTCACCGTCCCTTCCTCGTCGAACAGCACTACGTCAACCAATCCCTCGATGACATGAACCGACTCGATCTTGTTCAGGTGCATGTGCGGGCGAATGTAGGCACCCTTCTTGTGCACGATAAACATCTCGTGAAGGCGATCTTCCTCGCCGGAATGTGCGCAAATCCGGATTCGCCGGCGCCGGTTGAGCAGCGACTGCTCCTTCAACGCTTCGATATCTGGACGGTCCAACAGGAACACCGCCCCCTGCGCAGTCAGGACCTCGTCATTTAATTTCTTCACACGCATGGTTCAGTCCGAAATCCGGTTGCCCGCCAGAGTGGGGTCCAAAACGGCGGCAAGCGGCCGCTGGGCGGGTGGACCGAGACAAACTCCCCGCCCTGCTCGAGATAAGCCTGGTGTTTACCCACGACCTTCTCCTCGTTTTCGGCGTTGACCGCCAGCAGACAGAGGTTGACGGAACCTTCTCGCAACGCGTCACTCGATAGAACAGGAAGCCCTGAACCGGGCATGTATTTGCCCTGTTTCTGCGGCTGGTCATCAACCGCAAATTCCAAGTAGGAGGCCACACCCGTGTAATTGATCAGACAACACGCCCGGCACCCGGCTCCGTAGATCGCGGCTTTTTTGCCGGCTTTCCGTTCCTCTTCCAGGAACCGGATGAGTTCCTGGCGAAAACCGGGCCAGCGATCGCGATAGGCGAGCGCTTTCGATCGAAGCTCCGAGCTCGGTCCGGAAAACTGCGGCGATCCGGCGCCGCCGTGATACCTCCCAAACGCGATCAGAATCTCACCGCTGAACAACGCCGTCTCATGATGGGCCATCTGAATCCCGGCAGAATCAAAGAATCGCGAAAGTGTTTCCAACGTGAACTGATTGACGTGTTCTTCCCAGATAGCGCTGTAATCCGGTGCGACCTGGCTGAAACCGAAGTTCGGAACCTCGATGAACACATGGCCGCCCGGGCGCAGCATGACCCGCATGGCCGCCGCAAATTCCTGGAGGTCGGTCACGTGTTCGAGCACCTGGCGCGCTATGAAAAGGTCGCATTGACCAAATGACGCGACCAGCTCCTGGGCGGCGCCCCGGTCGAAATAAGCGCGGATGGTTTCCACGCCGCGGCGTTTGGCCGCCTCCACCGCGTCCTGAGCCGGCTCCATGCCAATGGCATGGTGATATCCTTCCTTCTTCAACACCTCCAGGAAGCTGCCGTCATTGCTGCCCACTTCCAGGATGCGCGATTCTTTGCCCATCCCCGCCAGCCTGCCGATCAACTCCACCAGACGGGGCACATGCGGGTTCCATTTCCACGAACTCAACCAGTTGTAATCCGTGTAGAATTTCTCCGGGGGAATCGGATCAGTGAGTTGAGTCAGTCCGCAGCGCCCGCAAAAACCCAGGACTAACGGGTGGACGTACTCGGCGTCGGACGGCGCGGTCAGAAAATGATGGGCGATCGGATGTTCGCCAAAATGGATGAGCGTCTCCACAGTGCGACCGCGACACAAATGACATTCATGACTCATTCTTCTTCGACGCCGCAGGAACTCCAAAAACCGGACGGCCCGGTTCGGGTCCCACGGTCGCGCTCAATTCGGACCGCCTTTGTCCATCCAAATCATGCATCGACCCGCGACACGGCCATGGCGGAGGTCGGCGATCGCCTCGTTGATCTGTTCCAGGGCATATCGTTTGCTGACCAGTCCGTCGAAACTCAACCGCCCAGCCCCGCAGAGGCGCACCAGCTTCGGAATGTCCACGTCCGGCCGGCAATCGCCGCCGTGCGAGCCGGTCAACACTTTGTCAAAATGCAGCGGCAGCGTGTAAAAACTCGGATGCCGCGCGCTCTTTGTCGGCACACCGACGAGAATCGTCCGCCCTTCGGCACTGGTCACATTGTACGCGGTCTCGATGACATCCGCCACCCCTGTGTTATCGACCGCGACATCAACTCCCTGGTCGCCGACGATCCGACGGATTTCCTCCGCCATCCGACCGTGATTTGCGTTCAACGTGTGCGTCGCGCCGAGCCTCGTCGCCAACTCCAGCTTGTGGTCGTGCAGATCGATCGCGATGATAGGGTGCGCGGCAACCATCGCGGCGAACTGCACGATGTTCAATCCCACACCCCCAGTACCGAACACGGCGATGGATTCCCCGATGTTCAGGTGCGCGTCGTTGTTGATCACCCCCATCGCAGTCGTCACGGCGCAGCCCATCAACGCCCCAACTTCCGGATCGAAGTCGCCCGGTACTTTGGTGACCCGGTTCTCTGACACGACGGAGTAATCGCTGAAAGTCGTCACCCAGCCCGAGTTGATGTCGCCGATCCGGGATTTGTATTTCGCCGTGGGCGCGTGTATGCCCGCCCCTTTGCGCCAGTGACAGACCACGCGGTCGCCGGCTTTCACAGTGGTGACGCCTTCGCCGCACTCCACGACCGTCGCGGTGGCCTCATGCCCGAGCAGGTGCGGCAGGAACTTGTCCGGCCCTTTGGCTCCCTCGATTTCATTGATCTGCGCACCGCAGATGCCGCTGCAGAGGATTTTGACCAGCACCTGGCCGAACCGCAGCGGTGGCGCCTCGATCTCCTCGATGACCAGCGGCTTTTTCAGCTCCAGCAGGATTGCGGCTTTGAATTTCATTCGAAATAAATGAACTCGTAATCGCCGGTGTAACCGAAGTGGTTGTAAAGCCAGATCCACTCGGCCGTGTCGAAGAACGATTCCGCCGTCAACGCCCAGCACTGCAGGTTGAACAACTCCTGTTCATTGCGGTAGCTCTCCAACATCACGTATTTCAGTTTGCCGACGCGCTCGATTTCAGACAAAGCGGTTTTCAGTTCGAAGATGCGCAGATTGTGCAGGCAACCCAGGGAGATCACCAGGTCGAAGTACCCATCGCCCCAGGGATACGCATCTTGCGCCCGGTAGCGGAACAGGTTTTCCCGGATCGCTGCCGGCGCGTCGCCGATGCCATGGCGCGAGACGTCAAAGCCCCGCACTTCCGCTTCCGGCAGCAGTTGCTTCAGGTCATACACCAAGTGCCCTTTGCCGCACCCGATGTCGAGCACCCGGGCGTTCGGCTTCAGTCCGTATATGGAAACCATTTGTTCCGCCACCGGTTTCCAGCGGCCGTCGTATTTGTAACCGCCGTAACCGTAGCGCCGGTCGCCGTCCCAGTAGTCGAATTCATACTCCTTGGCTTTGAGCATGCACTCGACCTTGTTGTCCACCATGCGCGCGAGGTAGTCCCGCTTGGTTTTTCTGTGCAGTGGCGTCACCAGGTTCATCAATCGGCCCATAGTTCGCAATTTCCATCAGTTGTTCAGCAGTTGTCTGGCTTTTGCCACCAGGTTCCCGGCGCTCAGACCGTACTTGTTCATGATCTCGTTCTGCGAGCCCAGTTCCTCGGTGAAAACGTCCGGGAAACCCAGTCGCGCAAAACGCTTTCCGTCAGCGGCGCCGGCATCCATCAGCGTCTCGGCGACCGCGCTGCCGAGGCCGCCCATTAAGGTGTGCTCTTCCGCAGTGATGATCACGCGGGCTGCGCCCGCGCGGGAGACAATCTGCTCTGTGTCGAGCGGTTTGAGCGTGTGCACATGGAGCACGGTCGATTCAATTCCTGCTTCAGACAACCGGCTGGCCGCGTCCAGCGCGACCTGAGTCGTCACCCCAGTGCTGACAAACAACACCTCTCCGCCCTCGCGCACCGGAATGGCCTTGCCGATCTCGAATCGGTGTTTGTCGGAAGAAACGATCCTGTCGCCGCCCTTAGCCATGCGCACATAGACGGGGCCGTTCCAGTTCAACGTCTGCGGCATGAGCCGGCCCATCTCGTCGGCGTCGCAGGGCGCCACGATGGTCATGTTCGGAATGGCGCGCAGAATCGCGATGTCTTCGTTAGCGAGGTGCGTGGGACCGAGCGGGGCATAGACGGTTCCGCCGCCGCTGCCCAGAAGGCGCACGGGCAGATTGTGCAACCCGAGGTCGACCAGGATTTGTTCGTAGCAACGACGGGTGAGGAAGGTCGCGATGGTGTTGATGTAGGGAATCTTGCCGTTCAACGCCAGGCCGGCAGCCATACCAATGATGTGCGCCTCGTAGATGCCCTCCATGAAAAAGCGGTCCGGATATTCAGCGGAGAATTTCTCCAGATTCTGTTTCGTAATGTCCGATCCGATAAACACGACGCGGTCATCGCGGCGGGCCAGTTCATAAATCGACAGCAAGCAAGCCTTCCTCACGACGCTTCCTCCAATTCCGCATAGAGCTGCTGAAGCTCCTCCGGTTTGAGCTTGGCTTTGTGGTGCCAATCCGGGTTGTTCTCGGTCGTCCGCATCCCTTTGCCTTTGACAGTGTGGCAGATCAACACGCTCGGCCGGCCGGAGTCGTAGGGGCCATCCTGCAATGCCTTGCTCAAGGCCGGAACGTCGTGTCCGTCCACTTCGCGTACGGAGAATCCGAAACTGCTCCATTTATCGGCCAGCGGTTCCATGTCCTGGATCTCGTAGGTAGTGCCATAGGACTGCATCTTGTTGTAATCCACGATGACCGTTAATGTGTCGAGCTTGTGTTTGCCGGCGCTCAAAGCCGCCTCCCACACGCTACCTTCGTTGGATTCCCCGTCTCCAACGAGGACAAATGTGCGGTAGTCCTTCCGGTCAATGCGCGCCGCCAGCGCGCAGCCAACACCAAGGGAAAGCCCGTGCCCCAACGACCCGGTGCTCGCCTCGACACCGGGAATTTTTCTCGACTCGGGGTGCCCCCCCAGCATCGCCTCGAACTTGCAGGTTCTGTAGAGTTCCTCCCTCGGAAAAAAGCCCTTCTCGGCCAGCATCACGTAAAGCGCCAGACAACCGTGACCTTTGCTGAAGATAAACCGGTCGCGGTCGGCCCAGCGCGGGTTCCTGGGATCGAACCGCAGAATGTCATCGTAAAGCACCCGCACGATTTCCATCACGGACAGGGCCGAACCCACGTGCCCGCGCTGGGCGTGTTCCAGCATCTTGAGCATTTCGCGGCGATGTTCAACGCTGCGCGGGTCCAGCGGTGCGCTTTTCACTGTCACGTCAAGACGGTAGAGGCTGGGAATCGAATTCGTCAATTAAATCGTCGAGAAAGAACCGGTCCGCGGCGGCCTGCAGACTGGCTTCGAGTTGTTTTTTCGCCTTTTCGAGTTGGGCGGCGAGGCGCGTTTCGGCGTTCGCGCCAGCGAACGAACGACGCTGACTGGAGACCGGGAGGAATTCGTTGAGCATGATCAAACTCCACTTGAGCGAGAGTAGTGGATAGAGCAAACGCAGCCGATACATCAGCAGACCGTCGCCCGGCAAGCGCTTCAACATTTCCCGGAGAAACGGTTTGCGGAAATCCGGCGGCAACGGCACTTCGGGCTGCAGGCAAGCATTGGCGAGCATCTGCGCCGCCTGGTCCCATCCCGCGTATTCAAAGTCCAGAAAAACCAGCCGGCCGTCGGATTTTCGCAGCGCGTTGTGAAAACCGTGATCGGCCGGGTTGAGCGCGCGCAGATGCAATGGCAGCTCCGCATCCAGGTCCAGACCGTATTCTCCCGCCCGCCCGGCCACGAACCGGCTCACCTTGGCCAAAGCGGGCCGAATCTGTTCTCGCGCCAAATCGAAGGCAGTCCGACCCTTCGCATCCTCCTTCAACGCGGCCTCCACGCGCGCCAACCGCGCCTCGACATGCTCGCAGTATTTGCCTAGAGAGAAATGCGCTTCCGAAGCGGCCGGCAGTTTCTCCGCACCGGGCTTGAGCCGGATGGCCCACACCAGCGCCAGGAAGTCGGCCAGTTGCCGGACCTCCTCCCATCCGACCCGCCCGGCAACAAGCTTTTCGCCGCGCACAAACTCGTAAATACCCAGGTGCCCGTCCCGATTCATGGCAATGGGCCGTGGCACGCAACGGACGCCGTGTTCCCAGAAGAACGTCAGCGTGTTGAACTCGGTGCCCAGTCGGTCGCGCGGATCGCGCGCGTGGGTGAAATAGACCTTGGCCAGCACTTCCTCCCCGGCCAGATTCGCCCGGGCCACCACGTTATTCGCCCCGCCGGTCAGACGCTCGACCGACGTCGGGCGTCGCCCCAGGGTTTTCTCGATCGCCTCGATGATTTCCGCGTCCTGCATCGTTCGCTAGCCGGCCACCTTGAAAAAATAGTCGCGGATCGATTCCCAGGAGGAAAAAATCCGCAGGTCATCGCTCAAGCCGTCGAGTCCGCCCGGAGAATACAACAGTTTGCTGACCCCGACCGGAAAGGACTGTTCCAGGAAGACCTCGCGCAGGTCGTCGACGAAATGGGTGCACCGTTGGGCGACGATACGCTGAATCTTTTCCTCGCGCGTCGATTCAAAGAACACCAATTCCGTCCCGATGCCCAGGCGCTCGCCCAGGACGTGCCGCTCGAGCCACTGCCGGGCCGCATCGCGCAAATTGACGCGCGGTCCGACGACAGGCCATTCGGTCTTATGGCTGATAATGCTGATCGGGATTCCGTTCTCCCGGCACAGCAGCAGAAAGCAGTTGAGGCCCGGAGCCAGGCGCGCCTCGTCCATGCGCAGCCCGTAAACGACTCCCTGTAACTCGATCCACTGGCGCCGGCCTTCGGGTGTCTTCCAAAACCATGCCCGGATCGCCAGCTTGTCGGCATCGATTTCGGGCGGCATTCCGAACTGAGCGACCGCACAGCGGTGAAAGACCTCGTCGTACAGCGCCACCGTGCCATCTAAGTCCAGACCGATTCGCACAGCCGTTGAACGGCAATCAGCCACGATAAAACCCGCGGACTTTCTGGATCACGTAGTCCACCTCGTCGTCGGTCAGGTGCTGATGCCCCGGCAACGTGATGGCGCTGCGCGCGTGTTCCTCGGCCACAGGGAAGTCACCCGCTTTGTAACCGAGATTGGCCGCGGCCTTCTGGAGGTGGACCGGAATGGGATAATGGATCTTTGCGTCAATGCCGTTCTTGCGCAGGTAGGCCAGAAGTTCGTCCCGCCGCTTCACCCGGATCACGTAGAGGTGGAACACGTGCCGCACACCCGGACGGCGCTTGGGAATATTGATGAATTCGCCCAGGTCCGAAAAGGACTCGTCGTAGCGCCTGGCATTGGCGATGCGACGCTCGGTGATCTGTCGAGTCTGGCCGATCAGGCGGTTGCCCACCACCGCCTGGACGGTGTCGAGCCGGCAATTAATCCCGAACATCTCGACCTCGTCGCGGTTCACCAGCCCATGATTTCGGTAAAGACGAAGCGTCTCGGCCAGTTCTGCCGAATGGGTCACAATCACGCCCCCGTCTGCCCAGACGTTCAGGTTTTTCAACGGGTGCAAACTGAACGCCGCAGTCGCCCCCCATGACCCCACCAGCTTCCCCTCGATCGCGCCCATGATGGATTGGCACGCGTCCTCGACCACGGCCAGGTCGTGCCGGCGCGCAATCTGCAGGATCGCCGGCATGTCCGCCACGTTGCCAGTGTAGTGGACCGGAACAATCGCCTTCGTCTGCGGCGTGATTGCCCCCTCGATCTGGGTCGGGTCAATCACATAACCGTCCTCGCTGTCCACAAAGACCGGCCGCGCGCCGGTCAGCACGATCGCCCCGACCGTCGCGATGAATGTATTGGGCGTGGTGATCACTTCGTCTCCGGGCCCCACCCCGAGCATTCTGAGCGACATCGCGATAGCGTCGGTGCCGGTTCCGACCCCGATGGCATGGGGCGCCTCCATCAATTGAGCGAAGCGCCGCTCAAACTCCCCTAATGGCGGGCCCAGGGTGAAGTCGCCGCTGAGCACCAGGTCGCGCACATCCTTGAGATACACGTCCACGTCGGCGAACTGGCGGTCGAGGTAGGAAAAATTCACTTGCATAAAATCCGGCGCCTTACGCGCGGTAAAAATTTCGAATCGCCGCCACGACGGCCTCGAGGTCGTCGGGACGCAAATCGGGATGGACCGGCAGGCTCAGAATGCGGGACGCCTGCCGTTCGGCCACCGGGAAGTCTCCCCTGCGATAGCCCAGGCTGGACGCGGCTTCCTGCAGGTGGATGGGAAGCGCGTAATGGATCGCCGTGCCGATCCCCTGGTCGGCCAGGAACTGCTTGAGTTGATCCCGTCGGTCCGCCTGGATGACAAACGTATGGTAGACCGCTCGTTCGTGCTGCGCGTCGGCCGGAACCTGCACCTCGGGCAAATTGCCGAGATTCTCCTGGTAGAACCGGGCGTTGGCACGGCGTTTCTCCGTCCACGCTTCGAGATACTTGAGTTTCACCAGCAGGATGGAAGCCTGCAACGTATCGAGTCGTGAATTGCTGCTCCAGAGCAGCGCGTTTTCCCGGGTGCGCAACCCCAGGTTTCGCAGCAGTCGGGTCTTTTCGCAAAGCTCCGGACTGTGCGTCACCACCACGCCCCCGTCGCCGCAGGCGTTCAAGGTCTTCAACGGATGCAAGCTGAAGCAGCCGAAATCGCCGAACGACCCCACACGACGGCCCTTGTATTCCGCAGCTACAGCCTGTGCCGCATCCTCGATGACGCGCAGGTTCCGGCGCCGTGCCACTGCGAGGATCCCGTCCATGTCGGCCGGGCGGCCGGTCAAATGCACGGGAATGACAGCCTTGGATCGGGGCGTGATCACCCGCTCCAGCAGCGCAGGATCGAGGTTGTAATCCTCCCGCACATCGACAAAGACCGGCCTGGCTCCCACGAGGGCAATGCAACCCGCGCTGGCCACGAAGGAGTTCGGCGCTGTGATCACATCGTCACCCGGCCCGATCCCAAGCGCGCGCAGGGAGAGAATGAGCGCGTCCGTGCCCGAATTCACACCTATGGCGAACGGCGTCTGGCACAACTCCGCAAAACGTCGTTCGAAATCCTCCACTTCCTCGCCCAGGATGAAGTGACCGTGGTTTAATACCCGATCAAGCGCTTCGTGCAACTCGGTCCTCAACACCGCGTGCTGGCCCGCCACATCCACGTATGGAATTTTCCTCTGCACAAATCCTAATGTACCTTCAACTCCTGCATCCGCTTGATGTTCGAATAGAGCGGGTTCTTGAATGGATCGCGGATCTTGCCCGCCTTGTAGGCGTCCGCAATGCTCAGGATCGCGTCCTCGATCGTGGACTCCGGCTCGAAACCCAGCACCCGCTTGATCTTGTCGGAGTTCACGTGGTAGGAACGGTTGTCGTCCGTGGGGGTGTATTCCAACTCGATAGTCGCGTCACCCAGTGTCTCGCGCACCAGTTTGGCAATGTCTTCGACGGACCGGTTCTCAAAACCCACATTGAACGCCTCGCGATCGACCCGGCTCGCCGGCGCATCCAGGAATGCAAAATAAGCCCGCACCATGTCCTTGATGTTGAGATTCGGCCGGAGCTGTTTGCCGCCGAAGATGCGGATCTTGTGATTCACCAGCGCGTGTATGCTCAGAATGTTGACCGTCAAATCGAGCCGCAGACGCCGCGCGTAACCGCACACCGTCGCCGGGCGCACGATCACCCGCACCATGCCTTTGACCTCCGGCTGTGCGAGCAAATCCCTTTCACAATCGAGTTTGAACCTCGAGTAGTCCGTCAGCGGCTGCGGCTCGGCATCTTCACGCACGTTCGGATCCTCTTTCACGCCATAAATGCTCGATGAACTGGCGTAAATGAAACGGCGAACCCCCTCGTCAATGGAACCCTGGAGCAGCCCGACAAACGCGTCGTAGTTGATGGACTTGCCCAGTTTCGCATCCAATTCGAAGCTGGGATCGTTGGAAATGCAGGCAAGGTGAATCACCACGTCGATTCCCTTCAGCGTCTGCTTCAGTCGCGCCCCGTCGCGGATGTCGAGGTCCACCAGTTCAAGCAGCGGATGCGCGTTTGCGCCGC
>Ga0066710_100000768_pt1 | contig 21207 bp, 20 predicted proteins | sample GraSoiAngelo_159_FD_79666 | JGI IMG/M metagenome (GOLD analysis project Ga0066710, IMG submission 79666) | Grasslands soil microbial communities from the Angelo Coastal Reserve, California, USA - 14_1009_16_40cm | ecosystem: Environmental > Terrestrial > Soil > Grasslands | place: USA...
CGGCTTGAACGAGCTGTCAGTGTGCCAGAGCTGGTTGCCGGACTGGTACATCATCTTGAGATTCGTCCAGTCCATCAGCCGGTCGTCGTGGTCGGGATCGATGTTGGAGAGATCCACCATGTTCGGGTGCAGGCGATCTTCACGCCCGGTCGCATTGATGGTCGTCTCCAGCGGGCCGAAGCGCCGACTGAAGGCCATCTGCTGATCGTCGGTGAGGCGCTGATCGTGGAAGACGAGCACCGAGTATTCCTGGAACGCGTCGAAGATCGCGCGAAAAGTCGGCTCGTCGAGCGGCGCAGCGAGATCGACGTCGTCGACGCGGGCTCCCAGACAGGGATGGACCGGCGTGACCTTCATGGGATCACCTTGTTGGAGACGGCTGGGATGGATTTCAAATACTGGGCGATGGCGCGCCTGTCGCGCTCGGTCAGATCCTTGTATCCGGCCGACGTGCCCTTGATGACGAGGGCCATCAGCGACGTGGCGTGCTGTCCCGACGGTTTCACACCCGTCCGGAGGAACTGCGCGATCTGGGCCGTCGTCCAGCGGCCGATCCCGGTCTCCCGATCCGGCGTGATGTTCGCGGGCAAGCTGCCTTCCGGCCCGGGCCCGCCGGCCATGAACTTCGCCGGATCCGGCGACCCGTCGGGACGGCGCGGTGTGTGACATTCCGCGCAGTGCGCCGCCCCTCGGACCAGATACCCGCCGCGCTCGGCGTCACTCTTCGGCGCGGTCTTCAACGCCGTGGGAAGGGGGATCGCCGGCACCGGCACGTTCAGCGTTCGGTCGGGGACCGCGGACTTCAGCGGCTTCACGGTCTTGAGGTAGGCGACCAGCGCCTGAATATCGTCGTCCGCCACGTTGGCGAGATACTCGAACGGGTGGATCGGGAACAGTCTCGAACCATCCGGCCGCTCGCCTCGCCGGATCGCATCGATGATCTGAACGTCGGTCCACTTTCCGATCCCGGTCTCGGGGTCGGGGGTGATGTTCCGGGAATAGACGACCCCGAACGGCCCTTCGAACTTCCGACCGCCCGCATTGAGGCCAAGCGCCTCGGGCGGCGTATGGCAGGCGCAACCGCCGGCTGCGGCGAAGACGTACTTGCCACGCCGGGGAAGGTCCTGGGCCGCGGCGGTGCCGGCCAGCCCCAGCGTCAAGGCGAGAGCTGCGCAGAGGATCGACGGTTTCCGTATCATGCGGGGAGCGTAGCGACGGTGGGTGACGCTGTCAAACCAGCGGAGGCGCTTCGGTGAAATTCGGCATCTTCTACGAGCATCAGTTACCGCGTCCGTGGTCGCCGCGCAGCGAGTACGAGGTTTTCCAGAACTCGCTGGCCCAGATCGAGCTGGCCGATCGTCTCGGGTACGACTACGCGTGGGTGGTCGAGCACCACTTCCTCGAGGAGTACTCGCACTCGTCGGCGCCCGAAGTCTTCCTGGGCGCGGCCACCCAGCGGACGCGACGCATCCGTCTCGGCCACGGCATCATCCAGCTTCCCACCAACCATCCGATCCGGGTGGCCGAGCGGGTGGCCACGCTCGATGTCCTCTCGGGAGGCCGCGTCGAGCTCGGTCTGGGCGAGGGCCAGGGCCCGGTCGAGCTGCATCCGTTCGGAGCGCGCGTGCGCGAGAAGCGTGACGTCTGGGAGGAAGCGGTCAAGGCGCTCGTCCCGGCATTCACACGCGAGGCGTGGGAATGGCACGGCAAGTACTTCGATTTCCCCGCGCGCAACGTCATCCCCAAGCCGTACCAGAAACCGCATCCGCCGCTCTGGGTGGCGTGCTCCAACATCACCACGATCGGCAATGCCGGCCAGTGGGGCATGGGGGCCCTCGGTTTCCAGTTCGTGTCGCCGGAGGCGGCGCGCGCGTGGGTGACCCGCTACTACACGAACCTCTTGCAGCCGGCGAAGCTCGCCGATTATCCAGTCAACGCCAACATCGCGATGGTCAGCGGGTTCATGTGCGCGGAGACCGACGCCGAGGCCGAGGAGAAGGCGGCCGGTTGGACGTTCTTCGTCTTCTGCCTCAGTCATTACGGGCGGCATGGGATCCCCAACCCTGGTCAGGGGAACATGTGGGAGCTGTACCAGGAGTGGCGTCACACGGAGAAAGCCCGGGACACGCTCCGCAGCGGCCTGATCGGCTCGCCCGACACGATCCGCCGGCGCCTGCGCGAGTTCGAGGACGCCCACGTCGATCAGGTCATCCTGCTCAACCAGGCCGGACGCACGACGCACGAGGACATCTGCCAGAGTCTCGAGCTATTTGCCCGTGAGGTGATGCCGGAGTTCCGCGCCCGCGACGCCGAGCAGCAGCGCTGGAAGGCCGACGTGCTGGCCGGTCGCTTGGAGCTCGCCGACGTGGAGACCGAGCGCTACACGCGCTATGCGCACCAGAACGAGGACATCGTGCGCCTCACTCCGGACGAGCTGAAGCGCAAGATGGCCGAGAAGGAGCGCGCGACGTAGCGATCAGTAGCGGCGCTGCGGGCCTGCGCCGCCCAGCCCGGAGGCAGAGGGCTGTCCGGGACCGGGACCGGACAGCGTCATCGGGTTCGGCGACTTGTCCTCGGCGCGCCGATCGATCGCGTCCTGGGACTGCTGAATTTCGACGATCAGCGGGGCCGGGTCGACTTTGTGGGCCCGAGCGATCTCGTCCCACGTCCTACCGCTCCGAAGCTCACCGGCGAGCTGCTCGACGGTGAGTCGGGTCTCTTTGGCCAGGCGGTGGGCGATGAAGAGATCTCCCCAGCCGAGCCCGGTCTGCTGGTGCTCGGTCCGAAGCTTCTCGACCGGTATGGCGAGCTTCCGCGAGATATGTCCGAGGACCACCCGCATGCCGTCCGGCTCCGTCGACGCCCGTTCGATCGCGGCGGCCCGGTCACCGAGCGTGTCTGCGCCCCAGGCGGCTCCGCTCGAGAGCAGCACGGCCAGCGCGATCAAGTACAGCCCTGGGCGCGTCACGGTCGAGGAGAAACCTGAACCCACGGCTCGCCGCAGCTTTGAACCATCGGGTAGTATGCGTTCGCGCTCTGACAGTAGTACCAGAACGCCTGAGAAGCCGGTGCCGGGGTCGGCGGTGTCGGCTGTTCGATGTACACCGGCGGCTCGAGAGTGGCTGGATCCACGTAATAATACGGGGAGGGCGGATAGTCGTAGTACCAGTAGGGATACGGCCCCCATCCCCACCAGAACGATGGCCCCACGCGAACGAAGACACGGCCATTTCCGTTGAAGTGATGATGACCACGACCGCCGCCACCACGACCCCAGGCCTCGCTGGGCTGCACGACGCCCAGCAGGAGGGCGCCAAGGACCAAGAAGACCACGGCTACCTTCTTCATGCTCCCAAGAGAGGATCAGCCCAAACGGGAGCCCACGTCAAGTTGACCTGAGGCCTGTGCCGGCGCCCGCGTCTTGCCGATGACCTGGAAGAGATGGACTTCGGGCTCGCGGGACGAATCGTGTTCCTCATGGGCGCAGGCGTCGTTGCGCTGGCCGCGCTCAACGCCGGCCTGATGCTTCGCCGAAAGTGGCTGACGTTGTTCGGCGTCGCCGGCATGCTGGTGTTCCTCGGAATGCTGCTCAGACGTCTCGTGGAAACGATGCTCTGACCCAGATCCCTCGCTTGACTCCGCGCCCTCGCCGGACCATAGTTCGCGACACAGTTCGCCAGCGAAGGTCAAGGCGAGGAGGATCTGATGAAAGACGGCCTTCGGTTCGTCGATTCCGATATGCACATCATGGAGCCGCCCGATCTCTTCGAGCGCTATCTCGATCCAAAGTTCAAGCACCGGGTCAGCGTCCCGGTGGGATCTGACGGACGCCCGAGTCGCGGCCCCGCCGCCGGTCTGATCGTCATCGACGGCGTGTCGATTTCGGACTCCGACATCCAGCAGTACCGCAAGCGTGTCCGTCCCGCTCATTCACAGAGCAGCCAGCCGTTGTCGGGTTCACGGCTGTTCGACACGGGGCGGCTGGATTTCGCCATCGAGCGCGACTACGACGCCGAGGCGCAGGTCATGGGCATGGCGAAGGAAGGCGTCGACATCGCGGTGCTCTATCCGACGACCGGCCTCGCGCTCCTCGGCCGCAACAACATGGACCCGCAACTCTCGCTGGCGCTCTGCCAGGCCTACAACAACTGGATCTACGAGTTCACGCGACACAGCCCCGAACGTCTGAAGTGGGTGGCCATGCTGCCCGTTCACGACGTGCATCTCGCCTGCCGCGAGCTCGTGCGCTGCGTGAAGGAGCTGGGCGCGGTGGGGTCCTTCATCCGGCCCAACCTGGTCAACGGCCACTTCTGGCACTCGAACTACTGGGATCCGCTCTACACCGCGCACGAAGACCTGAACGTGACGTGGGGGTTCCACGAGGGCGTGAGCGCCGTCTACTCGCGCATGATCGAGCTGTACGGCGAGAATCGGTTCTACCGTCACGTGGCCAGCCACTGGATCGAGATGCAGCAGGCGCTGATCGCGATGATCATCGGCGGCGTCTTCGAGTTCCACCCGAAGCTCCGCGTGGGCTACCTCGAAGCGCAGAACTCCTGGGTGCCCGGGATCCTGTCGCGCATCGAGTGGGACTATCCGCAATATCGCGACTCCCACGCGCCGTACCTGTCGTTGACGCCGCGCGAGTACTTTCGGCGCAATTGCTGGGCCGCGGTCGAAGGCAGTGAGCCCGAGATCGAAGCGACGGCCGGGCTGATCGGCGCCGACCGGATGTGCATCTCGACGGACTACCCGCACTTCGATTCGAACTTCCCGCACGTCGGGGAGAATCTGCTCAAGAACGTCCCCCGGAAGATCGCCGAGCAGATCCTGCTGGGAGGCGCGAACCTCTACGGGTTCGGAGACGCCGACTTCAAGAAAGCCGACGCGGCCCGGGGGGCCTGAGGTCAGGGCATCAAGAGGAGATAGACGAGGCCTTCGACCCAGTCCTTGAACAGCAGTCCGGAGAGGGCGAGAAGGCCGGCGCCCACACCGAGTTGTGTGCGGCGGGAAGCGCCCCTGGCGATGAGGCAGGCGTTGGCGAGGGCCAATGCCGTGAGTAGCGGCGTCGTGACGTTCAGGCCCAAGAAAACCTCCACGCTCGTCTTTCTCTCGTGCGTGAGATGTGCAAACTTCTGGCCGAGCCGGCAGTGATGCCGGCTCGGTGCGCTGGCCTCATCTCGGCGCAGGTTTAGCAGCGCGTCGCGACGACCGGCGACGCTTCGGCCCCCGCGGCTCTCGTCACGCCATCTGAAGTGTCGTGTTTTCCGACGGGCGAGCGGCTTCTCGTCTCCGTGTGCAACCGGCCGTCCAGTCGTTGAGCGAAGGCGAGATGTTGGTCGTTGGCGAGCGGTTGATCGCGGACGACGAGGACCCAGAGGAAAGAATGCGCCAGAGAAAGCCTGTAAGCCGGGTTCTGTCGGGCCATTGCTGACCCTGACGGTCATTTCTCTAGGGCGCCGGTTGCCCGGCGTCTCCAGCGGCCTGACCCGGGAGCGGAGCGGGCCACTCCATAGCTCCCCTATTCGGCCTTGCTCCGGGTGGGGTTTGCCGAGCCGGCGCGGTCACCCGCACCGCTGGTGAGCTTTTACCTCACCGTTTCACCCTTACCTCACCAGCTTTGAGCTGGTGGCGGCGGTCTGCTTTCTGTGGCACTGGTCCGTGGGGTCTCCCCCCCTGGGCGTTACCCAGCACCCTGCCCTGCGGAGCCCGGACTTTCCTCCCGCCGCATGACGCGGCCGGCGACCATCCGGCTTTCTCTGGCGCGCGTTCAGTATACCCCTGGCGACGAGGCTGAGCCGCCGGCGCTTCCGGTGCACCCACCTTTTGCGTCGACGTGATCAGGCGCGAGCCAGTGTAGCGATCGCTCCGCGCGCCAGCGCGTCCACACGGTCATTCAGTGGATCGCCGCTGTGGCCCTTGACCTTGGTCCACACGACGTCGTGGCGACGCGTCTCGACGATCAAGCGCTCCCAGAGATCGCGGTTGGTGACGGGCTGACGGTCGGCGCGGAGCCAGCCATCGCGCTCCCAGCGCTCGAACCAGCGGTCGCGGAAGCAGTTCATGACGTAGGCGCTGTCGGTGTGGAGCCGGACGCGGCGCGCGGGATCGACGGCGCCCAGCCCCTCGATGGCGGCCATCAGCTCCATGCGCTGATTGGTCGTGCGCGGCTCCGCCCCCCTCACGACGCGCTCACTGTCGCCCTCGATGATGATCGCCGCCCAGCCGCCAGGCCCCGGGTTTCCGGCGCAGGCGCCGTCCGTGTAGAGGATGACGTCGGGGGAATCGCTCTTGGTCGTCACGAGTGATACACGCGGGTTCGAGCGCGGGCTTTGCCCGCGCAATGGGGGGAGGTTTCGGAGAGACGATCCGTCAGGCCGGCTGGTCCTGCCAGTAGAGATACCGCCCGCAGCTTTCGCAGTGCAGCAGCGTCGTCGCCTGCTTCAGTTCCTGGATGGCCTGCGGACGGATGGTGACGCGACAGCCGCCGCATATCGCGCTGGCCGTCACCGGCGCGATGGCGAGGCCGCCACGAGCCTTGAGGATGCGCTCGTAGTCGGTCAGCACGTTGCGCGGCACTCCGGTGGACAGCGTGGTTCGCTCGCCCCGCACGCCGGCCAACTCTTTCTCGACGGTGGCTAGCTTCTCGCGCACGATGCTCTCGTCGCGTTTACCCTGCTCGTCGCGGGAGCGCAGCCGGCCTTCGGCGTCGCGGATCTCGCCGGCGAGGGTTTCCTGACGCTCCATGAGCACCAGGATCTCCTCTTCGGCCAGGGCCTTCTGGGCCTTGATGTTCTCGATCTCGGTCAGCACGGCCGAGTACTCGACGTTCGTCTTCACCTCGTAGAGCCGCGCTTCGGACTTGGATCGCTTGACCGCGATGTCGTCGAGGTCTTTCTCGCGGGCCCGCAAATCCTTCCGGGCAGCGTCCAGCCGGGCCTTGGCGGTGTCCACCGTCTTCTTCGCCTCGGCGACGCCGGCGTGGATGGCTTCGATCTGCTTGGGGAGGCGGGCGGCTTCGGCCTCGAGGCCGGAAATTTTCGTGTCGAATTCCTGGAGATGGACGAGGGTCTTGGGCTCACTCACGGGTATTCGACTCCACTGGTGGGCCCACCTGGACTCGAACCAGGAACCGACCGGGTATGAACCGGCTGCTCTGCCGTTGAGCTATGGGCCCGAAGGTTCCCAGGTCGCCGAGCGTACCTCACGATTCGAGAAAGCTCCGCAGTTTCTTGGAGCGTGACGGATGCCGCAGCTTGCGCAGCGCCTTGGCCTCGATTTGCCGGATGCGCTCGCGGGTAACCGCGAAGTCCTGGCCGACCTCCTCCAGCGTGTGCTCGCAGCCGTCGGAGAGCCCGAACCGCAGGCGCAGCACCTTCTCCTCCCGCGGGGTCAGCGTGTTCAGGACCTTGTTCGTCTGCTCGCGCAGGGAGAGGCCGATGATCGACTCCACCGGCGAGACCACCTGCTTGTCCTCGATGAAATCGCCCAGGTGACTATCCTCTTCCTCGCCGATGGGCGTCTCCAGCGAGATCGGCTCCTGGGCGATCTTGAGGACCTTGCGGACCTTGTCGACCGGCACGTCCATCTTCTCCGCGATCTCCTCGGGCGTGGGCTCGCGTCCCAGCTCCTGGACGAGCTGGCGGGACGTGCGGATGAGCTTGTTGATCGTCTCGATCATGTGGACGGGAATGCGGATCGTGCGGGCCTGGTCGGCGATGGCTCGTGTGATCGCCTGGCGAATCCACCACGTCGCGTACGTCGAGAACTTATAGCCACGCCGGTATTCGAACTTGTCGACCGCCTTCATCAGGCCGATGTTGCCCTCCTGGATCAGGTCCAGGAACTGCAATCCGCGATTCGTGTACTTCTTGGCGATCGAGATGACCAGCCGCAGGTTGGCCTCGACCATTTCCTTCTTGGCCTGGGCCGCCTTCTGCTGGCCCTGCTTGATGACGAGCATCACCCGCTTGAGCTCATCGGCCCTGGCGTTGGCGCGCGTCTCGGCGGCCTTGATCTCCTGCTGGGCGACCCAGATCTGCTGCTGTTTGAGGGTGGGGAACTTCTTGGCCGCCTTGAGATGGAGGTCGCTGGCGGTGCCGTTGGTGCCGTTGGGCGCCGGCTCGCGGAAGGACACGTAGAGGAGGTTCTGGCGCTCCTCCTTCGACTTGTTGGCGCCGTTGGCCCACAGTTCGATCACGCGCTCGGCGCGCTCGATGTCCTCCACCAGGTCGCGCAGGCGCTGGACGAGGCCGCGGCGCGTGGGATCGCCGTCTTCGCGGTCGATGATCTGGTTGCCGATCGCCAGTGCGCGCAGCTTGTCGAGCACCTTGCGCTGCAGCGCCAGGGCCTTGGCCTCCGTCCGTTTCCAGGCCGGGTCCTTGCCCGGCTGGCCCTTCTTTCTGGGACCGGCTTTGGCCCGCAGCTTCCGCACCTGCTCGACCAGCTCGTCGCGGTCGCGGAGGAGACGATCGACCTGGGCGAAGGCGTTGACGACCTGACGCCGCAGCTCTTCTTCCTTCTCCTCGGTGAACTCTTCCTCGTTGACGTCCACGACTTCCTTGACGGAGATCTCGCCGTCACGCAGCGCTTCGCGAAGCTCCCGGAACCGCTCGAGCGCGAGGTTCGTGGAGAGGATCGCCGAGGTGACCTGGTTCTTGCCTTCCTCGATCCGCTTGGCCAGCGCGATCTCGCCCTCGCGGGTGAGGAGGGCGACCCGGCCCATCTCGCGGAGGTACAGGCGAACGGGGTCCTCGGTGCGGCCGACGGGGCCGGGGGAGAGATCGATCGCGTCCCCACCGCCATCGTCATCGTCCTCGACCACCGGCGCCGGGCGCACGACCTCGGAGGGGAGGCGGGCCGCCTTGGCGGAGTCCACCACCTCGATGTCCATGGCCCCGAACATCATCATGATGTCGTCGAGCTGATCGAGCGAGACGATATCCGAGGGCAGGGCGTCGTTGACCTCGTCGTAGGTGAGGTAGCCCTTCTGCTTGCCCACCGAAATCAATCGATCCAGCTCTTCGAGCTTGGGCTCTTCACTCATTCGTCTGAGCTCCTTCGGGGGTCGTTCTTCTCGGACGGCTCGAGCGACTGGGCCACGTTGCCCAGCATCTCATAGACGACCTTGCTCTCCCGATGAAGAGCCTGGAAGTCCTGAAACGGCGTCTCGTTCACGCCCGTTTCCCGCTGCGCCGCGCCGATGCTCTGGGCGATCCGGCGCTGGCGTCGCAGGCGGTGCTCGCGCTCGAGATGCCGGCGGAACCCGGCGATGCTGGCGGCGGGATCCTCGGGGAACCGGCGGTCCTCCTCGAGGAGGAGCGCGGTGAGCACGCTCCTGGCGGAGTCGTCGAGATCGACCAGAAGACTCTCAGCCAAAGCGTCGGGACGCGCCCGGAGAGCGCCGACGATCGCGCGGAGGAAGGGGCTGAGCAGGTCTTCGTCCTCCGTCACGGAGAGCAGCGCGGCCCGGGCGGGCAGGTGTTGAAGGAGCAGGCGCACCAGAGCCCGGTCTTGTGCCCTCTCGTGATCGACGGTGGCGGGCTTGGACCTGGCCGTGGCCGGCCGGCGCAGCGCGGACTGGAGCTTCTGAGCTTCGATCCAGAGCTGGGTTGGGTCCACGCCGAGCTTGGCAGCGGCCTCGCGCGAGAGCGCGGTGGCCTCCTCCGCGTCGCCGACCTTGGCCAACATGAGCGCCACGCGCGCGAACGCGTTGGAGCGGGCCCGCGGGCCCGTCCCGCCGTCGGGATCGGCGATCGTACGATCGAGGGCATACCCGAGCAGGCTCCGCGCTGCGGTGATCCGCTCGCTGAAGCCGGCGGCACCGTGCGCGCGGAGAAAGGTGTCCGGGTCGAAGCCCGCGGGCAGCAGCGCGGCTTTGAGGCGGAAGGCCCCACCGCTCTCGAATGTCCCCGACCGATTCACGGACCAGGCGGCGCCCGCTTCGCTCGGCTCGAGTAGCTCGGCGGCGCGTTCGGCCGCTTTCTGGCCGGCGGCGTCGGCGTCGAAGAACGTCACCACCTCTTCGCAGTAGCGACGCAGGATTCCGAGCTGGGCCGCCGTGAACGCCGTGCCGAGGGCGGCCACCGTCTCCGTGAAGCCGTGCTGGTGAGCCATCAGGCAGTCCACGTAGCCCTCGACCAGCAGGGCCCGGTTCTTGTCGCGGATGGTGGCGCGGGCGATGTCGGCGGCGTAGAGAAGATTGCCCTTCGTGTAGATCGGCGTCTCGGGCGAGTTCAGATACTTCGGCTGCTCGTCGCCGAAGCCGCGGCCACCGAAGGCGACGACGCGCCCCTGGAGGTCGCGGATGGGAAACATGAGGCGACCTCGGAAGCGGTCGTACACGCCGGTGCCATTGTCGCGGCGGATCACGAGACCGACGCTCTCCAGCGTTTCGGACGCCACACGCTGGCCACGCATGAACGTGAGGAGGCCGTCCCACCCCTCGGGGGACAGCCCGAGGCCGAAGCGCCGGGCGACGTCGGGGTCGATGCCTCGCTTGGTCAGATACTCGCGCGCCCGCTCGGCGCCAGGCTTCCAGAGCGCCTCCACGAAGAAGCGAGACGCGAGATCCATCACCCGATGGAGCTCCTCGCGGCCCGAGTCGGCGCTGTCGCGCTCCCGCTCTTCCGGCAGCGTTACGCCAGCCGTCTTGGCCAGCGACCGCACCGCTTCGGGGAACGAGAGCCGGTCCTGCTTCATCAGGAATCCGAACGCATCCCCGCCCACGCCGCACCCGAAGCAATGGAAGATGTTCTTCTTGGGATTGACCATGAAGGACGGAGTCTTCTCCGCGTGGAACGGGCAGAGGCCTTTGTAATTGACCCCGGCCTTCCGGAGATTCACGAAGCGTCCGACCAGGTCGACGATGTCGACGCCGGTGCGAATCTCGTCGAGGAGCGCAGGTGCGTAGCCGGCCATTACCCGACCTTCAGTGCGGCCACGGTGGCGCCGGTGCCGCCTTCCGACGGCTCGCCGTCGCGGAAGGAATCGACCAGTGGATGGCTGGCGAGCAGATCGCGCACGGTCTTGCGAAGTGCGCCGGTGCCCTTGCCGTGGATCAGACGCACCGTCGGCAGGCCGGCCATGAACGCATCGTCGAGATACTTCTCGAGCACGTCGCGCGCGTCGTCGGTCCGGTGTCCGATCAGCATCAACTCGGCACTCATCGAAGGTGCCGTCTCGGATGCGGCAACCGATCGGCGAACTTCCTTCCGGCCGTCGGCCTGATCCTCGGCTGGGCGGAGGGCGGATAGGGGCACGCGGACGGTCATCGAGCCAGCTTCCACCGTCGCCGTCCCGCCGGCAATCGTGACGAGCCGCCCGCGAAGACCAAGGTGAGCGGCGGCCACCGTCATCCCGGGCGTCAGCGTTGCGAGATCGCCGTCACTCATGGGCTCGGGCGGCGGCGCCACCCGCGCGACGGCATCGTTCAAGCGTCGACGCGTGTCGCTCAGGTCCCGTCGCGAGTGCTCGCTCCGCTTCAACCGGTCCCACTCCGCCGCCACCGCGCGCTTGATGTCGGCCAGGAGCGCCGCGGCGTCGCGCTTGGCGCGCTCGACGATGTCGCGCGCCTTGGCGATGGCCGTGGCTTCGGCCTCGCGGGCCTGGGTCAGGCGGGCCGCCGCCTCCTGTTCGCGCCGTTCGATGGCAATCGTGCGCTCGGCTTCGCACCGCGTGTGCTCGTCGAGCCACTGCAGCAGCTCGGACAGGCGCGCCGCGTGGAGCGAGCGGTGACTCTCGGCGCGAGCGATCAGCTCGGGACTGAGGCCGAGGCGGGCGGCGATGGTCAACGCGTAGCTCTGCCCGGGCCGGTCGTAGCGCAGGCGGAAGGTGGGAGTCAGCGTGGCCGTGTCGAACTCGACGGACGCGTTGCGCGCGCGCGGATGCGTGCTGGCGAAGGCCTTCAGCGCCTCCAGGTGCGTCGTGGCCATGACGAGCGCGCCGCGCTCGGCCAGCGATTCCAGAATGGCCTGGGCCAGCGCGGCCCCCTCATCGGGATCGGTCCCCGCGCCCAGCTCGTCGAGGAGGACGAGCGAGCGTTCGTCGGCCTCGGCCAGGATCTCCCGCGCTTGCTTCACGAAGGCGGAGAACGTCGAGAGATTCTCGGCCACGCTCTGGTCGTCACCGATGATGGCGTACAGGCGCTCGATCACGGGCAGGCGCGAGCCCTCGGTGGCGGGAACGTGGCAGCCGATCTGCGCCATCAGCGCGTGGAGCGCCAGCGTCTTGAGCGCGACGGTCTTGCCACCGGCGTTCGGTCCGGTGATCACCAGGAGCGGCCGCTCACCATCGATTTCCACATCGACCGGCACGATGGTGCTCACATCCTCGCCGGTCTGCCAGCGCTGAGCGAGCAGGAGGGGATGGCGCGCGCCGCGCAGGGCGACGGTGCGCTCGGTGACGACCACCGGCGCGGTAGCGTCCATGCGCTCGGCGAGGTGGGCACGGGCGAAGAGCTCATCGAGCGTCGCGATGAGGTCGACCAGCCGGTCGAGATCGTCGAGACGCGCGCGAACGGCGTCGCTCAGCTCGCCCAGGATGCGCGCCGTCTCCTGCTCCTCCTCGCGGGTGAGCTGGACGAGATCGTTGTTGGCGTCGACCGCGCTCTCCGGCTCGACGAAGAGTGTCTGACCGCTCTGAGAGCGGTCATGCACGATCCCCCGCAGGCGTTGCCGCGCTTCGGCGCGGACGGGCACGACGTAGCGGCCATGGCGGACCGTGACGAACCGGTCGGCAAAGATCCGGTCGGCATCGCTCCCCTGAAACAGACGCTCGAGGTCGGCCACGACGCGGCGCCGCCGCTCGCGCAGGTCGCGGCGCAGGTGGCGAAGACGGGGACTCGCGTCGTCTTTCACAGCGCCCTCATCGTCGAGGGCGGCCCGGAGGGCATCGCGAAGATCATCGACGCGGGGCAGCGCCTGGGCCATGGCGACGACGGCGGGTGCCGTTTGGCCCGTGGTCCGGGCGTACGCGGCCAGCCGCGGAGCGGCCTCCAGAAAAGGGATCACCATGACCAGATCAATGCCGTCGAGGACACTGCCGGGGATCCGGGCTCGATCGAGGACGGGTCGAACGTCAGGGGTGTCAACCGGGGGAGGCCCAACCTCGGCCAGGGCCGTGCGCGCCTGCCGAGTGGATTCGATGGCCTCCCTGATCGCTGCGATCTCGGTGAAGGGTACGACGCTCAGTGCCCGCTCCCGACCCATGGCGGTCCGCGCCTGCTGTGCGAGCAGCCGGCGGACGGCATCCCACTCGATGCCTCGTCCCCAGATCCGGCCTGCCTCCATCTCTCGCCTCATTCGCTCCCGTCCATCACTGGGAGTGCCGGCGCCCGAGTTAGGAGTGCTGCCGCCGCTAATCGGACATCCGCTCGCGCCGCTTCGCCTTCTTGCGCGCTGCCAGCGCCTTCCGCTTCCTCCGCACGCTGGGCTTCTCGTAATGCTGGCGCTTCTTGAACTCGGACAGGAGCCCGGCCTTCTCGCACTGCTTCTTGAAGCGCTTGAGAGCGCTTTCGAATGACTCGTCGGGCTCGACGATCACCTTGGTCACTCTGCTCCCCCCCTCCAGGACCGTCCCACGGGGTCGCCACAGGGTAAACGACAACTATATACCATCACGAGGGGCGGTCCGCTACCGTTAGACTTACGCGGGGATGCCCTCACCCCCGTCAGTCTACACAGTCGTCCCGTTCGCGGCGATGCTCCTGGCCGTCGCGCTCGGTCCGCTGGCGGTCCCACACTGGTGGGAGGCCAGCCGGAACAAGCTGGCCGTCGCCGCCGTTCTGGGACTGCCGGTCTTCGGGCTCTATCTCGTCCGTCGACCCTGGGCGCTGATCGGCGCCGCGGGCGATTACGTCTCGTTCATCGTCCTGCTCGCCGGGCTCTACGCGATTTCCGGGGGAATCCTGCTGCGAGGCGATCTCGAGGCGACACCCCTCACGAACACCGTCTTCCTGGCCCTCGGCGCGACGCTGGCCTCGCTGATCGGGACGACGGGCGCGTCCATGCTGCTGATCCGCCCGCTGCTGCAGACCAACCGCGAGCGCCGGCGAGTGAAGCACACCGTGGTCTTCTTCATCTTCCTGGTGTCGAATATCGGCGGCTTGCTCACGCCGATCGGCGATCCGCCGCTCTTCCTCGGATACCTGCACGGAGTGCCGTTCACGTGGACGTTCCGGCTGTGGCGGCCGTGGGCGACGATGGTCGGCGCGCTGCTGGTGATCTATTTCATCTGGGACTCGACGCAGCATGCGCGCGAGTCGATGGCGGCACGGCGCCGCGATCGTGAGCAGATCGAGCCGTTGCGCCTGCGCGGTGCCGGGAACCTCGTCCTGCTCGCCGGGGTCGTGCTGGCCGTGGCGCTGCTCCGCGCGCCGGTCCGCGAAATCGTCATCGTGGTCCTCGCGGGCCTGTCCCTGTGGCGGACGCCGCGCGCTGTCCGGCGCGCCAACACGTTCACGGCGGCTCCCATGATCGAAGTGGCGGTGCTGTTCTTCGGGATCTTTCTCACGATGATCCCGGCGCTCGACCTCCTGCGCCTGCGCGGAGACGAGCTGGGCGTCCGTGAGCCGTGGCAGTTCTTCTGGGCCTCCGGCCTGCTGTCCTCGTTCCTCGACAATGCCCCGACGTATCTGACCTTCCTCGCTCTCGGTCAGGGGCTGCGCCTGACGAACGAGATCATCGGCGTGCCTGACGCCGTTCTGGCCGCGATCAGCGTCGGCTCGGTGGCGATGGGCGCCAACACCTACATCGGCAACGCGCCCAACTTCATGGTGAAGGCCATCGCCGAGGCGTCGGGGATCCGCATGCCGGGCTTCTTCACCTACATGGCCTACAGTGGCGGTGTCCTCATCCCGCTCTTCATCGCGCTGACCTGGGTGTTCTTCTAACGGATGAGGCCGAGCACCTTCTCGGCGGCTACGGCCACCGCCTCGTCGACGATCGGCAGTTCGTCGGGCTCGAATCCCGTCAGGACGTGATCGGGCACGTCGGCCTTGTGATCAGGGCGGCCGATGCCGACCTTCACTCGGCGGACCTCCTCGGTGCCGACGGCCTCGATCACCGAGCGCACGCCGTTGTGACCTCCGTGACTGCCCTTCATCCGAACGCGGACCGTTCCCAACGGCAGATCGATGTCGTCATAGACGAGAATGAGGTCGGCGGCCTCGGCCGCGTGACGGTGCAGGGCTCGGGCCACGACAGGGCCGGTCACGTTCATGAAGCTCTGCGGTTTGATCAGCTTCACCGGCTCGCCACGCCACGTCGCCGCGCACAGCAGCGTCGAGTCGTCGCGGTGCCAGCGGCGGCGGAAGGTGGTCGCGAGGTGATCCAGCACGCGCTGGCCCACGTTGTGGCGGGTGTCCTGATACTCCGATCCTGGATTGCCCAGCCCCACCACCACGTGGGCCACGCGAGAACCGCTCCGCTACTTCTCCTTCTTCGCCGGCCTTTCCTTCTCGCCGCCCTTCTTGGCATCCTCGGCGGGCGCCGCTTCTTCCTTCGGCTTGCGCTCGGTCAGCACTTCGGGCTCCGCGGTCACGGCCGCAGTCGCCGCAACCGGCGCCACCACCTCTTCCGCCATCGGCGCCGCCACGGTCACGACGGCCTGGCCGGGATCGTTGACGACTCGGACACCCTCGGGGACACGAAGCTCAGCCACCGTGAGGACGTCGCCGATCATCAGCGCGCTGACGTCGGCATCGATTCGCTCGGGGATTTGGGTCGGCAGACAGGAGACCTCGATCTCGTGGAGCACGACGTTCAGGATGCCCTTCTGCTCCTTCACGCCTGCGGCCTCGCCCACGGGATGGACGGCGACGCGAACGGTGATGGCCCGGTCGGCGGTGACTTCCTGAAGGTCGACGTGGAGCAGGTTCTCCGACACGGGATCGAACTGCAGATCGCGGATGATGGCCATCCGCGAGCCGGCGTCGCCCTCGAACTTCAGCGTGAGCAGCTGGGTCGAGCCTTCGTGACCATGGATGATGCGAAGCACCGCGCGCGGGTCGACCGCCACGGTCTCCAGCTTGGCGCCGCCGTAGAGCACGGCCGGCACCACGCCGCTTCGGCGCAGGCGCTTGGCCACCTGCTTGCCGGTTCCCTCGCGGCGCTTGATCGTCAGCTCTTGCGTCTGCATAGGAGCTCCTTCACACGAACAGGGTCGAAACCGATTCCTCGTCGTGGATCCGACGGATGGCCTCGCCGAGGAGGGGAGCCACCGAGAGGACCGTCAGCCGGCCCACCAGCCTGGTGTCCGCTACCGCGATGGAGTTGGTGACGACGACTTCTTCGAGGGGCGAGGCCTTGATGCGGTCGATCGCGGGGCCCGACAGCACGGCGTGGACTCCGCAGGCGAGAATGCGCCGGGCGCCCTCGCGCGCCAGCGCCTCCACCGCCTGGACGAGCGTTCCCGCGGTGTCGATCATGTCGTCGATGACGACGGCGTCCTGGCCGTGCACGTCACCGATCAGGTGCATGGCGACCGCCTGGTTCGGGCCTTCGCGGCGCTTGTCGATGATGGCCAGATCGGCGGTGAGCCGCTTGGCGATCGCGCGGGCGCGCTCGACGCCGCCGGCGTCGGGCGAGACGATGACGGGATCGCGCAGGTCCTTCTTGCCGAGGTAGTCGATGATGACGGGCGCTGCGAACAGGTGATCCACGGGGATGTTGAAGAACCCCTGGATCTGGCCGGCGTGAAGATCGAGAGCCAACACGCGATCGACGCCGGCCGCCGTCAACAGATCGGCGACGAGCTTGGCCGTGATCGGGACCCGCGGCTGCACTTTGCGGTCCTGCCGGGCGTACCCGTAGTAGGGCAGCACGGCGGTGATGCGACGCGCGGAGGCGCGCTTGAGCGCGTCGATCATCACCAGCAGCTCCATCAGGGTGTCGTTCACGGGCGGGGAGGTCGGCTGGACGACGAAGACGTCGGTGCCGCGGACGTTTTCGTTCACCTGCACGAAGACCTCACCGTCCAGGAAGCGCGACACTTCGGCGTCACTCAGCGGCACCGAAAGATACTGGGCGATCTCTTCGGCCAGGGGACGGTTCGCGTTACCCGAGAAGAGCTTCAAGTCGTATCTCATCGCCGGCCTCGCCTGATCGTGGTTGGGGCGGGAGGATTCGAACCTCCGAATACGGGATCCAAAGTCCCGCGCCTTGCCGCTTGGCCACGCCCCATCGTTCGACCCATGGATTCGATCGTTCTCACTCGCACCGCTGGGCCACCCAACGTGCGGACGGCCCAGCAACGCCACGACGCCCGTGTGAGCCGCGCGCGGATCTGGCGCGCATGCTCGAACGAGCGCGCGACCCCGAAAACGGTCGGCCCGCTCCCGGACATCGCAACTCCCAGCGCCCCCGCGGCCAGGAGCGCCGCCTTCATCCGGGCGATTTCCGGATGCAGCGGGGCCACGGCCGCCTCGAGGCCATTGTAAAGGCTCGCCGCCACGCGGGCAGCCTGCCGTGTGCGAAGGATTCCGGCCATCGTCCGCGCCCGCGCGCCGTCCGTGTACATCGACGGCGTGACCCGACCGTACACCGCGGCCGTGCTCGACTCGATAGGCGGGCTCACGAGCACGAGCGCCACGGCCCCGGCCGGCACCGGTTTCAGCACTTCGCCGCGGGCCGTCCCGAGTGCTGCGCCCCCGCGCAGAAAGAACGGGACGTCCATCCCGAGCTTCGTGGCCAGTTCCGCAAGTCGCGCTCCCGGCCATCGGAGCCGCCACAGACGGTTCAGCCCGAAGAGCACCGCCGCCGCGTCCGTCGATCCGCCCCCGAGACCGGCGGCCACGGGAATACGCTTATCGAGCGTGATGTGGACGCCGCCGTTGACCCTGGCCGCCTCTCGCAGAGCGACCGCCGCGCGCAAGGCCAGGTTCGTGGCGTCGCCGGGAATCACGTCAGAGTTCACCACGAGTCCGAGATCTGGCGCCTCGTCGAGGATCAGTCGATCGGACAAATCGACGGCCTGCATCACGGTGGCGAGCTCGTGATAACCGTCGGCACGCTTGCCGAGGATCTCGAGGACCAGGTTCACCTTGGCCGCGGCGCTGAGCGCGAGGCGACGACGGCTCCCCGACCTTTTCGGCAAGGCGGCCAAGCCTAGCACGCGATTTAGAAGAGCGTCAACGCAAGCGCTGGATTTTTGCGCTTTCGGGCGGCGTGATGCGGAATCGATCGTCGTCCACGCCGCCATTGACGACCGGATCTCGGTAGGCGACGCGCCCCGTCACGCCCGCGCGCGGCGCCGAGTAGCGGAACCCTTGCACGTCGCCCTTTGGCCCCCGCTCGTAGATCACCCTGATCTCGTACAGCCCGCCCGTGATCTCGAGTTGCCGGACGACGCCCGTCGTGAAGTCCAGCCAGATTCGCTGCTGATGCACGTTGCTGACGACGAGCAGCGAAGGCCCGTCGGCGTCGGGTGCCGCGACCTCGGCCACGCGCACGTCGGGCAATGGCGCCGGTCGTCCGGCCAGCACTCCGACGAGGTCGTGAGGCTCGAAGGGAAGGGAGAGAAGCTTCGCCATCGTGTCGGCCGTCGCGGGGCCGACGACGGCCTCGTTCGTCGCCGCGTTATAGGCGACGAGCTCACCATCGTGAAGGGCCGCGAGCAGGAAGGGCTGGCCCAGGGGAGACAACGCCTCGAACCTCACGGAGGCGGGCTGCTTGGCGAGCACGACACCGAGCAGACGCTGATGGTCACGGCCCTGGTCGACGTCGAGGTCGGCGAGGGTGCGGAGATCAACGAACTCGGACCAGCGCTGCGCGAGAAGCGTCAGGGCGCGACGGGCGTCCTCGGCGATCGGCTGGTGAGGCGGCGCCAGCACGCGGGCACAGCCGGGGGTAAACGAGAGGAGGAGGACGAGGAGGCTAGCGAGTCTGCTGCGCTTTCGAATCACGCTTGACCCGCTGCAGACGGTTCTTCGCCTCCTCGAGCTTCTTCTTGATCCCGTCCGCGGCCGGATCGAGCTGCAGCGACTTTTCCCAGGCGGTCACCGCATCCTCCTCGAGACCGTTCTTGACGAGCGCGTCGCCGAGATGGTCGTAGATGACCGGGTCCGCCTCCTTGGCTTTCTCCACGGCACGCTTCAGCTCACGAAGCGCATCCGGATACCGTCCCTGCTGGTAGTACGCCCAGCCGAGACTGTCGATGAAGTACCCATTCTCGGGCTCGAGCTCGAGCGCCTTGCCGATGAGCTGGACGGCTTCGTCCAGGTTCTGGCCGCGTTCGGCGTACATGTAACCCACGAAGTTGTAGGCCTCGGCGTGCTGGGGGTCGATCACAATGACGCGCCGGAAGAGCTTGACGGCGTCGTCGAACTTCTGTTGCTTCTCGTAGACGACGCCGAGCTGGAAGAGCAGGTCCTTCTGCTTGTCGTCGAGCGAGAGACCTTCGTTCAGCGTGTCGACGGCCCGGTCGTATTCCTTGGCCCGGAAGTACGAGCTGCCGAGATAGAGGAAGAGCTCGGGCCGGCGCGGCTCGATGTTCACGGCCTCGCGGAGGACGGCGATGGCCTGGTCGTATCGCTTCGCCCGCCCGTGCAGGAACCCGAGCTGGACCCGAGCGTCGACCGAGCGGGGGTCGAGACGCAGGATGCGCTCGAGCTCGCCGCGGGCGTCGTCGTCGCGGCCGGCGTCCATCAACGAGGTGGCCAGGAAATAACGGGCGCGGAGGTTCGAGGGCTCGAGCGTGACCGCGCGACGGAAGGAGTCGGCGGCGCGCTCCCACATTTTCTGCTCGTAGTAGACGGCGCCGAGCTTGAGCCACACGCGGGCATCACGCGGCGCCGCCTCGGCCAGCGTCTCGACCTCGGCCTGGGCCTCGTTGAAGCGCCCGAGACGGATGAGAAGGTCGGACAAGCGCTCGACGAACCCGGGGTTGTCGGGGTTCGCCTGCATCGCCTTCTTGTACACCGCAATGGCCTCTTCGGACTGATGCCGCGTCTCGTACACGTATCCAAGCGCCGTCCAGGCGCCGTCGTGGTCGGGATCAAGATCGACGGCCTTGGTCAAGCGGGCAACGGCCTCATCCCAGTTCTCGGTCTCCACGGCGAGACGGCCAAGAAGGAACTGCGCCTGGGCGAGCTTCGGCTGGCGGTCGGCAAGGCGGAGCAGCACGGTCCGCGCGCGGTCGTACGATTTCTGTTCGACGTAGTAGCGCGCCAGCGTGAGATACGGTTCCTCGGCCGAGGGGTTCAGCGTGATGACCCGTTCGAGCTCGGCCTCGGCCTCGCCGTATTTTTTCTGAGCCCGGAGGAGATCGGCCAGAGTCAGATGGGTGCCGGCGTCGTCGGGCGCAAGCTGCACGGCCTTACGGGCGGCCACCAGCGCTTGTTCCGGCTGCTCTACGCGGGCCAGCCACTGGGCCATCTCGCGCCACAGGAACGCCGAGTCCGGGTCGCGCTTGATGGCTTGCTCCATGGCGGCGATCGCTTCCTTGAAACGGCCGTTCTGGGCCAGCATCTGCGCGGCTGAATAGTGGTAGTACGCGTCGCTGCTCTCCGATGGCGCGACGAACCGCATGCGCCGCGGCGGCTCATCGCCGCCGGCGTCCGCCACGGGCCGCTGCGCAGCACACCCGGCGGCGAGCGCGGCCAGCGTGACCACCACCAGGCTCCGCCGAGCCTTGGTGAGGAGGCGGCGCGCGGAATCGCGCAGCGTCTCGTCGCCGATGACGGCGACCGCGGTCTCGATGTCACGCGTCTCGTGGGGGTCGAGCGCGCGGCGCCGCGGGCGCTCGGCGAGCGGCGTGCCTTTTCCTGACTCCGCCGGGAGCGCTGTCAGCACGAAGCGCAGCGAGGTCACCCCCGCGAACTGCGCGTGGAGCTTCGCCGTCAGATCGGGCGCACGCAGCGTGAGCTCGTGGAGCCAGGGCGAGTTGTCGACGGCGATCTCCAGGACGCCGTTGGTCAGGCGCTGAGGGCGGGCTCGCCGAGCCGTCTCGGAGCCCACGACCGCCGCCCAGGTTCTCCGGACCCCGTCTTCGACGAGGCGCTCGCGCAGTTCCGGCAGGGCGCTCACGATCAATTCTGACACTGCGCGCGGGCCTAGTGATTTCATTGATCGCTATCATACCCCCGCTGCGCTGGAAGTGATCCAGGATCCGCGGCTCGTCAAATTGACTCAGTTCTGACCCACCTTTATAGTGACCTCTCCGATGGCAAAACCGCATCGCGGGGACGTTCTCGATATCACGATCGATGAC